>Ga0065711_1032699_pt1 | contig 26859 bp, 18 predicted proteins | sample Hoacrofraction12_FD_59098 | JGI IMG/M metagenome (GOLD analysis project Ga0065711, IMG submission 59098) | Hoatzin crop microbial communities from Cojedes, Venezuela - Epithelial fraction 12 v2 (version 2) | ecosystem: Host-associated > Birds > Digestive system > Esophagus > Crop | place... | reverse complement strand
GGGGTCGGCTCCCGGGCGGAGGGCTCACGGTGGGAGCCTGGCCGAACCCTGCCGGGGCGAGGGACCTTCAGAGTCTGCCTCCTGGACGTTTTCAGCCCAAGAAACGTGGGGGGAGTTGCGTGCTGGGAGAGGAGGGGTTAAGGAGCGAAGGAGCCCCCTCGGGCCGTGAGCGAAGGGCTTGGGGGACTTTTCCTGAGCCGGGTCGAACGCCCGAAACCTCCCGCTGTCCAATTCTTCCTTGCCCCCTTCCACCACCCTGCTCCCAGCTGGAGAAGAGGGGGAAACAGAGTCTTCGATGAAGCTGGCGGTGCCTCACTGACACGTTCCCCGTCCCTGCAAAGCAGCGGCTTTCGTTTCCTTTCTCCAGGGTGACCAAAACAGTTTTGTAAGAAGTAGCCTTAGAAACTGAGCTCGGAGTAAGGAGCAGCCGTTGGTGTGTGTGGAGGAGGTGTGGAGGGAGGTCGTGCCCCCGGAATGGGTCGGATGTTGGGGAAGGCATGGGCAGAAGCAGAGCCAGGTTCCCCAGGACGAAGGCGTTTAATCCTTGTCTTCTCACAAGTGCTCCACCTGAGAGAGCGAGCAGCTTCAGAAATGCCCTTGATGTGTGTTTGATGAAGTGATTATGTATTTGCCCAGAAGTTCATTAAACCAGAGGTCAGTGGCATCTGAGCCATGCTGCTGCTGCGCCTTCTTCCCCTGTGCCATCGCCTTCCTCCCAGCCACGGGCGCTTCTTCCCCCTCGCTGTGCCTGTAGCCTTTTCGGTACCACACGTTTTTTCACGTGTGTCTTTTTGGTGCTTATTCTGAGGAGCAAGGAAGGTGCTGCGGGGGGTCAGGAGGTGCAGCTGAGGGTCGGCCGCCAACAACCAGCTATGGCACAAAGTTAGAGAAAAAGTTTGAGGGAGAGGGAAGGTGAGAGAGTATCATCCCCAGTAGCGTGTGCTGCTAAACTATTTGGTGTTGTCCACATGACAGTGAAAACTGCGCAGGAGTTAGTGCCCGGTGGGGTTTTAAGAAGCTGAGAGTGGTTGTGTCTCCCCTCCCTGCGTGTCCCATGCTACTCGTGGGACTGAAGCGCGTCTCGTCCTCCCTCGCTGCAGCCAAACTGCTCACAGATACCCGTGAAGTCTTACTATGAACTTCTCTTTGAGGTCTGGACTGAGGCTGTTGCATCTAAACTCTGTCACGGTTTTGTTTACTCAGTTTAAAGGCCTGCTGGGGTGCAGGCCGGGCAATGGCTGACCTTTGGTGTGATCTAGAGAGTAACGTACATAGCTCTTGCAGTAGCCTCAGTCCCTCCGAGTGGTGCCTGCAGTAACATCACCCGAACACACTGCTGCTGTACGAGTCTTAAGAAACCTCCGTTTTCTTCCCGGTAGGAGCGGAGATGAAGCTGTTTCAGCGTGGACTCTTAGCACCCTCCTTCACTCCTTTCATCGTCCCAGCTGGTTTTTTGCATTTCTTTGCTCTGTGAAGGCTGATGCGCCTCGGTGGTTGTTTCTGCGATTGAATTTGTAATTTGTGAATCGAGAGCACATTTCAGTAGTCATCCCTAGGCAGACTTAAAATATTCTGACACTGAACTCGGTATTTTGTCCTGCCTTTCCTCTTGCTGCTTCAGCAGAGTGGCCGAGACGAGAGCTGGCCGCGGCGTTGCCCGGGAGGCACTACTCCCTTCGGCAGGGAACCTCTCGACGTGAGCGGCTTGTGGAAGCAGGCAGTTGAGAACAATTCTCTGCGATTCAGTTTCCCACTTTGAAGCTCTTACTTCAGTATCACAGTCTAAAACGGTCTTTTTATTACTAAAGGAAGGAAAATCCAAAAGTTTTTTTCCCTTTTGAGTATAGGAGGGAGAGCCTTGATTTTCCTTTCCTTCCAGACGATAGGAATTTGCCATTTCCTGACTTCTCAGAGCGTTCTGGATTGCAAAAAGCAGCCTGTGCTGGGGCAGGGCAAGACCCCTGCGCAGCTCCTCGCTAGCATCTTTCTCCAATTAACAGAGCACTGCCAGCATGTGCTTCCAGGGTCAAAACGTCACGTTACAGTTTCAGGGAAATTCTGAGACTTGTTTGTGGCTTCCAGACCAGAAAAGCCGAATTTGCTTGGGTGTGGTTGCAGAGGGGTGGCAAGGTGCTAGGCACGAGGGGCACCTTTCCCCGCGCGACAGGGCTCTGGGCACTGCCCAACGCCTTGTGCGTCCCTGGGAAGGGTCGTACGGTGGAGTATTTCCTAGAGGCGGTCGGCCGTGAAGATGTGGTCAGTATGGCTCAGTAGACCCAACATCAGAGTGTTGGAGCCGGTCTGTTAGTGTCCTACCTAAAACTGCTTGCTCAGTGAAATGAGGCGTTTACCAGCTCAGCACTGAACTGTAGCCTCTCCTGCATTCCTGTGCAGGGAGGAAGGGAGGGGAAAATCCCTTTGCACCGTGTGTGGGCGGCTGGGCTGGCACGGGGGTGGGTGGCGGGTCTGCGGACAGGAGAAGGGATGGGGCAATGCTTCGTTTTAACACTCGTCCTTTTTGCTGCATTGATCGCTGTCTCTGACCTGGTGGACACGGAAATTATTTGCTGAAGGGTTGGGGGGGGCGTAGCTGCAGTAGCTTTGCTGGTATGGGGTGGCACAGCTGTAAAGCCCAGTCGGAGAGGTCCTACTCTAACAAATTTAACAGGCATCCTGGGTTGTTCCGTCTTCTCGTTTTCCATCCCTGAAGGACGTCGGTCTGTCGCAGTCCACACTTGTATAGTCCAGCTTCTAAGCTAAAGCTGTGTAGATCGGTTCCTTCTTACAGGTCTGCTCTGTGGGGTTGGCCAAGGTGCCTGGAAAGCAGGTGGGATTTGATAAATGGAAGTGAAATAAGGCAACAGGTGACACTGCCATAGGAGGAGCTGTAAGGCAGGAAGGTTCAAGGGAAGGAGGTGGTGGTGAGGAAGGACTGGAGCCATAAGAAACCCTGCTCTCTCCTCGTCGGCAGGGATGGAACTCTTCTGCCTGCAGGGTTAAATTTCCTGTGAGCTTTCCGTCACAACTTGGGCTTGGGTGCAGGGGAGCAAAGCAGCCCGTGAGCAGGGGCAGAGGAAGCGCTAGTGTTGGGCCTGTTGGCCCTGGGTGGCTTCTTAGGTGTTCAGTACATCAGGACGGAGCTTCTCGCCAGCGCTCATGAGCGCAAAGAATTTCCTGACGTGAGAGACGAGACAGTCTTCTTGCACAGTGCATATTTGCAGGCATGGAAGGCAGCTATAATTATCATGGCAGCTATTGTTTGTACATATAATTTCCCCGCGGTTCTGTTAAATTGGGTCTTCTTAAATAAGCACTTTGGAAAATCAAGCAGCCCCTCTTGTGCCGTGTGAAGCACATTGCATTCAAGTGACTCTCAAGACACAAAAGGTGTTTGTTTTTATCGAAGCATTCTAGATGAGAGCAGTCCCTTGGCATGCTCTCTAACCGAGCTGGTTGTGCTGTATTCGTATTCGCTATGTGTTTGGTGAAAAAATGAAAAATTGAAGTAAGCCTGCGCTCACGTCAGACAGGACTCGTCTGCAGGACACTGTATTTGGATGTGAAGAAAAAAAACCACTACATTAGTGTGTTTTCGCTCGCAGGCTGCAGGGTATTTTTTTAGATTGCATCACTTCCTAACTTGTTAAATGTGTGTGGACGAGCTTCTGGTGATGACGGTGGCAGGTCTGCAGTGGGAGAAGGAGCATCTTCTTAGTGTTACTCGTTTCTTACTGATTTTGAGTGATTCTCGGTTCTGCTAACACAATTGCAAGGCAGGGGTCACGGCTCTCTTGAGAAGTGGTTCTCGCAGCCTCTCTGGGTTTGCAGAAATTGCCCACAGAGAGGCAGCCCCCTCCATAGCGAATTTTAGCATATGGATGGTAGACCTACTCTTGGGAGTAATCCACAGCTTTAAAGCAATGTAAGAGTAAGCATGGCACAGTCTGTGCTGTAGTAACACGTGTTATTTCCCAAGCAATATTTCTGTAAGAATTGTAAGAATTCTTCCCTTGCTACCTTTTTTAGTTTTTCCTTGGGTGAAGCAAAGCAATTCTGCCTATTTGAATTACGTGTTGAAATAGTGTAAAATAGGCACGAGCTACTTGTTGGCTGTATTATTCTATCTTATCTATGTTTTCGTGTTTCTTTCAGTAAAGTAGTGACTACAGGAGATTTCTGGGGGTTAACAAAATACAGTATTTATCCAAGAGTGTCTCTTGCAAGTGTAGGGGAAAAATGAGGCACAGGGCACTTATTAAGTGCCTACGTGACATAATTACTCACTACAGTCAGGGCTGTAAATCTCACTGATTGCAAATTGTATGCATAGTTACCCTTTATGCTTCCAGTAAACGAATGGAGAAAAAACACTTTTTTTTTTGGTGCCAGCAAATATGCAGTTAGGGAAATACTTTGCACTTAGAGGCTATACCACATTTCATAGCCTGTGTAGCTGCCCTTGGCACACATCAGTTTGAAAGTGAAATTGAAAGGGAAAGGAGCAGGTAATCTTATTCTCGAGAATACCAGGACTCAGCAGTCCCCGAGAATCTCTGTTTTGATTGTTTCAGCTGCCTGCGGCTGATGGGGAAGCTCGAGTGGGAGCACTTGACGTGTCTTTCATTGATTAGATTAGATTACAGGCTAATTTAGCAGTCCAGACAGTCTGTATCACCTTTCAGAGACAAGAATCAGTACATCCTCTTTGCAGTAAATCTGGCACAAGACCTCCTTCTCAATTACTGTAAAGAAAATAAGGCAGTTGTGGGGTAACACATTCCTGGATTGATTTGAACCAAGTGCAGGGTTCCTCCTCAGCCCCCCTACCTTGGAAATCATTCTTCCTTAGGACTTAGTACCAGCTCCTCAAGGGTGCTTAGAAGATTAAATATGTCTAGGGATCTGGGATTCAATTGCGCATTCAGAGTCTACATGTTAAGTATCATTAGGAAAAAAAGCATTTTTTAAAATCCCAGCAGTAATTCCTTTGTGGAAAATTAAATTGAAAACTTGGTATAACTCTTTGAAGAATCTTTAAACCATTAGATAGAGTAAAATTGAAAGCTGAAGGCTTTTGCTGTAGTTAATGAAACGGTGTTTGTATCTTAATTTTGCCATGGCAGATGCTTTTTCACCGAAGGCCCATCCCACCCTCCCCGGAAGGCTTTTTTACACAGGTGATCGCCAGCGGCACTGGCCTCTCACCATCCCTGCTGCCCGCGGGCTTTGGGTCAGAAACGGTCCCTGAGGGAGCTGGAGAGGTGTCTCTGTAATTCAAAGGAGAGTTTGGATGTGGAGCAGCCCAATACAGGTGTTAATCCCAATAGGTTGATGGTTTCAGGTATAGATTGGGAAAGATTTTTTTTTGTTTTCAGCTTTCTTAATCTCACTGTTTCTGTAACACGTGGTGTGGAGCTTCTCCTGGTAGTAATTTGTCTGTAAATTTGACTTTACATTTGTGTGCATTCAGAGTTCTTAAGTCTTGGAGAGTTTACCATATCTATTTGTAATCTGTTCGAGTGGTCACTTACTTCTAGGCTTTAAGAACACATTATTTCCATTCCATTTTTCTAATTTAGATTTCTGATCATAGGATTATTTTGTACTTTATTCTGCAAGATTATGTTGCCATGGCTACTTGTTAGAATTGGACAGCTACTTCAGTAGAAGGGAAATTGGAGGAAACAGTAGTTCAAGAGAGCAATATCATACGTAAACGAACAAAATGCGATGGGAACAAAGCTGTCCTCGCAGTGCATGGGAGACTCTGGCTTTCCAAGCCTGAAATAATTCTTCAAGCATCTCAGAAGAATAGTCGGGGAAGAAGGGATGGTAGCAGTGAGTTACTAGAACATGCAAAAAGTATTTTAACTATACATCATATAGGGTTTGCGAGTAGCCTATGTAACAATTTTGCTAGCCTTGATGCGGTGGGTGAAGGAGAGCAAGATTCACCTCTCTTACCCCTTCCCGACTCCCCATTGGTCTCGCTACAGCGGCTGGTGTGAAGAGAGCTCAGCCATGTCACCTCTCCAAACCTTCAACTATGTTGAGCAGAGAAAAATACTGCTGTCAGCATAAGCCACGTCTGTGCTAAGGGTCTTTGCCAGGACATCTGTGCTTAGAGCAATCAGGGAGAGCACTGTACTGTTGTGGCAGATTGGGAAAGAGTAGGAATAGTCTGTTTTGGCAGGGGCACAAAGCGCGTTGTAGGGATGGGAAGGAACATCAGGGGAGCGGCAGCATTTGGTACGTGTCTTGAGGAGCGTCACTGCAAGGAGGGAGTTAGAAGATGTTTGCGGTGAGGCATGGCTGATTTGGGGTAGAGAAGTTTGTGAGAAACTCCAAGGAAGTGTGGAGTGCTACTTGTCGCTCATGCTACGTGTTGGAAGGTGTATTATGAGCTTCCTTCATGCTTTTAAATAAACAGCTGTCAGCTGCTATTTTGCAGGGTCAAGAAAGCTGCTCTATGAGGCTTGGTCTCCATGCTTTAAAAGATGACTAATGGCCCTGCCCTCTGTGCCTTGCACTTGTGGAGGAGAGAGGATTCATTGCAGTTTTGGCATCCAGCATCTTGCGATGTCTCAGAGTCCAGCAACACTGAGTAATGACCTAGGACAAACAAGTTTTTTACCTAACTCTGCTTACAGGAGAAGTTGGGAAAAACCAAAACGGGTTTGTCCATCATCCACTTTTAGCTATCGAAATATACTTTTCTCCAGAACAGAAGTTAACAAACTTGCTTACAAAAGCTTTAATCAGCTGTGACTAGTCCTTCAGATTGCTTCACCCCTAGATACTGCCTTGCCATTGGGTTAGGTTTGTTCCTTCACGTAAATTAAATTAAGGGACGTAATTGCTGCATAACTCTTTGGCAGACTTAAATTTCCAGTTGGTGCTACTGTACACTTCTGTTACAGTCTGGCTTTAATTTTGTCTATCTAGAACTTGAACTACTGAACTGGTTACAGCTGCCGCTGTGTGCGTACTAAGGGCATGACACATTAGGACACTGCCAAAGCAGCACATCTGTATTGTAGCAATCGGGTAAAATGGAGTTCTTAATTGTAAGGAAATGAGCCAGAACAGTAGATGTGGAGAAACTGTCTGTGATTAGAAATGATTAACATACAGCACACTCCTCCTGAAAATGTGCAGCTTTTTGCTGAACTGCTGGATGTCGTGCTTGTTGGCACAGCTCTAAAAGTCATCGAAACTAAGGCTGTGGCTGTGTTTATTCCGCACTGCTCAGGGATGTTTCCCTCTAAAGATGACATGTATTCCAGCAGTGAGTCTGCTTCAGGCAGCACACAGGTGAGTAACTTGTGTGTGTGTGTGTCTGTGCGAGCAGCTTCTGTTCACTTTAATGACGTGCTAAAAAATGGTAAGTTCCTGGTATGGTGTAAGTATCCCAGAAACAGGATCCTTTTAACATAAAATTAAAATTAAAGAACTTTTTTTTTTTCTTTCCAAAAAGGACACTGTCATTATATAGATTCACTTCTGCCAAAGGAGGCACAACTTAATTGATTTATTCCAACAGATAATATGACCTCATGGGACTATTTATCAGCCTCATGTGCCCTTTCAGGCAAACAGGGCCATTAGTTAAGCTTTATGTTCCATTTGCCATAGGCATATTCTGCTGGTGCAACACCTGTTTTGGCTTTTAACATAATCAAGTAGTTACGAGAGCATATTCAAAGCTATACTGTGGAAATAAAATATCTCCACCCTTGTCTGAGTTATTTCAATAATAGCTGTTTCCAGGATGATTTACTATACTAACACGTGTTTTAACTGCTGTTGGCTCTGATTCTGCAAGGGGAGCAAGAGGCAGCTGTCTGAAGATAAAGATGCTGGAGAGGTTTACTGTTATCCACCGTGTAGCTTATGAGGCTGCTTTAAGCTAATAGTATTAACTTAGACAGTGAGAATTTATCTGTTTATCTCAGAGTTTGGGCTGTAGTCACTGTGAAGCAGCCTGGAAGGACTGAGCCGCTAGTGGGGCTGGCAGGACGGCAGTGGCAGCCGTGGTTTCCCTCGTAGCAGGCAGCTTCCCGTTGGTCTTACTCTTGCCGGGCAGGAGCCAGCGGGATCCTTCTCTTGCTGACATGAAGCCAAAGCAGGGATTTAATTATTGGATGTTCAGGAGTGTTTTCCAAGAATGAAGTGAGCAGGATTTGCCTTCAGTACTTGCTGCTGGAATTCATTCTGAGTGGGTTTTTTTTTTTTATTTTTTGTTTTGGGGTTATTTTGTTGTTGTTTTGAGGATTTTTTTGTTGTTGTTGTTGGGGATGCTGTGGACAGAAAAAAAGGCTTCCAAATTACCCTTGTTTCCCAAAGAACACATTATCCTTGGTAACCATCTGCCCCTTTTCACTTATTTGTCCTGTCTCATGCAGTGGCAGTCTCTCCTGGTACGCAGCCCCCTCCGTCAACGATGCGTGGCTGGGATGGACGGTGTCTCCAGAGAACCTGCAGAATTCTTGCAGGATTACCTACCATATAAATACATACCTAGGCACTCAGACACATACCGTAAGATATATTCATATACATACTCCTGTAATGACCAGCCCCATCAACAGGCATTCCTTGTTTGGGGCTTGACCTTCAAATGTGCTTGAGGCCAGCATGGTTGTACCAACTTTAGGCTGCTGGGGCTTTGCCAGGTCTGGAGAGGCTGACCTGGTGTCTATGTCACCTGTAGAGTCTCTCCGCTGTGAGGGTGGCATGGTGGGTCCTCCTGGCTCAATACTGCGTGGAAAGACTTTATGTATCGCACCCCTGGGAAGCCTCTTCCAGAGCAGGGGATGTGGCTGGTTGTGAGCTCTGTTGAGGAAAGTCAGGAAGATGTGCGTACTGCAAGAGAAGGGGAGGGAGCTTCGAGCTGGAATGACTTGGATGACGACAGCAGGCTCTTTGTGAAAGAGTTCCAGGTGTTGTTACTGTGCTTTGCCTAAATTAAACCCATCTAGATTTTAGACGCTCAGGTAAATGGCTGGTCAAAGGGTTAACATAGCTCAAATTCTTCAGACAGCTAAGGAAGTCCTGAGCACCCTGGCAGGGAGAGACACAAGCGGCACTTAAAACCTGCCAACAAACCCCAGGCTGCTACAGATGCCACAGCTAATCTGCTTGAAGCCACTGTTGCTCTCATGGCTTCTGCTGCCCTCTGCTTTGCAGGGGTAGCAGCTGGGTTGCAGGCTGATGCCGGGATGTTTGTAGACACAGCTCTGTCTTCCTGTATTCTGTATTCCTGCCTTAAAAAAGGTGAAAAAAACTCATAGTGTCTTCAGTCTGCTTCACATTTGGGGAACACTGGAGAAGTGTCCGGCCAAAAAGGCAATAAAAGCAACCAGCATTTTAATTCATGATGAATGCAAGGGAAAGCAACTAGTTTTAAGAAGTTTCCAGTCCATTCAGGGGACGGCTGTTTGTATAAATAAGCCAAACTTAAGTGATGTACAAGGGCAGGTCATAAAGAAAACATTGCAGTAACAAACTAGTGGAATTTCCACGCACATTAAAATCAACCCTGAAAGGCTCCATTAAGGAAAGCCATTAATTGAAGTTCTAAGGGATGGCGTATAAAATATCCCTGAAACTAAAAATGATCCTCTGTCAGTTTTATGTTTTCCTTTCACTGTGTTATATCTATTTTAATAAACATGTGGGATAGACTATCAAAAGAGCAGTGCTTTCTCTGTGAAGCCTTGAGGAAATAGATAGTGAGTCTGGGCATATTATAAATTTCACCCAATAAAAATAAACTTAAATTGATTCTGGGCTTTCTGTCTATGTGCATAAATAGTAGTGAGACCTTAGAAAGGACTCAAGGTTCATTCTCTTAAGAAAACATTGAGGAACAGATACCTTTTGTTTTTTGAGGAAGGAAATGAAAGGTTGATTTGAAAGCACACAAGTTTCTTTGGGAATCTTTATGATGTTTTAATTTGAAATGTCATTTCTTATTTAAAAAGAAAACAATTTGATTTCAAAAGGCTGATTTGAACTTGCTTTTAAAAACTTTTCGAAGTAGAATTTTCTATGTGGAATAGCAGAGAATTGCCCAATGTACCTTCTCCTTGTGGAAAACCTTTGCAATCATGTCACGTTCATCAGCAGGAAATTTTCATGGCCAAAATGTTTTGATCAACTCAATGGAGTAGTTTTTTCCCATTTTGTTAAAATATGTAGTTCATTTTTATAAGTGCAGGTATTTATTCAGCTCTTTGGAAACTTCAAACGTGCTGTTCTCCTGAATCACTTTGTTCTGTTACTTTTCTATCAATACGCACTTTGTACGGAGTGGATAAGGATGTATATATGGTATGAGCCAAGACAGATACGCTTCCAGTGGAGAAGTCACAAGTGATATATTACATGAATTCCCGTAAGACATTTACGTTTGATCTCCTTAGTCATAGTTCTGAGGGTACACTTCCTTGTTTCTGTCAAACTCACAGTAGAAGCCTTGAATACAGAGGGAAATGAGGAAGAAACTTCTCGAGTCTCTGAAACTTGCCTAAAATAGCTCTTCTAGGTGTAATTTTAATATCTCCTCAATGCAGCTGTAAATTAAATTGGCCCACTACCTTTTTAGCTTTTGCTGTATTGAAGACTTTGTGTAGAACTGTATGTATATGAAGGAATCAAAAGTGTTCATGAAACCGTAAAGAGCGGGAAATTATTTCTGTGGGGGAATATGCGCTGCATTATTTTGTTTCTTTATTTTCCCTTTGCTTTCTTGCTGTTCCCTATTGCATTGGCTGATGTTGGTTTAGAATTGCCTTTAAATGTAGCTGCTTAATCCAGAGCTGACCTAGCCCTGGTGTGGGCACAGCTATAAATATATATCTGCAATATGACATGGGCACAAGGTACAAGTGGGTACACACGTATAGCATACGCCATGAGCTTGCATGTGTGTCATGCATGCATTTGCTCATATCCCAGAGTCTGTTTGTTGTCAGTGCTATGTAGATTAAGTTAATTGTTCTATGAAAATGGAAATAAATAGAGGCTTGATTATACCTGCACTGAAGGAGTCTCTGGGTTGATTCGTTTGCTGGAGTGCTTCACAGGAGGCTGCACCTGCAATTTTGATTTTTCTCAGGGTCTGTGTTTCCACTTGGACGTCACTGTCCGTGCCTGGCTGTCTGCAGCTGAGCCTCCAGCAGCGAGCGGGCCATGGCCGGGCTGGTGGGGACAACCTGCCACCTGCTAGAGACTGCTGAGAAGGGAGAGTGAACATGGAGCAGAAGGTGGGAGAGTGAAAGCCGCCTCCTGTTCAAGTTGGCATGAATTTTCCCATTGATTTCAGTGGGATTAGGATATTTTTTAGCAGGCAATATTGACATGAATCGCTGATGGGGGAAAAATAATGCTGATGCAGCTTTATCCTGTCTCTGATACCTACTGCATTAATTCTGCTTTAAATTAATATGGACAGATCTTTGGTCCTTACTGGGTGTTGACTCACTTTGCTGGCTTCCTGCGTGGCTGAAAAGACCTGCTCGCAAGCATTTCTGTGAGGCCCTGTGTTAACCTGCTGCTTTGCTGTGCTTAGTCAACCTGGCTCCACACTCCCTCTCCTCAACCCTTTCGGTTTATCCCCCCTCCCTTCCCGCTCCCTCAAAGCCCGATGAGCAAAAGCATGGTAAAATAGATGTGGCAGCAGTTCAGTCTCTGAGTTCAGTCATTTTGTGCAATAATAATTGATTAAATGATTGTTGTTTCTTAATCTACTGTTCAGTGCTAATCGCAAAGGTTGAATAGTTCAGCACAGCCGGATCTGTGCCTGAGCTGTGGGTCTTTGTCTCCAATTAGAAAAGCATCAAAATGTTACTTCTGCAAACCTGCAAGGTTTTTCTTAAATTCCAGGGTGACAGAGAGACTCTATCAACAGCTTTTCAAAGGATGTTTTAAGTTTTCTTTCTTGTTTCGAGCTAAGGTCTGACCTCTGCAATAGCAAAGACACACTAAAAATAATGTTTAATTGGAGCAGGAAGCAGTAGTTGTTTTTGGAGACAACAAAAATGTAGTTTCAGGTGAAGGCTGGTTTGTAGAGTTATGTTTTTCTCCAAAAAGCTGCACTCAGCAGAAATTTGACTTCTTTCCTGTTGAACGGGAGGTTTGTAAGTGCCCTCCCGCCCTCTCTGTAGCACTGTCAATGCGTAGAGGGTTCTCCAGGAGAAATCAAGAGTTTGCTGCTGCCTTGGTGCCATCACAGTGTATGATGCCAGGCTGTGACAGATATTCTGGGTGTGCAGAGTACACCAAGCCCAAAGCCTCTGTGTGTCTTCCCCCTGACCCCACAACGCAGTGCTCTTCCCCCTGATTTTTCTGGGTATCATTCGCCTCCTTTCTGGCTTCTGACTGCATCATTTAGGATGTGAGGCAACATCAGATAAAGTTTGATGTTTATCAGCCTGATTATGCAGGAAGACCTGCAGTTGTAGCTGAACAAGTAATTGCATAATCAAAACATTAGCTTGCTGACTTCATCCCGCCTGGCTGCTGTGCGTATTGGAACGCCGGCAGATCCCTGCTGGGGATGAACGCTGTGTCCGGGCAGGCTCCATCAGCTGCTGATGGCCACCTGGCTGACAGCCAAACCGGACACTTTTCTTTATCTCTGAAGAGGTGCAAAGTTACAGCCGCAGTTTGGGAGTGATTGAAAAGTGATGGAATTGGTATCATCACAAGACAGTACATAAACTGCCAGCCTGCTGTATTTCGTGTCCGAGGTCTCGGGAGAATTTGGGTTAGCTCAGGAGCCCTGAGGTCTCCAGGTTGCCTGGAATGCAGCCCAATTACTGTGTGTTTTTTTCCCCTTTTAAATATAGGCATCATCAGAAAACACAGTGACTTGAAACTAACCCCTAATTTTAAACCTGTAATCATAGCTTTAGCAGAGTGTTGCAAAGAAAGCATTACATGAGTACCCAGGTAAAGTATAATTGGTTCAGAAAAGTCAAGTGAGACGCATCTCTGCAGTGATAGCTCCATGCTTTCTGAACATTGTTTGCTTGGTAAATGCTAGGAAAAGAATAATGTGAGTCTAATTCAACAGGTCTTTCAGCTGCAGTGCCTCTGGCATCGACTGCTCTGGGGTTCAGTGCTGGCTGAACGCTCCTCATGGTGCAGCCTGAGCCCTCTGAATAGTCCTGCTGAAGATCCCTATGAGATGCAGTGGCCAAGGAGGTTGAAGAGGACCTGTCATTCTCAGCTTGCTCTGGGGGGAGGTTTCCTTATGTCCCAGAACCACCTCCTACCATGTCCCTGTTCAGCATGGGAGGTGGTGGAGGGGACTGAGTGGCAAGGGGCACTGGCAGCCCCCTGGGCCAGCCTTCTTCCCGGCTGCCTGGCTGGATCCACGGCTCCCGTGCACAGGTACTCCCTGAAAGTGCTTGCAGAGCGAAGCTAGGTCACGCCGTCTCTTCAGCCTTTAAAGAAATGTTGTATAATAACAATATACGAAAATAACAATATATGAAACTATTCTGCTTCGCAGGCTGAAGTGGGGTGGGCAGGGAGCAAGGGCAGACAGAACGCTCCATCCAGTTCTCTGCAGTGTGTGTGTACGCTGAAGTTCAGCGTGTGTAGGCTCCTCTCTCTGTCCCCCAGTTCTGTAACTATATAGATCCAGATGTCCTTTGCATACGTCAGATGTCTTAATTGATTTCATTGAAGCTAAGTTTGGGTAAGGCTAGGCAAGGTGAAGCCCCATGATTTTGTTTTTCTTCTCCCGTGGGTGTACGAGTGCTGATTGCGCTATATGAAGCTTCTTGCTGTCGAGCCTGTCACTGTTCAAGGTGAGGAGAAGAAGTGTTCATGTTTTTATTATCATTTTTCTCTCCTGACCTGCGCCGCACCAAAACAAACAAGCAAATGGTAGTGATTGCCAAGGAGAAAGGAACTGTTTTGCAGATCCTAGCTTTTTACGCTGGAAAAAAATGTAGCCATGTTTAAAGAGTGGCAATGTTGAATGTACAAATTAACCCCCAGTTTTCACGGTTGAGATTTTCATGAGCACTTCACACAAGTATTCTCAAAGTGCAACATTTTGAAATAATGACACTTGCTGGGAACAGTCTTTGGGGAAGCGGGGCGGCGCTGGCGTTTCTCCCCTTCGCCCTGCGATGCCAGCCTGTGTCAGACCAGCGATGGGAGCCAGCTGGGAGGACTGCGGCCAGCTCTGAACAGATTGGCCTTTGTGTCCCCAGCACAAACGCCCCTCTTCTTTCGGAGGGAATGTGCAGAACGGGTGCTGACCCAGCGCGGCCGGCTGTTTGTGGCTCGTCCATCAGCAGGAGAGAGACAAGTGCCTCCTCTGTGTCCCTGTTAAAACGCTGCTGCGGAGCGATCCGTCGAGCAGGCGCTTGAACAGTTCGAATCTTTGTAAGCCCAAGTTTACCATCGGCTGTAAGGTATTTCAGCTGTGTCACAGGGCTGCCCAAGGTGCTCTGCAGGGGTTTTCCCCTCTGGTCGAGGCTCAGAGCTGCTTCGCTGCCCCGATGCATGCAGCGGTGCCCAGCAGAGCCACTGCTGGTTCTTTCTTTTTTTGGCAGCTGAAGTCTTCAGGTGTTTAGTGGGACTAGCTCTTGTGGGAACAGGTGAGAAATGACTAAAGCCAGTAATAACCTCTGCTGTTGTTTGCTGCTTCGGAAGGTGTGCCCTCGTGAAATTTCAGAGGAGAGCTGGAGTTGATGCAAAGAGTCTAATTCTACCCTTTTCCTTTGTGTGATACCTTACGCTGATACTGTTGAAGAGCTTGGTATTTTTACTAGTCCTAAAAGTAAACTGTTCAACTGAAGTTACTTCCCAGGACCCAAGAGCTATTCAGTTTTTCCTAAGCATGGTGTAGCTTGCAGCACCTCTTACCTTCAGCAGCAGAGAGCTGGGATGTCTGGGACTGTAGTTTTGGGCTTTGCCAGTGTTGTTGGTGTAGCTCCTTTGGCTTTATCTCAATTACCCAGCAGAGGAGGAGGAGGAGGAAGACACTTAAAAGCTGTTGCTATCTAGAGCATTACTGACTCGCTGCATCAGCTGCGATTGCCTGTCCTCACTCCTTAGCCTGGCACATTGTAAGCTGCAGAGGTTAATTGGGCTGAAACTACCTGTGGCAAAGCGTGGAGTGTTTCCATCACCAGGGCCAATGCTTTTCACATGCTACCCACTGTGTAGGGAGTGTGGTTTGATGTCTGTATTTGCTAGTTGTGCTCCAGATCCTTCTGCTTCAGCTAATGGTATGGAACCAGCCTTGGGACATGAGCAGCCGTGAAGCTGGAGGCTACAGGAGATACGTACGCCACCTCCAAATGTTTTCTTTCTTTTTATTTACAGCAGTGGTGATGGGCTGTGAGAGGGGGTTCCAGCGGCTGGCTGCCAGGAAAGGCAGTATTATAAATGTCTAGTAATACTGACTAGAAATCGAGTGCTGAAGAAGCTTTGTGCTGGAGGCAAAGTCCTCTAGCTTTGTTCCTCTAGCTCACTTATTAGAGACTGATCCTTCTCAGCTTCTCTGTGGTTGTGGTCTGGGCTGGGCTTCAGCAAATAAAGCCAAGCCAAACATGTCTTTTCAGGCCTAGTTAGCTGGCATGTTTGCTTCTGGGTCATGGTGTTTGATGTTCATGCTGTAGAGGTAACAACGGAAGGGAAATGCGCTTATGATGCCTTGGTGTGAGGGCTCCTGGCCGTGGTCTTCCCTCTGGGGCAGGGCAGCACTGAACCAGCACAGTGTGAGACTGGGTTGGGGCTGGGATGCTATCACCACCCACTGATGTTTGTTACACCCTGTGGGACAGGAGGGAAAATGTCCCGCTGATACCATCCCTGTACCACAGCTGCCAGGGATATCTGTCTCCTGGGTGGTTTTAGACCTCGCTGGGCTCCCCGGCAGCATCCTGCAGCCAGACCGCAGCCCGGGCTTCCAAGTAGACTTTAATTTGCTAGCAAGAACTATCATAGTAATGGCTTAATATTTTTTTTAAAGGAGCTATGAAGTGGAGGACATTGTTTTAGCACTCAGGCTGCAGAAAAGAGCCCTTTACTTCCTAAATTTTTTACCTTCTTGAGTAATTGTGAGATATGCTAACAGGGAGTGGGTTTTAACAACGATGCAGCGCTAGAGGCCACATGAAATGAAATCTTAATCTAGGCTCTCGTCAAGCTGTAAAAAGACATTTGGCTGTATTTTGAGGGGTAATGTATGGGATACAGTCTTTGCACTTAAAGGAACATTGTCTAATAGGTTTGGGCTTTTGGTTGAAAGGTTAAATCATTCTCCCTTTCCCTCTTTTTTTTTTTTTATTTATAAAGTGGACTTGTTGGTATTTTTCAGTGCTTCCTTTTGCTGGCTCTATACTGTGCTTTTTTACTGATTGTGGAGTGACCTTTGCCATCCCCAAAATCTTAATTTCTAATTCTGAGCATTAGAAGGTAATAGGCAGGGAAAGGTGCGTGTGATTTTGCTTTTGTTTTCCCCTTTCTTTGGGCTGTTCAGACTTTTAGAGAGGATTCCTCTTGGATTAGGCATTAAAGCCAGGCTGAGCATCCCTGCTCTCAGGATGGGCAGCAGAGAAACAGGCTGAGTGCTCCTTGGAACATGACACTCTCCCTCCTCACTTACTACAGAGATACTAGCTTGGCTTCCAGTCACACCTCTTAGGTGATTAAAGTTATGTGACATAGATCCCTCCCTTACAATGTTTTCCTGGCTTTTTGTTTGTAACCCAAGGATAGTTCTTTATTTCTGAGTTCTCCCTCCATTACATGGTTCTCCAGAATTGTGATCTTGAGAGGAATGCAGAATTTGTGCAGAGCAGAATACAACCCGAAGAGCACAAAGTGCTGCATAGCTTCATTGCAAGTAATATTAAAAAAACATGTGTATTGTTTGAGAATATTAGTGTGTAATTGCACTGTATGTTGGCCTTGGCAAGAAACTCCACGTCTTTGTGGTTGTACTGATTTAACTATGCAATGGTCATGCCAGAAGCAGATTATTTTAAAATGACATGGGCTAAGGTATGCTTCAGAAAAGATGTCATCTCTAATGCTTGTTTTTTTGGTGCAGGAGTTTGCAGAGCAGACTCGAAAGCGGTTGTGCTGGCAGAAGGGAGCCATGGACTCCAGCATGAGGCAGGAGAAGCGCTGAGGCCGGAGGAGGAACCCAGTGAGCTGGTTTCGTCGTTGAAGCCAATGTGTTGTGAAACCACAGCCTGAGCTGAGCGGGACTTTCCTGCTCTCCTCCCGGCCTTGGTGGCTTGTTCCTGCCCCTCCACCCGACCTCTGACAACTGCTTCCCTGTGGCCATGCTGTGCGTTGGGGTGCTCCAGGTCCCCAAGTCAGCTGCCTGAGTGGCAGCAAGGTCAGGGGAAGCTTGAGTCATCTGAGGTTACTTTTGGAGGACAGCTCATGTCTAAGATCCATGTAAAGCCGTTGTGAAACTGCATCTGTCGTGCTGAGGCTTGTCTTGTTATTGCCAACATGCAGTGGATGAAATCTGGCCCCGGTGAAACCAGCTTCAAACACTCAGTGATGGAGCAGGGCCAGGATCTCTCTTCATCTTGCAAATTGTGCCACAGTTGAAAAAAAACCAACCCTTTTTTTGGAAAGTGCCAGACTTCTGTGTGACAATCTTGAATTTCCAGTGTTAATTGTTGTCACCTACAAGTAAAAGTGTGCTTCTTGCCTGCTTTGTATTCTTCATATCCCAGCTTTTATATAACCTTGTGTTGCTGCATAAAGGATTGATATAAATCTTTCATACAGGCTGTCTCCTGGATTGTGTGTGGGAGTGGGAAATTCTGCAGAAGTTAAAAGTACCTGTCCGGAACAAAGGCTGGGTTGATTTGATAGTAGGAGGAATGATCTTACAGTTGAAATGAGGAGCAAGAGCCAGAAAATTAGAAACCCCCCACTACCTCTGACAAGTGAGAGAGGGACAGCCGAGTTTTGCGGTGCGCAGGAGCAAAGCACAGACTCAGCTGAGTTGTGCATGTTTAAAAGTTGATTTGGATTAAGGCAGGAAGGGAATCTGAAGTGCAGCAGCTTTACTTGTATACACCTTGCTTAGGGGATAAATGCATCTTATTCATAAGTGGGTTTATGTACAGATAATCCCTTAGTTCATGCATAGACATGTCTTAAAAGCTTCAAGGTCCTGGGCATGCTAAATTTGGTCCATACTGTGCAGCTGATCACATATTAAGTGTGAGACTCGTGTGGTTTTTGTAGCGCTTGCATGTGTCTCAGATCTAGGTGACTTCTTCTGTGCTAAACCCGGCCACACTGTGTTTGCTCTGCCTTGAGGCCGTTTAATTACATTGACTTTCCTACCCATTTCACAGAGCGATCACTGTTTGAGTTGCTTTGTGAGCTCTGCAACCTTTCCAAATGCTCCGGTTTATTTATATACGATTTTTTAAATAGATTATACCTGTATGTATTCAGTCCCTGCCCTTTTAGTAACCAATTTAATTTTTTTAACCTGTTGCTTATCACTTCCGTTGTTTATGCCTTCTTCCTTCCGAGTCTTGGTGACTCCAACCTAAATGTGCCGGTTCTTTGCACCTCTACCAGTATTTTGCTCTGTTGCCTGCTCTTCCAACATATTAATTAATCTTGCAATGCTACTCAGACTACCAGGTGTTGGAATGCTTGCAGACTTGCCTTCTTGGAAAAAGATATTTCATTTAAAACAAAAAATTCAGAATCGTAAGAAGCTTATCTTCATTAGCTAAATTAGAAAATTGTGAAGTGGTGCAAATAGGTGAGGAAAAAAGACGAGAAAAAATTGGGATTAGCAGGCTCCGATAGTGATGAAAGGATCTTGGGAACTCGACTCACTTCTCAGATTTTGCAAAGGGGTAGTGACGCTTAGGTTGGTTGCAAGACTGCCTGTCTCATGCCTGCAGAATGGCTTTAGATTTTCTTGTTCAGGACTTCAACCTTATTTCTTAGTGTGAGGCTGCTTTCCAGGTCCTTGCTCTGGCTCTTCCAGGAGATTCGGTTCTGCAACATGGAAATGCAGTTTTGCATGACCGAGAGAGACTTCAGTATATTGATCTGGGGTAGCTTAATGCGCTTGGAGAACTTTGAGTGTGGTTGCATTATGCTTAAAACTTTTCTAAAAGGTTGCTGCTGTGGTGCTGACCTCCTTCCACCCCCAGCTGTCTGTTCCTGACTCGTTTTTTCTGTGAGTTTCTAGGGGTCAGCTTCAGAGAATTAAAGCAGCAATAAAATGGGGATGTTGCAATGGCAGTGCAGCCCTGAGCTGTCCCTTACGTGAATACTCGTGCTTTTGCAGTCAGGCAGGGAGCTGGTTCACCCAGCTGAACATGAGCAGTGTGTTTTCATGTTGTTTCATCAACAGGGTGAAAAGGATTCCCTACTTGAGCATCTCTTCTGATGCCTTTGCTGGCTCTGGCCCTGCTTGCTTTGTGGTCAGAATTACTGAATGGCACCTGACTGCTTAGGCTTGGGCCAGTTCATAGAATCATTAAGGTTGGAAAAGACCTCTAAGATCATGCAGTCCAACCATCCACCCAACACCACCATGCCTACTAAACCATATCCCGAAGTGCCACATCTACACGTCTTTTTGAAGACCTCCTCCTTCATACGATCCTTTTTAACGTTTCTCCCCCAATATAGTGCCCTCAGCACAGCAGAGAGATGGCAAAGAGTGATTCATGGATAGGACCAAGAAGTTGGCCTGGCACTTCTGAAACCTGCTAGAGAAATCACAGTAACCACTGTCAGCCTGCAGCTGGAAAGCGTGGTTTGTGAGCAGCCATGGAGCACCTTGCTTTTGGTGGCAGCAGCCTGCTTCACGTGCTAATACATTGTTCTGGTTTGGTGGTTTTTTTTCTTTCCCCTGAACTGTTATGTTTTAGCATAGTATCAGTTTATGTGAAACTTTCAAATTCTGGGAAAGTACAAGAAATGAGAACCATAGTGTCTGAAACAGTGACTAACTCCTTTTTTGGGGGGCTTATTTGAATTAATGTACATGATTAAAAAGTACTAGAACGGGGAGGCCATGGAAAACCCTGGCTGCCAATAGCCCAGACGACATCTCTCCAAACTCCCGGTGTGGGCAGATGGACTGTGACACCTCATGTGTCCCTTTCCATGCTATTTTTTCATGGTTTTTGAGAAATATGCACAAAAGCTTCCCCTTTGGGAGAGAACTGAACTGCGTCAGCCCTTATCAGAGGCAGCCTCAGCAAGGAACTGGCCGTTTTCTGAGGCTTTCTATGAGGACACAGCCAGCGGTGAAGGCAGCAAACCTGGAGATTGTCACGGCTACATGAGTTCCTGGGCTTCAGGTTGCCTTTTAAGTATCCCTAAACAGTGTTAGGCTGAGTGCCCACGAGAAAGTGCATGGTGGAGGCAACCAGAAAACCTGCAGGGAACTTTGCATGTAGAGCAGGTGAATGGTGGCACAGTGTCAGAGTTTATCTTAACACTTTATGCAGTGAAATCAGCTGGTAAAGTCACCTTATCCCGCCTGGATGAGGCCCTGTGCAGCCTGCTGTAGGTGACCCTGCTTCGGCAGGGGGGCTGGACTAGATGATCCACAGAGGTCCCTTCCAACCTCTACCAGTCTGTGATTCTGTGGTTTTCCCCTCCTCTCTCCTCGCCTTCTCCTCCACTCCCCGGTCCCCAGCGGTTGGTGTGAGCTGCCAGCGCCCCTTTTGCTCAGAGGGGTGTGGGGTGGCACTGGTGCTACTGGGATGGAGAGTGTGGCACAGGGTGAAGGTAGAGAACCAGACTGAATATTGGGGCTTGGAGCACCCAGAAAGATGATTTTTTTGCTTTCCTTTTCTTTTATATGTGAGTATCAAATCTTTCACGCTGCATCTCTACATGTATTCCTGTAGTTGTTCTTGCTCTTCCAGGCTCTTTTAGCTGGCTATGAAGGCTCACTTCTCTAGACCTCACAAGCATTTATCTCTCATCTTTCCTTCCCCCTTAAACTTTGCTTTTTTCTTTCTTTTTTTCCCCCCTTCTTTAAGCTAGCTCTGGTCTTGGTGCTTAGGGAGCACTTGTTGATACAAACCTTTGTTTCTTTGCTTTCCTGAAGTTGCACCTTCCCTGAAAAGCAGAAGACCCTTCCTTGGCTTATCAACTTTGTGCATTAGTTACAGAAGCTCCTCACCCAGTTTTAGCGGTGGGGCAAACCCAGGTCTCGGCTTTAGTGAGGGCAAACCCAGGTCTCAGCTACGCCTCTCTCACCTCCTCGGAGAGGATAAAGCTGTTGAAGGTTCAGCCCTTCAGAGCCTGTCAGTTTTGCAGAGGACAGAGGAGGTGGGAGGATCTGGCATGTTTCTTGCCACAACAAAGGCAGCAGGAGGTGCAAAATGTGAACTTGAGACTCAAACCATTTTTTTAATTGATCCTGAAATTAAGCAAGCCAAATCTGGAAAGGAATTAAGGCATTAATCTGCCTTAAGTTATTTTGGCAAAAGTGTCAGCCCTCTTGACTCCAGTAATGTTCCTGGAGGAACAGCATGGACTTCAGAACGTATGATTTTGTGTGTTGTAGCAAACTGAAACTTTCAATTTCGAGCCAGCTAATAAATGTGTCCAATATTGAAACCTTTGTAAATATTGATGTTTACTCCGCTAGTAAATCTAGAAATCTCCTTCTTAAATGAAGGTGCAGGTGGAGAGGTGTAAACGTACTCTTTAGAGAGAGAAGCATCTCTGAGAAAGTTAAAAAAACCTCTCCAATAGAAATTAGAGATGAGGAGTCATCTGCCGTCTAATTCAGGGGACCTGCCAGAGCAGAGCGGCGAAGCGAACGGCCCTGACTCCAGTTCAGGATTTCTGATGATTTATACTTGAAAAGACCGTTCTTAATTTCCATGACAGAAGAATACTGAGTTTCACAAATGTTTCCAATTCACACATAAAAATAGATAAATGGAAAATTTTACCATCTACTAAATCTTCAAAGGAAGTAGTTATGTTTAATTAGTTTTGCTGTTTAAAAATCTACAATCCATCCTGTCCCAGCTGACAGATTTACTACAGAATCCATTACGGATACGGATAGCCTGCGGGCAGCATATCTGCCCTGTAAACCCTTTTAGCTGATCAGTATTATGAATGTATGCAAAATGTCAGCTTTGTTCAAATTCAGGAATAAAGAACGCTTTTCTAATGTGCGTTCTCTTAATCTGGGGCTCGATCAGAGGCTTTGGCTTCACAAACCAAAGCAGTAGAGAAGAGTGAACAGGAAACAGTGTCGAAAACAAAAAGGAGCCAAAGATTGTTCTTTGCAAAATGTCTGAGGCTGACGCCCGGAGAGTTTGGCGGCAAGGGTGTGCAGTCAGGCTGGCACGCTGTTTGCTTAGCTTGGTCTGCCTGCGTCTGTGAAATACGCTATGGAGTGAGCCTTCATCCATATGCAAGAGGAGCCCGGCAGTTCTCTGTTTGCCTTTTCTCTCTGCTTTGCTGTCTTCTGGGTCACCGCTGTTTGTATTTTGATCTGGTTCCCTCTCCTGCATGTCGCCTGGTGCCACGTCCTCATCGCAGCAAGTCCTCATCGCCTCTTCGACGCTCAGGCACAAGCAGCGAGTCAAGCAGCCTCTGGAGCTGAGGAAAGTTGCCTCCACAAATGCATCGGAGCTGGTTTTGTTGTTTAAAAAGAAAATTGCTCAGAAGTTGAACTGTTTAAAACACCTGCTGTTCTGGCTCTACACTTTAAGTTAGGGAATTTCTTGCTATTTTTGTTCTGTACTTGCTTCACACTAAATATGTAGTCATCTCTGCCTTTCACAAACCTACAAAAAGTGCAATTTAAGGGATATATGCCCGTTTTTGAGGATTGGGTCAGAAAACCGTCCTCCTATTCAGAGCAATGGTATTTTCTACTCTTTTTTTTCCACCCTACTATCTCAGTTGCTGAAAAAAGTGGGGAGAATGTCTCCATAAAAGCCGCATATTACGAAGGCGGTATTAATTGAAGGCCAAAGTTGTGCATAGAGGTGTTTTGCAATTCTGTGCAGTTTAACATCTTTGAAGCTGAGCAACAGATTTTTGCCCCGTTATAAAATCAGCAGTCGCTTTCAGAAATGTCTGTTTCAGTGGCAGTAAAGCACATTGGAATTCGCTGGTGGAAGATGGAAGCAAGAAATGAAGTCCGCAGAAGTTGTTCTTGCAAAGCCTTGTGTCCACGGGGTTTTTAATAATGAAATCATTCTCTCTTAAATTGCAAGGGAACAAATATTATGCTTCAGTTCAATGGGATCTTTAAATATGGTCAGTGCTAGCATACTTTATTTGCTCTAAGAATGATTTTTTGGTTGCATCTTTAGCAGATGATCAAGTAGATTCTTTTGAATGCACTAAGACTGAAGGAGATTAAAAGTAGAGAGAGTATATGTGTTTTCCTGAGTCTCAATCAGGTATTGGAACCTAATCCAAAGCCTTCTTAATTTGACAAAGTAGAAAGGAGTCTTTTCACTGAATGCAGGTTTCTTTGGATGACTCTTCAGAAGGAAAAAACATTCGGACAGTTTTATTCTTGTTACAAATATGCAAACATAAGTAATGTATGGAACTGGTTTTATGCATGTACAGTTTTAAATGTTTTGGTTTTCATTTGAATGATTAGGAGACAAATAAATAATATTTTAATGATGTGAAAATGTGGGCACTCTTCAGGTAAGTACCGTTACTGGTGAACAGGATTTTGTACATTTTTTTCTTGTGGCCTGCTCATGGACTGTTGAGAACATGATACCCCAATTCCTTGGCAGGTTGAGTGCTCTGAACTTCTAATCGAAAGACCTCATGAGACTCATCCTTGTATGTGCAGCTCTGAAATTGAAGCAAGTTTTGAACAGTGGGCTTTTGCAAACTTCCTCTATTTACTCAAGAAAAGCTTTTTTTGGGAAGTAGCCCATCTTTATATGGGGCTCCTAAGGGTATTGATATTTCAGTCTTCTTTATGGTGGCTAGGAGAATACTAATTGCAGGACCGGTCTGATTGATTTTGTCAGTGCTGTTTCATTACTTGAAGTAACAAAGGCTTATTTAGGGCTGTAGGTGGACTAAGAGAAAAATACCCTGCCTTGCAACAGTTTTCAGCGCTGCTGGAAGATGCAAAGTATTTTGTTGACCAGCAGACAGACCAGAGATGTATTTTGTCTTGATCTCGTTGTTATGAAGGTATGAGATTACCTCTGAGAGGAGGAGAGCTAGAGAGAAAATTAGTCTTGGGGCTTACTCAGCCAGTCTATCTCCAGCTGAGTCATTTATATTTGTCAGTACAGTGTTGCCTTGGGGATTTTTTTGCACTTGTTAAAAATAAAGGCAAACTTCAGGGGGATGGGGAGTCTGGACAGCATCGCATCGGGGTGTGGGAACAGCGTGGGCATTTGGCCTCCTTGCGACATCCTGTTTCCCCAAGATATCACGGCAAGTCCGCGCTCTTTTTCCAGCCTGGCTTCCTGAGTCCCTCCTCTCACCATGTCCTCTTGCCTTTAACTCTTTTTCTTCCTACTTTGGCTAGGAAGGAGGAGGGCTTGACTGCTGTGTGCGAGGCTGCTTTTGCTGCTGCTCTGTGGGGAGCTGGAAGATGGAGGTTGAGACCTCGCCTGGTGTGACTCCAGAAGATGGTGGCTGGGCCAGGCCACTACCAAAGCATAGGTCCTTGGAGGAAGGGAGACCTCCTTCTGCAGCTTTGCTGGCTGTTGCCATCACATCTTTCTGGGGGGACAGCCGTTGGCAAGCATCCTTGGAGAATATCAGTGGGTGAGGGCTTCACCCCTGGTCTGGGATGGGATGGTGAGCACGCCTCCAGCCGCTGGACACTCTGAAGGACTTGTATTGGCAATATGTGGGAAGCATACAGGGCTGACGTTGACAAGCAAGCCACTTGTCAAGGTGAAGGTGTCCTCCTTCTGCAGCTCCCCCCCGGGCTGGGATCACGCATAGATAAACGGAGTTAAAGGTTTGTTCCCGTGCGTGAACATAAGCGACCATATGGATATGGCTGGATGTTTGCCACCCCAGGACCCTCTCTCTTCCTCTGACCAGTAAGCTGGTATTTAGCGGGAGAAGTATAAAAATTAGCCTGAGGGTGAGGTGCTCCTTCCTGTTGTATCCTCATCTGCCTTTGGGCAGTTGGCAGCTCGGGACTTCTGGAGCCAGGCATTGTACTCCAGCCACACCGTGTCATAGCCACCACCGACCTAACCCCCATGGATTTGTTTGAAGTCTTTTTTTTAAGCCCAGGAATACCCAAAACCATACCTGCCATATCTTGCAGAAAGCAAATGTATTATATGGAAAAAATACTTCTCTTTTAAGCTGGCTAGCTGATAATTTCACAGCATGCTCATTAGTTCTCTGGTAGGAAAGATGATGAATACTCATTGTTTTCTCTGTCATTTCTATCATCAAACACATTTTTTCAGCATGTCCTCGTATATTTATTCTCCTGATATATCTGGAAGCTGGCACACACTTACAGGCATCCTTTTTATCCTTCTTGGTGGCTTTTCTTGTTTTTCAAAATCCTTCTTGAGCTGGGGTGACCAAGAATAAATGCAGTGTTGGAGATGTGAACGTACTATCAATGTATTTTTCTCTCTTGCAGTCCGTGAGCACTGAGCTGATGTTCTCTGAGCCTTTTCCACTATCACGTTTCGATTTCTTCACTGAGTTGTAATAGCTAATGTTAATCTCATCAGTAATCCCTTACGGGACTGTCTTGATAACCGTCCAGATTGGTTTAAAATAACCTTGAAAGACTTTTTGTCTGGCATAGGACTGGGAGGCAGATAGCATCTCCATGAAGAGCTGAAACACCAGACTACAGCAGAGGGAAAGAAGGGGGGATTAAGAGTCAATGAGTGAATTTGACTGTCCTGTGAAAAACTGCTGCCAGCTCTGCTTGATAGATAGACATGCTAGAAATAATACATTTTTTCACTTCAACCGTGGAACAACTGCAGTGGCCACATGGGGAGTTTTTAGTAGTTATCCGTGATTCTCTGATGTGCTTCTATCAGTGATTCCCCAGCTCAGCCCTGCTGTCTTTGCCCAGATCCTTAAACCCTGACACAGACCCACTCCCTGGTGATGTGTTGGCGCATTCGTCCTTGAGCTGTATTTGAGCATCTAAATTACACTGAGAAGAAACTGCTCTTGAATTCATTGAGTTGCATAGCACAATTGTGTCCTCTCTGTCTGAATTTCACAGAGGACAAGGATGGAGTTGGAGGGATCTAAGATGAGATGAAGTCCTTCAGCAAACGAATGGAAACCCTCCGAGTTAGGAGCCAGGACTGCTGTCTGCTTTACCCTTCCAGCTGATTTCCAAGTACCACCTCAAGTTCAGTTGACTGTATAGGGGTTTGCTTCAAGCCTCCTATGACTTCAGTTTTTAAATTAATCTCTTAATCTGACTGTAGGGAGGAGGAGGAGATACAGGGCTGGGAGTTGGAGGGGAGGAGCAGGACAGCCTCTGGGGAGGCACACATGTGCGTGGAGGGTGGTTGCCTGAAGTTTTCTTTCTTATTTTAATTTTTCTTTTTTTCTATCTTAATTGAACTTCTTTTGAAAACGCAGAATTAAAATAGGATTCCCCAAAACTGGCAATGTATACTTTCCGCAGAAGTTTTGAGGAAACTCAAGACTACCCCCTCTTGGTAATTACTACCCCCTCTTGGTAATGCAGGTTAGCGGGGACGAGGTAGCAGAGAGAAGTCCCAAGGCCATCAAAAGGGACTTCAGGGCACTGGGGCGACTGGTTGAGGGATCAGGGGCGCAGGTGGTGTTTTCCTCCATCCCATCAGTGGCAGGGGACAGCACTGAAAGGGGCAG
>Ga0065711_1032698_pt1 | contig 26859 bp, 16 predicted proteins | sample Hoacrofraction12_FD_59098 | JGI IMG/M metagenome (GOLD analysis project Ga0065711, IMG submission 59098) | Hoatzin crop microbial communities from Cojedes, Venezuela - Epithelial fraction 12 v2 (version 2) | ecosystem: Host-associated > Birds > Digestive system > Esophagus > Crop | place... | reverse complement strand
GGGGGGGGGGGGGGCGCAAAAGAAGTAAAGAGGTAAAGAGATAGAAGGCTGAATCAGGTGACTGAAACCAGCCTGGGGAAACAGCTAATGGAGTTTGGTTTGGGAACGGCAGAGGCAACTGTGAGAGCAAGGTATAACAGACAGAGGAGATCAAAAGAGGAGAAAAGCACATGCAGAGGGACCAGAAGATCCAATTCTCATTCCGGCTTTCCCTGTACCTGCTCTCTGACCTCAAGTGTGTCATTTTACCTTTGCTCTTCTGTTTCCTGTGCACTCAGACAGGAACTACCTTAAGGCAGGGATAATTCCTTCCTACAGCTCTATACAGACTTTAGCACAGTGACCATAACTGAGACCTATGGCCTCTGATGTAATACAGTTGCTACTGCGCTAACGAGGAATAGGATGTATTCAAAATGTGTCCTCAAGTGCAGAACTAATGCTGCAAAAAGGTCAGTATTCATCCTGGAGCTGTATTAATGGCTGGCATAAAACCAGCCATTTATTAGGTGAGGAAAGCATGGCTGGGGAGAGTAAGAGAAAATAAAATTGCCTTTCTCTGGGGTCTGCCTGAGGCTGGTACACAGCCTGTGCCAACCACAGATGCATCTGACACCCTGTACGGTGCATTGCCCATGCATCCCACCGCAGAGTGACTCCGCGTGGGGAACAGCTGGGCAAAAGGAAGGAGAGGGCAGGAGACTGGCCCTGAGATTATCCATGCTGTCACCAGGCGGGAGGAAGAATCAAGCTCCAACCCCCTGGATTCACAACCAAGCCCACAAAATTGGCAGTGAAAAGGATGGGAAGAGGGTCTTTGTACTTGTAGCACGAACATTTCTATGGTAAGTCTGAAAAATACCTAATCCTTTTTTTTTTAAGAAGAAAGAAAAGGCTTACCAGTAGTCTGGTCATGTGTGAGAAGAGAATCGCACTTTCAGACACACCATTCTTCGCTGTTTTCCTGCTCCCAGGTATCAGTCTCCCTGAACAGGCAAAGCGCCAAGCTGAACACCACTGTCAGACACGGTGGTCTCCAGGATCCCCTGCTTCCTTCACAAGCTTCACTGAAATAGAGACACTGCTGCATCGCAGCCTCGTGCGGAATTTTCTTCGAAGTTACAGTTTGTGCCTCATTCAGAAAATTTTAGCGCTGTTATAAAGCCAGAAGAGTAACCGAGGTCTCTTCATTTACTATCCCCGTGAGGAAGCATTGCAAATTCAGAGGTGGGATTTCACCAGGCAGCCTGTCATCCTACACCAGGAATGAACAACCGCTACCGATCCCGTAAGGGCAGAGGACAAGCAGCATGCATCTGCCACCCTGCCTCCCAGACATGCCATGCCTGGCAAGAGCACTGCGGGATCGCTGACGGCCCACTCTCCAGGCCAGGGAAGGAAACCATGAAGCAAGGACTCTGGCTATCATGGAACCAGTTGTTAAGTCTCTTCTGGCAAGATGTACAAATTAAAGAAATTAACAGCATTTCCAGTGCCTGTGCATGGCAGTTTAGCACCTTCAAAGAGCTAGAGCCATATTCTGCAGGAGGGGCTCGGGACACTCGGCGTGACTCTGCAGACTGCCTAGCCCCTCCACAGAGAACATCACCTTCCGATTCAGGGCTTTCATTTGGAGACCTGGTCTCAGGCAGTTCGTACGCCATGTCAGATCCCAGATCCTCCCTGCATTCCTGCAGCCCCCACGAGAGCATAACAAGTGCAGACATCTGTTGTAATTCAGGAGTAGTTTGGGGGGCATGCAGACCTGTTGTGCTTTTGTTGTTATTAGTTTCATGCAGGTGTTAGAGATTTCTTCTGCACTCTGAAATAGATGCTGTGCAGACCGGCTTCAAAAGCCCTTAGTTCTTCTCACGCTCATGTCCTTTAGGTCACAGAAATTGCTTTAAAGTCAGCAAGGAAAAAAAATCCTGCTGTCTTCTGACAACTAAATGGGGCATACCCTTATGCTGACAGCAGGATTGAACATAGCCCCTGCGCACTAGGAGACGATAAATCCCTTTATTGGCACAGATTACCAGCCGGATTGCTTGCATACAGATTAATGCAACAGCGTGAGTCCTCCGGGTGACTGCAGAGCAGGGAAAGCGGGAGGGGTGAACTTATCTGCTCAGATGCTTGTGATATTTATCTGTCAATCACCAAGGAAGAAAACAGTTCAGGAGCTTAATTCCAAAAACATCTTTGTATACAGAGAACAGAAAGTTGTGAAAATTACCCAAATTAAAAAAAGGAAAGGAATCAGCCCCAAGGTTGCACACACGAAAGCCCGAAGTCAGTGTCACCCGCCCAGGGTCTGCGCACCCCGACACCACACCCGAGGTCTTCCCTCCAGCCGCAGGATTTCCTAACCCGCCGCACTCGAGCAGCACGTAGCGATAACACCAAGAGCAGGGCTGAAAGAGGAGACGAAACATGTGAAGCAAACCATTCATCTTCGAGAACCTTTGCAAATTCTTTCCATTTTGAATTCACCACCAAGTACGGTGAATTAAAGAGAGGCTGTGAAACCTTTCTTACAGCAGGGAATACGAAGGAACAGCCTCTTTGCATTTTTAATTAACTCTGCATTGAATGATGACAATTGATAATTAATCACCCTATATCATGCTCCTTATGCAGTCACTGCCTTGCTAGCTGCAGTCTGCCATAGGTGGCACGGTGCAAGCTGCAGTCCCTCGCCCCATGGAGGGGTCCGCACACCCTCTCTATCCCACCTCCCACCAAACCCCAGCGATGCTGCTGCCATCGAGGACGGAGCGCTCGTGCCCAGCCCTCGCACTGCCGAGGGGAGCCAGGTCCCGGCCCCGTGACACTCTGCACCTGTAACCAAGGGCCAGCACTGATAAGGCTCCAGCTGCTTCCAGGGACTGCGCGAGGAGCCAGCCTGGGGGCCTGGGGGGTTTCTCCTCCTCCAAGAGGCTGCCAGGAGCCAGAGACCTACTGCTCAACCAACCAACCCAATTTAAAGACCTGTCTAATTAGTGAGATACTGCTCTGATGCTCTAAAGCAGGTAGGTGCCTGACTAGCACCCAAGTCATGCTGGGGTACTGGGCCTGGTCTGCCCAATGCCAACATTTTTTAGCAACTAGGTTCACTATCTTGGCACCCCTGGGAAACTCAGTCCCCATGTTTGAAAACTGGCCTCAGACATGAAAAAGTGACTTAGAAAACAGACAGAAACTGTGCTAAATGAAGACAGCAGCACACTTTTTCTTTCTTAATTTTCCTGAGCTCAGCTATCCCTGAAGTCTTTTACTAATGAAATTACTTGAGTAAATTTCTCAGGAGACAATAAACATCACAGCCTCATTTGGTATAAGGGAATTATTCTAAACTGAATTGACTCTCCTATATTAAAATGGAGGTCAGCTGCTAAATACTCTGTCTCCCCCAAAGAGCAGACTATAAATCCAATAATAAACACAATTATATACTTACCAAGGAACTAGAGGGCAAAAATAATTGAAATGGTCTCTTCCTAAATATATTCTAGTGTTGGGAAACCAGAGTCTGCTCCCATTTCTGGTGTAAATGCTTTTTCCTAGTCCTAGTATCCTTTAGGGACCACTTTAACACATGATGGGAAATAGGAGTACCACCCAGTGAGTGCCAAAACCATGGGTGCTCCTCACCAGCTCTGTGTGTTTGGGGAGAGGCCACTCCCGACCAGAGCACCCACAGCCACCAGGAAAGCTGTCACCATGCGCTGGGCATTCTCGTTGCAGGGGTGCTGGGATGCCCTACATGCAGGTGCTAGAGTGCAATGTACCACTTCCCAGCTGCCTCCTCACTTCTCCCCTGCTTGCATTTGCTATAAAGTGGCCTAGCTGCTCTCGTCTTTATTATCCATCCATGCTTCGAGACCAGAAAATGAAGTGCATTAAACTGGACATTGATCAGCTCTTGCAGGGTCAGTGGGCACCTCCAAGCCTCCATGAGGCTGGAGTTACACTGCTGCTTGCACAGCCTGTGTTTTGCCCAGTTTGATGCAGGTAACTCATTGTTTCAGTTTTTGGAATACAACAAGAGCAATAACATTTAAAAAAATCAGTGATCAGCACAAAAACATTCCAACCATTCACTTGATTAATTTTTGTTAATTATGCATAGGACTACAGACAGTATTTGTTTTCTGTCTTGACATGGATACTTGGTGTCAGCCCTAAAAGTGACTTTCCTTGCAGGATAAGAAAATACTAGCTACGGGAAGGGTTGCTGCCAAAAGCAAAATGAAAATCTGGCAAGGTAAATTCTAAAGATTCAGGTTCAGGCAGCAGGGAACCATTAAGTCATTTAATCTAAAAAGAACAAAGTAACAACACCATAACTGCAGTATCTGGACACAATCCAGTCAAGTGGATTTCATTCAGGACTGGAATATAAAATTGGTTGGAAAACTTGAAAGGGGAAGTTGGTATTGACTTGCAGTATTTGCAATTATTTTACCGATTAATTTTTTAAAAAGTACATGCCGAGGATTGGTTAGCATCACCTAATGTGGCTGCACCAGTGCCCCCGCACTGATCTGCAGCAAAAGCTGGGGGCCCACATCCTTCTGAGAGCGTCCAACCATCCCCACTGATCCCTACCAGGGAAATCGGTGAGGAGATTGGTACCAGATGCAAGTGGGAGCAGGGACAGGGCTGTACCTGAGCATTTAGGCAAAATGAATGGACCAGCCCCATCCTTATTTCCTCTCCTCTCCCAGCAGCACAGGGGACGTAACAGCGTGTCCAAGAGCAGCATCACAGCTCCTCCGGTCCTGCTCCACTGGAGAAGCTAGCGTGGAAGCTGCCAACGACAAGGCAGAGAGGGCAAAGCAGAGCCTCAGCTGGAAGCCAAGCGCAGAGCCCCATACAGTGGGTCAGGCTTTTCTCACTGCCTGCACAGCCCTCAGGGTGCCCTTTTCCCACTGTCATCCCCGGAGAGCTGACACTTGGTAGTGGTGTAACAGGGAGAGACAGACGTCTGCTCAGCAGAGCTCAGGGAGGAAGACGGCAAAAGCTGCAGGCACACAGCATGTCTCTGAACCAAAGGACAAAATGGCAGCCAGTTTGAGTCTAAGAGATAAGAATTCAAAGGCAATTTAAAAATAAAGTGTTATAAAGGAAGAAAAGTAGGGCATGATGCTGCTTCTGCCCCACAGTCCATGCTGGATGCAGTGATCCTGCGTGGGTGGGCTGGGGCAGGGCTGCTGGGATGCTGCAGGGACCTTCGCTGGAGCCAGAGCACACAAGTCCAGCATGATAAATGGGGAGAATCTGTTTGGAAGGACTCGTACACACCTGCCACGCTCATGACCACTGCCCCCTGCTACTGCACACAGCCAGGTCGTGCACTTTTCATGACAGCAGAAAAGCTCTTTGATTTCCCAGAAAGTAACAAATTATTCCATGCTAAGAGCAAACTGATGCCTAACACAGCATTTGTGTAACATGGCAAACCACGCTGATGGTGGGAAGGATAACCCCATGACCTACACATTTATGATCTGCGCTCTAATCATACTCCCCAAACGATCAATAGAGAACACTATACAGAAGTCAGGATGTGTTAAAAGCAAACCAGGTTCCCTGGTAGCTTTCTTGAATTCAGGGAATTTAACCTTTTCTTTCTCTTGCTCTATGTTCTCCTTAAAAAAAAAACATGACCCTTGAAAATACGTGTACCCAGTTTAACGTGCCGTTAAAAGCTGTGTTCTTTTCTGTAGACAATAAAGGGACATAATTAAGAGATGTGCATTTCCTCTTAATTTTTGTGTTTCCAGCCATAAACACCAAGTGTCACCGTAGCTCTCCCTGATCCCTCTGGGGTTACAGGCAGAGGTCAGCCCTGAGCTCTCCAGCAACCCCGTGTTGCTGTTTGCCAGTGTCCCGAGCAAGTGGGGCACCTGGAGATTTCAGAAGCAGCAAGTGAACCCACTAATACTGGATCAAAGGTTGAGTTTTCAGCCCTTACATGCACTGGAGCACTAGAAGCACATAAACAAAGGCTGCCACAGGCCCCTCTAATCCACTCAAATATGATCTTTCTTGCAAACTCACTCGGTCCATATCCTGTGCTGCAGCAGACAGGGCAGCTCCCGCACACGGCTGCATTTATCTGCTTATACTGTAATTTCGTGAGCGGCTTAAGCTGACGAAGTACCACTTAAAGAAAAGAACTGGTTCCTCTCAGCTTCTGTCCTCCCCTCCTGCATTCCAAGAAAAGCAGTATCCAAAGACTGATTCTGATCAAAACTAATTTTTTTACTGCAGGCTGACTTTCGCATAGCCTGTGTGCCCAGTCCTGGCCCCTGCAGAGCCTCACCAACAGCCCTGCCAGCGCCGAGGGGAGACCGGGGGTCACCAGGCATGAATAAGCAACATGGGCGGTGGAAGAAGGGCTCTGCAGAATTCCCTCGTTGAGTTTTGACATTGGTTGCAGCTGACCTTGGCTGCCCTCGCTGCTGGAAGAGGTATCCCAGTGGTTTACCCCCACACCCCAACCTGTGTTTCCATTGCTGCCTTTGTGCTAGCACTAGACAGACTGAAAATTAACTTGTGAACAAAATGCTTTTCCCTCTTTTTATCTTTTGTCTAACTAAGAGACAGGTGTTTGTCCCCAGCTAAAGCTCAAAAATCAGACACATTATTTCAGCTGAGATGCTACAAGTCTCAAGGCTCAAATCACCCCAGGGTGCAGGTCCAACACCAAGTTTGTCTCCTGGCACTAATCTGAGCGAGCACAATACGCCATCAGGGTGGAGCATCCTTTGGGTCCCCCTGTACTCTCCCATTTCAGCTGCTTTACTTCATCTAAGCACATAATACATTAATGAATCCTTCGTCTCATTTGTTCTTCTTTCTCACACAAAGCCTTGGCCACCAGCACCCTGCAAGGAGGGAGCGGGTTCAGGCTTTGGGGCAGAAGCGAGCTGCCAGCCCAGGGTGTCAGTGAGAGCTGAGTGTTGTTCTCACCAGAGCTCACACAGTTCAGGGCCTTTCAGCATTGCAGGGGTCTTCTCTGCAGTCTCAGAGAAAACAAGAGATGTTCTAGCCTTGGCCAACAACTTTGCCAAAGAGGATTAACAAAATCTTACAAAAAAATCCTAGTTCGTGCTAGTTTGACAGACACTCCAATGTTATCCGCAGAGAGTCACCCTCGAGGCACACTGCCAGCAGATGTACTTGCATAGCGTGGAATTGCCCTGGTAGCACACCCTGCACCCCGATCGGATGAGGACAACCATCACATGCTTGTCACGACACAAGAGCCCAGAGACCTTGTAACAGCAAACAAAGACCAGTCTGAAGATAATGTCTTTGGAAGAACAGAGACAGCCATGGTTAGTTAGCCAGAAGGAAAGCAAATTGATCAAAAAAACCAAAATAAGTAGTAAAAAAGCTGTGACAGCTCACTCATCACAGCTAACAGCAACAGGGGACAGGAAAGCAGTGTAAAAAGCAGGAGTTGTTTAGCTTTGCCCCCCAAGTCATGTACTTCACTAAGTAGTTCAAGATGCCCTCCTGCAGTTTCTGCACAGAAAAAACAATGTAGAGGGAGGTGATGTATGCAAATACCTGTGTAATTATCTGTCCTGTCTCACAGACTTCACGTGATCCCGGCAGCATCCCTAATGGGAAAGCGAGCTCAGCTATGAAGGCGGAGGGAGAAGAACTGCCTCTGCCCAGCCCTGGCCTGGGAGGAACAGACAGGGGAAGGGATGAGAATGCTGCAGAATTAATGAAGAATAAAATACTGTTTTAATGTACAGTTTCATTTTTTCCTATCGGCAAAAGAAGTTTTGCGCATTTCTTTTGGTTTGTTCCTAAGTAGATCATTTCTGCTTTGAAAAATGTTCCTATAAAATTGACTTTCAGGGTCTGTCTAGACTCAAACATTTCTAGCTTGTTTTACAGCCAGTTATGCCTAAATGATTTCTAAATTGAAGTCATCATATAGATATCAGACAGTCTAAAGCAAGCACGCAATTTTTTCCTGCACTAAATTCAAGGTAACTTTGAAGAGTCCATTGAAGCTCATGAAATAAAAACGTTCAGATCACCTACAGTCTCTGTACACACAGGTTAGTGCTATACCTTTAGCATGAATTTAGATTACAGTTTAAAGCCTTGTAGAGGATGCCCCCAGGCAGAGGAAATCCATGCAGGTCAGCTGTCAAATAAGAAAGTGATTTCCTTGCATATTTTACCTACAGCCTCACATACATCACAATGTAAACCAAGAAATGAATCTAAAGCAGTTTGTAACCTCACGTTATTTACTAAAAATTTAACAACTATAGCAGAAGTTACTAAAAGTCTCAGGTAATTCTCACTACTGGAAGGCCGAGGCATATGTCTGATTCTTGCTGATTATTATTCCTTTAAGTGACCAAAACGCAGGTTGTAGATCAGCCTTCAAAAATTTCCTCAAAGTTTATTCAAACACAGAAAGACTTAAGAGATCTTTACCCACCCAACATTGAAATCATTGCAAATAAAACACTTGGGAGAAGCTTTGGATTGCCAAAACTGAGATCCAAGCGGGTACTGAGTTAACTGGTGAGGAATCACCTGGTTCCTTCTTTTAAAGTAAACTACACGAGGTAACAGCTAGTGCCAGGAAGATGGGGCCAGCTGGGAACTGACTATTGCTTGAAAGAGGAACTGAGAGCAGGCTATCAAAAAAGGGGTTTTAGTTTTTAAATCAGCCTTGATCAAACAAAAAGCTCTCCAAATCATCAGTCTCTTGAGCAAACACATATCTATTCTCTTCAGATGGCGAGCATCTGACAGTGATGGAGGAACTCACCCACTTCAGGAAAGACCTGATACTCCAGAGGTCATTCCTGCTACTCAGCCTTGGTGCTGTCACTATCTAACAGCCAAACTGACCCCCCTGCCTTTCATTCCAGTTCCCCGACGATTTCTTCCCCAGCACAACCCCACACATTTCTGCCCCAATACTCCACGACAGATGCAAGATGAGTGGGCTGCAGGACTGCTCACCCAGCCCACGGGCCTTCTTGATTCATCGTGGGTCTGGTCTTAGTGTGCCTCTACTGCATATGCCTATGCCTCAGGGTAGGAGCAAAGTTGGGTTAAAACTAACTCTTCACTTCCCCTCCCAACCATGCTCTCATCTGACAATGGATCTCATCCCTGGGTTACTTTGTAGCTCCATTAATTGGTCCCAAGGTATGGTCTAAAAGCCAGAAATGACAAGCACCCATTCATATCACCTCCAAATTTCTTGGTCTTCGCCAGTTTAAGTGCAAAAGGAGTGGGCAAAAGTCTGGTCCACTAACAAATACAGTATCAATTTAATATTTACTCTTCTCCAGCTGAATTTAAGGGGTTGTTATTTTTAAGTGTTCTACACTGCCCCAGAGGTCCTGTTTTTGCAATCCTAAATCTCAGTCCTGGTTCACAAAGTTAGAAGAGCAGTTGTGTTTATTTTTCTTTCGCCTAAATGGATGTAGAAGTCATTGAAATAAGCAAGATAAGCAATAGCCAGTTAGTAAGCAATGAAGGGAGGTCTGCTTGCTGGTTCTAAGAGTCTCTGACAATAATCCTTCATAATTTCAGGAAAAATCGGAAAAAAATCTTCACACAAAGTTTGAGTGTTAGAGCTTAGAAGTCTGAATATCACTGAGAAAGGCACAGAAATCTCATAGGCCATAAAAGTACTGAAAACTGGGAAATTACTGTACAGCAAGTCATTACTCCCTATTTTTTAAACCATCCACAGAACAAGTCAGAGCTGAAGCACTGCTCATGATGAATATCTCCAGCTGCAGGAAGCACTTGTGGATCTGCTTTGCACACAGTCTCACAGAGCACAGGACGACCTCAGCGATTGCCTAAACACTTCCCCGAGGTGAGGTTACCACCTTTTGCTCACAGTGAACAATGTGCTTGTGTTTTACTAAACCTGAGGCCTGAGAGCCATGCTCTAGGACATCTGGTTTGGTTACTGTCCACGCCGTCCCCATTACAGCACTGGTCCCTGGTGCTAGGCAGGAACACAGGTGCCCACCCCTCTGCAAGACGCTGCCTCTGCTTGGTGACTACCAGATACCCGAGCGCATCAGGACTAACTGCAGCCTCAAGCTAAACAGTCCTGTGGAAGATGGAGATGTAATAGGACATGAAAAGGTCCAGATTCTCCAGGTGTTGGGTCTGGGGTGTCAAACCACTGGTGCCCGGACTTCCCACAAATACTCAAGCATGCACGAGTTATTATTTGCAGAGTAAAGATCTAGGTAGAGATCTACTAAATGGCTTTAGAGATTAGCAGGGCTACTCAAGTCACAGCAAAACCCTGTTATACAGACCTGGCTGACCTGCCCCCTTCATTTCTGCACTTTGCTTAAGCACAAAGCCTAGAAGACTGTTTTCACTGATCTTATCGGAAAGACTAGCTCATCCTAATGTTCCAATACCCCCTGGCCGTGCCTTACTGAAGATATTTTCAATACAGTCCTGACTGTCTCTTGTTCAAAACAAAGAGATTAATCTGCTGGAAAGCAAAGACATAAAAAGTGAACTTCAAGTAAATGTCATCTTCTCAGTCACACAGTTCAGCCTTTTTGAAAACATGCATGTCCCCAAACACAGTGAGTAAAATTATACTTGTTACAGAACACCGACTTCATGGCATTTAGAGAGTTACGATCTCCAGCAAACAGATGAGACAGAAACCATATTGTTATCACACAACGTGGAAACACATTCAGCTTTTTACCTGGGTTTCACACAAGACCTGAACTGAGCTTGGTTGATCCCACTCAGTCTCATACGAAGTACTTTCATGTCAAGCTGCTCTGGTCCTACAGTGTAACAGCCTGCACTGCTTGTGAACCGATGGAACTTTTCAAATTCCTTCTCACACAACCCTGCAAGACACTCACAGAGCTCAGCGATGTAAAGAAGCCAGTCACATTTTGTTAAGTTAGCTACACTAACCTAGGATAAAGCCCAGAAAACCACATCTGCTTATACTAGACTGTAAGGTCTCATTCCCAAAGACATCTGAAGCCACAGACAACTTTGGCACTTGCAATCCAGTGCGAGTACCTGGAACGACACCTCCCGTGGCTCAGTGCTCAGTGGGCTGAAGCTCTGGAGGGTCAGACTACACATTGGCTTTGGTTCCCACAGCCTGTCATCAAGCGTCCCACAGCTCCTACAAGCTAAGCACCTAGGGGACTTCAATCACTGTATGCGTGCCCTTTGATAAAGCCCTGGAAGCCCTGCTAGGCATACAGCTACAAGAAATCTGAGGATGTTGCAAGTTTCTTTCAAGCTTATTGGGATGTAGGACACCACAAGGAAGCATTACAGCCTGAGCTTGACCCCAAAATCCTCTAGCAAACATTGTGCAGATGTCAGTTAAATACCAGACTGCTCTGGTGACATCAAAGCTCTTACCGAAGACACCACCATACCCTACTCACAGTCTCAGCACTGGTGGAAAACAGAGACAGAGGAGAGCAATAGTCTGCATCCAAAAAAAAAACCAAAGAGCTAGTATGATCTTAGAAAAAATACTTTGTTTGGAATGCAATAACTGAGTCACCAGGAGGTGACAGAATGGTTAAAACTACCTGCTGTTGTCATCAAAGAGACCCAGAGAACAGCTGCCCATGCTGTGCATTGTCACCTCCACTTGATAATCCCCCTCAGAAGAGACCCAGCCCTCTCCAAACCTCATCCTTCCAATCATCTTGTGGAGCAGTACTCTCCATCAGGACAAAACTTGCTCTTGTAGCTGATGACACCAATTGATTCAACTTAGCTGATATCTTTTTTCTGAATTTCTTCCATTTTGCTCTTTTTTTCTGGGATTTATTGGTACAGCATGCACTTGTAAGTGATAACAAACAATTTTCCATTAACACACAGAGAGGAGGCTGCTGCTGGCTTTTTTTCTAGACATTTTAAGGGTTTCTTCTCCTTTTTAAGGAAAATTGGATAGCTGATGATACTCATTTCAGATTCAGTTCCTATTTCACACAAGCCTGCTTTTCTCCCTCTGATAAAGTCAAGTGTTATACACACCGCATATTAAGACCCAGGAGACTTCATTCCTCTGTCACCTCAAGCCTTGCATTGGTTCCCATGCCCTTCATCTGATATCTGGTCATGTTTCAGGCTGAGCTCAGAATTCTGAGGTGTGAAACACCTCAGCTCAGATAGGACTGAGGTACTTCAAGTCTCCTCACCCCGTAGCAGGGGAGGGAGCCCGTTGTGGGGAAGCAGTTGGCCTGGGAGGACATTTCACACTATTCAAATGCAAGAGTGAGATCTTCAAAGCACCCCTTGTGCATTGCAATCATGCAGAACTGTGCACTGCAAGGGGTCTTGCCCACCAAATCTTGACATTCATGAAATAGACTTTTTCTTAGGTAATTCAAGATCGTTCCTCAAGCCACTTGGTAAGTTCCACTTCTACCGTGTTTGAATGTCACAAGCATCTTCGGAAGCACATCAAATGAACAGCTTCACTATACTACACAGCCTGTTAAAGCTCTCCTCTCAAAATGCAGTGTGTTTTAGTAGCAGTATAATATGTTTCATTACCATATAAACCTCTGTGATAAGATTTTCTTTAACAAAGCAGCTTCAGCCTTCTGTTCCAGAACCGGCTCTGGTAGCCGCCTGCACTAATTTATCACATCATACAAACAGGGGTGCTGGCTGCAGGGCACATTAAACAGAGCCTTCCTCCACACTTCAGCTCTCTCCTGTGTTTTACAGGAGTGTGAAATAGGGTGAACGGCATTTGAGGTGAATCACAGTCATCCTTTTACTACTGTAGAAAAGTGGGAAAGCTGTCAGTCAAGATGAGGTCCACCAGCAGAGAGTCCATCCCCAGAAACTTGCCTCATGGCCAGTGGCAGAAATCTACTTTGAACAGGATAAATATAAGAGCCAAGGAAGATGGAGGAAAAGCCAGCTGAGGCTCTTTTGGATTACAAAACTCACCTAAAAACTAGTCTTCACTTTTCCATATTTCTGAATCAAGGCAAAAACCTTGCCAGGTTCACATCCACGGCATGAATGTAGTATCCCAGGGTACCAGGCACCAGATTAACTAGAGACAGAGCAGATATGCATAAAGTCTGCGCATACAGGAAGGCCTCTGTCTGAAATACTATTGATTTTCTAGATAGAAACATGGTCTTTATGCTGTTCTTACAGGTCCTTTCCGTTCTTTATTGGCCACTCCATTTGTAGTCTGTGTTGGCTTTAGCTTCTCATGAGCTGCATCAAATGCTCCCCTACTGACTTTGGCAGATGCAGAAGCAGCTGCTGTGCTGGCCAAAGACTCCAACTTTGAGTTAAGGAGTAGCCTCTAGTCCTAATGACATTGTAGGTGCTCCAAAATTTGCAGTCTCAAAACCTATCAGTCTTGTTAATGTTACAGCACTCGCTGTAGTTACAAACCAGCTGCTATCACTCCCTCCAACTTCTGGATTTTTAACTTAAAATTTAAGTATAATCAGTGGTGTAGATTCAAACATCTGAGTTTTCCAAACCCATAGCCTAAAAAGATTGGGTTCATTTCTAGCTAGCACGCTTGTAGTTTCATATATATTTTCAGCATCAAGTCTGCACACCAAAACTTAAGATTTCAACTTTAAGTAAATGTTATTCTGCATAATTGAAACTATTTCAGTAACCCACTTTGTTTATTCCTCCCAAAACATCCATTTTCTAGTATGCTCCAATAAAATGGATCTGCAAACCTGATGGGAGAAGATACAGATATACCCAGCTCTGCAAGGAAAATCTGTGATGTTTTATGCCTTGGCAAGGTATATCTGTGTCTAGGGCACCCACTACACACCCACAGTATGTCTTTTAGTTGTTACAGGCCACTTCAAACTAGTATCCAAATAGTCTTTAAAAATTTTGGATTAAAAGAGAACTAAGTGTTTTCTGAAGATCGAAGGTGCCATAGAATATTTTACTTCAAACAAATACAGATTGTGGTGGTTCACTCCAATGTGTCAAAACTACTTATGGTCTTACCTCCTTATTAGCCGGTGGAATTCATGAATATTCAATGTTACTAGCTATTAAGTTCTCAGGGCAGACATATCCAGTCCTTCATAAATTATACATGGAGGCTTTGCAGACAGCTGAGAAAGCCAATTAGCCAAGTGGAATTTGCATATCAGTTGAGGAGAGAGAGGGTCTCATGTTCAGCCACCAAACAAGAAGCATCTTAGATTTACATTCTACATCTGTAGGTTGGTTTTGATTTTTTTGTAAGCCTTCCCCCCCACAGTTATTAATATCTTTAGCTAGGAGCACGTATAGGAGGCAACAAAGATGCCCAGGGAGACAGCGCAGCTCCCGTCCAGGCAGCACAAAGCCCAGGCCACAGGCACAGGCTGCGCTTGCTTTCAGAGCCCTGCAACATGGCTGCAGCAGCGGCAAGGGTTTGGGGCTGCCCTGCCTGGAGCTCCCAGCTGCCTGTCCACACACCCCTGCCAGAAGCACTGTGGGCACACAGGGCTTCCCTGGACCTCTGCAAGGTGAGCCTGCGGAGGCGGCACAGAGACCCAGCGATTCCCAAGCCCCACCTAAGACGTGACCTCACATTCACAGCAGAGATAGAAGAACATCTGCAGAAAGAATAACAAACTGAAAGCCAGGTCAGGAGGTTTAAGAGTCATGAAAGGGAGCCATAAAAACACCTGGAACACCCCAAAGGGTCAGCAGAGCTGAACCAGCAGTCTATCCAAGACCAGCCCAGCACTGCCACAGCTGCTTTGCAAGAGCGGGTGTGAAGCAGCATCCTTCTCTGCCCATTTCTTCCTGGAGTCAGTACTCTTTTTCAGCCCACATTCATCTGCACTTGTGCTTTATCTCACCATGTTGTGGTCTCAGGTCATTGCTCCCAACCTACACGGGCCAGCTCTTTTCCTGCTCTGTAATTTCCCCTTTTCCCTCTCTGCGAATCCCATTAGTCAGGAGGAGCTGGGACCTGTTCCGAGTTGTATTTACTAGCTCAGTAACCAGCGCCTGTGGTTTCTCTACGCAGGCTGACACAAGGCTGTATTTAGGGCATGAAATCCCTGTCTTACCTCTATAAATTATTTCAATGACTCATCATGGGGAAATTAGCAGCCCCATGAAAACAGAGAGAAGGATACTTTTGGGAAAACTGCTAACACCTGTTCTCTCCAATGGGAGTCTTAATTGGCACCAGCATTTGTGTTCATATTGATCCACACTCTTCTACACTCAACACCAGTATTTAAGCATAAGAAGGCGTAGAAACAGGGCAGACGAGGAGTGTGATTGAAAGACATATGGGAAAGGGCTGATCTCTCTCTGGTATCAGCCTGTATTTATTGCAGTGACTCTGTTTGCAGCTCAAGGTTTATACAAACTCAAAGAGGGTATTTGCAGTCAGTTAGGAGCACACAGATGGTCATCTGCTACATCTCAGCTGATGGGCAGCAACACCCACTCACACTCCCATGCTGTCATTTGGAATACGGCTGGACAAGGTCCTGTTCAAAATGCCATACCCAGGACTGCAGGCAGATGTCTACGCAAGCACTGATGCCAGCAGGAGACAGCAGTCCTCTAAGAGAGACCAAAAAGTCTGGTCCTTGCCCTGTCACTAGGCACGGACAGATGTGGGGGACAGCATTGCCCACAGCATCAGGATCCATCAGCCAGGAAAAGCCACTTGCTGGAACACGCAAACCCTTTCTCTGCAGCTCTTAACTGAGCAGAAGCTGCAGGCACCATCAGCCTCTGCTACTTCAAACTTTTAGTGAGCTTGGTTTTTGTCGAAGAGAATGTGTAAAAGAATACAGAAATACAAACAAAACAAGGTTGTTAACAGTGGTGGGCAACTGTATTCATGATCAGAATCAGTTTTGATAGCAAAGAGACATTTTGCAAGCAAATAGCCCATTTTTCAGTCCAGTACATTTTGCTGTTTTCCAAGAGAACAGAAAGCCCTGAAACATAAAGCTGCAGGGTAAGAGCCGTCTGTCCCGCTCACCCAGTAAACAATAAAGATGAAATTTCACACGCAGTTTGATTAAATGCGTATTTAAGGATTACAGCTATTGCAATCTGCTGCATATATAAAAGCAAGATTTTGTTGTTGCTGTTAAGTGCACATGTGCTCCACCTCTGCATTCCCCCGTCTCGTCAGGCTTAGTGCAAGGTGAACACCAGGAGCGGTTCTCTCACCTGCTCCAGAAGCTTGGTTTTACCTCCTTTGGGCTAGATTTCCCATCTTCCCTGCCCTCTCCCAGCCATGGTAGGTGTCCCCCAAGAAAGGCTGCCAGCCCAGTGCCCTGGCCAGGCCATCTCCTGCCTGTGGATCCCAGTGGGGTCACCGTGTAGCCTGGCCTGACAGTCCCAGGCGAACGGTGCTCCCTCTAAGTCACACATTGACTGGGTTCAGGCCCTACAAAGAGAAGACAAAAGGCTAATCGCACTGAGTGGTTTCTCCTCCACATCACAGTAAGACATGGCAGGACCTAGCTGAGCACACCAGAAAAGAGTTAAGATCAACCCACCCTTCAGAGGCCCTTGAGGTCCCCCAGAGAGCCAAAACCACAACCACTTCATCACAGAGCAGAGGCACAACAGTCCTACCACAACCGGCGGGACAGATGACTGACACCCTAGGGACTCTCTCGCCCCTGCAGCTCTGGAAAGGTCTCAGCTTTGCCCCAGGAGCACAGGCAGGAGGTTCACCTTCCTCCAAACACCTTTCACACATGCAGCTTCTCTCCTCCACAGCCTCGGAAGAGCCTGAGAGCTCTTGCAGTAGCTGATCCAGCTTGCGGTGTTTCAGCACTGCTAGCAACTGCTTAAAAAAATTTTGGGAAAAAAAAAAAAAAAAAGGAGTTTTGTGGAAACTACAGATTGGCATCATTCAGTTTTTGTAAGGTGGGAATTTAATTGGCATCTCAGAGGGAAACTTGGGTTTGTCACGGTTAACACTTTTCCTTTTATAAGAAAAACAACTTCAGCCAATCTCATTGGTCACTGTCCATGGCTGATCAATTACAGCAGGAATCTGGACTTCAAAAGAGCAAAAGTAAACTCAGTAATATTCATCTTTATGTATAAACAAAACATCACAGAAAGAATTTGGTTGGAACAGATGTTTCTGTATTTTCTGTTCATTTTCCCCTAGGTGGCTTGCGGTGAGCATCAGGGCTCTGTGAACCTGCCCTGGTAGGTAACATCATCCAATTTAACAGTGAGCATTAGCACCTTAGTACAGAAGATCCCCAAAGTCACCTGTATTTCCACCTAGCAGGGCTGAATGAAGATAAAGTTGGCTGGCCATACTTCACTGGCATGCAGAGGGCAAGGACACCAAGCACAAAATAAAGACATTGGGATTACAGCTTCCAGTGGCCTGCTGTGCCCCACTGCTGAACCAAGGCAGCTCCATACCACCTAAATCCCACCAGTGCCCACATGAGCCAAGGCAAGAGCAGGAGCCGCAGCTGCTCCAGCATTGCTGAACTGTCCTGCAAGTAACAGCCCTGCCAGGCCAAGCAAAGTGTTTCCTCCAAAACAGGAGCCCCCAGAGAGGTTGACATCAGGGAGATAAGGCAGGAGCCCAAGCTGTTGGTCCTAACCACCACCACATGCTCCTGGCCAGCTCCTGAGGCAAAAGGGGCTGGATGCACTCAGTGCATGGCGTGAACTCCTGGCTCTGCAGCACAGCCACCCCGGAGCGTGCCAGGAGAGCTGTGCAGAGGCTACAGCACCTTCAGGTACCCCCACCTTGGGTGGCCTCCGGAGCAATCCTGAGCTGGCAGTTGGTAAAGGCCCTGGCAGGCAGAGGATGCTGCCCACTGAAAGGGGAGGCTGCTTGCACCTCTGCAAGCCTCGATTATGCCTGAATACAGGCTTGTACCAAACTTAATTGTGTCATCAACAATGCTAATTTTTTGCAGAAAATGTGCAAAGCAGATAATTAGGGGTTCAAGATGAAAGTCTAGCAAGTTCTATTCTACTTTCCACCACAGACTTAGCAAGGATTTGCTTTCCTCAAGGAGCACATCGTTTATGCGGGGATGGCTAACGAAGCACTGCTACCTGGTGCAGCAGGGCACAGGCTGCCCCAGCGGGCCGGCAGATGAGCCGCTGCGGTTGGCACTGTGCAGGATCGCTGGCAGCAGTGTGGTCACACCAGCGTGGGAGCAGCACAGCTTGCACCTCACGCAGCTCCTCTTCTCGCCCTGCCGTGAAAGATTAGTCTCTGTGCACCCCTGTACAGTTAATTGTGTTAACCTATTTTGCAAGATTGGAATCTAATTCAGCAGCTTTACTTCAAGAGTAATGCCACACCGGGGCTTCTCTTGCTACAGAGTGCGTTAGGAGGAAGCTCTGTCGCCTCTGGCAAATCTGTGCATGGCCCCAAATGGGTCAATGCTGCACAAAATGGCGCAGCAGCCTGCACCATGAGAGCCGATGCTCTGCCAAGCCAGAGGTGCACAGCTGCTGTGGTCCATGGGCACCACCAGCACGGGACACACTGGCTGACACGGGGCAAGTACGCAGCATTGATAAGGAGGAAGGAAAGTTTCTTCCCAAAAGCTCATTTATCCCCTCAGGTGCTCAGATGTAACTGCAAGGGACTGGCTACATCCTGTACAATCACACTAAAACCTCAGCTATAAAAGTTTTGGTATCCTTGGGCATCTAAATGCTCCAGAGACACCAGAGTTTGGAGCATGCTTTGCTCTCCCATCACCTTTCCAGCTACTTCACCCTGTGCTAACAGCTGCAATAACACAGAACAGGCGAGCTACTCTCATGGGCTATGACCCATGCCAGAAGTCTGGGCTGAGACTCCGGAGAGCAGCAGCTCAGGAGACAGGGACTGATTCAGCCCCCAACAATTACCTCACTAATGTCGCTGATAATCATAAGCAGACGGACAATTAGCAGCTGGGGAAAAGCTCTGTGGTTTCATTTGGTCCTCATAAGGCAAGAACCCTACAGTGGGAAAGTGTCTCAAAAACAGCTGAGGCAATTTGTTTGGCTTTTGTTTCCCTGTTGGCAGAACTTACCAATGAAATACCGCTGTAAATCAGGGTGTTACAAGAGCCCCCACAGCCCTTTGGTCATGTCAATCATCTGACTGCCTTCACTGAGAGTGTTTCTGCGAGTGAGGACTTTTGGCAGGAGTAAAGTTTGAAAGATGAAGCACTTGCACATAATGACAGATTCACGGAATATTATGAATATTTATGCACACTGGCATGGAAGCATTCAGGTTCCCATACAATTATTTATGCACTGTGTTTAGGCACGCCATTCATCTTGGCTGCTTCCAGCTGAGCAGCTTTGTGGCTCGCAGAGGCAGTCAACACACACTTGACCACCCTTTGCTCCGGTTTGTGTCAGCGCTGATTCAATGCTGCAGCTGCTGCAGAACGATGCCAAGGCAGATTTCACCCCACCGTTATCGCAAGGACCACAGCAGTACGCTGCCCGCGCCACGAGCTTTGCTGGCTGGGTCTCTCTTGCCCACAGCTTGGCTTCCCCTTTGCTTTTGCATGAAGCCAGAGGGTTTCACCCCCCACTGACATCCCTAAAGGAGGTGCTGAGGCCCCAGAGACAGAGCTTGAAAGCACTGTACTCTCTTCTACATGTTTGTCCATGTGGCAAACACCCTTTTTTAGTGCCAAAGCAGTATTTCCAAGAGAGTGGGGTCGGCTGCAGAGGGACCTGCAGCTAAGCACGGACACTGTAGAGCTGGTGTGCCCGCTTGCTACAGTGTGCTGCAGGACAAGAAAACCTTTTCCTACTGTTACTTACCTTAATCAACATTGGCAGCAGGAGTGAATCCACAAAATCCAGCATGAAACAGTGGAATACAAAAGTTGCAGGGAAAAACTGCGAGACATCTCACAGGGTAAGGGATGTGAGCAGGCACAGCATGGAAAAGGTGTGGATCTCCTACCCAAGAAAACCAGCCGGGGAGAGGCATCCACCACAGTAAGGTAAGAAACACTGCAGCTGTACTTATGGTATTTACTAAGGGTTTTTTCTTACCTGGATTATTTGTCTTTATAGAACAGAAATCAGCAAAGAAATACTTCTAAGCCCATGGCGTGGGTGGCAGCCCACAAATTCGCATCCTGCCAGAGCTGAACTGTGAACTCCTAAGCCCAGAGTGCTAGAAAAAGGTATTCCCAGGGAAGATGTGCTTTCTAGCAACGTTTGCCTTTTTTTGCATAAATAGTGCTGCATCCACAGACTGCCAGCAGCAATAGCGTAAGAGACTTGGGCAGGGAATCCACAGCCTGCCCCCCTCGTGTAACACCTTCCCAATTACTCCTGCCGTCTTGCACAATCAATACTAATTATAGCCGCGCTGTCTCTCCGCTGGCATGGAGTAAAATGGTGATGATAATGATGATGGGGTGATAGAAAAGTTCACCCTACGCACATCGGTAATCTGAACCATGTGCTCTGAAGGCATTAGGATGGATGTGCTCTGAGTCCAGAGAGATTCAGACCAGACTTTGGAATAGCTGTGGAAACCATTTTGACCATAACCCCTAAAAGTTAATTAAAACATCAAGTGCTTCCAAATCAGTGCCCCACAAAAAAAAAACAAACACATTTTTCAGAGGTGCTCTCATTCATGAAAACTTGCAGGAAGGGCTGCATCAGTAACGAGGAGACATCTGTACAGGCTGACAGAGATATGTTAAACAAGGTGATATTATAACCTCCCTTGGACTGGGGGATTTCAAATGAGAATATCTGGATGTTTCCCAGTGCTGCTTTTGGCTGGGCTCAGTGTGACAGCTCAGGAACTGACCAATTTGCCATTCCTTGAGGGAAAACAAGCCCAGGTTCAGTCTCCTTCAGTGCCAAATGCTGAACAGTGGTTTGGGAGTGCTGGATCCAGCACAGGCATCTCTGCGGTGGGACTCACCATGAGAAGCTTCTTCTGTGTAACCCCGCTCTCAGCATCGTCCAAGAAGCCAACTGTAATGGGCAGAGCAGGTTTTCCTACCAGAGAGTGATCTGAATGCTGTCCCCATGAGCAGGCCATGCCCGGGGAGACACTGATGTCCCAAAAGCACAGTTTATCACTGACTCCCACAGTACCTTCATGGCCATGACACAACATGATACCCTGAGCCCTGCAGATCACATGCACACACACACACGGAGTTGTCTGTCTCCAAATCATACATGCCCAAAAACAAAACACAAGCTTTCATATGCATTTAAGTGTCAGACTTCATTGTGCAAAGCTCATCAAAGTCACAGTTCAGACACATCCAAATGGCTGCGTTTTCCTCAGTGTGGCACATACCAAACTCTGATGCTAAACCAGAAGAAATGAGCAGCCTGCTCAGCAGTATCCTCTGCTGACAGATCAAATGCATCAGCACAAATGTGCCTATGGACACTGCATAATTTGGTGAAATAAACCGCAAAAAGTTGGTCTGCGTAGCCAGCTTGGTCTGTCTCTCAAAACATAGCATTTAACCATGAAAAGCAAAAAGACAAAGACTGAGAGCAAGCAAAAAAGCCGTCAACAAAACTTACACTGCATGGTACAGCCTGGAATAGAGCCCCAGTGTCGCCCAGATCCATCGCTTTCTGCTCGACACCCAAACTCAGTTTATTGCCTTTCCCCTCTCAGCAGGGGAGAAGATTTATGCAAGACCCAAGCAGGCCTGTGTCAAATCCAAAGGCACTAAACATACAGAAGTGTACTTTACCTGTCACAATGCAAATTATATCGGCCGTAAGCCATAAAAAAGCTCATTTCAAACAACAGTAATTTAACAGCGTTATTCCAAGGAGAACTAGTGGCTATATTTGTTTTCTTTCTGATATTGCAATAGCAACCCATGCATGAAGTTTATTAAGCCACGCTAATTGTCTTTCTGTTCTAGTACATTTTAGCCATATGGAGGATCTGGCCTGAGCTCAAAAGACAAAATTGTTATTTGGGGAAAAATATCCTAAAAAGCTTTGACTGCTTCAAACGCTAGTTTCTTCAACAATGTGAATAATACATAATCAAAATGTCAGCCTGGATGTGGCACAACACTTTGGGATCCATCTGAGAAAGGTAATTTGCAAACCCTGAGGAGCTACACATAGCAGAACAGCTGAGTTCACGTAAAACATTTGCCATTAACCTGAAGAGATCGTGCCCACAGGGGAGAGGAGAGGGTTGCACTGGGTACAGCACCCATCCAGAAGCACATGCTAGTACTGCATCACAAAAATTCCCTGCGAGAGCAGTCACCTGCATGCCTTGCTGAATTGCTTTTTATATAGACATCTATTTTTTATTTCATTGAGAAATGACACAATGTCAATAAACTAATTCCAAGAAACATTTTACATGTCGTGATTTTTTCCATCCTCAGCACACTTTGTTCTTGTGCTGCTGTAATTCATGCCACCATTTGAAAGAGTAACTTTCAGCAAAGTCAGCCATAAAGCAAGTTACTGATGATAGTCTTATGATACAATCTAGTTATTTATGAAAAAGGATATTTTATTTTATTATTGCCTTCTATTCCAAACAATAAAATGTAATGGCTTGCTGCTGAGAAGGAAGATACAGGAGCACCAAGTCATGACATATGGGATACAGTTAATATGAATAATATGGTAGATTTTTATTTTTAAATATTTAAAATAATACTGTGTGTGGATTAACAGAATTTATGGTTGCATGGTTCTCACCTTTTTCATTATGTGGCTCTAAACCCCCCTAATGGCAGAATAATTGCTGTATTATGTATTTCTTCATAACTCATGGATTACATAAGGCAAGTATCAAGAACAAGCTAATCTGTACAAAACACTAAAGCAAATTGTCATCTGCAGGGGCTTGAGGACAATCTGCATGCAGACACAGTGCCATTAGCAGCTGTTTTGACTGTTACTTTGAGAAAGATAATAGAATATCTCTGAAAAGGGGGGCAGGCTGTATCAAGGCCTTCATCCAGATTACCCAAGGGGATGCTTTTGGATGAGCACCACAGCCTTGCCTGGAAGCGCGGCCATCCTCCAGCAGAGCTCATCAGAGCCTGGGGACAAGCGGATGCTTTCCTACAAACACAGAGCCTTGCAATCCAGAAAGGATGGGCAGGCAAGGCCAGCCTCCCACACCTCTGCACAGACAGCTGGTGCAAGCTCCTCCTCGAGCACATCCCGCTCCACAGCCTCTGTCCTCCTGCCCAGCTGCTGGAAACCCACTGTTCTGAAAGATGGAGCTGGAAGGCCTTGAAGAGCAGCTTGCTGCAACTTCATCCATGCGAGCTAAAGCAAACCAGGCCTGCTTTACACTAAATCTACCACCAGGTCTCCCATAAACTGCAATAAACTACTTTCAGGATGCAAATGGACTAGGGTAATTGGGGATTACACAATACTCTGGACATTGATAGTTGTTGGGTTTTAGTTTTGTGATGGTGTTTTGTTTTAGTTTTAGATTAACAGTCATCTCAAAAGGAGAAAGCAAGATCGAATCTTTTGTTGTTTCTCATTGTCTACATGCCTTGTTGTATGGCAGAATAAGGGTTTCAGCTGACTCCACACAAAAAATCAGGCGCTGCTACTGGACTGAGCACAGTTGGTTCTGAGTATAATTACACTCCAAAGAAGTTCAGAAACCCACGTTTCTACTGCCTGCTCAAGTTTCCTTCCAAATGGAAACTGCTCAAGGCAATTCTCCTTCTATGTAGCTCGAGTGATTCTCACGAAAAACCAGATGGCATAAACCATCTCCCGGAAAAAGATAGCATTTGCTATGCAGCGAGAAATGTTAGAGGGCAAACAAGCCCCCCTGCCTGTGCCTGACATCTTCCCCAAGTCAAAACAAACCCTTCATTTTGCCTGCTGAAAACCAGCAGGAGAAAAAAGTTTAAAAACAAAACAAAACAAAAAAATAATCAGACACCGTTATGTAGGCTCTCCCACTTCAGCTACAGGGGAAGCTCCCATGACTCACTTCTTCAGTCACGCAGTAGAGGAATAAGTAAAGCTCCAGTGAGGAAGAGAAACTTTCATGACAACTTTTTATTCCAATAAAGCTCCATTTTCAGCATTAAAAGGAGGTCATTCTTTCCACAGTACTCGTATGCAGGCAGGCACTGCAGCCCAGATGGAGACAAGCTCCACGCCATTTCAACACCTTTATAAATGCGCGGGAGCAATTTACTCATCCAGGACCTTGACAGGGGCTTGCTAAATGAGGGGAACAGCGTTCCATGGTTCTCATCCCCACATGGAACAGTTTTGGAAAGCCAGACACGAAGAGCAAGTTTTGCAAGGCCTTGGGAAGATCTGGCTCCAGCGCTGACCTTGGTGGAGGTCTCCAGGAGCCAGCCCTCCCTGCACCGAGCTAATTCATCGGCGAAACATCCCAGCATCTACATGGGGAAAGGACTTCCAGCCCAAACCACCAAACATGCACAGGAGGTGCCCGGGCAGCCTCCTGCTGTCAAGCCTAATTTCAGCTCGCTGCAGTCATTTTGCTGCTTTTCCCCATTATTGCCATGCCCTGAGCGCATCCTCACCCCCGGGTACCATTGCAGCACCCCGAGAACCACACTCGGCCTCGCACCTGCAAGTGCCTTGGTGGGGCAAGGGGCTGCCCCAAGCCTCTCCTCTCCCCTCCCTGCCCTGCTATTTATTCCACAAATAACACTTTCAAGTGAGAGTTTGCTTTACAGCCCTGGGTTTTTGCAAATGGGTAAGGTGAGCTCTAATGAGGGAGAAGTAGGAATATTTTTGCATCAAACAGCAATTACTGAACATGCTGCCTTCTGAAGATTAAAAGGGTTTTTAAAAAATAATGAATACACCTGGGCTTGTGCATTCAGATGAGTCTTAAAACTCAAAGAATCTGAATTAGGCTTACTTCCTCAGGGAAGATAATTTTTTATAAGTGTAGTTTATACATTCTAGAGACTTAATCTGTCACCTGCAGTGCTGTGAACCAATTCCAGGGGCTTGCACACAAAAGGCTGGAGGAAAAAGAAAAAAAAGAAAAAATATCGAAGGGAAACATCTTTCAATACCTTTCTGTTGATTGCCCTTGGAAATACAGGAAGTAAAGAGCAAAGAAAAGCAAGAAAATCTTCATAGGTCCACTCTTACTAGTGGTATACCATCAGCATTTCCTCACCTGTACAGCCTTCACTGCTATTTGCATTTTAATTAGTTTTGCATGGTTAATTGCACAGTGAGACACAGAACTCCATAGCATCCTGATGTCAGACACGTTAGCCCTAGGTGTATCTGAGAACATAGGTACCGAAAAATAAATTTGCCTACTACCACTGCAGTAAAACCTACAGATGGGGTTTATCTGATGCAGAACCAAGTGCAACAAAACAAACTCCTCTTCCACCTCGACAGACACCCTGTCCCGTGTACATGGGGTAGTCCCACACGTCTCATCCCTTGGCCTCGAATGGCCATTCCTTCCTAAAGGGATGTGCGTGCTGCAAGTCACTCTGTGCCACCAACTCCCCAGCCTCCCCACCTGCCCTCTGCTCCTGTGCCAGCTGCCCCAGTGTTCAGGGTGCCACAAATTCCAAAGCAAGGACTTTGCTACTTGCTGTTACGTGCTTTCTGTCCTTCAGTTCCCCTTTTGCAAACTGAAGACCCCCAACACGGTGGCCCTGGGCCACCCACACCCCCCCAAAAGGGCTCCATTCCTTACCACAGCACATGCCAGGCTTTCCCACTCTCCGCCTGCGGCACTCGGCTCTGCCGCTGCCCTGTTCCTGCAAGCAACACGCCTTTGGAAAGATGAAGTTTTCCTCCAGGACACTTCTGTCAGAAGTACGTAGCTGTCACTGCCACTGCACTTTGAGCAGGCTTAAGTATGGTGGGGTCAGGGCAAAAAGTATCTAGAATATAAATGCCACAGACCCTAGGAAGTTCCCTCAACCCACACGAAGAAGTCCAGTCCTACACCCAAGCCTGTTTGTCAGCCTCCCATCAGGACACTGTTTATTGGCTCAAACTTGAAAACTGGTAGAGAAAAATAAGTCACTGCTTTTGTGTCCAACCTCCCTCAAATCTTCTCTGCTCCAGACCCCGCCACAGCTGAGCTTTCCCAACTTCTCCCCAAGTTACTGGTTCTTTTCCCAGAGCAGGTCCCACAACCGAGGGGTAAGGCAGTGCCAGCTTGCCTGGGGACATCCCGACCCCCCAGCTCAAGCTTGCTGTCACAGGGCTGGCTGGTGGAGGGAGCAGAGCACCCTAAAACAGGCTGTGCTCCTGATGAAGTCCGTGGCATTGTACCAGGGTGTGCTGCTGTGACCTTGCAGGGAGCAGGGAACGGTACGAAAAGCAGAGCCAAGCCACTGCTTGCCGAGACGTGTCTGGGTCCGGCAGGAGGCAGCGCTGGGGAGCAGCCCTTGGCTTAGCGCTGCTGCAGGTCACACATACCGAAACTCCCCAAACGCCTAACTCAACAGGAAACCAGATGGGACAAAACAGACACCTAAACCATCCAACGGCCACAGGTTAAAGTGCATCTTCCTTTGATGGGTTTAGTAAAGCTCTATCATATGGTTGTTTCAGTGGCTGAAAAAGCATCAGAAACAGAAGCATCACCTGGCCTGTCACAACACGCAGCTCCCACGAAGATGATCAGAGGGCTGGAGTACCTCTCCTACAAGGACAGACTAAGAGAGTTGGGGCTATTCAGCCTGGAGAAGAGAAGGCTCTGGGGTGACTGTATAGCAACCTTCCAGTACCTGAAGGGGCCTACAGGAAGGATGGAGAGAGACTTTTTACAAGGGTGTGTAGTGATAGGACAAGAGGGAATGGCTG
>Ga0065711_1032696_pt1 | contig 26860 bp, 18 predicted proteins | sample Hoacrofraction12_FD_59098 | JGI IMG/M metagenome (GOLD analysis project Ga0065711, IMG submission 59098) | Hoatzin crop microbial communities from Cojedes, Venezuela - Epithelial fraction 12 v2 (version 2) | ecosystem: Host-associated > Birds > Digestive system > Esophagus > Crop | place... | reverse complement strand
TGGTGTCATCAGCAAACTTGCTGAGGGTACATTCTAACTCTTCATCCAGGTCACTGATGAAGAAGTTAAACAAGGCTGGGCCCAGTACTGACCCCTGGGGGACACCGCTAGTTACAGGCCTCCAGCTAGACTCAGTGCCACTGATGACAACCTTCTGGGCCATTCAGCCAGTTCTCAATCCACCTCACTGACCACTCATCCAGCCCATACTTCCTGAGCTTCCCTAGGAGGATGTTATGGTGTCAAAAGCCTTGCTGAAGTCAATAATGATAATTCGATTGTGATGACTGCTGTTGGCTTTTGTGATATAAACTAGCAAATGAATATGTGGAGAGTAATTAGACCCCTGAAGAAATAGGAGAAATAGCAGCAAGTCTTCATTTACTATTTGTTCACTTTGTTAATCTCTTCTTCGTTTCTGGCTTACTGGCTAATTATTTACCTCCCTGAGGAGGCAGGGAGAAGGCTTTGCATATTTCATTCTCTGATTTTTTTGTCTTCGACATCTCACCAGAAATATGTTTTTAAGAGAAAAGCATTGTAGTTATGGCATGACAGGAAGAAACATTGCCTGAGGTCCTCTATCATCATACCTGAAATATTTTTATTTGGTCTATTGCCAGATGATAGTTGTCAGTCATTAATGGCTTTGAAAAAGGGATATGCAAAGCAACATGATATCTTAATCTGTCTTCAGTGTGATTTGAAAATTCCCAAGGCCTGCTGCAGTCTGTTTGCTCAGTTCCTGGAACCAAAATTGGTTAATCTGACACTTGCAAAGATGCCAGTGCTCTAAGAACAGAGTTGACTTGCCTTCAGTCCATCATTTGTCTTAGCATAACATTTTATATTTACTCAGATAATTTACCTCCAGAGCTGTGTAATGGCAGATACCTTTGAACGTGTACTCTGGCAGTATTTTTTGTCTTGGCAATCATTAACCCATGATATCCTGATGTCCCTGTTCCCTTCTTTTCTGCAACATGTTCACTTTCATGCTTTTCATCAGTCTTTTTTTTTAGTATTTATATCAAGGGAGAAAAAAATAAATGTGATACTAGTAAGTGAATCTTATTTAACAAAAATGACCTTCAGAATAAGTGTCTTTTCATAAGAACGTAAAAGCAACAACATATGATTTGCCCTTTGAGTATGAGTGAAGGTAAAAAGAAAATACAGAAGCCTGTAACTTTGTTGTACTGGAAATAGGATGCTTTAAAATTTTGTCTGGACAGGACTATTTGGTGATGATGGTGATGTTCTATCCAGCTGCCCGTGTACCAATAGTTACATAGATCAAGCATTCAGATATCTGTAATTAGGACCAGGTAGAGAGGGATATGATGCCTGTCGGCCTCAGGATGAGCCCCCAAAAATAACACTGAAAACTGTGCTCTGGTTTCTACTGCAGGTGTTAGGTTTGGATGGTAATATTTGCATGTTAGTGTCATTTTTGTATTCACTACACTAGTCTTCGCAAGCACTGAAAATGGACTGAAATATTTATTTAAAAAGCAAAACTCTCCATAGACTGTCAGTTGTAAGGTGGAAGCATTTCTACTGGTGAAATATATAGAAGAGTTAGATTGCTATGCATCTTCCTGGCCCTTAGAAAGCCCCATTTTAATACAATGGAGACACTTATCAGTTCTTCTTAATTATGAGCATCATCAATTTTGATTAATTTCTGGGTTGAAGAACAGTAAATCCATGAGAAATCTCTAATCTGTTACACTTAAACATTTAGAATTTGTACAATTGTACTTTGTCATTGAAGAAAATTTTTCAACACAGCCGTTATTCCCTATCAAAATGGCAATTCTTCTGAAGCGTGCTACTACACGCAACACATTTCCTAGTCTTATGTTAGGATAGTTTGTTAAACTTCAGTAAAAGTATCAGTAGAGAAAAAGGCATAAAAAGCCAAGGACATCAGGAGAAAGTATTGATTCAGGTTACAGAAGTCTTCAGACTGTTCACTGAGATTCTGCTCCATGCTGTTGAGTATTTCACATTTATGTTTTCAAACACTTGCAGACTTCACAACCCCCTGCTGAGAATGCTGTTAATGAAGTGCCCAGCAGTGCTCCGAGATTCAGATTGGATATGTTAAAGAACAAAGCAAAAAGATCTCTGACAGAATCATTTGAAAGTATTTTGTCACGTGTGAGTATCTTCATGTTTATTGCCTCTGAACATAATTTCGTTGTTTTATTTATTTGAATGATAAAAAGTCGTACTCGTTATCCTTCCAGGTTGTAGCCAAGTGGTTATTAAACGCAGAGTAACAAAAATATTTGAGTGTACATGTGAGAAGAAGACAAAACAAAGCAGGGCTTCTGTAGAGAGAATACCAAGTCCTGGAAGAAGTCAACTAATTGCTAGATAAAAAATAGTATTTATAAGCATTTCAGAAAATTGATATGAAGTTGAGCATGAGAACTTACGAAAAGCAACCATTGTTTTGTTTTTCTTATGGATTTAGAAAATTTTAAAAATATATATAATTGTTCGCTTTATGTAGAAGGAAATGATTTGGGAACTGACTAAGCATTCCCAATGAGATAGTATTTATTAGTGACACAGAACTGATGAATAATGGGGCATCTGAACTTTCAAATGCTAGGGTTTATTTGAAAGTGAGGAGCATAAAGAACTTCAGAAGGCACTGAGAATATGAAGGCATTTATGCAAGATCACATAAGGTAAAATTCTTTGTAAACAGTGTGTGGCAGTACCTGTTAGTGGGGAAAAACTTGAGCTCCTGTGTGATGCTGGGAAAATGTTTATCATGAATAGGTGACTGAAAACGTCTACTGAAAGTATACAGCAGCAGTTAAGAAAACAAATCAGATGTCGAATTTAAGCACTACTTAAACCTACAGAGTGTCTTCTCATTCAAATATTCTTTGTTTTGCACGTCATGGAAAAAGTCTGAGGAAAAGAATAGGAGACTTGGAAAGACTTCTGATTGACAAAGGACTGAAAAACCCAGACCTTCTCCCTTTTTTAAAGAAAGAGAAAGAGTTTGACAGAATACCAAACAAGAAAGATTAAGGAACAAAAATTGGGCATTCTCATTTCTCTTCAGCGAACAGTTAAATTGAATCAAGATCTAGACATGCAACTTGAAGTGACAAAGCTGGGCTTTCAAAACTGTCTTTCGGACATCATATCTAACCTGTTCTCATGAACCAAATGATGGCAAAAGCATGTTCTCCCTGTTATAATTATGCATATAGAGAGGGTTTTTAGTTGAATATCTCACCTTATTACTTCCCAGCTAGCATTTCTAGTTCTCTCCCATAAAATGCTGCTGTGGGTGTGTTCAGGATATGAAACAGAAGTATGTGAAACATAATGTTAGCGTTGTTACATTAACTATAGTAGTTACTGTTCTAGTTTTTACCAGTTTGTCTTGACTGACATAAACTGTCTTCCACGTAAGCACGGCTGTATATTGGTTGCATTTTCACTGTCATGACTGTTTTGATGGAAATTCTTGATTCTGATCATATCTGAGGCGAAACATGTTGTCTGATCTTCAGGGAGAGAATAGTCACTATTGTGGATAATGATAACATTTTATGTTTTGCCTGGAAGAACAGTTCAGAAAGAACATAAGCCTTAACTTCAGAACATAAAAAAAATTATACCATTTAAGGTTAGGAAGATAGAAGTTCCATAGTTGTGTTAGTACATAAGAATCCATCAGTAAGTTTCTTGATATTTCTCTTGGTTCATAAAAACATTAGTTGAACAGATTATATGAAAATATTTATGCTTTCTGATTTGTAGGCATTGAAATGGTAATGCTGGAAGTTATATTTTGCTGTGTATTAAACTTGTATGGATTTTAGTCCTTTGTAATAGACAGCCTCTTTGTTTTATTGTATCTTTGTAAGAAGTACCTAATGTGAAAATTTCCTGTTTGGAATACAGAAGGTACTTCAATAGTAGTTATAGTACATGTGTGTACATACCATGGAAAGCACATCATTGCCCGTGAGAATTCCTTGATTCCACAGAATCCTTTAAAGTGTCAGTGACTGTTCTGAAGGAGGCCTCTGTTTCTCACAGGGCAAAGGCTATTCTTAGGCATTTCAGAAAATTAAGTTTCATGCTGTCTTTGAAAATTAAAGATTCTGAGTATGCTACAAAACTGTCTTTTTGGTATGCCCCATACGTTACAATCTTAACTGCTGGTGTGCTTTATGTCTACAGGGCAATAAAGCCAGAGGTCCACTGGACAATTTGGGTGCTGTGGATTTGGATGGCTCCATGTCCAGTACCTCCATCAGCACAAGCAGAGTAAGTAAAGCCTGGAGTGAACGTATGTATTTAAATACTCCAGATAATATTCCCTGAAACAACTAGTCAGATGTGTCATGCGGTTGCCAATTGTTCATAGAACTGTTCTGTTGTAGTAGCTTGCATTTTGTTTTGATTATTTTTTGGGGAGTAGACAACCTAACTGATGGTGTGTGAAAAGAAATAAACCCCAGAACAGCTGAACAGTGTGATAAAAACAGTATCACAGAGTAAGGGGGATAGGTGTGTACTTTTCTTCCTACTTGTTAGAGTCCTGCTGCCACTTGCTGATCCAGAGAGTGTGTCTCTATTCCTGTGCCAAGCCCTTCTGAGGGTGACGGGGCTGTATCCATTGCAGGCAGCCTTTTGGATCAGCGACTGCCTTTCCTCTTTTTTCCCCAACTTGAAACAATTTTTAAGTGTTTTAGAATTTACACGTTGGTTACCCATATCATTTTTCTTATACGTAACATTAGAATGTGTGTGAATCGCCCAAGGGACAACTTTAAGAAAGTCATTTCCCAATTAATTCTGGTGACAGAGATTCAGGCTAAGAAATGGCAATCAAATGTAAATACAATGATGACATGTAAGATGCTGTTATGTGTAGAGTTTCACTGGAGGTTTCCAGTGGTTTTTTTTGGTAAGATGGGACTCACAGTAAATCTGTGCTTCTGTTCTCCAGAAGTTTCAAGTTGCCTTCAGGCCTTTCGTTCTGTTCCCCGTGTTATAAAAAAGAGCAGTGCCTTTGGGGCTCCATTTGAATTAGAAATGCCTTGTACTGTATGTAAACATATATTTTGTATGTATGTGTCGTATTGTGTGAGTCTATGTATGTGAAATAAAATATTATATAACAACATCTGAATCTTGCAACAATATGCAGCAGAACAAATGCAGTAATTACCATGCTGCTGATCCTAATCTGGTTTGTTTCAGCCTTAAAAGTACATACCATGAATGCAGAATTGCATTCATAAGAAACATAGAACTAAAACAAGAAGTGGAGTAATTTCCCCCTTTGTGTGGTTAGAAAGCTTGTAGTCTGAATAAAATAATATACAAAAACAGCACAGAAGAAGCCAGTCTTCTTCCCTGGAGGCAGCCTAGCACTCGACAGACTTGGATACAGCTCTGGAGTCTGTTCTAGTGCCTCATCACCTGTGCTCTCCTGACTTCAGGTAATCAAGAGTCTGCTCTTTCTGCTGATGTTTTTGAAAGAATGAATGCAGGAAGTGCAGGAAGTGAGGAATGAAGAAAAATGCATTGTTTTGGACTGAAACAGGCATTGACTCATAGGATTAAAGTCCTTTGTGTGAATCTTCAGATAGACAAGAGGAACATTGTATTGTTAGATGGGGTGCTAAATATGCATGATACTGCAATGACACCCTTTTCATTGCTGTCACTGTTACCCAAACCTGACCTGTCTGCTATGTTCTGACCCCATTTCTTCTGAGTTGCACTCAACATACTGTAAAATACAATTACTCTCAAAATGACTTTTTCTCTGTAAAATGGAGACTGTGATTTGTTGACCTAAATGGTTAATAACAAAGACATAAAATAACAAAGATTCTTTCTTTGAGCTAAAAATCTGCAAGTTTGAAGCAGGTCTCTATGGGATGTGAATAATGACATGGAACTGCAACCTCAAAGGCAGATTTTAAATCCACATATTGATAACATTTGTTGCACTGCTAGGAACCCCCATTGTGTGAAAAGGAGAAAGATGGACTTCCTACGCTTCCTACAGAGAACACTGTCAAGACCAGTGGATCAGTGGGTGATCTCTCCGGCGATGCAGATGATTCTCCTGTTGAGCAGTCTGTTACTTTACCTCAGCAAAGCTTTCGAAGGCGAGCAAACACACTGAGTCATTTACCAACAGAAAGCCAGGAGCCTCTGGTACCTGTTGAAACATCGCCGTCTGCTCCCCAGAGGAAACTTATGAGGTATCACTCAGTGAGCACAGAGACTCCTCACAAAAGAAAGTAAGACTTATTAAAAACAGGCTATGATTTCATTTGTTGAGGGCATATTTGGGGATGATAATTGCGCACCAGGTATGTCCTCTTAATGGATAAGACGTGTTGCAGCAGTGTGTCACTCTTGTTTGTAGGTATTCTGTTTAAAAACACTTGTAGGCCTGTGTGCCCCACAAGGGAGAGAAAGCGTGAGATGTGTAGTTCCGCAAGGTATGTCACAAAACTAAGCGTAAGCACAACATAGGATTGCCCGTAAGGGGTTTGATTATATTTTTGCAAGCAATATTCAGCAATTTTCGTTGTTTTGATCTGCAAGCAGTGTAAATAAATGCTACTTCTTGTTGTCAATTTATAGAGGGAAAATCCAGTAGCATTTGAGATGCTGAAAACCTTGCTAGTTGGTGAATTCATGTGCGACTTCAACAAAATTGCCTGATGATCGATAGAAGTGAGGCTCCTGTCTAAATTTTCAAGGAGCCTATGTAGATTTTGCTTGCAAAAACAAGCTACTGCTTGCCTTCATGCTAATATTCTTCAAGCTGTCCTCCTTCAAAAGCCTGCCTCTACATCTCTAAAGTCTCCTCTTAATGTTATGGCAGGTTTTTTCCCTCCTTCTATCTGGCTTTTTCCAATTACTATAGAAACATTTCTGTCTGTAAGCTTCTGTTTTACTGCCAAAACGGCTCATTTACGCAAGTTAGACTGTAGGAAGTCTGTATGTCTTCCAGCTCATTTTTCCCTGCAGGAGGCAGGGCAGTAAATGAACATGCCTGAAATAGGTGATGACAGTGAAAAAAAGACAGTTACGGTATTTGAAAGGAAACATAACCTGGGCTGCCTTTTTGTCCCTTCTTTGAACCTTTTCAATTCTAAAATACTAGAATACTTTTGTAGTTCAGTTTAGGACTTGTGTTGTTGGTCTGTTATCTTCATGGGAGTTGCCTGATGCTTGTAGCTGCTTGTTCAATTAGTTCCTAGCTTGCTATAGGAATGTTGCTAGAAATTAAGTGTATTTTTCATTTCCTTGGTTATTTGTGTTTGAGTTTGATCATGTAATTTTCAGTACAATCTGTGCGTGCCTGCTCCCTCACATAACTCAAACCAAAAAGAAATCACTGTTGCTTCCCTTTCATAGCAAAAGTACAGAACCAGGGGAAATGGAAAACTTATAAGAAAAGTATACTTAGAGTTCTTAAAAATCACTGGAAACATAGACTTTTAACAAATCTTGTAAGTTTTATGAGTGTTATTTGAACAGCTTATCTGAACTCATAAAGAAATAAATGCAGTTCATGTGACATTTCACTTCTCATCCATTAGAACTCTTGATCATATGACTGACTTTATTGTGGAAACCAAGGGGAAGCACGTATGAGGGATAAGAAAGGAGTGTGTCAGTGACAGTTTATTGGGAGTTTAGATTTAGTCATGTGCTGAAATGCCTTTCTAAAGCCTGTAAGTGTCTATTTGGGACTTGCTGATTGGGTTAAAATGTTCAGCCTCTTACAGTTACTGCATTAACTGTGAAAAATATAGGAAATGGCTCATTTATATATGCCAGGTGCCTTTCAAAGGTTAGAGAAGGGATTTCACTTTTTTTTTTTCCCCTCCCACCTTTCCTCTCTTACTGTGTTTTGTTCTTTGTGCTACCTCAACTCCGTCGCTCTGGTTGGAATCCCACTATACGGTCTGAACACATCTGTCGGCGCATCTAAAAGTTCTCCAGGTCAACTTGTGCGTTCTCATAATCTAGCTCGTCTTAATCCCTCGGCCTCTTCACCCAACTTTTTTAAGTATCTAAGGCATAATTCAAGTGGAGAACAAAGTGGGAATTTTGCACAAAAGAGGTGAGCTAGCACCTGTATATAGTTTGGGGTAGAGTTTGTTTTACCATGTCATAAATATGAAGCTCTATAATGTAAATAATTAAAATAATTTAATATAGTCCAAAGGTGGTAGATTGATGTGGGAGAGGGAACTCTGTAACTGCTCCACTACTGAACATAGAGCTGCTATTGACATAATTTTTTGTTTTAATAAATAAAATTCTTTCAGACACATGGGCACATGACTTTCTTTAGAGCCAATTGCTCCAAAGCAGCTTGTTGTTATGCAGCAGACAGCAGCACTGCTTACATTGTGTGAGGGAAAAGTTGCCAAGAACCTGTGATCCAGCTCACTCTGTCACTCCTGAATCATTCAGTTCTGTTGTGCTTTGTTTGTGGTAACACAGAAATATATTAATATTCTGTCGTGCCTGACATTAAAGGCAATTTGACTATGTTAACTAAGTGGGGCAAGAAGTATCAGGACTGTGGAGAAACCAAAAAAAAACCACAAATAAACCACAAACAAACAAACAAACCCCTCTACACCCTCCCATTCCCTCCAAAACCAAAAACCAAGAACAAACACAAAAAACCCCAACCTACCAGCTCATGAATTTGCCTTGGTTACTTTGAGTCATATCAAATGATACTTTTCTGTGCCTCCTTTCTTAGAACAAAAATACATATAGAGAACGTTGAGAAAATGACATTAACCCATCATTTCCCTGAGGACCTGAAACCAGTAACTCCCTAAAAATCTGAACTGTGAAACCCCTTTGTAACCTCTTGAAAGAAAACTGTTTATTTTAGCTCAAAAGGGTGATGAGACCGAATGTCCTTGGAAGCATTATGAACAGTCACTGGCTGTTGGCAAGCAATTTTTGTTGCTGTTGCTGTTTATTATTTCAGCAATATTATTATTTCCTTCAGTTGTATTTGCTGAATACTAATTAGCATCTTTTAAAATTTAGCTTCACTTCGGAGGTATGGTATAGCTCAGGGGAGGAAATGTGAGTCTACAATGTCCTCTTTACTCTTTATTTTAATCCTGAAGGTTAAATTCTCAAAAGTAGATTTTTTTTCCAAGTGGATTTGGTAATGATTTTGCTCACACAGTAGCCACTTCTCGTTCCCTTTCCCTGTCATAGAGGTTCAATATGATACGCACTTCAAAGCAACAAGACTGAAATCGAAAATTGATGGTGCTATCAAATGGCTTAATGAGTTTAAATCAATAAAGTCAAACTGCACAAGTTGATTGTATTCTGTAAGTGAAATTACCGTGTAATTGTGATGGATTTACAATGTGATTGTAGGTGAAACCTGTTTGCAGGGCAAACCATGCTAAAGCCTTATCATCTTTGTGCTCAGTACTAGCTACTAAAGAATGGCTTCACTTCATGCTAGTGATTATCCCAGAGTATCCACCCCATGCCCATTCACATCTTCATGAGACAGCACTAAATGCCATCCAGATATGTCATGATGGTTTATCAGAAGCAGTTCTTTCTTAAACTTAGTTTTTCAGGAGTAAATTCCCCTACTCGCCTGTTCTTGTGTACTCTGCCGCGAAAAAGGTCTTCTGGTATCATCAGCCAAGTAATTTTCCAAGTTTTCATTCCATGCAGAAACTTTTCATTAACTGAGTTGTTCTCATTTCCTTCTATTAACCTTCTTCTGAGTATGCTGGGGACTTGTTATTTTAAAAGAAAGAGCAGAGGTACGTTGGCCAAAAGACTGTTGATGACATTTGATTAGTGCTCCTGTCTGTTTCATAAATAGAGCCTCAATCCTAAACGATCAATCAGAAAGCTCAGCTTTTAACTTAAAATTTCCAAGCTTGCCTGAATAAAGCCCCGATAATGCTTTACAAAATGCTTTTTGCCAGTCTTATTTTTCATTTGCAAGCACAATTATTGTCAGTGTCAGCTTTTCCTAACCTTTTGCCCCCAAACTTAGTCAGTCATTGAAACTGATACTTAAGCAAATGTGCAGTGATGCAGTTTATGTCAGTTCTTATTAGATTAAAGGAATTTACTTGATACATGCACTAAAAATCTTGGGATGTAGCAAAGAATAACAACTTTACTGGAAGTACATTTGTTTATGTTGATTTGCCTAAACAAATATGTATTTCAAAGTAGCACCTTGTTAGCAGTTTTAGTGGTTTCCTTGATATACATGCCTTCAGTACTTACCTGTTTTTTCTTTGAAACTTAGTAGTATGTATTATTTTTATTCTGTGGATTTATACTTCTTTGTTCTAAACTATACTTTTCCCAACTGCACTCTCAGCATCTCCTACCGTACTGCCTTAAGGAAAAAGCTTCATTCTTCCTCCTCTGTGCCAAATTTCTTAAAGTTTCTGGCTCCTGTAGATGAAAATAACACCTCTGACTTTAGGAGCACAACAAGGTAGGGTTCTCTCTTTAAGCCTGGAGGTAAAACTGTATTTTCAAAGGTTTCTTTGTCTGAAATATTTCAAATGCTTCTTGCACTTGCAAAAACTGACTTGTGCAACAATTCACTTGCATGTATTCTGCATGTGATTGCTGTCAAAGGGATGGAGCTATCCCAGACTCCTCTCCTGTAAAGACTGCAGAACTTAGCCATTTGGATGTTGTAATGGTCATGCAAGTTCCATCTATGTACTTCTGTGATTATTCCTGCCAAAGGACTGTATTAGCAGTTTTCAGTTAAGAGAATATGTATAGTTCATTCTAAGCAATGTCAGTGTCTTCAAATTGGAAGGAGAGGATGGCCTGTAAAATGCTACTCCCAGTTGCTGCCAGAGCAATTTGAAGTTCATTCATCTCTTTCAGCTTGAACACTCGTGCAACCATTTAGCCAATGGCTGGATTAAAGCAATGAATAAAGATGTAATGGGTGAAAGTCATTAGTGGGATTTTTAGTAGGAAAAACAGGACTGCTGCTCACGTGTTCATTTAGTGTTCTGAATAAAAACCTCTGTGTGTAATTTGTGGGTTACATCAACGGAACAACGTCTAAGTACCTGGACACTCTTCCCAACTTCGTTGCTTATGTCAGATGGTGACTTGTGAACACAAGGGTTAAAAGTTTTGCTCCAAGTCTGTGCTGTGAAGGAGTAGATTACATACCCTGCTCACAGAAGTTTAGAAGTTTAGTTGGTTTTTATAAAGCTCCTTGATGTTTGCTGATAAAAGACTTCAGCAGTGCTGTGTGTCTCCTATGAAGAGTTGCTAGATTTTGTGGGTAGTGGTTATATAGCAGAATGGTAAAGATATGTTATGGTGTATGTGATTTTAACATGTTATGTGTAACATGCTGCTGCAAAGCAAGCTGAAAATTAATTAAAACTTCAGAAAGCAGATTGCATAGAGCTGCCAGCCCATTTTGATGAACCTAAGTGATGTTTGCAGCCTTGTATGAGCCTACTGCCACAAAGTAAGCTTCACCCACCTAACGCTTAGAGCTCGACCCAGCATGTGCACAGCACACTGCACTCCTTAATTGATTGTGTTACTGTGTTCGCTGGAGACTGTGTCACTGTTACTAGCATATGCAGGTAACCTACTCACAAGCTATTCTGTGTTCTGCAATTTCAGTGACTATGAATCCAAACACAGCCAGCAGGCCGTTGGTGCGGACAGCCCTGTAAGGACTCGCCGGCATTCGTGGAGGCAACAGATATTCCTGCGAGTGGCAACCCCTCAGAAAGCAAGTGATTCTCCCAGTCGCTATGATGGTAAAGCCTTTGTTTATTTGCTCCCATGAGTGTTGTTAGTGAACATAATCTCTGGAGTGCGAATCAGTTTGTCTACCCGGTGGACATATTTACCCAGTGCTCTGTTTGTACTCTTTTTTGGTTTCCCACCTACTTTTTGGTCATGCCAAGCTGTTAAGTTTTTATTTTTCAGCTTCATACATAACATAGTTATGATTGTGTGAAATTAAGTAACCAGAGCAGAAATTATTTTTATATATACTGTTTTAATGAGTTATGGGGAAAAAATACGTCACCAAATAAGGCTCTGAAGAAAGTGTGATGCTTCTATTTCATCTTTCCATGCTGGAGTATAGAACTATGGACTGGAAAGGTCCAGGCCTAGCAGAAGAAATTAAATTTAGTTTTCTTTTATAGAATTGTAAAATCATAGATTTATGATCTTAGTTAAATTCTGTAGTGTGTACTTCATACCAGACTGAATTCAACCTCATGTATGCTGCTCCAGTCTGTGATTCTTTGCCACTTGAGCTATGGTTATCTGCTGGTCTCATATTTGTTTCCTGAAACTCGGTAGAGCTAAAGAACCACAGACTAGAGAAAAAAATCGCTGCACGTGAGCATGCTGGTGCACCATTTTATACATCTCGCTTTGTGGGAGCCAGATTGTACAGCACGTGCTGAGGCCAAAAATGCCTCAGAGAAGCTTGTCTGTAGATAGTGGTCTCTGGCTCACTAAAGTTTGAATTTCACAGCTTGAGCTCTGCAAGCTCTACTTTCTGACTGATCTGTGAAGCCATAGTATAAGAAAGTGACAGGAAACAGTATATTGTTGTATTTGTACTGGAATGTAACCATCTTAATGTCACTGAGATGTGTTTGTTGCATCTTAAAGAGAGACTTTGATTAACTGGACACGGCACACAACAAGTGTTTCTGTCATTAATGCATTTCTTGCAGTGTAAGTGCACTTACTGTGGGGTAAGCTGTGTACAGGCATACATGCCTCTCGAATTCAGTATGCTTCAAAACTGAGTGATCTCAAGAGCATGTTGTGTAAACATACATGTGAAACATCCTCCTGCACTTGAAGGCCTATGAAGGGGCTGTTCAATCTCAGCTCTTCTGTGGAAGCTACTGTTTTTGCAAGTTTGATGCATCTTTTTGTGGTTGGAAATAGTCTTACTTGTTTTTGAAAGCCACAAAACCTCCCATATGAAATAGGAATAAAAACCCTAGATTGCCTATCCAAGTATTTCCTCTGAGACGTAATAGCTGCAAGATACAATCTTAACAACCTACAGCTGGATAAGCAGAATAGTTGGAGAAACAAGTGTGGCCAAAATGGAAAACAGGAAGTGCTATTAATAGGAGGAGCAATTTAAAATGTCTGGCCTTTTTCTTCACTCTTGTTTTCTTTTTCTGTTTTTGTTCCAATGTACATATTCAGTTTATGAACAGAGGGAGAAAACTCAGAGTTAGGGTTTTTTTAAATTATTATTTATAAGAAGTATTGGGTTTTACCATTGGGTTTTCATGCATCTCCTGGAACATTTCTGGCAGTAAAACAAAATGAAACTGCTCTGTGGCTGCAGCTTCTTTGGGTTGTAATCAGTAAATACGCATGTATAAGCTGTCACAAGAAACAGAGAGAACTTTAAGCTTTATACACAAAGATCTAGATCCTGACACTTGTGATTCCATTTGTATAGACAAGTGCTGAGCTGAATCTCAAGATGCATCATGTTCATTGCCACTCTGTGTGGTTAACACAGCAGGATATAAAGGTGTGTTTACTGAAAGTTTTTTTTTTTAAAAAAAAGACATTTTTGAGCTTAATCTTGTGAGACTCTGAACTTCAGAGATGCCTAGTGTCCTGAGTTCCCACGGGAAACTGACAGCATTTTGAGTCCCACTGTCTTGCACTTCTGGATCCTTGACTTCTCTAGCAGGTATTCAGAAGTAGTTTGAGCTAAAACTTTATTTCCTGGAGCTTGGTTGGAGACAAATGATTTCTGGCTGTGCTTTGGTGGTTGCATTGTGTATTACCAGGCAGACCGCGTGCTGGTTGTTTTGCAGGCTCCATTATGTGAAAGGAGGGTTTTATTACATGAAGGAGGGTGTTCATTTCTTACTAGTTCAGGAGTAAAATGAAAAACAGTCCTAAATCAGTAGAGTTAAAAAAAGAATTGCAAATAGATACACTAGAAAGCCATTTTTTTCTTTCCAGTTGAGATTCCTGCCTTGCCTGAGGAGTGAACTCAATCCAGCCATGCTCAGGCAAGGTGAGTGCTCATGGCAACATAAAGCCTTGGGTACGGGAAACCATTACTTTTGATTGTTATGGGAGCGAAGTCCCATGTGCAGGCCCTCCTCCAGCCACCTCCTGCTTGTGGGTGCTGCCACTTTCCCCTTTCCTCACTATTTTCCCCTGCTTCTGTACATAACTTTATGATGAAGCACATCAGAGAAGCATTATGCAATTTGCTGCCTGGCAAGACAGCTGGATGATCTCTGGTGAGGCTGACGCCCAGTCTGGAGATCTGGAAAGGATCTTCTGCATAGGTGAAATGATCTGTGGAGACTTTTACTGCTTTCCAGCTGGGAGCTGGAGGTTTGCAGGGTTGAATTATGCTAGTTCCATTGTAGCAAGCTGCAGTTCAACAGTCCAACCTCACCTGCTGCTTGCCACTTCCCATGGCATGGCTGTGCTGCTGCGGGTGGTGTCGAGCACTGCTGGGCAGCGTTTCTCCCACCACCACCTGGAGACACACTCTGTGTCTCACCCTCTGATATTTTTCTTTTTTATTTATTTGTGGGAGTGGAATGAGTGTTATATCCTTCAGAGTGGAGGTATGGAAAAAGAGGAGCACAGATCACTTATGAAATGAATCACACTTTAGTCTGTTACAATGCTATGTTTCTTTTGAAAGAAAGTTTTCATTAATCTCTTTTTCTACAGCTTTTTTGGCCTGTTTTCTTTCTGTGGAGTACACAGAATTCACTCTGGCTCTCCCACTCACTGTCTGAAACAGTCTCAGTAATAAGTGTTTCTTCAGTTCTTTATTTTTACTTTGATACCTGCCCACTCTACTTGCAGCCAGATCTTCATGCTTCTCTCCAACAAGAGCCACATTCTGTGGCTATGCAAATAGTTTAGGACTTCCTAGTTCTCTGTCTTCACTGGTAAAAAGGTGGAAGGGAACAACTTGGTAATCATTTTAAACCAACTGAAGTATGGGCTCAGTCAAAAAAAGGTGGCTTTCAGTTGGGTCAGTTTTCCAGTCCCACTGGCAGTATTACCCAAGCACTGGGGCAGGCCCAGGGAGGCAGGCAGGGGCACGTGTCCGGGAGCTGAGGGTGGGTGCCCCTACCCTGCTCAGGGGCAGGACACACTTAGATCAGTGCAGAGTGATCGTGAAACTTTAACTTGCACTGCAGCGTAGCAGCATATTTGCAGCGTGTACGAATCTCTGTGCAGTGGACTGTTTTTGCTGCAATTTTCACATATTTACTGCTCAGAATTGGTCATAGTGGGAGAACTGTTTTGCAGGTCATCAGAAACTCCCAGCAGAGTAAATTCAAGTGCTAGATTTAAAAGGGGCGCGAACTGTTTTCATAGAGTAAGTGGTGAGAAAGTGATGGTGCTGGTCATGCACTTTCTTGCTGCGGGAGGTGTGCTGGCAGCAAACAGCCACGTTTTTATAACAGCTGCATCAGTTTTAGGTTGGAGAATGGGTGATTTGTTTTAAGGTGGGAAGTGGGGTGGAGTTACATCTTGAACAGAGAAAGAAATTGCAATTCAGAGGAATGAGATGCTTGGTATTGCTTAGCAGTACTCAGAAAATAGATTCAGAGGAAAAAAAGGAACTTCAACTATAACAACTACACAGTATTTTACAACTTGCCTTGCAGAAAAAAGATTTTTTTAGAAAGTGCAAGTGTGTCTGTACAGGAAAAAATCCTCGATTGATTCATTAAAATGAATTAGGTTTCAGTCTCTGGCAGACAGGTAGCAAACTGTTAAATCTTACATGCTGAAGAAAAGTTTGGAATTAAAGAACTGTTATTCCTAAAACCAGTTGAGGTTAGCACCTACCTATCTGTTTATGTGCTTTGTGGTGAGGGATATATCTCTTCCATTATTTAAGCAGAAATATTTTTTTTAAAGTAATTTTGTAATAGTATTGCAAATACTGTTTTAATGATTCTTTTTTTAGAAACAAAATGATTGTTAATTAACTAATGACTAGTTTTGTAAATGCTGTAATAAAGCCAGTTGGGTAGAATTGATTATGCAGTTCTGTCCCTCTCAGAGTGAATATACACTCATAATCTTGATTTGCAGCATAGGAGCTTGGCTATAAGTAGCAAGTGCCACATATAATGTGTGATGACTTCTGCGCCCGTTGAAATACCAGGGCGTTCGTTTCTCAGGGCTTGATAAACAGGATGAATTTGGAGGTAGTGATTACTTTTTAAGAAGCTCTTGGCTTTAAAAGAAAAATCAAACTCTAAAGCATCTCCCAGAGCTGATTTTAATCAACTCTGTTGAAATACGCAGTTTTCAAGAATTCCTTATTCAGCCGTTGCCTTAAGTTGTATGTCAGACTAGAAGAACTTACTGCTTCTTGTGATTCCATGTCTGAAGCTTTCTGGTAACAGAAGGCTCCTCGTCATGTTACCACATTTTGTTATGAAATCAAATATTCCAGACATCCATGTAAAATAATAGGGATATTATATCATTGGTTATAAAGTTTGCAGTTCCTCTTTGATTTTGTTTCATATATGAAAGAGGGTGTTGCACTACCTGAAGAGAACGAAGGGTGTTGTAAAAGTCCTTTCTTCTGGACAATTTAATGTTACATGACTGGGAAGATTTCTCTTGTTTGTTTGAAAGCTGAATTCAGTAATGTTTAAAATGCAACAAAGAAAAAAAGTGTAATGCAGAAAATAAAATGCTTAATGGAATTCTTCCATCCGCATTCTCACCATACCTTACCTGACTTCTTAACCCTGAAGAGCAGATGTGATTGGTAAACACCGCGTTTAGAGTGCCATGTATAAACAACTCCATAGTGAGGATGGTGATAATGCATTGTATTTGAGCCTCCTCCCAATTAGCTTCCTATAAAAATAAAACAAATGCTTTTTTTCTATGTGAAGTGTTGCAGTTTCTGGTCAAAGGTGAATCTTGTTATCTTGTTTTTGGTATTTGAGGTTGGTTAGACCAAGTGCTTCTGAAAGAGTGTTTTTAAAATTCAGGCTTTTAGGTGGGTTTGTCACTTCTGTTGTTTTTTACTTTGTGTGCGTGGTTTCTCTTAGTGGGTTTCCTTTTTTTGTTCTGTTTTTTTGAATGCCTTATTTAATACTGAGATTGATTGAATAAGAAACTTGATGAATTAATAAACTATTGATGAATTAATTTTTTTTCTAGTCAATTATAAATGAAATTTCCTAAAAAGTGAGGTTTAAGGCAACATTTTAATAACTTGCTGATTGAATACTTTAATGTCCTCCCACAGATCCCAGCAAATGCTCTATATTCATTGTAGCTTCTTCTGGAACTAATGAAATGTCCTGTTTATATAACTACCAGTCAAATATTGTCTGTTTTAATTACCACTGCAGTCATTCACCAGCTTTTTGTTTACAGACTTTCTTTAGTGTGGTCCCTGGTAGCAATATACCATGATACTTTCATCATAATCTTTTGTACTTTTGTTTTGTGTGTCATTTTTGCACATGACAGTTTTGTGTAATGCGTTTGTTAGCCCTCTTGGTGTGTAGGGACACTCTGCATCTTAGGGTTGAAGCACTGCTATGTGAAGCCAGAGAGCTGGGTATAAATGAATGGATCTGCTGTACAAGTTCCGTATCAGTCCATTGTTCCTACTGGCCTTGGTCTTTCTTGGGTAGTAGAAGTGGTGGGAGCATCAGAGCAGTGCTTCTGAGGTATGTATGGATGCATTAGTACATTTGTGCAATATTTCCATCTGCTTCATGAGCAGTTTCATCTGCAGTTCATTACCTTGCACAAGTTCTCACAAGCACAGGAAAGCTTTCCCAGTGAAGTACACTGTTTCTCAAGGAATACTTAGTTTGGACCCACAAACTTGTAGAAGGGTATTGCACAGAAGAGTAGTTCTGAAGGGTAGTCCAAGTATGAACTTCAAATGGAAAATAACCCATGTGTCGATAAAATGTAATAATAGTTATTGAGTCAGATTGCCCAGTCCTGAACCTTAAAGAGTAGAAGCGTGGTAGGCCTGTAGAAGTACCATTTATGGAGGCAGAATTTTAAGTGGAAGCTGCAGGGAAGGGAGCAACATGTTTGAAAGGAGCACAGGTCAAACGTGAAATAGGAGTCAACAAAAGCTGGTGAGGTTGGCAGATGAACAGGGAAGCAGTCTTTCAGTGTGTGCTGAAGTGTTCAGATCCTGCTTAAGTGCACTGGCTAATCTCATAAAGGTTTTGAAGGCTGCGGGTTACTTGGATTTTAACACATGGCAGTTTGATTCGGTGGGATGTGAACTCCCAGTTGTGTTCAGTTGAATTGCTCCACTATGCATCTTTGCTTTCTCTGCTTTCCTCCAGATTGTTTGTGTATAATAATGAAATACTCAGTTTCTTGTTACAGTATTTCTGCTGTTGTCTGTTGTGGATCTGGAAGCCGAATGGCATCTCTGTTGATTGTTGTCTTGTACATTCATGGACATGGGTTAGTGCTGACTTACCAAATGTCTGGTTTTTTACTTCGCTTTGAGGGATTACATTCCACCTCCCCCGCCTCTTTTACCAGCCAAACAGCTGATGCAACTCTGCAAACTTTAGACAAGCCACATGAGCAGTTAAACAGGTTCATTTTGGTATCTATATATCCTGCTGCATGCCAGCACGGAGATGGGAGGGAAGGCAGGTTTTGAATGTGTTGCACTTTATCAGAGTAGACTTTAGACTTCCTGTTAAATGTCTATAAGTGATAAGAAGAAAGAAAGGATAGAAAAGGAGCTGCCATTTGAAAGGCAAAATCAAGCCTAGGACTCTTCCACAGAAGAACTAGAGGTAGGGTTGATGATCATAATTGTTCAGCCTATAGATTTTTGCAACCTTTCTGTTTTCTTTTATAGCCTTAAGCATTGTGCGTATTTTAGCGAATACTGATCTTGTCAGGTTAGTCAGTAACAGACTAGAAATTTTCAGCCTAAATGGAAGCAGGACCGTGGACTTGAGTAATTGATGCTTTGCAGTGGTTCAAGTGTTGCCATAGTAAATTTGATCACTGAAGTATGAGAAGTGAGCAACATTACCAATAAATTAGAAGGTGATACTTTGTTAGGTTGGTACTTGAAGACCAATCCACAAAATTTGCACTGAGAAAGTAGAATGTGTGTGTTAAAAACAGGAATATTTTAGGCCTTGGATACGTTCCTTTTTGCTTTAGGAATGCAATGTATTTAATCTGTTTCCGTGCATGTGTTTTGGCAGCCTGACTTTTTTGCAAGTGGGTAACCATAAACTGTCTCTGCAAATAGTCTGATATCTTCTAACACATACATGCGTAAAACCAGAATATGTATCTGACTCTGAAGCAGATCCTTAAACCACTGGGAGGATGCATGGGCTGAGAAGAGATTGTTTCCCCAAGGATGTACATGCGTTCTGTGTTGGATGCTGTAAGAATGTAAGAAGTGAATAGACTACAGATAGCGTACAGTGGATAAGGGTGTACCTATCTGGATCACTTTTACTTTTTTGCATTAATGTTTGGTGACCATTTTTGTTAATTCCTTTTTTTATGGTGATGTTACTTTGTGCATGTAACGCAGCCTTAGAGAAAATGAAAACTTTCCTTCAGGATGTTATTTTTATTTTTAAGTTTATTATTCAAGCAAATTAAGGCCAGCATTATCCTTAAGATAGTAGAAGACCAGCATTATCCTGAAGAGCATTTTCCTTATAATGTTCTTTTATATGCACTAAGAAAAATCGTCATTAAAGCTACTATATGTACAGAACATTGTTGCATCAAAAAAACAATAAAATCAACATAATTTTCCTTTAATTGTTAATACAAGTTGAGGATTATCAAGTATGTGTTCTGTCTTTACCTGATGATATTTACCTGAACCTCTTTTATAATTGCAGATCTTAGCCCATGGATGTCTTTCCATTTACCTGTAAAGAAAAAAAGTTAATGAATGTTTCCCAGTTTCTTTTAAGGGATGTAACACAATTTCTTCACTGCATTGATATTTTTCATAACCAGCTGTATTTTTGAATGCTTCTGTCAGTGTTTCCTCCTTCTCTTAGCAACAAATGGTGGTTGCCTTTAAAGTGTCAAATATTTGTTGTTTGCCTTATACACATTCCCATGAAATTCATTGTTCTCTGAAATGCTGTAGATACCCAGAGTGTGGCTATCCACACGTATATCCAGAGTGCAAGTTTGTAAAGGTTTAATTTGTGCTACTAGATGAAAATACCGCCTTTTTTTTTGTATGTATATTTTAGCCCTTGAATTTAACTGTGGTAACAAATAAATACGAGTTGTATAAGGAAACAGGTGGTTTTGGACCCATCCTGTTTGTCTCTGACTGTGAGAGGAAAAGATTGACAGTGACAAAACTTAGAAAAGCAGAAGCCAACAGCTGTGAACATTTCCATTCTTATTTAGTCATCTGAGCTTAGTTGTGTGAGTGCCTTTCAGTGAACAAGAAAAGAGTAGCTGCATGTGAACCATGTGAGTCAATATATGGTGGCTTTCTGAGCAGATTCTGACGGGGTGAAAAGCTTCCTATTTTGTTTGTCGAAATGGAATAATTTGTGTGTGTGTGTGTGTGTATTTAATTCAGCAACTCCGTCACTGTACTAGCCAACGGTAAAGAAACAGACCACTGAGCTACCACGCAGAACAGTTGTGTGTGTCGAGGGTGTCACTTCTCCAGGAGCTGTTTGAGGTAGCACGCGCCCATGTACTTGTCCTTGGCTGGAGAGTCTGGGAATGGTTTTTGTTGTGCTGATTTTAAAGCAGTTTCTTGCATGCATAACCGGTCAGTTTGTCCTTGGGCAGACGTTTCCCAGCCATTCTGTTTGGCAGAGGAGGAGTGCTGTTGCAATGGCTTTCCATTTGGGATTTGGTAGGAAGAGATAGGTGGTTTTGACCTATCTAAAGGTTCATTCTAAAGGTGGTGAATTGAGAAATTTTTCTTCTAGATACAGGTTATATCAAATACTATTGAGCCTTCAAAGAAGCTGTGTAGAACAATAAAATTAAGTGATACCATAGCAGACATTAAGAAAACAAAGCATAAGGACTTATCTTTATGTTGAGAACTTGATTAAAAACAATATTTGTCATCCTTTCCCTAAAAAGAAAAGATTTTTCAATTTGCCTGAGATTGTTTTAATGTTCACTTTCTTTTGTAGTGTTTTCAATGTTCTTAGAATTACTTTGCTTGCTTGACAAAAAGGTCCATTTTGTGGTAGACCTGCTGAAGCCAAAAGAAAAAGTGCAGAAGGTTATGACATGGTTAAGAATTAGAAGTCAGAGCAAACATGTCGTAGGTGCCTGTCTCCTCTTCTGGATGATTACTGGTTCTTAAAGTAAACATGCTATTGTATGGCCTTAGGTGGTGTTGTGTTTGTGCAGCTAAGGGTGGGTGTTTTTTTTGTTAAACACAGGTTAGAGATTAATCTTTAAATTACATGGGTGCTATATTTGATTTGATCTGCTGTTTGAATCATGGCAGGTTTCAGCCGTAGGTTGTATTTTTGCAGTTTCTTTAACTTGCCTTTTCCTTTTTAGTTCTGTCCTTGTAAAGCTGTAATTAGCAAGCCATGGTCTTGGCGTATGATAAAATGTTTTTATCAGGTTATAGGGGAAAAAAAAAAAAATGTTCCAGGCTTTGGGCCATATGATTCTTATTCAGAAGCAGCTTGTAAACCTGCTTGAAACTGTCATTTGGGAAACCTTGCTTGTCATTGCTGTCTCCTATATATGTACGTATATATATGCAATCTTTGAAAATGCATCCCTTCATTGACCTATTCATGAAATCTAAGTGGTTCACAACAGCTGCTCTCTTTTAAAGATTACTCTGAATTGGGTGAACTTCCACCGAGGTCTCCATTGGAACCAGTGTGTGAAGACGGCCCGTTTGGGCCAGTGAAAGAAGAAAGGAAACGGACACCTCGTGAGCTTCGCGAGTTGTGGAAGAAAGCCATTATTCAGCAGATACTGCTTATCAGAATGGAGAAAGAAAACCAGAAGTTACAAGGTGGGTGGAGGTCTTGGTTGCACCCTACTGCAATACACGTTCACTTTTTGGTTTGCTCTGTGGCCTTCGCAGGGGATTGGACCAAGCTTTAATGAAACATTTTAAGAACTTAAAAGTAAATCAGGTTAGCAGCATCTCCCTCAGCTCTCATTAGTCTAGGTTACAGTTTACACTTTTTTTTTAATCAAGTAACCTAATTATTTGTTTACTTGATCTTAATTGGTACTCTTTTAGTTTTACCATGGCTAGGGTTTTTCAGTCTGGTGTCTAGAAGCTTGTGAAGAGGAATTCAGCACAATCACTATCTTGAACTGAATTCTTTTCTACATTTGCATCTGTAGGTCTTTGTCTAAGTATTATTGATCATTGCAATGTTTTGTTTAGCCAGTCTTGAAGTTCTTAAGGAGCTGGTTTGGACTTCTATGTGTGCATCGCTGTGCACGCACACTGTGCAGGCAAGGTTTGTATGGAATAGTAATGACCTAGATCAGGCAGAAGTTGGAAGGAGCTGGAGAAACTGGAATTTGCAGTTGTTTTTAACTGTAATTTTTCTGTGGCTGAATGTGTAGCTGCAACAAATCCGTTGTCGTGGCAATTTTACACATAAAATGGAGCTGATTAAGAATACACATTTTATTGTTGCAGCTGCATACAGAATTACAAGTGATTACCCTTGAGAGCTGCTCCTTTGAAGATATGAATGATAAGGACAGAAATATTTGTCTGGCTGATTTTAAATGTTCAGGAAGGGAGTAGGCACCTGGATCCTCAAGGGGAGAGGTACCTGGTATGAAAGTGGCAGTTCTTTGCCGTTGTGTAAACTTGAGGAAGGATTGTCTTTCAGGAAGAGGAACTGTGTGGAAAAAAGGCTCAGCTGTGTGAAGAGTTCAGTACACCAAACATGAAATCCTTCCTTAAGCTTGGGCTGAGACTCCACCTCTCTTGGACATTGGATATGGCTTCCCAGAACATTTAGCCCACCTGCAGGCTGCTTGCTCCTAGTGGTATAGCTCTCTTATTTCAACCCTGAAAGTGATGTGAAGAGCACCTGTAACCTGAATTTCCTAAGAACCTCAGAGGTGACAGGCATGTTTCCAGCAAATGTGCTTGCTAAACCAGTAAAATAAAATATGGCAATGGGTACCAAATATACAACTTCCTTGCTTAAAGGGCCAAGACCATCTGGATAAAGAGGTACTGAGAGCAATGATTTATGCAATCCCTTCAGCTTAGAGCAGTACTGCTGCAAGTGAGCTTCTATCAAGTCGTGTTGTAACTTGGAATTTTTATGGGACCTAGCATTTAGAAATAAATTTTCTGTTTTGTCTATTTATACTCCTGACTTTTTTTTTTATTGTATTTAAGTCATCTGAATCTACAGCCTGCAGTCAAGTTTTTGGCAACTGCAGGACATTAATATCCATAAAAATTTTGACAAATTTCATCAGATGCTCCAATTTTGTCTGCCCAAAAGAAACAATTGCAGAACTGTCACAAATTCCCTATGATGAACATGTCTGAAACTAGTTAGTGAATGAATGAGATGGGTATTGGCATGACTGAAGACCCAGGCTGTGCAGTGCGCACCATAGAGTAAGGAAGTTGTCCTAGGTAGCTGCTGCATGAAGAGCTCAGATGGTGAGACAGTACTTGAAAAAACGGGTGTGGTGAGCACAGCCTTGTAATGTAATGCCACGTGTTCTGATGCTTTTGTCTCTGGGAAGTAAAAATAAATATTTTACATGCAACAATAATTCTCAGACTACTGCTGTTCAATACTGAACAAAATATTAAAATTAAATGTACAGTATGTCGCATCTTTACTGATAGTGCTGAAGTGTGATACTGGGATTTGGGTAGTGCTGGTATCTAAAATAAGCTTCTTGATAAAGGCATATTCTCTTCTCAGTCCTTGCATGTCACTCCCACTGTCACATTTTTGCATGTGGCATAAGAAGACTGAATAAAGCAGAGAAGTCTGAAAAGATTGAAAAGTTGCCAAGCACCAGAAAACACTTGTTTGCAAAAGGCGGGACATTGAAAGATCTCCGAGTTTGTTTTCATATAAGCTGAAACTTAAATGCCATTTTTAAGTTATCTGCATACATTACCACCTGTGTTTGAAGATTTTTAATATTCTAACACGTAAATATGTTGTATTTGACCTGGAGAAAATGTGAAGAAGTTGACAGTTTAGATACACAGGATCGCTTTCACTGTAGACACACAGCTACAATAAAACCATCAGTATTTGTAATTACATGGTTCTGTGGTTAAACACTGAATGTAATCTACAGGGAAAAATCAAAAGCAGAAAGAAACCAGGAATAAAAAAACCCTAAGGAGGAAAATTAAGCTACAGTTGTCTGTATTAGGATGGTTAAAGCATGTGTCAGTGCATGTGCAGCCAAGTCATGTTTTAAAATGAAATATACTGCTTTGAAGTGAAAAGACAAAAACTAAATTATAAAATGTCAAAATGAAATAATAGGAGGTCCGCATCTTGCAAATGCTCAAGTAACATCATAACTCCCATGAATAACCTCATGAAATCATTCACATGTGAAAGCAACTACAGGATAAGGAGGTAATGTGGACACTTCCAAAATACAAACAGTTCTTTTCTTTTTGCATTTTTAAAATCTAGAATCTTGTTTTAGCCAGTGGGAGTACAGGACGAGCTAACCCTTTGCAACTTTCAGAATTTGATAATATAAAAAACCTTAATTGCAGATACAGATCTCAGAAATAAGATGAGCTTAGTGTGCTGACTATTTCAGTGTCATGATGGACCATGTAAAAATTTCAGGTGATTTTTAACTGTTTAGTAACTTTATATGAACAAGTTGATCATACAAACAATGGAGAGTTAAACTAACAGAAGTAACATTCTTTTAACATAGATTGTGTCAAGACTGTAACGCATAGGAGTGTGATTCTGTGAGTTCATACTGTGAAATCATCAAAAGTAGCAGTAGGCTTGTGATGTGTGGCAGAATGTCCTCCAAAGGACAGTATCTTGTTAACATTACAGTAATGCATCATCACAACAATGAAGCAGTGTGAATACATCATGACAACTTGATTAAAAATCGTGGTCACTTCATGATATACTATTTCATAAACATGGTTCCAAATGATGTTATTTGTAATTGGCTCGATGGCTGTTACTGAGGAGCACTATTTTTCAATGTTTGTTTAATACTATAGAACCTTTTCAGTCCTTTATGTCTTTTGAACCTGTGCTCTGCTCATTTTTGCAATTAGCGAGCTGCTGGCTGTATCACAGGACTCTTGTCCTAGAATTAGGTGTGTTGAGTCCTCAGCCATGTTACAGCCAGTTAAAAAAATTGAAATATCCGTTTTGTTAAATTCTCCATAGACTTACCACAGTCTATGTCACTTCTTAGTGCTCTCTTTGTAACTTCGTCTCAGTTTCTTTACAGCATTTTCTATCAGCATTTCATGCCTTTTAGGAATAGATGCCTGACCTCTTTCTGTCTCATCTGCACTGCACCTTTTTTCGCCATCCGAGCTGAAAGACCTCTTCTGTTTTGTCAGTCTCATGACCTGCACAAATTGATCCACTGTCCCAAAAGGTGCTTTATTATTTAGTTTACATGAATACCATTCATAAATCGTTTTCTCTGGGTACATTCTTGTACTAAAAAGCCCCTGTAGAAACAAAACTTAAAAGCTTTGCCAGGAGTCACTTTGAAATTCTTACTACACTTCTAAACTTTGCCATTAACACTCAGCTACAGAATTCTTTTTTTGCCATGGTTCTTGGATGCTTTCCCAGCTATTGATTAATTGTTTTTAATCCCTTATAGTTAACATATGAAGATACACTGCAATGTTCTTATAAATTGTAATCTGAGAAAATCACCAATACTACAATACATCTCTGCACCGGGAGCTCTGATGGTCTAAAATGTGTTATTTAAGACTAAGTTATGAATTAACCCTTGTTCCAATTTCTTCAGTGAAGACTTTGAGGGCCTCACGTGTATATAGTGTTTATAGTCCTATTTGTGTTCAGGGTTCTGAAATTTTCTATACTTCAACTTTCCTTTTTACATAGTCTACAAAAATGGACATGTGAATGATCATAGAATCATAGAATGGTTTGGGTTGGAAGGGACCTTATAGATCATCAAGTTCCAACCCCCCTGCCGTGGGCAGGGACACCTTCCACCAGACCAGGTTGCTCAAAGCCCCATCCAACCTGGCCTTGAACATTGCCAGGGATGGGGCATCCACAGCTTCTCTGATCACCTTTAAAGTATTTTTTTCACTCTGTCATTACTATTGTGGAGCTGTATGCGTAAGAAATAGATGACTATATTGGGTTTGCATTTTTATTTGGTGTAGGTATTCTGCACTGATTTTTTGGGGGTGGTTGTTTGGTTTTTTTTTTTTGAGAGCTGGAAAATTGAAAAATCCTGTTAGGAAAAACCTTGCTTTTATTTCTTTAGTTGTCCGCTCTCATGTTTCTTCAGATTTAAGAGTTGACTAGCTGTAAGAAACTTAATTTAACAAGCCAAACTCAGCTAATACTGTATATAATAATTTTAAAAACAAAAAAAACAAAACCACCACCCCACTATCATAAAAATTTCACAGAATCACGCAATCACAGAATGGTAGGGGTTGGAAGGGACCTCTGTGGGTCATCTAGTCCAACCCCCCTGCCGAAGCAGGGTCACCTACAGCAGGCTGCACAGGACCTTGTCCAGGCGG
>Ga0065711_1032695_pt1 | contig 26860 bp, 14 predicted proteins | sample Hoacrofraction12_FD_59098 | JGI IMG/M metagenome (GOLD analysis project Ga0065711, IMG submission 59098) | Hoatzin crop microbial communities from Cojedes, Venezuela - Epithelial fraction 12 v2 (version 2) | ecosystem: Host-associated > Birds > Digestive system > Esophagus > Crop | place... | reverse complement strand
GCGAGTTATAGCAGTTTTGCCTATATATGGTTAAGGGTATCTAACCAATCAGATGCTGTTATTGCTTTGCTATATAAACCCTGTTTTGCTGACTAATAAAGGAGAACGATCGTACCCACATCGGGATGGTATCGTTACTGCCGTTTTCCGAGTTCCCACTCCTACAGTTAATGTCTCTTGAGTAATATGGGTCTGATAATAAATGTTCAGATTCAGTGAATTACCAGCTTATGGTTATTATAGATTTGAGGAACAATCTTTTTTTGTACTTTCTCACTGGTATATGTAGTTCATATGTACCTTCTGCAGATTTAGGATTGATCATGTTCTTAAAACCCTAACCTTAAGAAATGAAAGTGTAAACTACTTGTACACCTGTATTATGTGGAAAAGTTAGGAAAAGTTCATTGTTTAGCAAGGCCTTGTGGTTAACTGCTCATTAGATATGACAGTTCTGTTGCGTTTAACATTACATGAGCTGTCTGCCTGGCTGACTTGCCAGTTACTGTTAGCTGTCTTTGTCCTTAACCTGCACACATAGGATGAGAATTTGAGTGGTGTTTGAAACGCAGAAACACTATTCTGGTGTTTTTGGTTATAAGCACTTGGTTTTCCTAATGAGATTAATGTTCTTAACTACTCCCAAAGGAAACTTGAGGTTTTTTCTCCAGTAGAAACAGAAGCCTAGTACTGTATCGAAATGTAGAACAGTGAGACAAGAGATCTCATGGACTTAACATAAAGTGACAAAGTCTTAGAATTTTTTGAGTGGTTACGAAGTGCTTACTTAACTGCTGGAATTAAGGAAAGAAGGTGCAATGAAGGAACTCTTACTTGACACTGGTTTACAAAGTTGCGAGGGAGTGGGTGGGGGGAGTGTGGCAACACCTTACCATTCTTTCTAGAGTACTGGAACAAAGTGCTGTTATAGGAATAAGAGCAGAGCTGAAAATGCATTAGGATGGATTAACAATTCTTATTGTATTGCAGTCCATGAGCTCAGGCAGGAGGACTATGTTGCTAGATGTTTGGTTAAAAACAGCTATGCTGCCGTTTTGAGAATCACAGAATCATTAAGGTTGGAAAAGACCTCCAAGATCATAGAGTCCAACCGTCAACCCAACACCACGTGTCCTGAAGTGCCACATCCACATGTTTTTTGAACATCTCCAGGGATGGTGACTCCACCACCTCCCTCGGCAGCCCATTCCAATGCCTGACCACTCTTTCAGGAAAGAAATTGTTCCTAGTATCCAATCTAAACCTCCCCTGGTGCAACTTGAGGCCGTTTCCTCTCATCGTATCGCTAGTTACTTTGGAGAAGAAACCAACCCCCTGCCTCACTACACCCTCCTTTCAGGTAGTTGTAGATAGTGATAAGGTCTCCCCTCAGCCTCCTCTTCTCCAGACTGAACAACCCCAGTTCCCTCAGCCACTCCTCACCAGACTTGTTTTCCAGACCCCTCACCAGCCTTGATTTTGCAGTCAAGAGAATCATCAAAGCAATTTAAACTGTCTTATGTTCTCTTGAGTTGTAAACTCTGCAACTACTGATTCAGGGAAACCTATGAAATCCCGTTTACTGAACAGAAGGTGTGTAACTTACTCCTTTTCGAGACATTTCCTAGAGATCCTACAGACTGGGTATCATTATTGCTTTCTTCTATTGCTGCTGTGCTGTGTTCCATGCTTCCTGTAACCACATTCAGGCCTTGGGGATGGTCTGGTCTGTTCCTCTGGTTTTGTTTTTTTTCTGTATCTGCTTCTGTACTCTTGTTCTCAGAGTTATTTCTTAATGTAAAGACTGACCAAAGAAGCATTGAATGAGGGACTTTACGAAGAGAAAGCAGAGCTGTCTAACTAGAGAGTATAAGGTCTAGTTTGGAGCTGCAGAAATTTCCCGAACTATTTCCCAAGTAGCGTAAAAGGAAACTTGTTTGATGACAGGGGATTTTGTACACTTGAATTATGTTGTTTAATTTGGAAATATGTAAAGAATGCCCAGAAGTATGTATGTAGTATGGGTTTTAATGAATTCATGCAGATTCAGCAGGATTTACCTTTCAAACAGAAACTGCAACATAAGCTTTTATTTTTCATTTTGCAGAGGTAGTTTTGCTAGAATATAATCTCTAACAAATCTTATGTTGTTTACACCTACAGTTTTTGATCTTTCGTCCATATACCAGCTGTCAGGAAAACACCAAGCCCACAAATTACTGATTAGATACACAGCACAAAGGACACAAGCTGCTACCATTCAGAAAGCTCAGCACTCTTTCCAAAGATTTTGCACCATTTGAACTGTACCAGCTTTACTTTCAGTAATGATATATTGTACAGCTTGTTTGGCAGTGTGGAGTTTATCATAAATATCTCTTTTGTTCAGTTCTGAAGTCAGGTTAACAAATGTAATTACAGTTACTTGTCATCAGAGGTCATGTTTTTCGACATAGAAAGAGATGCAATGCTTTTTAAATAGTTTCTTGATGAAAATCTGTGTCAGCTGCCCATAAGAAGCAACAGTGTGATCATGCTGTCTCAAAAAAGCTTTTCATCAAAGGTTAGAAATAATCTTTGGCATTCAAGAGATGGTGATTTTTGCAAAGAAGCTGAGCAGGCCATGTTATCTTTACAATCTGTGTGCCAATTTGCTTGGGTGTTGGTGTCAGTTTTGTTTTGGTGGTTTGGGTTTTTTTCTTTCTGTCTCCCCAATACTAGCTTCAGCTTTCAAACAGCAGCATCTGTTTTCTGGAGGAGGGGAAAAGAGCACTGTGTCAGGAAATCCTATGTAAATATTGTGCTAGTTGATGTGTTTTTCATGCTACGCAAAAGCAATTTAGTCTCTGTCAGCCAAAGCTTCAAAATGGGGAGCCTGTAGCTTGCCTCCCAAACCTAGCATTTGGCACCTGTGGAAGAATGGTGTGTTTTTGTGGGAGTTTAAACACCCCATGCTTACCAGTCTGGGCATATGACTGGGAAAATCTTCGAAAAGCATTGTCTTTTCCGAAGAACGCCACGTGTGATTTATTTATTTATTTATTATTTTTAAGTTGTCCTCTCATTCCATTATTGTGCATATGCTATTTAGGTCGAGCTCCAAAACACAGACAATTCGGTGTTGGTGCAAATCTGTCTGTTCACTTCAGTAGACGAGAACTGCAATGCGCATCAGGAAGAAAGGCTCGTAATGCCATATAGTGTACAACTACACAGATAGGTCCCAACTCTGCATAGCTTAAGAACAGTCTGGTTTTGAGTAGCTCCATGTAGGGCAGATATGTGACTAATGACTGGAATGAAGTGCTACGTTTAATAAGGCTTCATTGCATCTGAATTCTGCAGAGATAGTCCAGATGTAATGTATTCTGTTCTTCTGTGCAGACATAACCTAACCTCAGCGGCAGTATTTAACGTGCAGAGTTGAGAAATTGTCAAAGCTACCACAAGATTGCTGTCAGAACCTCTGTTTGTGGTTTCATGTAGTTCTGTTTCAATCTCCAAGCTGACAGTCTTTACTGAAGACACTCTATTTCTAAATAAACCATAAGCTTCAGTGGTGTTTTGTAGCAGCAACTTTTAGATAAATATAGACAAGGGCTGCTCGTTTTATAAATTAAAGTCTTGGTGCTTTCCTTTGATTGCTTAGATTAGGCCTTTTGTTCTCTGAATCAGTGGAAGTAAAATTGAAACTAATGTTGAAAAATTAGTACAAATAATTTGGGATTATGTGCTTTGCAGTCAATGCAACTCTTTTTTATGAGGTGCAGATAATTTCTGAATTATGCAATCATGGTTAAATCATTTATGATGTGTTTTATGATCTCCAATCTGCAAGCATGTGATAGGGCGCATTGTTTGAGAGGTGCAATCCGTGTAGAGGATGTGATCAGAAAGGCTTTAGTGAAGAACCTTATCAGTCCTTGACACAACTTCTAAGGGGGCCAGACCAGGTGCTTTCTGCTTGCAAACGGAAGAGGTGGTGTCTTCTGAACAGTAGTATTGTGAAAAACTCTTTGAAGTGAAATAGTTGTAGAGAAGTAAACTGGACAAGATAGTTCTGGTCCAACTAGACCTGTTTTTTGAAAAGATACCTTAGCACATCATCTTCGTTATCCTTCTGTGCATCTCCCACCTTGCTTTCCATGTGTCATTTCCTCTCTTCAGATAATCAAATATGTCAATGAACTGTTCATTCTGGGAGACTTGATTACTGAACTAGGGATAGAATAGAAGAGCAATTTTGGTGACTGCGGTGGGGTCAGAAGGCTTAGTGAGACAAAAATAAAAAATGAGAAAGTTGATTTCTTCCAAAATATGTTTTATGGTTTCTTTAAATATGCCCTGTTTTTAATGACCTTTTTACAAGACCTGTTCATAAGATTTTTTTAGTTATATTAAATCTGAATAGTGTAGGGATTTGAACTTGTATATTGCACATATCCAGCCATTTCCTAAGTGCAGAGCTGTGAAGTAAAGCTGTCTTTTCTTTTTTAGCCTGTATGTATGAGAGATTACCACATTTAAAAATTAGTTTGGTCAAAACCTGGTACTCCACCTTTTCTTTGAGTGGTAGAAAGTTTGAAAAATTTTGTTCAGGCTAACATTTGCAAGATTAGATCATGGTTAGTTATACATGTATGAATGACTGTAATATTTAATTGTTTTACAGATACGTGAAAACCTGGGGAGGTAGGGAAGGATAAAGTGTTTGTGCAATCCTAAATCTTGTCTTCGTTCCTCTAAATAAAATTTAAAAAAAAAAAAAAAAGGAAAACAGAGAGGGTTTGGATATGTGAGTAACTAGAGCGATCTCCATGGTACAGATAACTTTCTGTGTTATGAAATACGCTTAGTTTAAGACCTGGGCATTTTTAGTAATGAATGAAACAATTTAATTATACAAGCAAAAATATAGACTCTTTATAACATAAATATTTTTCCTTAGCTTTAAAAATTTTCTTTTTTTCCTGATGGAATAAGAAATACTTTCCTGGATTGTATCTGCCAGTAAAAATATATCTGTCATTTATTTGTATCTCCAGTTTTGCAGTATGAGTTAATCTTAATTTGAGCCTATGCATAAAATATGCTGCTTTGTCTAATTTGCAGTACTCTTAAAATTTAAAAATCTATTCCTGCTCTTAAAATTCTTTATTACAATTGATGAAACAGTGCTAGCATTTACATTAAAAGTTCCTTGAGTTGTGTTTGTCATGGCATTCTTTTCTTAAACTGAGCAGAAATCACAGGTTTTCAAGAGAAATTATATGGATATGCAGGGGCAGGAATTGAAAGGGAAAAATGGATGTTCTAGAATAATTTCTGCTGATCCTTTTTTTACCTCTGTCTGCAGAGGTAAAACCACTTGTATAGTTCTAGTGTAGCATACAGTTGGCTATCAATGTTTTGAATAATGGATCTTGATATATATGAAGTAAATGAAGTACATACGGTATGCTCTGCCTGTACCAATTTGAGATTCTTTTCAGAACTTTATCATATCCTTGCCGACACTGGCTAAATATTTTTTTGTCAAGATGGTTGCATAAGAAAAGAAAACACTAAAACTGTTGTGCTTTCCCCTCTTCCTCACTGGTACTGCTTTAACATAAAGAGCAAGAAGCAAGAAGTAGATAGTGAATGACTTTCCAAATATGGAAATCCAACATACTTCAAAGCATTTGCTTCAGAGCTGAAAGAGGAAAAATCAATAAGGAAATGAGAAAGTTGCCATTTCTAGTACTCCATTAGCAGCTGTGTAATTAGATCTCATCGGATAAATCTTATCAGCGGAACAAGTGCATTTAAAACCAGAAAATTTCACAAATTGCCAGACTTAAATCTGCAGTTTCCCAGTATCTCATATATCAACAGTTTAACCATTGCTGAATGAAACAGTCGATACGTTAAGCTCCAGTCTATGTGACAGGACAGATTACTATTGATTTTGGTGGAGTTTAGGTCAGGCTTTAGCAACCAAAAAGATCAGAATTGGCCAGCTGAAAATGAATGATGGTGTAGGCCACATTTTCTCATTCATTTTCTTACTGGGGAGAGGCAGAGGGAACAGAGAGGAAAGATTAAAAAAAGGGAAGCAGTAAGGCTTGGAATTTTTGGTATGCTGCTTTGGTGTAACATTCAAGTAAGGATGATGTATTAGTGTAGGATAAACAGAAGGATTGCTTTTTTTATTTCACTCATTAACAGCATCCATGTTTATTAGAAAAATATAAGATAATATAGTAAAACTGTTAACGAAGGAGTTAAGTGAGAAGAATCACAAGTCCATACCTTTGGTATTTTTTTTGTAGTGTTAGGCTTTGTTGTAGGGATGTAGTTTAGCAAATAGGTACCACCTCAATTCCTGCTTCTTTTCCTCACATAATGAATTGTTTACTGGTCGGCTGGAACAAATTGTGGAATTGTGGTTAAATGTTGTTAATCTTTCACAGATAGTTGTCTTTTCTCTTCCCTTTTTTTTTTTTCTTCCTGGTGGCACAGAGGAATCCATATTTTTGTCTGAGACTCATTTTAAATACCCGTCTGGAAAGCTTTAGAACTGGTATAAAATTACTTCCACCTTCACACTGCATTCATATTGCTGGATGTATATTGCTTGCAGTGAGGATTATATAGTGGGTTAAGTTCACTCTTGTTTCCACTTAATCTGAGTGGGGTTATTGTATGAATACATGTGGAATTGTTTTTGAGTTAAGAAACGGTCGTCTTCCTACATTGATGAATAATTTATTAGATGGTCAATCTAAATCACACTGCTTGGGAGACTGATGTCTGCCATGTTATATCGTTAATTAAATAATGGATGTTACATAGAATGCTGTTTTTCTATCAAATTGTTCATGCTGGTTTTATGTGTTATTTGTTTTCTGTTGAAGTACTTCATAATTGTATTTCTACTAATTCCTATTCATAACATTTTAATTATATGGGCTTCCCTCCTGGCATGCATTAATGTGGTAGCACCTACAAATCTAAGAAAATATCTGTTCTGATAATAAATCTGACACAAAGCTGCTGGAATAAAAATATTCTAGATCAGTCAAAATATCAATCAAATTTATGTTTTCTAGGAGATGGCAGTCTCAGGCTTTTAGATTTAGTGTGTCTAATGCAATTTAAGCTGGAGAAGCAGCCTCAGGAGTAGAAACGCTAACTTAAGACTCATTCTTTCCAACTTCTTACACCCAGCTTTCAGGCTTACAAAGCTTGCTGTTGGCTCTGATGGGAAAGATGGTGAATGTTTCCACCCAGTTTTTGGGAGACAGATGGATGGCACTGCTCTTGAGTCGTAGATGATGAAGGTGTGGAAAAGCATCAGGTAGAGGAAGGTGCTGCATATAGGTCTTGTTTTTTTTGTTGTGATCAGTAGGCTCTTCCATGAGTGAGTAAGCATGTAGTGGCTAAGCCTTCATTTCATTTGGTGACTGTGCTAAGTGTGAGTTCTTCTGCAGCTGCGTGGCCTTAAGCAAGTACATCCGCCCTATGCCTGACTGAGCTACACCACTCAGCTTCAGAGCTTTCCTGCTTGTGGAGGCCAGCTGGCTAGTGCCAGCGGTGAGCCCAGAGGGTGGGCGAGCACCTGGGCCGTTGGCGTAGTGCGTGAGCCCGACGTCAGCAGCAGCAGGTTGCACAGAGGCAGCCCAGGGCTCCACTGGGGCTTCTTGGCAGTGCTCGAAGAAAGATCTGCTGATGTGAAAGGCTGCAGTTCTGAGTGAGGTGTGTGAATGTGCAAGTTTTAAACACATAATTTAAATTTAGTTTAATTTAAAACATAATTTTTTTATTATCTGGCTCTGGTCATATGCGTGCTGTAGGCAGCTGACTGAGGTGGCTTTCTGTCCACCTTCCTGGCTGGGCCAAATTCACGTACTGCAGATGCTTTCCAGGACTGCGTGAAAGCCCCTGGCCCACGGCTCTGCCTTCCCTTTTAGGTGCCGTTGGACTAAAATAATGAGTGTTAGAGAACTTAACTTCGAGGGCTTTAAATGCTTTATCATCCTTATGCATCCTTAATCCTTTATTGAGCTTTTGCATTCAATACAAGAAGCTAAAGAAAAACAGGTACAACAGATATATACACACACATAGAGTGTGAGAGAGTTATTGTTAGCCACTACTGTTCCAGTACTGTAGAAAAATGTCTTTTAGTCCTCTTTTCATGGGGGTTGTTAACTAGCACCACCATTTGAATGTGTGCTTGAGGTTGAAGTCTTTGCCTTTTACATCCTCTCTGAATACCACATTTTCTTTTATCTTCAGAAACGTACATGGAGATGTGAGTATAAGAAGACTGTATGTCAAAAGCTAAGTGAACAGTAACACATTTATTTTGAATTTCAGAATTAGTGTGGTTTGACTTTGTATTAGTTAAGTAGAAACTATTGGGGATGAAGCAGGTTAGAGTGTAATTTTTAAAACAATTTCAGCCTCTAGAGTTATGAGGTATACTTCCAACTTTAGATTCATTAGAACAATTGCTGTACGTCAGGAACCAGTTACCTTAAAACACCAGCAGTACGCCATGACCTGAATGGGCTTGGGAAGTACATAATACATGGTTATTCTGATGTGAAAGTAGCTATACCTGCTTTAAAGTCAGTCTGATTCTTGTGAACTCTGGAGAGATAGTGGACCTGAGTTCTTTGAGCTTGCTGATGACTTCACTTCAATTCTGTTTTGTACACATGTACAGACCTAAATGATGCTGGTGAGGTTGTAAAAGGCTTTCTCCCCTGTATTCTCAGTGACCTATTATTTTTAGACCTTCCAGTTACTGGTGCAATTTGTTGTGTGTTCGCATGTGCGTTTGATTAAAATGATCAGAAAATTAATGTCAATGAAAAATCAAGCTGGTATATTAAGAAAAGTTGGAAGTATTTTTGCTGTCCTGTCAAACTACAATTAAGTGACAAATACTCTACCTCTACACCCCTTCTGAAAATTTATTTTATTTGGGGAATACAGTTTACTGAGAAAAAGAAGAAGAAAGTTTTGTTTCTTCTTTCAAGCAAAACAGCGGTTTGCTGTGCTAATTAGAGCAGCTGGATTACACAGCCTGCCTTAAATCCCAGGAGAAATCAGGAAAAGAGGCTGGCTTGAAGTATTTCTTACTGTTTCCAAGGTTTTAAATTAAAACCTCTTTTGGTTAAAGAGAAAAGATTACACATTCAGTTTTTATTTGGGAGGAGTGACAGGGAATTCTTCCTTATTCGTATTTCACTCGGAGCATGGCCTTTTGATTTAGAAAAACTATCAGAGTCTAATAAACTGTGGCCAACAGTACTTTTACATTTATTGGAGAAGTGTGAGGTCTCTGATAGATGCCTGAATAAAGAGAGCAGCAGAGTACAGAGGTGCTGTAGGAACAATAAAAGACATGTTCATTCTCTCTGTTCTTTTAAGAAATACAATTTTTACCCAAGGTAACTAATACATGAAAAGACTCCACTTTGGGAGATGCATTGGGGTGTCCTGCTTGATGGTAGATATACCAGGCCTACTCTGCAACTGCATTATTTTCCAGCCTAAGTTCAAATCATAACTGCTCAGATTTATTTTTTCCATCTTTTTTAATCTTCTTTAGATATTCTGTAGAGGTCTGCTGAGTTTGAGTCAGTGGGACCTTAATTGCACTTGCCTTGAAATCATATTGTGTAAGTCTGGCTTGGTGATAGAAATTGCACAGTTGTTGCTTCTGAGTTTTTATTTGAAACTTTTTATTATGAATAGCTTGATTGCAGTGTAAACGTCTGGATACCAATACTTGTCAACCTCAAACACTAGAAAACCTTTCATGTGCTGACAAAAACAGGGCTAAAAACAGGGTTTGAAATACCGTGAAAAGAATTTACTTAACTAGTGAAGAGAAAAATGTTCGTGTTGAATCATGAAAAATGAAAATTAATGACACTTGCTACATATGTAAATGTATTGCTTCAGAGAATTGTGGCAGAGATCTGCTCTCTTCATCTGCAGGAAGGAGAAAAAAACCAAAGAATTTGTTGTAGTGAATCATAAGGGAAGCCTATCTAATGGCAATTAATGGATAGAACAGGAAGACTACTTTTATGTTAGGGCAAAATTTACCTTCATCAGCCAGGTTGTTCTAGCTTGTAACCTTATACTCCAAACTACAAGGCTTAACTAAATGAGCAAAATAAATTTACTTAGCAGCAGTGTTATCTATAATAAAATTAGACAGGTACCTTAAGGAGAAGTGTCTTTACAGCCTAAACCCCTGTATGGCACTGTAGGCATTTGGATATTGATTTCCGTTCCTAGTAAAGAGCGTGGTAATACCATGAGTGATTCTTGTGTGAATCGTAATTTTTTGTTGTAGCTCATCTGATTTCTAATTGCTTGTAATCTCATGGCTATGACGATCTAGGTTGAGACTGCGCTTCAATTGCAACCAAATGCCAAGTTAGTGATAGAAAGATCATATTTGGTTTAGAAGTAGCTACAGATTTTTGAAAACCAAAATGTACTAATTGCTTTAATCACCTACAGATTTTCTTGGAAGTAATGAAGGCTAAAGCCAGACATGATTGCAAAACAGTGTCAGGAAATCAAAGGCCAGAAACCACAGCACGTGAGCTGGAGCAAAATGAACCCATGATGTTGTTGCTGAGGTGCGATATTAAGCCTCCGTGTAGCTGTGGGTTGATCAGGTTGCAGACACACACCTACTGGTAGTGGGCAGGGTTGAACAGAACAGAAAAACTGGAGTGCTGCTGCCCCAGTGTGTCACTGCACCCTGCAGAAATAGGGGTCATTACTAGTGCTGCATGAGATTATAACTGTGTTGTTTCCACAGACAAGATGTATTCTGTTCTCTGCTGTAATCTGATTCCTGTTTCTAGTCTAAATCACCACAGTGGGAATCCTTCCAAAAACTAATAAAAAAACCCCTTGATAACTGAGAAGTGAACTCATGAGAGCTTTCAGAGAGTCATGAAGGATGTGGGCTTACTTGGGTGGAAGGAGGGTTTCACCCTTGTGCCAACCCTACAGATCTGACCACGGGCTGTTTGTGAAATGGTATCTCTTTGTCTGAAATATTTTCATGCTATTGAAAGCTAGAGAAGACATGGTACACTTGGTTTTGACATGGCAGAAAAGCCTAAACAACAGAATAATCCTTATATCTTTTCTGGGATCTCATTATGCAGTGTACCTGGAAATACATACAGAAGGTTTTACTTTTAGGTCTTAAAGATCTGCAATATTAATAAAGGATGCTACAGCAAATTTTAGATGTTGACTCCTTAATATAACTAATTATATTTAAACTGTGATCTCATTTTCTGAAAATGGTTTTGTTTGGCCAAATGTGATGATTTTCTGTACATGAATTGTCATGCACAAATACCATAAAACTGATACAGTGTAACCGGTATCAATCCATTCCACATGGCTAGAATTGTTTCTCAAAAAAGGTTTCTCAACACTCTCTCTATTTTTATACTATATTCATACTTTCAATGTTCAGGCAGAAAGCAAGTTTAGGATTTGTTCTGATCTGCCAGTGGAATATTAGCTTTGAAATCCAATTGTGACAATTTGGCTGTCAGGGATAACTATTTTACTGCTAATGCATCTCTTCTGGGCTTGTGTACCCTGGATACCCTTTGCATCCTCCTATTAATGGCTGAAATATGTCTGAAAAATGACCAGAAAAAAAGACTAGTCACTATTAAATGTCCTATACACTAGACGTCCAGTAATTGGGGCACTGTATTTAAGCTTAATTTTTAATTTTTATAGACTGCTTCTCAGTCTCTCTCCATTATTTATAGTCCTGAGTGTTTTGGAGATGTTTTAGCAAATGTTTTTTTTAAATCCGAATGAATTATGACTATCACGCTATAGTTATCTACTTTTCTACAGAATACTGAATTCTACCATGCTTTTTTAGACACAGTATCATAACTAGTACCTGCTTGAGCCCAAATGTGGCTGAAGGGTTTTCTGCTTGAAATATGTTTAGCTTTGTGCATGTGCCTTTTATGTTTAGCTTAAAGTAGCTTGCACAGAATGGGTGAAAAGTCATTATTTCTTCAGCAAGTATTCTCTAATTAAAGCAATTGCTTCTTGTGTTCACATGCTTTTACTGTGGGATTGAGTTCCCTCAGGTTACAAAGTTTTTTAATAGTTTATTACTTTCACTCTGTGTTTAAGCTTTGTTAAGCTACAAAGCTGGGTTTTTTTTGTTCATGGGAAGAGTTTTCATACAATTAGATCTAATGCCTACCTGTAAGTATCACCACCCTTTGCTAAATTTTCTTTTGGAAATCAGAAGAAATGACATCTAGGTCAGAACCATGTTGAATATTGGAAAAGTCTAAACATCTGGAATTTAAATTTGAAGTAGGAATTCATTGCCTTAAAAGTCATAATGACCAACAGTTATAAAGTCATGAATGGATGGAAAGACTTTTTGACCAATACGCAGAGAAAAACCACCATCCGGACTGCTTCACAAGCAGCCCAGTGCTAAATGAAACACATATTCAAAATTTTAGTGCAAAATTAAGCTTTGCAATTCATTGACATCCAATGTTGTTAGCGTTAAAAATTCTTTAAGATTGAAAGGAGACTACAGGTATATATTTACAAAAAAATGTTGACACTTATGTGTGTAGAATTGAATTAATTATTGAGTATTATGCTTCAGGTTATAATCTACAAGCCAGATGAGGTCCAGAAAAATTTTATCCGTGTTACAGAATCATGGTGATTTTTATAGCCTCATTATATTTGAAATATTCAGTATAATTCTGTGTTAATGATAGAATTGTAACTAGATAAGACATTGGAATAATGTGCAATTAAAGTTCTTAATGTTTTGAAGATCCACACATGCCTAGAAAAGATAAAAGAAACACCAACTGTATTTTGTCACAAGTGTGAAATTAAGGATCTTTATTGCCCTGAACATGCAGAACTGTAGAGTTCAGCAGCCATTATGCCTAAATGTAAGCAAGGATGTAATATGCAGGCCAGTGATCAATCACATTGAAAAAGCATGTATGACTTTTTCAGTCTCTGAAATGAGCCTAGTGTAAGGTTAACAGTTATCATTCTGCATCATTGCTTTAAGGGCTGTGAGGAACCAAAGAGAAAGCTTTAAACAAATTATCACCAAGTTGGCCTAGTTTAGAAACTTTTTTAATGGTTTTGTTAGTCATAAAAGCATACAGAATTTTACCAGAACCTGTAAAGAAACCGTTTGTTGGATTCCTGCCAGAGGCAGGCTGGTGATCAAGTATAGCAGCAGCTTTGCATTTCTGTCAAAGAAAGCTAGAAGATTTTCAAATCATTAGAAAGTGATTATAGAAAAGCAATGAAAGAAGTAGGTAAAAATGTATTCCTCCAGCTGAGGTCTCTGAAATGTGATAATTCTTATTCCCAGAATATCATGTATACAGTGAAACCACTGCTAGTAAAACATGAGCTTCTAAAGTGGAAGATACTTTGGAAGTGCTTTGGTTTATAATTAATACAGTGTAAGTGCAGTAGCATGCAAATTCTTTCAGACTACTTTTACAGAGCTAGTGCACTGCAGAAGATAGTGAATTTAATCTTGGAAAAGCTGAACACTTTTCATTGCACTTGCAGATTAATGGATGTAGATATCATAATCTTTTCATTTTTTATTTTGCCCTGTAATATAGAATTGTGCTCCTGTCAGCTGGTGGAAGCAGTTCTTCTAAAGGCTTGATATAGACGGTGTGGTTGTTCTATAGTTGCAGAAGGAAACATAAAGGAAATATGAATTAATTTGTTCCAGGAGGGTTCCTGATTTGTAGCATTTGGAAATTTCTGCTGGTGCAGCATTGCTGTGCTCCTGTCCGTGTCCAGATGGGCAGTGACAAAATGGAAAGCTTGCAACTTTAAATGTTGGCACTTTCATTTTAAAACCAGAAGTTCCCAAGAAAATTTAGGAGTAAAATTTCAGAATGTTTAGGACTTGAATTCCAGAATTTGTCAGCATGCAGAAATGTCATTGAAGCTGATGCAAAATGCAGTATTGCAATACTGCATTATGTGAAACAGAGCACCTTAAATCAGTTACTGAATTTACCAATATCTTATCAGAGCAGAGTAGCTTAAAAATCAGAAGTAGAACAGCCTTAAGGGTAACATGAAACTTGACTTGCTTTTGTACTATAACATCTAGAGTCAGTCATGAGTTATTAATTATGAATTATGATGTTGGAGACAGCTGACCTGCCTCAAAGGAGGTGCAGATGAATGCTGGTTCCAAGCTTGGGATAGTAGGAGCTAATTCAGATGTTGAAAATTCAGAGAAAACGAGGCTGAAGGCTGTGTTGGAAGTAATCTGAGAGTTCCTATTCATTGCGGTGTTGCTTAGGGTATAAGAAATCCACCAAAACTCCCTGTGTGGCTTTCTCACTAGAGCCGTATCAATAAGGCTACCAGTGTCCAGGAAACTTGCATATCATTTAATATGTTTGTAAATACTTGCCTTCAACACTTGCAAAATCACTACATTTGGCATGCCACCTACTTCTCCCTGTTTTGAGGTGCTGATATATTTACAACAATTCCACTCCCAGCCATGGACATCCCAGTGCTATTAAACACATCTTAATTGGTTCGCTTTGCATACTTAGTCCTGCTAAGTGTCCGTTCAATGTTTGTAAGGCAGAGGCTGTCATATACACAATAACCATATCTAGGGACCTTTCAATATACTCAAGCTGAATTTAGTAAATGGCTAGAGTACAAAATGCCTGTAACTTGTGCTGTGAGACAGGAATGGCTACTTTTTATGCATTCCCTATTTTCATTCTTCTCAAGCCATTTGAACTGCTTCTAGGCTACATAAAATGCTGTGCGCAGGACTACATAAATGTTGTCTGGTTGAAGGTGGCTCATATTTCTGGCCTACTTTAAATTGTATGAAAGGTAGGAGACTAGCTACCTGCTGGAAAAAGTGAGGAAGGAAAAGTTGAAAGGGTTGAATGAAGAAACCGTATAAAGCATACTATGGAACTGTGTTTTACTGGTTAAGATGTTGCATGTTGCATGTTTATTTTTAATTACCTTATGTACTTACTCTACATCTGATTTAGTGACGTGCTGTGTTCCGTTAGTCATTGCAGGTGCTTGTCGTATCTGAAGCTCATTTGAAGTTAGTATTTGTTCTAAAGCAGTATTTTGGAAGTGCTGAAAGGAGTGCTTTGGGGGGGTGGGGGTGGTGGATTTGGTAGTAAAAGTTATCAATCAGTTGATTTTTTGTGGCGTATAAATGGAGTCATTTCTCATAGGGAGCCTGTAACTGGGTAGTTGTCTGATGCATAAGGAGGACTCATCAATTGAAGAAATGAACTGAGACTTAGTCTTTAGGCTGCTGGTATGACTCTGAAAACACCACATTTAAATTCACAGTATCTGTAAAAGTTGCATACCTTTGAAGCACCTGTAACATTTGATGACAACCTTGCAACCCAAGGGCCAGCTTTTTCCTTTATTCTCTTAGGTTAGTGGGCTTTTAATAGGCCCTGTGTCATCTCTGCAAGATGCTTTGTCGTGCCAGCAGTGTTCGGGTGACCCTTGTTGGCAGCCTCTACTGGCTACAGCTTTTCTGGATTGAAACCTGGAAGAACTGCACAATGCCTTCATGCCCTGAGAAAGTTTCAGAGGCCTGGATATGAACTGGGTATATCAAGTTTTCCAGTTGTCTGGTAACAAGCAGGAGGCATCTAACTACTATAGTTTTTTTTTCCCTTGGTAGTCTGCTGTGCTGTCTTGCTTGCTTTTTTGCCTTTTTCATATAGTATACACAAGTAATTTGTGTTTTCCTCTATATTTGCCTGTATAAACAACGTGTGTAATAGCAAATATGTTACAGTGGCAAATTGGTCACACTTTATTTACTTGGTCACTGTGTGGATTACTGTGCAGCAATTCAGTGCCTGATTCTGAAAGCCTTAGTCCACTAGAAGTTTGTTACAAAGGAAAAGCTTCTTGTATCAGTAAGGTATTGTGTACGTGTTATTTGAACACTTTTTTTTTTTCCATGGAGCTGTTTTAATTTTTAAAGGAATTAATTACAGAAGTGCACATGCTACTTTTGTTAGAACATCTGGTTTTGACTGATCAATGAAAATTTTTTTTTTTTTTTTAGCATTTAACAACATGTGTCAGCTTAGGCCTTTAATTGTTGTCTCTGAATTTTAGTGGTCTGAATTACGTTGTAGTTCTGTGGTTATGAAAAGTCACCTCTGAGAGTTTTACTGGATTTAGTGAAATGGATTTTCTTGTTTGTTTGTTTCTAACCAGGCAATAATATGTTTAATACTAGTCTAGTGGAATTTGTTCCTTTCTAGCATTTTGTTGCACAGGTACATAGTTTGACTTCTGCTTGATAGGACTACAAAGGCAGAACGCCTTATTGATGGTGCTTATAATCAGTGTTTCCATATTGTGCTGGGATTTAGCCATTTTGTACTTTATTGAAGATTTTTCTTGATGTAACCATAATGTGATTTTGTGAAGTTGTAAACATTCTGCTTAGAATTTGCTATGGTATGTCATTTGCCCCTATAAAGAAGTCATTGAATGGATCAAAAGTGTAAACACACAACCATTACTGATAGTATTTAGTAGTCTAGGATTATATTAGAAGCATGAGTTACATGCTGCATGTTTGATGTGTTTAAGAGTTCGAGTAAGATAAGATTTATCACTATTCGCCTGTTGTAGTATTTCAGAGTTCCCAGAAGGGTTTTCTTATCGCAACACTTATGTGTGGTAATAACAAGAACTTGTATTTTGGGATGGTTAAAATAGACTCCTGATGCTTAGTGAGCTATAGTATTTTTCACTAAGGAACAACAGAGCACAATTTGTCTCTAGTGGAGTAACGTTTACTAAAATAGTGCAGTATACGCACCTCTTTTTCTGCTCAGCAACTGTTGTCAGCCTGGCTAATAAATTGTGTCATAATGGACTACAGTCCTGCTTCGAGAGGCCTCATCAGTTAGCTAAAGGGTTGAAGGCACTGGAACTATGCTGATTTACAAAAGTCAAGATTTTGCCAATCTCTGTAATCAGCCTCTGAGACTATTAAAATGTTCCAGTACTGCCACTGTATACCAATGAAAAATAAGCAGGGAATGTATTATTCAAAGGGAAAAAGAAAATGCATGTTATCCATAATATAAGGTGGATTTGGTTTGCGTGGCAAAGGCGGGATGGAGACGGGGAGCCTACAGGGGTAGCTTCTGTGAGAAGCTGGTAGAAGCTTCTCCCATGTCCAGCAGCGCCAATGCCAGCTGCTTCAAGGCAGACCCACTGCTGGCCAAGGCCAAGACCATCAGCGATGGTGGTAGCACCTTGGTTATAATGTATTTATGGAGGGGGAAAACAATGCTGCACAACAGCAGCTGGAGAGGATTGAGACTATGCGAGAGAAACAACTCTGCAGACACCCAGGTCGGTGCCGAAGGAGGGGGGAAGGTGCTCCAGGCACTGGAGCAGAGATTCCCTGCGGCCCGTGGAGCAGACCATGGTGAGGCAGGCTGTCGCTGCAGCCATGGAGGCCCACGGGGGAGCAGATCCCCCACCTGCAGCCCAGGGAGGACCCCACGCTGGAGCAGGGAGTGCCCGAAGGAGGCTGTGATCCTGTGGGGAGCCTGTGCTGGAGCAGGTTTGCTGGAAGGACTTGTGACCCCGCTGGGGACCCAAGCTGGAGCAGTCTGTTCCTGAAACACTGCACCCCATGGAGAATTTTGTGAAGAATGGCAGCCTGTGGGATAGACTCGTGTTGGAGAAGTTGGTAGATGACTGTCACCCATAGGAGGGACCCCACGCTGGAGCAGGGGAAGAGTGTGAGAAAGGAGCAGCAGAGACAATGTGTGATGTACTGACCGCAACCCCCATTGCGTGCCCCCTGTGCAACTCGGGGTGGAGGGGGGAAGAGGTAGAGAAATTGGGAGTGAAGTTGAGCCTGGGAAGAAGCGAGGAGTGGGGGGAAAGTGTTTTAAGATTTTCTTTTATTTCTCATTATCCTACTCTGATTTAGATTGGTAATAAATTAATTTCCCTAAGTCACGTCTGTTTTGCCCATGGTGGTAGCTGCTGAGTGATCTCCCTGTCTGTGTCTTGACCCACGAGCCTTTTGTTGAATATTTCTCCCCCTGCCCAGCTGAGAAGGGGGAGGGAGAGGCAGGCTCGGTGGGCATCTGGTGTCCAGCCAGGGTCATCCCACCACGTAAGGTGAAATGCATGATGTTGGTATTTAATCTAGCAAGCTTTATTATCAGCTGTTCTGTCCACATAGTTGAATTATAATAGTACTTGAATATCATATAATTAAGAGAAAAAATACATTGTCTATCCATTACATCACATTTTTTACTATTAGATCATTGCTGTACAAGAGATTAACAAAATGAAGTTCCCTAACAATCTTTACAGCTTTTAGTTATCTTAGAAGGTATTTGCCTATACACTAATTAATTAGTGGCAAGAAATTTTTGAAGTATTTTCCATTATAAATATAACCAGGTAGTAGAAGAGAAAAAGAAAATACTGATTTTTTTTCAAATAGAACTTTACATTAGAAAAGTGCAAATTTTAATACCCATAAATGTAACATATTTCAAGGGGTTTACTTGTTTTACTTAATATGCATAGAAGAATGCTAATATAACATTTATCAGATTTCAAGGTCATTATTCCAATGAGAAATTCGGATGTGTGATAAGGCCTGTTTAGCAGGGAAACAGATAGAGTTGAATAATTACATGTTGTTGAGGAGAGCAATACAAATAGAAACTTTACACCAAACTTGGGTATGGAGTAAGGTACATGAAGGTAAACCTGATGTAGTTAAATATCAGTAGATTTATATATTTGTCATTTTGAAATAAGGATAGATTGAATTAACTGGTTTTCAGGAGTATATTACTTTTGAAAACAACTGCTAAGTTTTGTCTCTTCTTTTGTTAATTGGCTCATGTTACAGATACGAAAACATCAAGTAAGATATGTAAGCAGAAGCATTGACAATATGCCAGACGTACATTAAGGAGAGAATGAAAATCTTTCAGAAATTCTCTTTATTATGTGATCTCCTCCACTTAGTCTGTGGCTTATGTGTCCTTTCCTCACTGATGAGTCCTTACTAAAATGGAACTGTTTGCTTTTGTAAGTGGGCAGAAATACTGAGATGCTCTGTAGTGGTGGAAATTGTTGGGCATGTTGCAAAAGCGTAGTGTCACCTTCCTCCTCTGTACTTACCAAATCTGAGAATACTCTTAAAACCTAAATTTCAACTGGAGTTGCACATGATTTTCATTCAGTCTTACTGTGACAATTTTTGAACTTTCAAAAAAATTGCTTCTTCCAAAGCAAGGAAGTTCCCTTCAGAGAAATTTCGGTGTTATTTTATATGCTAATTCAATATTACATGCACACACAAATACACCCCTGAGAAATTGTATTTAAAAGAATTAGTGTCCATTGCATTTTTGTGAGGAGTAGATATATTACTTTAAAGTCAGTTTGTGCCTTCAGTTTTTCATTGCCTTGTAAGTCAGTTAGGTGCTTTTCAAAATGTTATCCATAAAATATGAACTTACAATGTGTACTTAACACTTGCTGGATACTGATTAGGCCTTCAACTTTTGTATTCTAAACAGAAACTGTTAATATGTATGATAATTATATGCATGTGTAAGTTGCATATACAATGATATTTGATTATACTCTTTGGGTTTTAAAATATGTAATTAAAAGACAATAACTCTGTAAATATTTATAAATATAATGCTGGATTTTAGAATGTGGCATCATTACTCTCGTAGTGTCTCGTGATCTCATACAGTGCTTGTTAAACATGTGGTGCCATCCTCACACCCAAAAATATGGAATTTCTCCCTGCCTCCCCATCAACGGTATTTAAAACCAGTTGTCCACTGTGGGAAGATAATGGCAAGTGTGCTAGGGATGGGCATAGATACATTTTTAACCAGGTATTATGAGACTTCACTGAACACTAGCTGCCTAGCTTGCTTAGGATCTTTTGTGTAAAATCCCAGTAGGCAGCTACAAGCATTATTAGGTGCTTAAATAGCTTTGTTCATCTGGACATTAGGCACTGGCCATGTGCACGCACTGTGCAGTTTGCAGCTGGATTTCTTTGCTTTGAACTATAACTCCAATCTGGTTAAACCACCAATCAAGTAGATTTCTTAGGTGCAATAGTAGAATTAGTAGCAGTGGAGTAAGTGTAAAACAGTACAGTGCTTGTCTGCCATGGATAAATAAGTCGGATATTAATTGAGGAGCAGGGATCTAACAATTATAACACTTTTGCACTTGAAAGCTGGTCATGGATCATTTTCTAGCCAAGAAGAGATGAGGAAGGTTTATGTTGTTTCAGTGCCTGATCTCAGAGAAAGCTTTGTTTTGGAGGTGGCGTTGGTACAATATGTAGATGTTTAGAAGTTGGAGGAAAGAATGGAAGAGATCCTCACTTAAATACCAAGGAGATGAGGAAGAATTTCGTTAGTGATTAGTGCTGAGTGGTTGATCTGCATGTGTGTTTTTAGTACATGCTTCAGGATTAAGAAGTCCATAGAACTTACAGCAGTACTAGATCATGTAGTCTAGAAGTACTCGTGGTATCGACTGAGAGAAAACAGGAAAGACCGAGTGAGGTGCTCTTCTTTCAGAGAATTTTCTTCTTTTATTTTTGTTTGACGAGTGGATTTTGAAAATTTTACTGGTGGTAATAGGGAATGGTGCCTCTGCAACATTGGGAAGCGCTATTCTTGCTGCAGCCTTTCACACTTCATCTTTTGTGCACAGAGGTAAAATAGATACAGGAAACTGCAGGCCTTTTTCAGAGGTATAGAGTGTATATGTATTTCTGATAAGGACTCTTTTGTAACATATTGAGCATAAGAAAGGAGAATGTTTAGTCTGAAAACCAGTGTTATCATATGCAACCTCTGATTTGTAAATGTTGTCAAGTTTTACCTCCAATATTATTATTCTGGAATAACATATTTATCGAGAAATATATTCCAGTACATTTTATGTAGGGGAATTAAATAACTTTGAAGTGGTTAAAGATGTTTCTAATGTGCAGCAAATATATTGCATTGTCTATACAGCCTGCAATACAATCGTACCAAATTTACATCCTAACTTTTTCAATACCAGTTAATATTTTTTCTCTGGAATATGTGAAAGTTGCATGATGAAAGACCTGGGAGATGCATGCATAAGTGGAATAAATAACCCCTGGGTAACGGAGCACACTGCATAACCCATTGGTTTAAAAGCAGTTTACAAATTTTAAAAGCAAAGTTATGTTGTGCTCAATGGACTGTAAGCAGTAAAAATGTAGAAGTGCATGTAAAACCTTACGTACCAAGAGCTGAATATCATAAATATAACAAAGGGGAAAAACAGAGTAGGAATAGGCTCTGCTGATGATATGAAATGTGTTAGATAAGCAATTATGTCTGAAATGGACAAAGTTCATGAGGTCCCTGATTTCAGGATGGTAATAAGCAGGTCAGAGACTGGGGAGAAAAGTTAGTTGCATTGCTGCATTAGTAGGTCACTAGGAACAAGTGAGAATGGCAGTTTAAGAAAGAAGTATTTTATGGGACAGGTTAGGATATTTCTTTCTAATTTCATCAATTATTTTGTAAAATTATACTGGAAACACAGCAAAACATGAGATCTGTCTTTAAGCTGCAAAAGTCAGTGTGCCTGATTCTGCTTACGTTACGCCAGTGTAAAACAGGAGTGAGCTTACCGCAATGGTCAGATGAGAAATCTGATCTGGGAAATGTTCCTGCAACTGCTGGGCTGGGCCAAACTATTGTTTTAACAAAGGGGTTTATTCTGAACTTCAGAGGAAAGGAGGCTGAATACAGGAATATAACACCAAAGCTTCCAGTATGAGAGGGATTCCTCTGTAAAGAACCCTTCTATTTGCAAGAAGCTGAAGCAAGGGCAGGTTGTGTAGTTAGGCCTTGATCTTGCCTTCTTATTTTTCTGCCTGCCTCATCTGGTTTACATCCTGTGTCGCAGGCAATGTTCTTAATGTATAAAAGTAATTATAAAGGAAAGTCAAAAGCAAGTGCTTGACATTTTCTTTTATTTATTGTGGAGGTCGTTTAGCTTTCTGACTTGTTAATCAAATTTTATATAATAGTAAAAGGATAAAACAAAGTAGAACCTTTCATGGAAACACGATAGCTGGCCTAAAAGGCTTCTTTTTGACTTCTGGAGAGCAAGCTAATTTCTAATTTTTTTTTTTAATGGATCACAACAGTTTCTTTGAAAAGTGATTTTTTCAACTATGATACCTTGCTAAAAATGGATTTTTTATTTTTTAACAAGTCTTTCCATTCGGATTTACTATTAGCAGCAATGTAAAATGCATTACTTTGACATCTTTGTGAGTTCTGAATTCATTCCGGTAACTCCATGCAGTGTACTGACCTTGCAAATGCGTGTTAAAGGTTTTCTAAGTCTGATTAGATTAGTTAGCCTTCATAGCCATACTACCTGAATTATGACTGTTTTGGATTGCCTGCTGTGCTTTGTTATATATTTCTAATTTTGGGTTGCTTTTGTTTTCATGGATGCACTTTAGAATCTTGCTTTTCAGGGCATTCGTTTTCATTTTTTTACAGCATGTACTGATTTTAAATGCTCACCCCCTTGCTGTTTGGACTTGGTCTTCTTGTCCCTAAAACTATCGGTTCATTCTAAGATGATCAAATAATCTTGATGCTGGTGTAAACTGATGGTGACATCTTAGAAATCCATTGGCTGCACCAAAGCAAAATTACTGAGAGTAGGTGGAGAATCCGAATTTGAGATTCTAGCATATTTAAAGAAAATATGGTCCTGGGTAGACGGCTTGCATTTGGTTCCCCACTAAGTGTAGCAATACATTACTCTGGCCTATTTCAATTTTAGAGACTCCTGCTTCCTTGAGAGTAATAAGCCATAGGCTGTAACTTACAAAGCAGAGTGATTTAACTGTTTCATCCTTATGTAATCCTGAGTCTTAACATTCATGGGCAAAGCATGTCTGATTAAAGCCTTTTATAGCACCATGTGACAGTAGCATTAGCCCTGAGATCTTGCTCGGAGTTCCATTGATTAGGAATCATAAGTGTTTCAATAGTGAAAATAGTTTAGATTAGCTAAAAGTATGCATGAAATAGCTCTGTTGCCCTAAAAAAAAGGAAATAATTAAACACTTAGTGGGCTAGACTGTTACATTAAGTCATAGCACATTCGCACATTATGAGTGTGTTAGAACCGCTGTGTTTGTCATTAAGCCAGCATGTTCTGGGGCTTAGGCTGTGCTTTGAAATCTAAAGCACTGACTGATAACAGCAATGATTATCTTTTCCGCTTTGGCCAGCAATTCTTTGTGAATCTCCAGTTCTTGGATTGTGTTGCACAACGTTGAAACCTTTCCAGTCTACTACTAAATCAGTGCAATTTTCAAAGAACACAGATGGGGAGGTAAAAGTAATTAGCAACCTGCCTGCTTTGGCCTTGTGATCAAAATTTTCTGAGATAATAAGAGAAGAAGTAACCACAGCAAGAAAAATGCTACCGTAATTGATCCAATTAACATAGTTTTAATTATGCCACAATTTTCTGTAAATCTTTCTTCACATCTGTTACGCAGCTTGGTTCTATTCTTGTCTGATAATCCACCCTGGAAGAATCTGGCTAGGTAAAGAATGCCACTTATGGACCGCTAAGAAAGTGACTTTCAATGGCACCAGAGAAGATTTTAAACACTTTCACATTTCACAGATAGCTCAACTGTCCTTTTGTACTGCCGTACTTGGTTTCTCTCCCTACAGATCTACATCTCTACCTTGTCTCAGTTTTATCAGTGTTTTGTGTCAGTGAGAAGACCTTATTCACCTCCAAATGCAAAATGATACTACTTTTACTTCTAGCCACAGAATGGCAAAACCATCACAAAACAAACCATCTTTTTTATGTCCTTGAGACCTGAATCCTGTACTAACTTGGAAATGCACATTTATGATTTCTGAGAAATCCTGCATGACTCAAGCTCTAGGGTAGAAATAAAATAGAAAAACCAGATGTACTCAAATTATTAAAGCAATGATTGAATATCAATAAAAATCTAATAGAATAATGTGCAGCTTTTAAAGGGAAAATGGAGAAAAATACAAATCACTGTGATAATCCAAGGCGACAGCCAATTTTTAACAATGATTTTGTTCAATTTGAATAATGTCTAATTTTATTTTCTTTCAGTGTGATGCTTGTGCTTTTCAAACTGTAAGGCATCAATGAAAGAAAATCTAATTGTGTGACTTTTCCTTAAGGTACTGTCAGTAAAGCTGGCTATTGTGGAACTATTAAATGTATTAGGTAGTTTTTACCACGCAAGAGGTTTTATTGGAGTGAACTGCTATGTCAAATTGTATTGTGAAACTCCTCATTAAAAGCATCGCAAAGCTAATGATCCCTATTGACTCAGTTTTATTTCAGATGCTTCAATGGGTACTTGGATGATAAATAATTTCTGAAACGTGAGAAAATTCTTGTCCTTTAAAGAATTTAAAGTTAGATACCCTTTTGTGTGTGTGCAGACTTTGGTGTTATAAGTATACTACATGAAGACAATTCATTGGAGAGCTATCTGTGATATTTGGAACTCTTATAATACCGGAACATTCAAAGAGATTAAATATAGCAAAAGAAATTTCTGTCTGGCTGTGCTAGAAAATTGCCAATCGCTTGAACCATGTAGCGTATTCTATTACCTTTGGTAACAGAAAGGAGAAAGCAAGTTTTTCACAAAAACTCTATGGTAATTTATTTGAATCACCGTTTTTTGATCAACCCATTTCAAGGTTTTTGAAATAATCTTGTTTTCCTGCCCTGATGTTTCATTGGAAACTGTAGGGGTGTTTCTAAGTGTAATTCTGTGGAAAATACTCTCTGATGCAGTGGTGGTGCTGGAAATAGGCAGCAAGCACAGTAAATATGCTGCATATTGCTTATATGGGAATAAGTCTTATCATAGCTAATTAATTTAAACCACATGTAGATCCATATTGTTGTTTTTATTTGTGAAATATTCTAAATCCTTGGCTCAGGATATTTAGCTCTTTACACCTTCTTCGCTGCTTTGGTAGATATGTAATTCACAGACAATGGATGTTGTTCTGGAACTTGGAGATCTGATTTCTATTCCTGTCTCTGTTACTGATGGTAAGTGAACCAACTCCAGCTGGTTTACTTTTCCAGATGCACTGGTAGGTCTACATGACACATGCAGAAAGAAACACCAACTCTGAATCAAACCCTTTGAGGACCAGAAGCTATAGTGCTATGTCAGTGGAACTCTATGCATCGGTGAAGTCTTCTAAGAAGGCAGAAGTAAACTGGGTGCCAAGCAAATTCATAGGGGAAATTTGTAAGGTTTTGGTGATCATAAAAGAATGAGCATGATTAGATTAGCTTGTTATAAGACAAGTGCAAGAAGTGAGAACTTTTTCGGTCCAGTAGTTACTTTTTGAAGCTGCACACGTAGACATGCAGTGCCTGCTAAAATCATCCATTTAGGCCTGTGATTAATGAATAAATATTTTGGATATACTAGCAATGAAGTCTTAGATGCCTTTTGCCCTTATCCTGCTGTGTGACACTGAGCAAGTTGTTTTGCCTTTGTTTTTCCTGACAAATCTGCTTGTCTTGTCTATTCGTGTTGTAAATGTTTGGCATGGATTGTCTCACAGAATGAGATTTTGCAGAACCTGAAGTATTAAATTACTGATCCTAAATGTAAATTAATTTGTGTAACTTTTATTTGTCTATTTTGCTGTTCACGGTGTATTTTAGTTACAACTGAATTTTTTCTCAACAATTTCAAAGGTATGAAATGTTTCATGTTTTTTAAAGGGCAGTTGAAACTTCTGTCTGATTGAAGGTCTCCAGGTGGCGGGCCTTTCAAAAAGCAGTCTTAATAATGTCTTCTGATAAAAATCCTGAGAAGGAAGAACACAGTAGCTTCAGTAATCCTTGTTACGTTCAAGTCAGATAGGCATCTTTTCTGTGGAGCAAGAACGAATCTACTTCCTTTGCTTAAGAGGTAAAAATGTGGGTGAAAAGCCAGAGCATCTTTGAAGAGATTTCTCTTCCACATCTTCAGGACAACATGATCTCATATAATCTTTCTAATTTCAGTATAAAAATAAATGGCAGATTATACTAGTCTTTCACTCATGCAGAGTAAAAAAGTCGATGTTAGTCATACCACATCAGTCCTCTTAAAAGGCAGTGGTTGTGTTTAACTTCTTGGCCTTACGTGGTCCTGCAATGAATAACCTTGTGTTATTTTTAACGAAGTCCTTAAGCAGAGCCCACTGAAGCCAAGCAGAACACTTTTTATGAGTTTAGAGGGCTTTGGATCTATCAGTTGTCTAAATATGGGGGTTTTCTTGTTAGAAATCAATAAATCTGTTGCTCTGGCACATTTTCAAATGTTACCCTTGAAATAGTTGCTTATTTGCTGAACAACCTGTTTATAGCAGATCAGAATGTTGTCAAATTGCTTTAGGTTTACTTTGCACTGGTAGGTCCCAATTTCATAAATTTAATTGATCTTCAGAATTAAACATGACTTCCTCAAACTATTCTCCCTGATTTCCTAATACCTAACTGGAGAGACTGAGGTGCCTTATGTTCAGTAAAAATGAATTACACAGAATCACAGAATCACAGAATAGCAGGGGTTGGAAGGGACCTCTGTGGGTCATCTAGTCCA
>Ga0065711_1003677_pt1 | contig 26861 bp, 18 predicted proteins | sample Hoacrofraction12_FD_59098 | JGI IMG/M metagenome (GOLD analysis project Ga0065711, IMG submission 59098) | Hoatzin crop microbial communities from Cojedes, Venezuela - Epithelial fraction 12 v2 (version 2) | ecosystem: Host-associated > Birds > Digestive system > Esophagus > Crop | place... | reverse complement strand
AAAAAAAAAAAAAAAAAAAAAAAATCAGACACGTAACAATGTTTGGTTCCAGGACCAAAATTTACTTCTAAACCAGAATAACACACCAGACCACACATTTTCAGCAGATGGTTTGATGCAGACTGCAGGCTGCACTGAGAACAGCTACAGATGAAGAAGTCATCAGATTATCACTTGAAAGCTCATCAGCTCATACAGAAAGGACCATAAAATAATATATCTCTGCAGTTTAACATACAGAGTACCCGCAACAGTCCTCCTGCACAAGCTTACAAGAATGGAGCATATCACAGTCTTACTCATTTATTCTTTGACCTACATGTTAAGAACCATTACAGTAAAACGATCAGGAGTGAGCGATATAGACAGTATATCTATGCTTTATTTCAGTCACTGGTTCCCTCTATGCAAACATATTCCAGTATTTATTTAGAACATCATCCTGGCTGGTCAGTAACAGCAACAAAGAAGGAGCGAAGATGTGTGGAGGGAAGGATCTGCTTTTAAGTATTTAAAATTGCAATCTGTTCCAAAATTATGTTAAACTCACTCCATACAAGGCATAACAAACTATTGTTTTCCTTTTTGTCCATATGTAACATCCACAACACAGGTCACAACTTCACATTCTCACATTACACTAAGTCTTCTTATGTCCTGCTTGAGAGACGGACTTTTATTTCTATCACCTATCTCCTTCAAACCTCCACTAAAATAAATTCATAATTCTGCTAGTCAAAAATCATTATTATTTCAAAATGGAGAAATTATGATGGATATGTATTAAAAAACTAAGTAAAATAAAAGATAGTTACCTCTACGCTGCAAATATATATATAATGATATAAAACCACAGGAAACCGAGACAAAAAGAAACCCATAGACTTTTCCTTTGTGTCTCATAGGGAATATGTAAAAAGTTAAGATAGCCTGAAGAAGCCCAAAACATTTCCACAACAAAATTTCAGGGACAGAAATGACCTCTAACAACATTCTTGTAAGTATTTTCTGGGCCTGTTACAATCTTGATTTCTAGGTACAAACTTGCAAAACTACTTGTGTGTTTACAGGAGATGTATAGGGTCTGGATGGTGAAATGCTCAGTGAACCAGCAAACCTCACATTCCTAACAAGGAAAATCTTACAGTGCTTTTCTCCTTCCCTGGTCCTACAGAATTCTTCCCAGACTTCAATCCTTTTACCTTTGGCGTTCAACATTAAACAATTTAAAGGCAATACTTACATTAGATACCACTGTGATAAATGCATGTGCTATAAGAAATGGCAGTGTCTCAGGGGTTCCGTATTCAAAACAATCCTTCATGAGGGAAAGGCCATTTTTTCCACAAAACAGACAAACATAACGAAGCAAGTGCAATGGTACTTCTACATCCTAAAAATATTTAAAAAAAAAAAATTTAGAATTTGAACAGTCAATACTAGATCCATTCAGACACACAGGAAATTCAAAGCTGCATTAGTCTAACACAAATCCATACCAAGGAGCAAATGTGGCTACTTTACATTTCTAGGAAATGTGCACCTATTTAAATACGGACAACTTACATTCATATCACAGAACGCCCCTAATATATTGCTTTCTTGAGCAGAAATATCCTGTTTAAAAAGAAGAAAAAACATTCACTGAAGCAATAAAAACACATGTATAGAACAATAAACAAATGACCATTAATAGACATAATAATAAAAAAAAAAAAAAAAGACCCAAACCCTAATTTAGAGGAAGACAGAAGCTCAAGCTTTGGTCCACTTTCATATTGTGAAATATACTTTTCCATTTCACCATTTTACTTTTGTTAAGAGTTATTTATAAGTACACAAATATACACTTAAAATAACCTATCAGCAGTGGCTCTCAATAGCTGAATTAACAGATCATTCTTCAAGCCCACCCCCCTACAGATCACCAGTCTTTCTCAACAGGAACACTGCAAAAGGGATAGTCTGGCACACTGACTGCACACCAGCCTGAGAATTACAGAATGAACCAATCTAGGTGCTTTTGAATGCAATTTTTGCATAAAGATGAGACACACATCCAAACATCTGAATTTAGATGAAATACAAGTTGTTCTACAATCCTACATTTAGTGACTTAAGGGGCTACGCTTTTGAATTATTTATTCCCATCAGTATGTTAAAATTCTTTAACTTGAACTACTCTGTTCTTTTACACATAACAAAACACATCGTATAAAATAAGCGTCTAATACTCTTTATAGGATTAAGCTAACTAAAGAGGGGGAAGGAATTGTATCACCCTGTCAATCTGTTAGTTATTTGCTGCAACAAAAAATCTATTTTCTAGAAGTACTAAACCAAAAAGAGTTTGGGAAAATAGCTTTTCTTTTTAAAGTTCACAACATCCACTTTTTGGGCAGTATAAAGCAGGAATTTTCTTTATTAGGGTTGTTACACAACTTGTGTGGTTCTTACATATAGCTGGGGACAAAAGGGTGCTGAAGATATCATAAAACCTGACTGTAAAACCACAATATTGCCATGGATACTTGCAGGTAGTTACAGCATCTTCTTCTCCTTCCCATCCCTCCACGCCAAACACCCAGTTCTCATATTCACAAATCCAATATAAGTTTAATATAAAGTTAAGTTTTTAAATGAAATTTCCTGAATATATTTCAAGCAGCTGTGTAGGAGTAAGCTTCTTAAAACTGTACCAGAAGATGCTGGAAGCAAGAAATTTTGGATGGATTAAGTGTGATACAAATATTTTGAATTGTTCAATATGCTCATAGTATATCTAAGCATTTATTGTCTTTTTTCTTCTGCTGAACTCCAAGTCATGCCTGAACTCGTGATACTCTAAGTTGTTTTTAAAATAGCTTTGAAGCCAGTAGGTGGTATGTTTTCAAGTAGCAAGAAAAGGTGTTCAGCGTGCTGCTCGTGAAAACTGGAGAAATAGTGTGAGAAATTAATTTTCTTAAATAAAATAGAGACTTGTCGGGTGAACTACAGTTCTTAGAATACAGAAATCAAAACCTCACAGAGGTCTGTTGCACAAGTCCTGCAAGCTTACTAAATGTGTTGCAGTTGAGAGACTGAGTCTGGAAACGTGACTTCTGTTCTTCCAGATGTGAAACATAACAGAGACTGAGAATTCCTTAAGATCACATTTATAAGGAAATAAGATAATTCCTCATGGGAATATAATACGGTATTAAAAAACACCCTGACTTCACATAAAATATACTAGCTGAGGTCTGACATGGACACAATCTCGGTGAAGGGCACTTCATCAAGGATGTCATCCAAGAAAATATTTACTTGAAAAGGAAAAGCACAGATAGCAAGATTCCAAAGAATCAGGGATTACAGCTACAGACACCTAAACAATTGATTTTTTTCTTCTTTCATTTCACCCTCTATCAAAAAATGCTAAATGGTTGGGTAACACCCTTTAGATTCACTGTTCATTCCAAGACAGTTCAGGAGTGCACTTTACATCATTTCTTCTTTCTCTACAGAATTTTAAGCTTCCATCTTGTAGATTATTTTTTTCCTCTGACATGCCCATTCTAGGTATTACACTTACTTCATAGAGTAAGTATGAAAAGAAGAATAGGGCATAATGTCTTAAACTACCCTATATGCAAGATCTCTTAAAAGATGTCCCATACATAAAAAAAAAAAAAATTACCTAATTCCAAAACATGAACAATTCTAAAAAAAAAAAATACCCAACCAACTACATTTATAAAAATACTTTGAGTTAACGTAGTTTCGGATATAAAATAGATAAAAAAACCTCTCTCTGGGCACCAAAAATACTGGGAGATGTCAACAGAAGCAATTTTCCAGATGTTTTCTTTACAGATTGTTTTTTCAATATTTATTTCCTGAAGTGGGTCGACCTCTAACGGACTGCAATCAATTGTGTTGTTCTGGAGATCCAAGCTTAGTAGAAAGACATTTTTCATTAGGCTTTCTCATCAGTTTAACAAGGGTTGAGACAAACATTCTGCCTACACAGACTCATTCTACTCAGGTAAAGACTATACACTTGTCAATATGCTTGATTTACTTCCACATGATGTAGTTTCACTGTCCTCATATATAGCATATTTCTGCAACACTTCTGATCTCTCCAAGGCCACTTGTAGCCTCTGCTGTCAAGACTACACAGCCCTTCCGGCTACCAATCGGACTTTCAGGGTCTTCACCCTCTCACTTTAAAAATGTTGTAAGGGACAAAAATAATTCTTAGCCCATATCATTTAAGGAGAGAATCTATGGGATCATATACAGGCAGACACCCTTTTGACTACCAACAAATCTTGCTTTACTGTTCATTTTCACCCAACTTTGTGAACCCCTATACTAGGGAAAATCTCCTACTTTCACATGAACGTTTTTCTTCTCCACTAGATGGTCAAGTGTAAAATGGCTTTGGCAAGCACCTGGTAAGATGGTTAGACTTCAAGACTTGTCTTCTGTCTGCTGTCATTAAAAACAAAGATCTTGCAGGTGTATACAGAGCAAATGCTAACAGTAATATTGAATCCTAATCGTTACCAGAAGGTAATGATACCATGTGAAAGCCGTACAGCAGAAATTTGTAAGTGACAACTTAATTGGTCATTTCTAGGCAAAGTGAAACCTTACTGGACATGACAACTCAGCGAAGTTGTGTAAATTCATCTCAAGAATCTGGAACAAAGAATTTCTGAAGTCAGTGAGTAGACAGACTGGACTCTGTTTTGCATCAGAAAATGTCCTTTTTTCTAGGGCAAAATAAAAGCTTAGAGGGAGAGCTACACAAGCTTCTCCCAACAAATTCCTGGTAAATTTGGTCTGTTCAGGAATGTGTTTAGCTTACAAGTATAGATGATGCACTTAAAAGAGGGATTTTAATTTTATGATCCTTTGAGAACTGAGTCCAAGCCTGATTTAAAACAAAAAGTGCTCCCATTACTGGGACTAATAACTTGTCTCAATTCAACTAAGATGTGCTCTAGACTGAAATCCAAAATTAAATTCTAAACCTCAGTGAGTTACTCCTGTAGCAGAAAGTTTTGACATTAAAATAGCCAACATTACCACTTCAGACTAACAGAACCCTAGTGCTTCCTAAACATAGAAAATGTTGGTTTGTGAGAAGAATGATTGATGCTGGGACATTTTAAATGCAAACAAAAAAAATTTCTCCCAGAAAAGTACACAACAAATATGGCAGGCTAGCACACCTCCATAATTGGTATCTGGAAACACAAAAAGTCTAACAGAAAAGTAAAAGACTTTTCCTTCACTTGTCTGTACCTCAGGAAAGTCTTTTTCATTCTCAGCTTCCCTTTATGTTCTTAGGATAGCTAATGAATGTATTCACTAATTCAAATTGTCTATACTAGTACAATATATATGTCAGTTTGTCTAGAGTGATAACTGTATCTGTGTCCAAATCACTTTATGGCTGCGTATCAAGTGAAAAAGAAATCCCACCAGGCACTTTCAGATTTTCTTTTTATCACTTGGAAGTGAAATTGAAAAAGAAAAAAGTACATAAAATTGTCATTTAAAAGAAGCAAGTGTGCTTATACATAGAAAAGCTGTTCCAGAATTATTCACTGCATATTCCTATGAAGCTAGTTTCAGCAGGCATCCCACAGGGGTACAAAAGATAAATCATTTAAGTCTTTTTTTTTTTTTTTTAAACTGACAAGATAGATCTACCCTCTACAACTCTTACTTGCAGATGCTGAACTACAGGTTTATTTACGTACAGTGAAAGTTTAAAAGGCAGGCCAAAATGAACGATGGGAAACCTGAAATCCGCAAATCCTAACTTTGCCTCATTTTTCTACGCACATATATTCATGAAACAACCTGTTAACTTAAGCCCCTATGTTCTGGATAATCAAAATACAGCCCACCCAAAAAAATCTGCTATGTTGCGGGTTTTAACTAGATTTATTGTCAGATATGGCAGGATTAATTCAACAAAAACTGATTATATCTTGTGATCACCATAGCATACATAACCAAAAATTACATATGACTTGGCATCATTTTGGACTTAAGTTTGAAAAGCAAACTTAACTGCTCAGAGCTCCAACAGACCTCCCAAAACTCTCTAAATAAAAAAAATTTAAAAAGACTGGGTTAACTGTAGTTTAATTTTCCCCTTTGACTTTCTCAAAAGTTTATTGGATAGAAGCTTTCTTCATATAGCTAAATATACATCATCTTTTCATACCAATCCTGTAAAAGAACTGTTTATTTGTTATTACACTACCACAAGTTGGATCAAATCCCAACCTTCCCAAGAACTATATTGTTTCAACTGGGAAATGGTTAACACAATCATATTTATTTCAGAAACTGTGAATTAAACACTGTGGGTTTTTTGAAAATTTGTTCGGTTTTTTTCAGAAGAAAATATGAAAAATGTGAATGGTAGCCACAACAAGTATTACACAGAAAAATCAGGACGGTAGAACAAAGCTACCTGTGTAGAGCTCACTTATTCCAGTTAATTAAACAGCTGTTCTAACAAGTAAGTTTGGTTTTGCACAAAGTTTAGTTTATGAAGCTTTGCTTCTAGAACCACAGATTGTAATGAAAACAATTAGTAAACTATTAATGGGTTACCTTCTAGAAGAAAGGCTTCGCTATAGTCCCCTTTTTGCCTTCCTGTTATTTAAACAATACAATAATTCAGTGTACAGATCCATCCAACACTTATCAATATATTACCTGTAACAATTAAGCATATTTTAAATAAAGTCTAAGAGTATGTGTCATTTAAAAAGTTTCTCTGAAAAGTTCCTCTGAAGTCCACATGAGATGAATTTGCCCATCCTATGTGAAAGCAACGATCACCACACAAGCACAGCCTACTCTTTAAGGAAAACAAATAACCTTTCACAAAATAATTAAATATACACATAAAGATAAGATATACCTCTATTGTGGGATGAGTATTATGTTTATAAGCAGTGTACAGAGGAAACTGAATCTGAAAGATTTTTGCCACACACAGCAACAACTTTTCCTTCTCATCAGTGCTCCATAAGCTAAAAGCATCAGTGTTCTTTGCAGATTCCTCCTCGGTCAGGATAGAAGTTCTTGCAGAATCTAATTTTTTCTGTATAGATTTTTGCCGTTCTCCATTTTCTTCTTCACGAGACTCTTTTTCTACATTCAGGGGCTCATCAGCATGATTACTCTGATCTTGCCATGTTGAATCTATATTAATAGTGCAATGTTTACAGAGCTGGTCCCGCAGAACTTGAACTTGGGCAATGACTAAGTTAATAAGCGCACATACTACTTGGTTAAAGATCTCCAAATGTTTATACTCCTTGAAACAGCACAGACACTGTCTGTAAGAAAACAGAAAAAAATAAAAATAAAAACTCCTGAAGTAGCTAAAATCAGAAGAGGTAACAGACCAAAAGGATTCTTCACATTAAAAGATTTTAAACAAAATATTTAACAGACCCGTGAAAACAACGAAATCCAAACGAAACAGACTCCACCCAGCAAGTGGGAGTCACTAAGCCTTCCTTCAACCCTGCGAATATCTCCATTACTTCCAAATGCTCACGAAAACTGTGAAGTCCCTGTTATCATTTACCAGCTGCCACTGTGAGAAAAACTTACAAAAGAAATCTTACGGGCAAGGTCACTGTACTAAAGAAGCAGTGTTCTTCAATATGTTCTTGAATCCGTTTCCTGATCTAGTTTTCTCTATTCATATTCACTGCAATAAACCACCTGACACGCTCATCAGCTTTAATTATTGTTACTTTTAAAATCAACAGGGCTGCAAAATAATTGTATTTTTAATGGAGTATTTAAGCTCACTTCCTTTATCTGCATTTGGACAGAAACCCAATGCACAGTGGTACCCTTTACCCGCATGGGAAAAAGCAGAATCAAGTATCTTCATTACTTTCTTCACTATGCAGGCTCAGAGATTATTCCTCTGAATATCTCCTGATACATTGTAAACTGAAAAGAACAAGCGTGGAAACTATACACCATCCCTTTATCAATATAGTAAGAAAAATTAATGAAATCATCAAGTCAGAAAACTCTATAATGTAGCTCTAGTTGTGCCCAAGGATAACCATATATGTAAAACAGATTCGGGGTGCATGAATACCCCAAGAAGATACCCTAGAACCTATTGTCAGGGAACATCTGCTTCTTCCATACAAACAAGCAACCCCCTTTTTCTGAACAAAAGGTGGACAATATTCCCCTGAAAGGATCTAACTCCTGGACAAATGCAGAGAAGCAAGCAAGAAATAAGCAAGGCGGCTTCAGTGAAGACTACATGCTTGTAACAGAAACTTTGAGATGGACTCACCTCTTTCTCACTCTACTGAACAATGTAACTGCTATATAAACTGGTAGCTGACTTGCAGTAGAGACCTTTCCCCTGTTAACATGGAGAACAGACTCCAGTCCATGACTAGAGTTCTTGTATACTAAAATAATATAAAAATCACACATACTATTTCTAAAATAAATTAGCAGGCAAAACATAGGGCAAGAAGTCAATCAGAAGTGATTAAAAAATTCTTCTGCAAAATATAGCATTTAATCCAGAAACTGGACTTAAATTATAATTTGTAAGAAAAAAAAAGACAGATAACTCGGAACTATGACAGGTAGAGGGTGCTCCCTCTCTTGAGGGAATACAAACACGCCCTTGAACTACAGCTCTTAAAGCATATACACCTGAATACAGTTATCTTTTTTCAGTGGGTTAGACAGAAAGATAACCTTCAGCATTCCCTAATTCCAGCACAGATAGTGATGGAAGCATCTAAAACTTTTTGTTCCATCTATGCAGGAAGAAAAATCCTTTTAATACTATGTAAGTGGAGTGTGCGTTTACCCATTTGAAAAATAGGCTGTTGTCATTTACTTGTAAATGTATTTTCATATTAACAAATGACAACAACAAATTGCAGGCAAAAAACAAGTGTATCCTTGAGCACTTATCCTTGGGCAAAACTATGTACAATAGGTCCATGCCTACAAATTACTACCTCACTTGGCTGTAACAAATTATTCTCAATAATAATGAAAGCAAAGTCTGGTGAATACTTCTCACATATCGGTATCTGAATGCCAACTGATACTGGAGAATTCTCTATTGGGCAGAGGCATGGTGGTTGTGTTTTTTCAAGATAGAAATACATGCAAAACCTCTAAGTCTTCATGTATATGAATGTGTTCACAGGAAGAAGAGCTCCACCAAAAATTAAAGATCTACGAAAAATAAGTATGTTACCAATATGACTTCTTTAATTTCCAAAAAGGAACTGAAATGGAAACACTGCATCAAATGGAAGAAAAACGTATTATTCAGGCTGAGTCACCAACCAATCTTCTGAAGGAAAGAAGATTTAAACTACAGGTAACAAAAATAAAAAGCAGTTTTTAAGGAAGGCCTCAAGCACAAAACAACAAGCAGAACTCTCAAAAGCCCAACTGACAGAGTAGAAATGGGACATGAAATTACAATGTAAAGTAAAACTCCTTCCTGTGGCCTCTTTGCTAGACTCTTCTTTTAATAAGTTAAGGACTGTTTTCCACACTTTTACAGTATGAAACCATACATATGGAAGGCACCAGAAGAAAATAAAGACTTAAATGCTATCCAGTCTTCATCTTTTCTTCAGGTTGGATTTGTCATGCTATGGCTGTTGAACAGAATAAAACTCTAAACAGATGATGACCTGGGAAAACGACTAGGCTGTACTCAGACATACTTAGGATCTACGACCTGTCAAGAAATGACAGGATTCTGGTTTCTGTTGCTGCTGTTTATTTTGATTTGAAATTCCTTCTCTGTGTCTAATAACATATTGAAGAAGATAATGAATTTGCTTTGAGTGCCTTCTTTGGGCAGAATGAGAAAGAAGAGGATTCTGCTTTTGCAGCTGACATTCGTTTTTTTTTCTTTTGGAGTCTTCTAAATATCAGAATAATGTTTTCCAATTTATTCTCTATGCTTTTCGCAATATTTCTTGCGACTCAGTTTGTTCTTGTGACCACTGCTGAACACTGAATTCCAAACATCCTTACAGCAGATTCTTTCTAAAAACTAATATCCATACGACTCCTTGTACTGGATAAAAATAAGTAGCCATGAGGTAAGTAGAACAGCTGATATAACTACTTAAAAAAAATAAACACCACCAACAGTAATTTAAATAACAGATTAAAAGGAATAATGTAGTTGATTTAAGACAACCACGTGCAAAGGATGTTCTTTATCAGTTTAGTAGCTATGGTCTTCAATTGTTGATCATCTTGACTCAGTATTAGGACAGTGACAAAAATTTAACTTGATGATCCCAGAGATATTTTTTTTCTTAAATTCTTCTTACCCTACCCTGCCTCCACAGAAGAAGGTCAGAAAATTTCATGTTAAAGCAGCAACACATACTATTTGTCCTTGCAATATAGCTATTTACTGCTACACGATTGTTACAGCATCCAACATGCAATCAGATTCAAAATATGCTTTGCCCAAAATGCACTGGATAACTTGTTTATTTTTGTAAAGTAAAGTAGTAAAATGTCCTTTACTCTCAAAGTATCAATTAGTGACACATTAATAATTTGCCCATTCTAATTCACTCCGCTGTATTTTTTAAAAAGTGAAACCCACTGTTGAGATCCAGTATCATCAACACTCAAACTCAATCCAAAATTACCTTTGTGTCCAGGAATTGATGTAAGCAAATATCTTGAGGGCATGTTCCTTTTTGAGCTGCAACCCATCAGCACCTTCAAGGTCTGATACTAAAGAAAACAAAACCAAGCATATTAGTAGCAAAAAAATCCAACCTGTGCACTTGTTCTATTTTTACTAGAAATTATCTTTGATAGCACGAAAAATAAAAAAAAAAATATACTTTGCAAATACATTTTCATATTGGAAACTGAAGTCCTCAACCAAATCTACGTATTTTTTGCTTCAGTAAACAGAGGTAAGTTTTAGACGCAGCTAACCTGAAAACAGAAACTGCACAGTATTTTTGAATACTGCTGTGAAAATTAGTGAGTAAGAACAGCCCCTTCTTCTAATCCTCCTCTTACGAAATACTCTTCATAAGCTTCACCGGGAACTACTCACTGATATGCACTTTCAAATACGAACCTTCCTCAACAATTTTACTCAACCAGGCCCGTGTCCTGTCCCCCCCCCACACCAATTTTAAAAGTCTGCATTTTGAGATGACCATGAGACCTTACCTTCCTTTTCCTGATCAGATAAAGACTAGGAAAGAAAAACCCCACAAAACTACCAATAAAAGAACAACGTGCAGTGTATGTATAAAGTTATTTCAGACTACCTAAGTAGACGATTATTATTTTCAAATATACAGACATGTCTATACTGACATTTAACCATAATGAATCACTAACTGGCAAAATGATAAATACTTACCACATTTATTACGGCCAGAAAGCAGAACAGTTATGTACTGAATTCAAAACTTAGACATTTCAATGAGGTATTATAAATGTCCCATTTGCATCTCAAAAATGCTTCTACACTCTAATTTAAAGCCAAACATCAGTAGTAGTCCACATAGTGCAGGCAAAAGGAAGCCTACAGAGTGTGGAAGCAAGTACAGGTAGCCTGGGAGGAATATAGAGAAATTGTCCAAGCAGCCAGGGATCAGGTTAGGCTAAAGCCATGACAGAATTAAATCTGGCCAGCAATGTCAAGGGCAATAAGAAAAGCTTGTATAGGTACTTTTATCAGTGACAAAAGGAAGGCTAGGAAAAATGTGGGCCCTCTCTGGAGGGAAATGGGAGACCTGCTTATCCAAGATATGAAGATGACTCAGGTACTCAACTTTTTTGCCTCAGTCTTAAACTGGCAAGTGCTCCAGCCACACGGCCCAAGTTGCAGACAGCAAAGGCAGGGACTGGGAGAACAAAGAATACCCACTGCAGGAGAAGATCAGGTTTGAGACCATCTAAGGAACCTGAAGGTGCACAAAGACATGGGACCTGATGAGACGCATCTGCAGCTCCTTATGAGGAACGACTGAAGGAACTGGGGCTGTTTAGTCTGGAGAAGAGGAGGCTGAGGGGGGACCTTGTTGCTCTCTACAACTACCTGAAAGGAGATTGTAGTGAGGCAGGTGTTGGTCTCTTCTCCCAACTAACTAGCAATAGGATGAGAGACAACGGGCTCAAGCTGTGCCAGGGGAGGTTTAATTAGATATTAGGAAAAATTTATTTACTGAAAGAGTGGTCAGACATTGGAATAGGCTGCCCAGGGAGCTGGCTGAGTCCCATCCCTGGAGGTGTTTAAAAAAACATGTAGATGTGGTACTTTGGGATATGGATTAGTAGGAATGGTGGTGTTGGGTGGATGGTTGGACTCGATCTTAGAGGTCTTTTCCAACCTATGATTCTATGAATTTGCTAAGCCACTAGCCATTATATTTGAGAAGTTGTGGGAGTCCAGTGAAGTTCCTACTGACTGGAAAAGGGGAAATAATCCCCATTTTTAAAAAGGGAAAAAAGGAAGACCAGGGAACTACAGGCCAATCAGTCTCACCTCTGTGCCCAGCAAGATCATGGAGTAGATCCTCCTGGAAACTATGCTAAGGCTCACAGAAAATAAGGAGGTGACTGGTGACAACCAACATGGCTTCACCAAGGCCAAATCATGCCTGACAAATTTGGTGGCCTCCTATGACAGTCACAGCGCTGGTGGATAATGGAAGAGCAACTGACATCATCTACCTGGACTTGAGCCAAGCATTTGACACTGTCCCATACGACATACTTGTCTCTAAATTAGAAATACACGGATTTTACAGATGGACCTTTTGGTGGATAAGGAATTAGCTGGATGGTGGCACTCAAAGAGTTGCGGTCAATGGCTCGATATCCAAGTGGAGACCAGTGACGAATGGCATTCCTCAGCAGTCAGTACCGGGACCAGCACTATTTAACATCTTTGTCAGTGACGTGGACAGTGGGATTGAGTGCACCCTCAGCAAGTTTGCCGATAACACCAAGCTGTGTGGTGCAGTTGACACACTGGAAGGAAGGGTGTGGCTCCAGAGGGATCGTGACAGGCTTGAGAGGTGGGCCTGTGTCAACCTCATGAAGTTCAACAAGACCAAGTGCAAGGTCCTGCACATGGGTCAGGGCAACGCCAAACACAAATACAGGCTGGACAGAGAAAAGATTGAGAGCAGCCCTGAGAAGGACTTTGGGGTGCTGGTTGATGAGAAGCTGAACAAAACCCAGCAATGCATGCTCATAGCCCAGAAGGACAACCATATCCTGGGCCACATCAAAAGCAGCATGGCCAGCAGGTTGAGAGAGTGAACTCTGCCCCTCTACTCCGCTCTCATGAGACTCCACCTGGAGTCCTGCATCCAGTTCTGGAGCCCTCAGCACAGGAAAGACATGGACATGTTGGAGTAGGTCCCAAGGAGTGCCACAAAAATGATCAGAGGAACACCTCCCCTATGAGGAAAGGCTGAGAGTGTTGGAGCTGTCCACCCTGGAGAAGAGAAGGCTGCGGGGAGACCTTATCACAGTCTTCCAGTACCTGAAGGGGCCTACAAGAAAGTTGGAGAGGGACTTTTTACAAGGGCACATGGGCTAATGGCTTTAAACTGAAAGAGGGCAGATTTAGATTAGGTACAAGAAAGAAATTCTTTACTATGAGAGCAGTGAGGCACTGGACAGCGTTGCCCAGAGAAGTTGTGGCTGCCCCCTCCCTGGCAGCGTTCAGGGCCAGGTTGGACTGGGCTTTGAGCAAGCCAGTCTAGTGGAAGGCATACCTGCCCATGGCAGGGGGGCTGGAACTAGATAATCTTCAAGGTCCCTTCCAACCCAAACCACTCCATGATTCTATGATCTCCACTTACGCATCAATCAATTATATATTAGGGCACTGGATTCTTGCTATTGGCTGCATACTTTTCCCCAGCTATCAACGTGTAATTCTCACTTCTTCCTTGTCCTAAAATTTCCATACCCAATTATCTAATTGCTACACAAATTCAGAATGTCAGCATTCCTTTTAAGTTGATAATTTAATTTATAACAAAAATAAGTATTCATCTCCATATTACACATGAAATTTCAAATATTACATGCTCACAAATCTACTTCACAAGCAAGCTTTGTGGGAAAGGTTCTCTAACAGAAGCAAGCTCTTCATAATCCCTACCTCAATCTCTTTTCCAACCTCAGCGTTGCGAGGTCCTATGTGATCTATCAATACAAGTTTCCAAAAACTAAAGGTAAAGAAAGTCTGCTGGCACAGATCAGAAAGTAAAGTTCAGAAGAACACCACTTCAGAGAATAATCACACAAAACATACTTCTGATTTCTTTGAAATATGGACATTATATATGCACATACATACTTTCATATACATGCACACACAAATATTAAATTACACAAAAAGCAGTCTCTCAGTAGGATACCATTAAACCTTAAATATCACTTTTCTGTCTCACTCCTAGAAGGCTTTAAAGATCCCTACATAACACTGGAAAAAGTAAAAAATTGACAAGCAGACTAAAAGACTGGTATCACTTCATGCTACCTTTTATTTTAAACACCACCAATTACCATGACACTTTGACTCTCTTAAGGCAAAGCACAGCACCGAAGAAACCAACAACTCTGTCAAGCAATTTAGGCCAAGCTTACCACAAAAGACAGATCCCTAACTATAGGCAGTATCTAAAAAGAGACTTGCCCAGCATGAAAGGTTCATAAAAACTTCACTTTACTAATTCTGTGAGCATTGTTTTGTTAAGATGAATTCCTTCAAACTTGACACAAAAAACTGCTGACAATAATTTAGTAACAACAAACCTAATTCTAACTTGCAGCTTACACATACATTTATAAAATTTTCTTCATCCCCACATCACCCTACACGAAAAACACACACTAACAAGTAGGACAGTAACTCCTAACTTCCACAGCAGCATTTTCACTGCAATAGTTTGAAACACTCCCAGATTTCCCTCTATGAGACAAGAAAAATTGAAGAACTACAATAAAAGTTAACTGGTCCCTTAAAAGGTACAATTGCCATGTAAAGTGTACAGAATGTAGAAGTTACGGAAATACTGAATCTTATGCCCAACTTCAGAAAAATAAGAATGTATATGCACTAGTTGGAGAAACCTGTCATTTACCTGTGTATGCATTCCACATCTCTCACGTAGATGAACTTCAACTGGTCTTATTTATTAATCATTGCTAATTAATATAGTGGCTACATACACAATTTCCCTTTTGTTTTCTGTACCTAGAAGTAATATTGTTCTTATTCCTGAAAAAACTCAGGAAGCTCAAAGCAGGAGCAACTACACTGAGGCTGTACTTTCCCACAGAGCTGCTCTAAGTCTGTCACACTACCAAAAGGGGTAGTGACACATCTGGCAGGGCTTCTCCTACTGGACCTTAGTTGAAGCTCTCTTTCACTCCTTAGCAGAAATGATCGCTCAACTAATCTATGTCCTTACAACCAAAATTTAAATCTTAGACTATCGAGTTCCTGTCTTACTATGCATATCAACTTTGTGGATACTCTTGATTTACAGCACCTCTCTTCAGGGACACATGCAACTTTAAGTACAGCAATATTGGTTATGAAGCCCTTCTAGTATTTTTTAATTTAAAAAAGTACAGACAGAAAAGCAATAGGAACAACTACACTCTTCATTCCTGCACACTTGTTGATTTCAGTCAGTTCTGTATGGACTCCCTTGCTGCATATGCTTTTCAGTTCCAATTGACGATGTCTGTCTCCTTTCAAAACAGTTTTCTTCTACCTTGAATGGGCCAGTAGTTAAAACAGACTCATTCGCTTGTAAATAAAGCATATCCTTTTATTCTCTCCCACATTCAAGCACCCTGCATGTCTTAGATCCTCCTTAATCTGCTGTCCCCCCCATCTCCCACACTTCCAGTGTTTCAAACCCAGCAGTAACCATCATGTCAAACTTTACAAAAAAAATTTTACCATGACAAGCCCCCTTCTTGCAAATTGATTTGGTGGATAAGACTTTCCCCTAGTTGCACACCTAAGGCAGTGATTCCCACAGGATGCGCTAACACTTTGAGAGCATTTGAAAATGCTCAAAGTGGCAGTTTGTGTGCTCTCATCAATAAGAATTGAGAGTATGTGCCACATAGCTTTACAGTCAGTCATCCCATGATCTATTAGTATCTCTCTCAGCAGTGGCACTCCAATCCTAGGCTCAGCTCCTTCATCCTGTTTCCAGTGTCTGCTTCTTTCTCCAGGCACTCACAAGCTAGCAATGTTAGAGATGCCTTCCCTAACTTACTCCTGAGTTCTCTGGGTTCAACTTTCCTCTTCCCTGAATGCTGTAGCAAATTCCTCTTCTCAGTTAAAGGCGCTTAAGACTTTCTCACCCTCCAGTCCTTCCTTTTCCGCCTCTTACTTCCCACACCCACTAACACCTCTTCCCCGCACTAGATCCAATTTCAAGATCAACATAACCCAGTTCACATCCACACTAACAGCATCCGTAGCCATGCATTTCAACTACTCCCAACAATCATTACCGCTCCTGCAGGAATCCAGAGAGCCAGACCAGGAACTGAGCAAATCCAGCTTACCAATCTAACAAAAAAACACCTGCTTATTTTGCTAGCTTTCTAAGCCACTGAATACTCAGAGTGGCAGCTACGTAAGTAGAGGGGCTGGGAGAGACAGTGTGAGACTAAGAAGTAAACATCTTTGTAGTGAATGCAAAGGTAAAATTGCCCTGCCTTACCTGGAGTAACTTCACCCTAATACTCATCTATTGCAAAGAAACTGAAGATAGAGTTACTAATAAGAGTATGGAAAAAACAGAATGGTGAAGGCCTTAAACAGATCCATCCAAGTCAGAACTAACCAGCCATAGAAGAAAGACTAGTATGTAGGTAAATTCCAGCTAAATATGTTCTATAAATATGATGTAGAAAATGGAGTCTTTTTGCATACTGCAACATCTCATTTCACTGCATCTTTAGAACAGGGTGCTCTTGAGATCTTTTTGTCACAGTAACACCATAAGGAAAGACCTGAGCTACTTAACTAACCCAAAGTAATAATTATTAATTACTTGACTTTTTTTAACATCTTCTAGTGTATAAGTTTTCAGATGCTCTTTTATTCAAGTAGCTGATGAGAAGCCAAACAGTCAAGATAAAAAATTTAAAACATTTCAGAAAAAATAAAATTTCCTTTCTGTTTCCCCAGTCTCCCATTTTACTTGGCTAGCTTTAAATGAAAACTTTGGTGATTCACCTGATCTTCCACAAAAGGGTGATTTGTTAAAAGTGTATATAGTACTAGAAACAACATGATCTCCCAAGCTAAAAGAAAAAACTATTAATAAAGCCACTAAACCAAGAAAGTTACAGAATATGAGAAAAATATAAATCAACTGCAAAGAAGGGGCCAACAATCTTGACTGTGAACAAACAAAGCTCGGATTGTACATGCATTTTTAGCAAGAACTTCTGAGCTAGAGGAACATACTGTACTTAGACATCAAGGACAACTATCACGCTAGACTTGCAAGAAATATCTTATATCCAAAGGTCACTTACCACATGAAGTACAAAATCAAATGGCAAGTAAATTTTTTTTTTTTAAATGTACTTTCTCTACTTTCAGAAACTTAAAATAGTAAAAAGTAAACAACAGAAAATGCTTTAATACATAAAACTGTAATTTCTACTTACTCAAAACTAACGAGGTATAGTTGCATACAGATTCTGCTCCCTCCCCTTCCTCCCCCAAGTCTCATCTCTTATCAGCTTCTCACAGAAAAGAGTAGATCAATTTCAAAATGGACATTATTCACAGAAATTGTTCCCTGATAGAGACTAAACAGAGGAAAGAAGAGCCATACACTAGATGAAACAGCATTAGGGACAGTAATACTAGTCTTTAAAGAAATACATGCATAACTTTCTGTACAAGTGCCACTGTTCACACAAAGAGCCAGCACATTATATTTTTTTTATACATATATGCATTGAGATGTTTTCTGTTATTTGTAGGGGACTTCTTTTTGTTTATGATCAACAGTAAATAAGATGATAACCACGGAGCTTAGTGATTCCCATTCCCTTTTTATTTTCATCCATTAGAATTATTCCTTTTTTTTTTTTTATAAAGAATTCATGGCTCCCTTAGATTCATTCACCAGCGTTTTTCCAGACCTTTACAAAGCCATCTTAGACAGGTATCTAAAAGGACAGTGTCAACTTGAAGTTCAGTGGTGACAGTTTAACTGTCCAAGCTTTCCCACAACTTTACAGTAAGGAAAACTGTCTGTTTTCCACTCCTCAGTCTCCATCAAAGAAAAGTGCCCCAGACTACTGACTAGATACACATAATCAAAAGAGTCCTGAAACACTATTGCAGAATGTACTATGAAATAAAACAAGCAAATTAATTCCTCAGTATTAGAAATGTTGTTCAAATGCCAGGTTAACATAGGAAAAATCACATCTGTAACACAAAATACTGTAGTAACAAAACTCTATAATAATCACATGGTTACTATGCTTCTGAGTGCCTTTATGCTGTCTTTACGATTCCGAGTTGTCAATGCCCACCCTGATCACATCACTACAGCACAGCATTATGGATAACTATACCCACTTCCATCCCATAACGTACCTGAATTCATTTCAAGTCTAAATTGAATTCTACATTTCTTATCTTTACAAATACTTCACCTTGGTACATTTACTTCTTTCCTGCAAGCTTCTGATTATAAACAAAGTATACGGAGATTACAAATCAAGTATCACAGACACAACGTAATAGTTTAAAGACAGGAATTAGCAACCCTTTTAAATCTCATTTCGTTAGAAAAACAAACAGATTCATTACTGGCCTCTGTCAAGACATGTAAACTTTTGAACATAAAAGAAATTTCAACAAATCTGTTAAAGTTTTGCAAGTCTAAACAATACTGTGGTCTTATGAATGGAAATGCAGAAGCTACTCAAAAGAGTAACGAAAAAGCAGCTACATTACAACTTGTCCCCCAGCTATCCCCAGAATCAGTCATCTGACGGTTATTCAGCACCTGCATAATTCCTTACAGCAACCACGAGGTCAGAGAGGCCTGAAGAGTTTTAATGTAGTATTCCAACGCATAGCATAGTTACACAACTAGGAGTAGCACAAACCTTGGTATGTTCAGATAGGCAGCATTTGCAAGATACAACTTCACCAGAACCAGGCAAATCAGCTGATTAGGTAATTGCTGTATTTATATATATCCCTGTTTTCCTGCAAACACCACCAAGTTCTCGCTCTTTGAACCTCATTCTCTTCACTTGACGTGTAATTTCCTTTTCATCTTATCTCCCTCATCTTCTCCAGCAAACACTTATTTTTCTTTTACTATAATACACTAAGGCAGTCTGGAGCAAAACAGCAGAAGCCGACTCTGAAAAGCTGTACGAAATTCAAAGAAATGTCATCTTTCAAAAGTCATGCCATCCTAAAATTTTCAGCATGCTAGGTCGCGATTGTTTTGAGTTAAAATACCCCCTTCAGAATGGCCATAGACATCCACCTAATCCAACAATCATCCTTATTAAAAGTATCTTATGATTTTCAACTTCCTGAAGAGAACACACCACAGCAACTGCTTCCAAGGAGAACAGTTCCACATGAAATTATTTTACACGCAGTCAAATCTCAATTATCAGCTGATAATTTACCCTGAAGACTGGAGTTCGTTCTACCCAGAACTACCCAGATGAATTATAATCTAAATAAACTCTTAGATATACCAACTAACACAAAATCCAATTGTGCTGCTTCATTAGCCAGTACAGGTCCAGAAGCAGCACTGCAACTTTCAGACAAAGCAAAGCCTAAGTCACTATGCGGCATGAACCCACACTGTTCCCAGAGTTCAAAGTTCACAAATACTGAATCCATGCAGTACTATCTAGCAGTAGAAACTCAATCTGGACTAGATGAGAGTGTGAAACACCCAATTCAGGTTGGGTTATGCCAGCAGCAGGAGAACAAGCAGTATCACATCCACCATGGAGCGGAGCGAAGCATAAGACTATCATCAAATATTTAAGGAGCAGAATGAGCTTGCATCAGTCAAATACTGTGTAAGGCAGGTATGGCTTTTTTGATCACACTGGTATGAAATGATCTAAGATCAGCCTGTGGATGATGTGGCTGTGAATGAAATACAAAATGGGCCAACCTGCACATTGCTATGGCTTTGCTGGCCCAAGAAGACCCACCAGGGGTCTCAACATTTTCAACCCCCCAGCTTCTGAAAGGGTTCACCAACCCCAGAATGGCACAGCAGGAACACACAAAGCCTGCTCAAGACCAGTGTGATGTCCAGGCTGCTGCACCTCCATGGAAGCCTGAGTGAGGGGAGCAGCAGCCTGGTGGTACAGCATAGGTGAGCCTGGGTCCAGCAGGGTTTATCAGCTCTGGTTCAACGTTAGTCATGTCAGATAGAAGGAGTCTATGAAAAGATCTATGGTATCTTTGTATCAATTTGTATACTTCTTGTACAGATGATTTCTTACAGAGGAAGATGTAAGAGGCTAACAGACTACCTTCTCAAGAAAAATCCCTGCAGCTTAAGAAGTGGGACTTCTACTCTTGCAAAAGTGTAGAGAAATACTCCACATTTTGAGGGTGTTAGTTTTACACAAAATAAGAAATTAAAAGTCATGCGCTTTTATAGCGCAAAGAAGAAAAAAAACCAAAACCACCCAACTTTTTAAAGGCTTGCAGAAAGCTCCAGTGTTTCAGCTATTCTTCACGAACCTGCCAAAAAGCAACTACAAGAAATCATCCTTGCCTGCTCATTTGCACAGCAGGTATCAAAGTAGCACATCCCCAGCTATCAAGGAATCTATACAGTACTTAAGAGCAGTGCATATAGTTAGCCTTTTGGCTAACATATTTAAGACCACAGTGCCCTGCTTCACTTTAGTTTTCATCCTAAACTTTTTTCTGTTTCTGAATACAATTACATAGATTAAAAACTCTCAATTGGAAGGCAGTTAATAAAATGGTGCACAGAATTGGAGGTTTCTTCAGTCCAGTGTGAAAAGAGGCAAAAAAACCTTTACCAGTCGCTTCCTAGACAGGAAACGATGATCTGTATGGATCTAGAAATTGTGCCTCAATTACCATGCATTTTTTAAGTCTTATTTACAGACCTTCTACAAATTAACTAAAGATCAACACTCAGAGATGCTTTTTCCACAAGGACCTTTTCTGACAAGTTTCAACTTCAACTGGTTGTTCCAGGACTAAAACTCCCAGATGAGTTCTATACATATGCAGACAAGTACCTAGAGACAAACAGGGCAACTATTTCCTCTTCTAATATCATCTGGAAATAGCTGAAATGTATTTGCACCAAATTTCTTGAAAAGAAGTTCACCTTTCACCATACATGCCAGATCTGGAAAATTACAAAAGTATAACTTTGTAAAACTACAAGCAAGCTGGGTATTTTTAACCACAGAGATCCTCACAGTCATATGTCCATGTTTAGCATTCAGATGGCAAATCAATTCCCATACAATGAAAGAAAGCGTAGAGAATGGCTTCTCACCTCTTCACAGATTAAATTCTAGAAACTGCCCATTTGCTACACAAAATCAAAAAAAGAAATTACCCCAACATATTCTTAAACAACAGAAATTAAATGGCTACAACTATGTTTAATTGCAGCGTGCTATTAGTATAAGCAGCATTGAGGAATCATCACAACCACTTGCTCCTGAAGAGGGTAAGATTACTTTTCACAGTCCCAGTATTGTGACCACTATAAATGCATAGCTTAACCTGCAAACACCCTTACTTACTAGCTACCTGAGCTGGTAAAACTAACAGATGAGTTACAGTTAAAAAAAAAATGGGGGGAGGTGGGGCCATTTTATGCAGAGAATCTTTCCCTCACTAAGAAACTCTCTTCTGTACAGTGGGAGACTGAACAGGACTTGTTAGATGCACCAAGACACCAATGTAGCACCACCATCATCCACAGGCAACTTCTCACTATGACGTTTCTCATCTTTTCTGAATCAGACCTGAACAGTCATCAAGAGAATACTGGAAAGGAAAAAAAAAAAAATCTATTACAGAAGCCTGTTGAAGGAAACAGTAACCTGAAAACACAGAACTATACATAAAGCAACACTGAAGAATTAAGCAGGGTGGAGGATAGAGGGAAGAGCAGAAAGAGCATACCAGTAAGCAGAACAGAAACTAAAAAATGGAAAAAATCATGGGCACAGAAAAAAAACAACTTTGAAAGTTAACAGAAGAGTTGTAACAAAGATGAGGTGCAGGACAGAATATGAATACGATCAAGTATTCAGATGAAACTAAATACTGAGAGAAGAAAATAGAAGAAATAATAGGACCCAAGCAGTAAACATTTCCGATCACCAAAATACCAAACTGCAGACTGCTCATCACTTGTCCATGGAACACGATTCCAGGAAGCAAGATGTGCTTTTCTGACTCAACGTTACTTGAGCATAGGAAGACAGAAACAACTGCAGTGACACGGAGAAGTAGCAAGGAATTAAAAGCCACAAAACTAAAAGTTGGTATTAACAACCAAGAAATAAATGTTACTGTCTAATATGGAAAAAAAAAAAAGCAAAAAGAAATTCTACAAATTAAAAGAAAGGGTCAGTCTCAATCTCCTGAAACCATGCAAGTCCCTCCATGGAAAACAAACCCGTCGGTCCTCCAAAAGCCAAGGCATCACCTCCAAAGCAAGCAGAGGGAAATCAGGCCAGTGTCTGCTCTCCAAGGTACTGGCCCTTCAACTGCAGCTCGAAATTTCTAGCCCAAGCATCCTCTTACCAATAATGCCCCATTATGCTCCACATCACCTGAGCCATCTAAGAACAGTTAAAACAGCTAGTCTCTCCCAAGAACTGACACAACATCCGGGACAGCCTGCAAGCTTCTGCAATAGAATATTAGAAAACAGAAAATACCTAGAAGCCTCTATTCATCAATTAGAACTGATTTTATAAGGTTTTTCTTTTTCCCTAGCAGCTGTGAAAACTGGACTAAAGAGGCAATCACTGAAGAAAGTAAAGCAGAATGCCAGGAAGAAAACCAGCATAGTTCCCAGAAACCAAGAACAGGGAATAACCGAGGCCTAACAAAGTTACCTAAACCCACAACTACCGCTATATAATAAACCCTTATTTTTCCATGTTGTAACTTTTTCTTACTTTTATAAAAACCAAACAAAAAGAACAAAACAAACCTAAACCAAAATCGTCTACAGAGTTTTAGGTCAACATACACCAACACCAGTTGCAGTCCCAAAGGGAAGCCTCTTGGGCAACCAAGACCAGGCATGCCACAGCCAAGACTACAAACACAGCTGACTCAGGACCAGTCTAAGAACTAGATTTCCACTTCAAGCTACAAAGAGGCACTCCCAGGCACACAACAACAATCTTACACTCAGCAAACACTTATCACTGGAGCATCACGTACTCTATACTTTCAAGTGAAGCCTGTGTAAGCGTCCAGTGACAGCATGGTTCGACAGGTAGCTCAAACTATTACCGTGGCTTCAGGTGTGCCACAACAACGTGCAGACTGTGGTGTAAGAGACTTGAGACAGAAAAATTAGTGTTTCATGTCACATTTCTGTATTTTCTGGCTTACTTTATGGTTAAGACTATCTGGATATCCTTGCAGTGCCCAGTAAAACAGAACTATCCTAATCACGGCCTATGGACAGCACAGTAATGTAAATATTACTAAAGAACAAATGAAGCTCATTATAATCCCTTCTAGACTGACAAGAACTGGCATTCAAAGAAACCAAGGAATGTACAGTGTATCACTATCAGGGTTCATTTTGGGATACATAGTGCTATAAATTAACATAAAAGCATGTAATGTCCTCCCCACATTTTTCCTGTTAAAAGTGTGTACATTTAAATGAGCTTGTATAACTAATGCCATGAAAATCTGTCCCTAAATCTTTTGTAAATAAGCGCCCTTATCTTAAAAAGTAAACAATTGTGTCTTCCTTTTTTTTTTTTCCTGTTTAAGGCTACTAAAAATGTTTATGTTGTGGAAGATCAGTTCAGAAATCAGACCAGACTTTTTATAGACTTTATTCATAATAAACCCCTGCCTGGGAAAACGTAAGTGATGCTAACACACCTAGAGCAATCAACGAGAAGCACAACTTGTTTACTCTGAGTGAATAACAGACTGTCTTGCAGCGTAAAAACTGCTTTGAAGCCTGGGCATTTCATACAAAAATTTGTGTTTTACTGAGTTCTTGAATCAAATCATGTCTTGAAACTACTACTATTTCTCAGGAAGTAACTTCAAGATCAGGGGATTTACTGGGTTTCATACTTACATCAAATGCTGAAAATAAAGATGCTGCGAGAGGGGAAAAAAAAAATCCAACATTTCTGCTTCCATCCATAAAACATTGCTTGCTTCTCATGCTTAAGCATAGCAATAAAGCTTTGTGTCAAATATAATGCATACACACAGACCTTTGGCCAAAAAATAAGTTTTTCAAACTACAAGTTTCCAATTCCACAAGATCTCAGACAGCCCTTACAAGTGCCACAGAACCAAGTCCATTGACTACCTGTTACAGAATCAGGCCTAGGGACCTGGAGCCTTGTAATGAGCTCTAGCAAGACATAACCCCGGGGCCTACACAAAGGTCACTGCTAGGCAAAAGCTCCAGCTCTGCACATTGTTAGGGGGTGTGGATTAATAGTGTAGCAGTTTACACTGGGACTAATATGCTTAAAATAGAAATATGCCTGGCTGTTTGCAGAACTGTTAAATTCCATCCTTCTGTCATCCATAAATTCAGAACTTCTGAAAGAAAACAGAGCTTCCCACAGGTTTTTTTCAGAACAATACTTTAAGAATTGTTAGTCAATTCACTTTCTAAGTGACCTGTCATACAATTGATATCAAACAATTATCTTGTAAACATTACGGTAAACAAAGACAAAGGGCAGTATGTGTTCTGTGCAAAAACGTTTAGTTTAGCAAGAAATTTCTAAAACAAACTAGATTACGTTTTCTGGACCTCTTTCAAAACACTGTTTCAGTAGTTTCAGTGAAGAGGTGATCCCAAATGCTCAGCAGGGAGAAAAGGAAACTGCCGTCAGTCTGGCTCACACATTTTGGACATGACCTCATTCTTTACTACCACTTTTCTATTTTTGCTCTAGTGACTTTAAAAACCAAGGACCTAACATTATTCTTATACATTATCTCTAATTATTACTTTAAAAATGCAAAGAACACAACAAGTTATAAAAGAAAGTATACCTCTGTTATAACTCTTTCTCATACAGTGAGAATGTAAGCAGCACACACAATATACCATCATATATAACTTAGCATCCAAAGACACACACAAAATAGTTACGTTTCTTTAAAGTATGCTTGTTTCTCTGAATGGAACACCAAACCTAACATTATTTGACCAGCATTTTTTGAATTTAATTACATAGCAATAGTGGTGCTTAATTCCCTGATAAATATGACTAAAAAAGCCAATTTTCCTTTTCACAAATAGCAGGTTTACCTCTTAAGTTATACAGAGCCATCAAATTATCCATACTCTAGTTATATTTATAAAAAAATGTTAAAGTAATTTAAGAAACTGCTTTATCTAAAACGGAGCATCTAGCTGCCTAAATCCCAATTACCTTAAAATAGTTCTAAAAATAAACTCATATGGGAATTTTGGTGATTTCTTGAAATACCAAGTTTAGTGTTACAACTTTTTTCTATTTGACCACACCAATCTTGATCAAGTTTAAACAATGATTATTTATCAATCCATCAAAACCAAGTGAAGTTATGTCTTCAATAAACAATTGTCATCAGTATACCATTGATAGTTTAGTCTTATTTTGAACCTACTATTTAAATAAGCACTCAGTTTACAATACTGATGTATTCACCACCTCTCCAGTTGAGAAAGAGACACATGCTAAATTAAGTAAACATCACAATTATTCAAAACAAGATATTGGAATTACAAGCTTAGCTAAACTTAGTAACAATTTTAACAACCCAACAGTCCTCTGATATTGACCTTTAAGCGGATTTTACTCCAGCCTCTGGGCTCTCCTGAAAGTTAGTTTTACATATACATTTCTGGTTTTCAAATAAAACGCTGGCCATCACTGAATATCGTAGTTCCCCAGCAAGAGAGAGGCCAACATTCAACTACCATAGTATCTACTCACATATCTTTGGAAAGAACAACCACCACATGGAACTGGACCTCACCAGAGTTGAGAAAAATAAAACTCTACCCAAATTCTTTTCTAGGAAGCACTCTGTTCTTCACTTTGTTGGAACACAATACACCTGCTAGCAGACCGCAGTGTGCAACCAGGAAAAATGTTTAAGATTTGAGATAGCTAAACTTCCCGCTAATCACAAACTTCAACTGGTAAGTACATTAAATTCCTCAGCATCTCTAGAAATCATGGTTTTTAGTCTTTGTTCATGAAGCAGTGCACAGTGACAAGCCTCTGAGAAGCAGGGAAGGTACCTTGCTCGCCACGGAGAACCGAGAGCAGGTTCCAAAGGATACACAAGGCCTACTGCATAAAAGAGATTTCGTGCCCAAAATGAAAACGGATTTCAGTGGTGCCAGTGGGGAAGTACCTGCTGTACTAACCCTCCGACCTTCCCGGCTGTTTTGGTAACACCTGTAAAGAGGAAACTTCGGAAAGAAGCAAGAGATCACCGCCCCCCCCCCTCCCCCCCA
>Ga0065711_1032694_pt1 | contig 26862 bp, 14 predicted proteins | sample Hoacrofraction12_FD_59098 | JGI IMG/M metagenome (GOLD analysis project Ga0065711, IMG submission 59098) | Hoatzin crop microbial communities from Cojedes, Venezuela - Epithelial fraction 12 v2 (version 2) | ecosystem: Host-associated > Birds > Digestive system > Esophagus > Crop | place... | reverse complement strand
TATGGAATACCGGGCTCCGTTTGGCCAGGTGGGGTCAGCCCCCACCCCCCGGCTGTGCCCCTTCCTGGAGTCCGGTGAAAATTAACCCTGTTCTGGCCAAACCCAGGACAAGCAAGGACTTCTTTTTATAAGAGTTACTAAAGAGTGAGGTGCAAAAACTGCCATACGAGCATAAAATGAGATGTTTGCCATTGCTGACCATGTCTACTGTTGAAGTATCAGCTGTAGTCTCTATGTCCAGTGGAATGTCGGTTTCCAAAAGTCAGCTCCAGGATGGTTTTAATGTGATTCATGTTCATGTCACGAAACTGAAGACGAGGCAATCAATTCTTTTAATAACAGACAGGAAAGATACTGTCCTCATCTGGAATGCCAGACACCTTTAAATAGGTGTCTGCATTGTGATGCCCGTGGCCACGGTTCAAGCATGCTAAAAACTCTTTCATTACACAGGCGATCCATACAAACACTGAAGAGATGACAATAAAGATATGAATAACCTGGTTACGTTCTCTTGGATCACTCACTTTAAGCTCTAAATTATTTTCAAGAGCTGCTTTTAGAAGATCTGTAGGTTATCCGCAGCCTGACAGACTAAATTTCCCGAAAAGATGGGAAGGAAGGAATTTTCCCCTGAGCGACACTTCTTTCTAGCAAGAGATTCCTCTAAATACAATAAAAACTGCTGGAAAAAACATCACCTGTAGGTTCTGGGAAATGCGTTGGTTTTTTCCAAGATGTGTGTCAGAGCTTCAGTTCAGCACTTTAAAAAAGTGTAATCTCAAGGATGACAACAGTTACAGCAGTCCACAGGTGGTATGTTTGCCATCACTCGTGTCAGACCTCACTATAGGATGCTTTCTGGATTTTAGTTTTGTGATAACTACTGCCATATCTGGTATATCAAGATGGACAATGTTTTCAAAGGTGTATTTTGGTACCAGGAAGAACTTGCTTGTCTAGGCTGGCATACTTGGTTTCAGCAGTGAATGCTTTTTTGTTATCATCCCTGCCTTGTGTTATTGGTCCACAATGTTTTAGTGAATTCACTTTGCTTGACTTTTCATTATAAGTTAGATGCATTTGTACTAATTTAGAAATATGGCACTAAGCATGTGAACCTGAAAATGTGATCCCTTTGTCACAGAGCTGATGCTGATGAAATTAACGTCAAAGTGATAGGCTCCAAAGCGCAGCTAATTATAAACATGCTGGTATCAATGGTCACAATGCTTCTTATAATTCTTCCCCTTGTAATCACAGATATCTTATTTTGAAGTAAGGGTAACTGTTAAGGCTTCTTAAATTTTGGCTGAAGGACAGTAACAGATAAGAAATGCCCACAGGTTCTATCTGAGTATTCAGGTGCAGGATGAAAGAGAGCAAGAGCAATGACTGCAGCATTTGTCAGGGATGTGTAGTCTTTTGGGGCAGAAGATTTACTTACCGTGTTTGTGGGTTAATGACATGAAACAATTATGACAGACTAGTTTCAGTCATTACCAACAACTGAAGCCTAGGGAGGTGTGGAATATCGGTGTCTATGCCTGAGTGGTCTCTAACTTTGGGGGAGCGAAGCTGTAACATACCCAGAAAATGATGTCCATGAAAGAAACAGTAATTTTTTTCTTCTATTGATCCTGACTGAGTTTTCTTGCCATGAGCAATACGAGGGAGAGTTTCAATGCCATCTTGACCTTGTGCTTGCACTTAATGGACAAGGTGTGTATATATAGCTCTAAGAAAAAGCTATTCAAGAGTTTATGAACTTGCATACTTAAGGTACAAAGATATGTACAATGGAATCTACACCAAACCACACAGAAAATAGAAATTTTTTCCGTGAAGCTGGACAGCATACTCAAGTGACAGATTTAATACTCAGTGTTAGATTTAAACGCACTGTACAGGTCTGCTCCTTATTGAGGTTTCTCGTCACCAAGACAATTTATCCTAAGTAGCAGGAAATGAGAAAAGAAGCCTGGGGAACACTGAGTAGGGAGGAATAGGGTGTATGGCCTTCAGTACCAGCAGCATAAGGCAGGCACAAAGGGGTATAAAAATGCACCCTAAAACACATCTACTGTGTAGACCTCTATACTGCGAGTAGCTCAGTGTGATTCATCCTCATGAAAATGTGTCCTAACAGAAAATGTCTATTGATGTTATCCAGGACAGGTCAGTATTATTTCTGGTAAACAACTGGATATCCTACTTTACATTGTAGGTAGTTAAACTGTGAAACTATTTGTCACAGGACATTCTGGATATTAAAAAAAGTACATAGATTTAAAAAGTGATTATACAAACGTATAGGAATCTCAGTTAAGTTCTTCACATTGGTGATTACAAAAAGACTTGGCTCTCTTCCTGGCCCATGCAGCTGAAACGGTACAAACAGGCTCATTTAGAAAACCCAACAGCACGCTGGATGCTAAGCACCTGTTAAGCTGTTCTAGTGGCACAGCTTTACCATTGGTAGAAAGCTCATGTCTTTCCTCTGATCCTTTGTGGCTTTTTCACAATGAAGTGCTTTGTAATGGTATATTAATTTTTACACTAGTAAATGTACTTGATATAGTTATGTAAAGAAAGTAAATGCAGGTTGCTCATTGTTGCCCTTGACTGGGGCCAGGCACAAAATGATTATTGTGAAGTGACAGAGGCGTCCAGCTAATTGAACCCGTCAGTATCTCTCCTCTAAGAAAATCTGTAACTATCCATGCTCATACTATCCAGTAAAATGTCACAATCAACGAATGGATGACTGTGCTGTGGGTTAGATAAAATTTTCATCTTACTCAGCTCTGAATGTTCATTGAACTTCCCAGTTTTTTTCAATGTTAGCTTTGTAGAGTTAAAAATCGACATTAAGCTGAACAAATCCTCATTTCATAGAATGCACATAGGTAAAGTCCCAACATTAGCATTTACAGAACAGTTAATTCCAATTTAACAACTGTCACTTAGACGTGCACAGAGAAAAAAAATGGAGAAGTTACCCTACTCTGTCTTCCGATGTACTCCCTAACCTTCCTGATTGTTGATACTATTAATGGAAGATACTGTTCCAGGCTTTTCTCATAACGAAGATCTGTTCTTAATTACTGCCTTGAACTTCTTCCATTTACTCGCCAGGATTTTTCTAGGCGCTACAGCTTCCAGCTATCTCTGTTTCAGTCTGAAACAGTTTCCCTTAAAAACTGATGATGCATTTTAGGCCACGAGAGAAGATGGATTACTTCTTTCTACAGCTTTTCTTTGCTGTAGTCAGTGACTGAATAGAGTCTAAGGAAAAATCTCTACATTGAAATTTTGGGTTCTAACCGTGTCCCAAGCCTAAGCAGAAAGGCTTTTGGGAATGCAATAAGATACTTTGGAGCTGCAGGAGGCTCTCAAGGATTATCTATGTATATCTTCTCAGGGTCAAATTATTAGCAGGATAGGGATTTCTGAAACAGCTGACTGCCAGTTTTCTTTAATAACCACTTATGAATCTAAAATTTATAAACTTCTGTAAATTTTTGAATATTTGTGCTTAACATTTACAACACATTTTATGACAGCGAGTTCTACAATTTAATATAAAGCTTTGTATTAAGTTCTTTCTTTAAAATCTGTTCTGATAATTTACTTGGATGAGATCTGATTTTGTGTTGTGAAAAATAATGAATACTGCATCTTCTCTAGAGCACCCATTTATAGACTATCCCATCTCCTCAGTGGTTTGGGGTTTTTGTGGGGTGGGGTGGGTTGGGTTTTTTTTTCTTTTTAAAACTAGAGAAGCTACTTAGAGCTTAAAATTTTTTTCTTCAACTTACCAATGTCACCACAGAAGCAGGCATCCAGAGTCAATGAAGTATTTGAGCTTCGTAATATTAGTAGTAAGGTGAAAGGACAGCAGAATGCAAAATACTTAAAAACAAACGAAGAAAAAAATCTAATGAGACAATGCTAGAAAGCAAAACCAAGAAACTTAGCTATTTGAATAATTCATTAAAAGTACTGTAAGGTAAACGTGTGTAGATTAGTCAAATATTAGAGGTAGACTGAATAACAGAGAGCAGTTGAGCAAGCAGTATCGAACAAAAATGTCAATGTTCATGCACAACACTGGGATCTATACTCATGCCTAATCACCAGTTGTGTGGGTAAGATGAACCACATTCACTCAAAACTGTAGAAGATAATGATTTTTTTGCTCACTAATGCAGAAGAACATACTGGGGAGGTCAAGAGTGCAGGTAGCCTGGGCGGCAGTGATCATGCCCTGGTAGAATTCTCAATCTTGAGGGGTACAGGATGGGTAAAAAGTAGAGTCTAGGTTTTTGACCCTAAACCTCAGCAGGCCAAACTTTTGGCTGTTTAGTGCATGGAATCCCTTGGGAAGCTGCCTCAGAGGCAAAGGAGCAAATGAGAGGTAGGAGATTTTTAAAGACATTTTTCTTAAGGCGCAAGAGCTCTCAATCCGGATGTGCAAGAAGTCAGGCAGGAGAGGCAGGAAGCCAGCTTGGCTAAGTCAAAACCTCTTAGCCAAACTAAAACACAAACCCAAAATGCATAGGCAGTGGAGGCAGGGATACACATCCTGGGGAGATTATAGGGAGATGGCACAAGAGTGCAGGGAGGGAACCAGGAAATCCAAGCCACAGCTGGAGATGAACTTGGAGAGGGACATAAAAAATAAAAAGGGTTTATTCAGGTACACAGGACAGCAAAGGAAGATGAAAGAAACTGTACCCCTCATGATGAGTGAAACAGGAGAGGTGGCTACAATTGAAATGAAGGCTGAGGTACTCAACAATTTTTTTGCCTTGGTCTTCATCAGCAAGTGCTCTGGCCATGCCACCCAATTCACAGATGGTAAAGGGAGGGACTGGGGGAGTGAAGTACTGCCCCACCGTAGGAGAAGATCAGATTCAAGACCACCTGAGGAACCTGAAAGTGCACACATCTATGGGACCTGATGAGATGCATCTGAGGGTCCTGAGGGAACTGGCAGTCGAAGCTGCTAAGCCACTATCCATCATATTTGAAAAACTGTGGCAGACTGGTGAAGTTCCCACTGACTGGAAAAGGGGAAACACCACCCCCATTTTTAAAAAGAGAAAAAAGGGAGGCCTGGGGAACAACAGGCCAGTCAGTCTTACCTCTGTGCTGGCAAGATCATGGAGCAGATCCTCCTGGAAACTATGCTAAGGCACCTGGAAAATGGAGAGGTGAATGGTGACAGCCAAAATGGCTTCACTAAGAACAAATTGTGCCTGACAAATCTGGTGGCCCTGTATGATGGGGTTACTGCATTGGGGGATAAAGGAAGAGCAACAGATGTCATCTATCTGGACCTGAGCAAAGCGTTTGACACTGTGCCCCATGACACTCTTGTCTCTAAATTGGAGAGACATGGATTTGACAGGTGGACCACTTGGCGAAGAAGGAATTGGCTGGACAATTGCACTCAAAGAGTTCTGGTCAACGGCTCAATGTCCAAGTCGAGACCAGTGAGGAGTGGCGCTTCTCAGGGTTCTGTATATTGGGACCAGCACTGTTTAACATCTTTGTCAGTGACACGGGCAACGGGACTGAGCGCACGCTGAGCAAGTTTCCAGATGACACCAAGCTGTGTTGATACTCAGAGTATGTGAACCTCATGAAGTTCAACAAGGCCAAGTGCAAGGTCCTGCACATGGGGCGGGGCAATCCCAAATGTGGATTCAGGATGGGCAAGAAGTGGATTGAGAGCAGCCCTGTGGAGAAGGACTTGGGTGTACTGGTGGATGAAAATCTGGACATGACCCGGCAATGTGCACTTGCAGCCCAGAAAGCCAACCATATTCTGGGCTGCATCAAAAGCAGCATGGCCAGCAGGCCGAGGGACATGATTCTGCCCCTCTACTCTGCTCTGGTGAGACCTTACCTGGAGTCCTGCGTACAGCTCTGGAGCCCTCAGCATAAGAAAAAAGAGGGCCACAAAGATGATCGAGCAGCTCATTCTGGATGTCGTCTCTAAACAAGTGGAGAAAAAGGTTATCAGGAGTGGTCAACATGGATTCACCAAGGGGAAATCATGCTTCACCAATCTGGTAGCCTTCTACGATGGCATGACTGACTGGGTAGATGAGGGGAGAGCCGTGGATATTGTCTGCCTCGAATTCAGCAAGGCTTTCGACACTGTCTCCCATAACATCCTCCTAGGGAAGCTGAGGAAGTGTGGGCTGGATGAGTGGACAGTGGGCTGGATTGAGAACTGGCTGAATGGCAGTTCTCCTCCTGCTCTACTCTGCCCTAGTGAGGCCCCATCTGGAGTAGTCTGTCCAGTTCTGGGCTCCCCACTTCAAGAAAGATGAGGAGCTACTGGAGAGAATCCAGCAGAGGGCTACGAGGATGATGAGGGGACTGGAACATCTCTCCTACGAGGGGAGGCTGAGGGAGCTGGGCTTGTTCAGCCTGAAGAAGAGAAGGCTGCGAGGGGACCTTGTAAATGCCTAGAAATATCTTCAGGGTGGGTGTCAGGAGGATGGGGCCAGACTCTTTTCAGTGGTGCCCAGCGACAGGACAAGGGGCAATGGGCACAAACTGAAGCATAGGAAGATCCAGCTGAACATGAGGAAGAACTTCTCTACTTTGAGCATGACAGAGCACTGGAACAGGCTGCCCAGAGGGGTTGTGGAGTCTCCTGGGTTCTGCTGGGACAGGGTTAATTTTCACCAGAAGCCAGGAGGGGACACAGTCAGGCCGGCTGACCCAAACTGGCCCAACAAACCTGGTATTCAATACCCTGTGCCATCATGCTCAGTGCTGAGTGGAGGAGTTGGCCGGGGGAGGTGAGTCACGGCTTGGGAGCACACTGGGCATCAGGCCATGAGACAGCTGCTCTGTGTATTCCTGTATTTTTTTGTACATTCTTCTTATCAGTATTGTTGTTGTACTGTTCACTTGCTTTGCTGTTGTGTAAAACTGTCCTTCTTCAGACCCATGAGTTTTGCCTTTTTTCTTCCTATTCTCCTTTTTATTGGTCAGACATTGGAACAGGCTGCCCAGGGAGGTGGTTGAGTCCCCATCTCTGGAGGTGTTTAAAAAACACGTAGATGTGGCACTTCAGAATATGGTCTAGTAGGAACAGTGGTGTTGGGCAGATGGTTGGACTTAATGAGCTTAAGAGGTCTTTTCCAACTTACGATTCTATGATTCCTCCCCACCCCAGCAGGAGGAGGGGCCGTAGAGCAGCCGTGTGGTCCTTTGGTGCTGGCCTGGGCCAAACCACAACTTGGAGTATCCTTCTCTAGAGATATTCAAAACCCACCTGGATGAGGTCCTGTGCAACATGTTCTACATGAACCTGCTTTAGCAGGGTGATTGGACTAGATGATCACCAGAGGTCCCTTCCAACCATTAACATTCTGTGATTCTGTGATTCTGTGACAATCAGGAGCTGGAGCACCTCTCCTATAAGGAAAGGCTGAGAGAGTCGGGGCTGTTCAGCCAGGAGAAGAGAAGGCTCCAGGTAGACCTTATTGCAGCCTTTCAGTACTTAAAGGTGGCCTACAGGAAAGATCGGGAGGGACTCTTTATTAGGGAGAATAGTGACAGGACGAGGGGTAACAGTTTTAAACTGAAGGAGGTACATTTAGATTAGGTATAAGGCAGAAATTCTTTAATATGAGGGTGGTGAGGCACTGGTGCAGGTTGTCCAGAGAAGCTGTGGATGCCCACTCCCTGGCAGTGTTCAAGGCCAGGTTGGATGGGGTTTGAGCACCCTGGTCTGGTGGAAGTGTCCCTGCCCATGGCAGGGGGATTGGAATTAGGTGATCTTTAAGGTCCCTTCCAACCCAAACCATTCTATGATTCTATACAACCCTTTATTTTCCTGTGAACTGAAAAATCATTAAAGTTCCTACCTCAATAAACTGAAATTTGGTGAATAAAACACATATTTTATTTCCCAAGGTTATAGTCACTACAGATCTGCAAGAGTAGAATTTCCAGCTTCAATTCTGGGGTGAATTTCAGACTATTTGTGTAAAATTGGGCAAAATTTGTGCACCCATGGACGACAGTAACAAGGGCTATAGAAAAGCAGATTAGGATGACACAATGTCAGCGTTTATTTTGAAAGTAACTGTCAATTGACCTAACAGAAATTGTAGACATCAACAGAACATGGATCTGTTATAAGCCTTGATAAACTAGATCTGAAAAAGTCAAGACAGATAATGTTAGGCAATATAGCATAACACAGTATGAGCTGTTTAGGAAGCATGCAGTTGTAGAGTTGCACACTCAACATCTGCAGTCCTTCCCTCAGAAAGATGTGTCAGCTTTCCTAAGTGTTTATCTTAAAGCCAATAAATTTGTTTGCAAAGGCTCTGGAAAAAAAACCCAAACACATTCTTGGGATGATGCTTCACTGTCAGTTCCAAATGTCTGCAAGGCCATGCACAGAAGGAGCTGAGTTATTTCAAATTTTGCCTCTACAGAGTGCAACAAAATACTAAAGGAAATTGAGAAGATTTAAAGCAATCTAAGAAATTAACATTAAAAAGTCATGTATAAAGTATGATTTTTTTAAAAAGTAAAATGTAAAAAGGTCTGTTAAGCATCTTTATTTTGTCTATTACCTGAATTTACATGTTATTTAAGTAGCTGAAAAACCCCCCACAATGCAAATATTGGTATCACTTGCCATAAAACTGAAAGCCTTAACTGTGAGTACTTAAAGTGGAAATTTTTGGGTTTTTTTGTATTTCGTCTGACCAAATATACACTTTATTAAAGAAGAAAAAGAATTACCAATCCACCCAACAAGAAGAGGTTGCTGATAAGAAGAAAAGCTTATCAAAAAATGTAAGGGTGTCTAAGCCCCCACGCAAGACTACTGGTGCTCCATTTTGAACCGAAGTAACCATGTAGGTCATGCTACATGTGAAAGGCTTCTAGGCGTATTCTGTTTGGATCCTCTGGATGTCTCAGGGCAATTCCGTATCGTAGCAGCAGCTCAAGATAAGGTGGCCAAAATGACTCATTGATTGTTACATAGGGTTCATGTGGTGTGCTCATTAATTTGTTTATAAGAATCTGAAAGAGCAAAACGATAAGATTTAGGAAGTAAACAAAACAGCTAGATTCTTATCTTCTTTAACCACATTTATACAAACGATTGTAATGAGACACTTGTAGGCGATATAAGAAATACAAGACTACAGGAGAAATACAAGACATGTTCAAGGTAGAAGTAAAATTAAGAACTTCCAATTAACTTCATTACATCTTTTTTGATGTAAAAGTTAGAACCAGAATTCTCCTTTTATCTAGACAAAGTTTTTCACCATCTGTCAAAAACTTCGTGGATTTCAGATAGTGTAACTGTAAATGCCTAAAAAATCTGAACATGAAGGTGGTAAATCTTTATGTAACTAATCTTTAAATCAGTATTTGTTACTTTGAGATTAAAAGCATTAAATAAGAGGGAAAGCTAGATTTTTTGGCATCACTTGCCTCAAAACCATAATGACTTACTGTCAACAAATCACTGTCCCTCTTTCAGATTTTAGCAGAGAATAATGTCCATCTTACAATTTTTCTAAATTTCATCTCAGCAATAAGCTAAAAAAAAAAATCTCTCTTCTTAGATTGGGAAGAATTATTTTTCTTGTATTTTGTGTCCTTCTGCAGGTAGTATTAGAAATAAGCTTGCACGTGTGATAAGTTCAACATCATAGTCCTAGTTTAACTTCACTACATTTGCACCTGAAATCTTTTTGCTCATCTCATAAATAGGTTATCCAAATTCATAGTATCATTTCTTGCTCGGGCATGACAAGCACCTTACAACAATTCACCTCCTCTTGATACTTCCTTACTTCTCCTTTGTTCCTTATCCAAATACAGAATTAGTTAACAGAGTTAAAAAAACACATCAGTTTTGACAATCTTTTTCTGTTTTGGACGACATGTTTATGCCCTCATAATATTGCTCATGGGGAATATTGCAGACATTAAAGATTAAATAATGTCACTCATCCTATGGTGCTTGCTCTATTCATCCCAGATATTTAATCTTTCTACAACAAGCTTCTAAATGTTTTAGATTTCCTAATTTCAGTAGGTACAAAATATTCTTTACTGGTAAAGAAAACCTCAAAATCCTTACTACCAGACTTTACTCTTTTTTCACCCATTGCTATTAAAAAAACCACCCCAAACTACTCTTCTTTTCCAGAACATTCTGAAGCATTATTCCAGTTTATGTCTTTTGTACTTATCTGTCCCAGTTCTGCATATTTACTCCAAATGCATTATTTTAGATGAATTGTTACTTTGTCTTTTCTGACATCTGATATTCTGAAATAGCCTTTATGGCTGTAACTTTATATACATTTGTATTGTAAACAGTCTTTCAAATCTTAAACTAGTTCACTAAATCCTCAGTCAGAAAGGAATAATCCTTGAATTGTTTGAAAGGGAAAGGATTACTACATTTGTAAAAAATTACAGCTTATTACTGGAATAAAAACTAGTACAATAAAAATTCTGAGGTTTGCATAAGAAGAAAGTTTACTGCTTGCTTACTACTCACACTAATTTAATGAAGTAGGTACTGATATACCTAAATAATATAAATGTATACACTTAGCTTGTCAAAGTGGATTTATTAAAATGTATACTTTCATTATTTAATAAAACACATGGAGACGGAGTAGATGTGGTTAGGAACACATGCGCTGATTGTAATTCTGTAAATGAATTACATTTTTACAACAGGTAATCCTAAATCTGTAATTATAATATAGAAGTGACTTTTGCTCTTTAAGAAACTATCATCTGTATCTAAGAAAACACTTTTGAAATTTTACAGGCACTTGAAACTAGAACGCAGTTGCTCAACAAAAAAAAACAACAAACCCCATAAAACAAAGATAAGGGATGTTGGCAGTTTATGCAAAGACAGTTAAAATTAAAACGAAGTCTCAATTTTTGGAAGTAGTATGTCCGTCCAAATGGCAATCAGACACTACTTGGATATGCTGACATTTTGAGGAGATTAACAATGTCAGAAAAATATGAGAGGCAATTTTAAAGCATTAGAAGAGCTTTAACATTTTAATTCCATAGGGAATGTGGCTATTTTAAATTCTGATCTGTTTTTAAGCTCTGCCTAATTTGGCATTAGTAGGCATGCTGAGATACTTGAAGCATGTAAAATTATTTTGATGATGTAAGCCCAAAGTCAGGGCTTTAAACTAAAGTACAACAATGTCATAGTGACCAGATCATAGCATCTTAATACCAGAAAGTTGTTATTCATCAAGTTTTCCCTCAGAAAAAACATTCCCCACCCTGGGAGGTCTTACACATAGATGCTTACAACTGCCTGAACAGTGAGGACGGAGGAGGAACAGGAAATTTCACTTCAAATGCTACATTTCAGACAAGAAGGAACAATACCAGTGAGAAGATTTTTAATGCTCCTTCAAAATTATGCTTTGCAATTCAAATTCATAAATTGCACTGTGATGAAAAATGCTCACTAAGCAATGCTGGCATGCTTATAAAATGCATTAGAAATGCATAAATCAGATTCATTGATTTCCTCATATGAGAAGATAATCCAGTTAATACATGAGACATGTTAACTGGTCCTTCTATAACTGTTACTGTATTATACTTCAGAAATATTTTTATTGAAACAGGACAAAATACAGCATGAAATGGAAGAAATTACTTTTGTTAAGCATAGCATCTGTATCCCCTAATTGGAGCCACTAAGGCTCATAAAACTTCTTTAGAAAAATCATTATAAAATCAAGAAGTCAGGGATAATAATTCTCCATCTCAAACTGAAGATTTAGTTATCTAAATTATTGCCACGCCTCTTGTAAAAAAATGGGGTTTTAATTTAGAAATCTGACATTAACATTCTTAGACATTCTACTTTTCAATAAATGATCTTAACCACGTCATATACTGTTATTTATCTTACTTATATATTATAATCAGATCTGAGTATTGGAAAATCCCCTAAATGTCTACATAACAAAAGAAACTTACCTCTAAAATTTCATGCAGTGTTATCAGTTCCACATTTGGCTCTTTTGAATTCTGCAAGAATCACCACCCCCCAGCCAAATTAACAGAAACCAAAACTAAATAGTTAGGAAAAAAGTTAACTGACAAATAAAAATAATCACACAATTATTTGATTGCATAGTACAGAACAGATGAAAACTTTTACTTAGATTTAGTCATGACAAAAATACAAGGTAGTATTTAAATAATTCCTCTAGAAGTTCAATATTACGCACATTAAATGTGATTTTTAAAATTAATTATGAAAAAGATTAATCTTAAGTGATCACAGTATATCTACCTGGGTTTACATTTAAATAAAACCAAATACATCGTATTTATACATGTAGTACAGTGCAAAACATTCTATGAATATGATCTATTAGGAAAAAATGTTTTTCTTGAACTTCAGAAAAATTGTTACAATGCAAATTTGACACAGCTTAAGACTTGAGTTCATAGTATCTTAATATTTTTTTCATGATTTCCAATGAGTGTTTATTTTTAGTCTGACTTCAATTTAAAAAACTGGCAAAGCTTAAGAAATAAAATCATTAAAAATTTGTGTGTGTGGGAGAAAGTCCTTGATAAAATATCATTTCTACAGCAATCCACTAGAAAATTACTTGTTTTCATTTGTAGCAAGCAAATCAAGACATTTTCCTACAAATTGATATGGATTCCTTAGGCAGCAATGCCAAGAAAACTGTTTGTGCTGTTGCACCGTGAACCTGATCCTTTTATTTTTAAATTTTATCCTTTCTTCCCTTCCATTTCACATTCAGCAAAATAAAAGGCTAGTGGCTGCCTACTCAGCACTGCTGTTGAATACGTCAACTTAAGTCCTAAGATATTAACAGATGTGCAGCACCTTAGACAAACTCCACTTCTGGAACAGAAGAAGAATACAAGCAGTAAATAAGAATTTATGAAAGGCTCCTTTTTTCCAGTCACACTTCTTAATATTCTGGTCTTCAGAAAGCCACAAGGGGGACATACTGCCTGCTCCATGGGAATCTTGCAAACCATGGAGCTAGGGCTCAGTAATGCCTGTCTTTGTGCCTTTATCTTGATACCAGGCTGAGGAAATATAATCTGCACTAAGAAGCTGCAAAAGCTTCCCTGGAGCAATCGTTAAGACACTTCATAGCCTCAGCTGTTTTATTTCCCTGGCCAAAAATACTACTTTGTAACCTAGTAACTTATTGAACCCTTTGGTTCAATATTCATGTTTCAAAGTTGAAGTTAGGTTATGACTTCAGTAATTACTGAAACTAATATACAAAGAATAAAATCCTAAGGATATTGGTGTAAAGAGGTTTGCACTCTCACAGAACAAGCAGACTTATTTTGCTAGGTTTACAATATACATTGTGTACATTGTTTTGTAAAATTATATTACTTACATGTTTTAAGTGTCACCAATATAACAAGTACCTCTAATTAATTAATGCTTATAAAGTCACTTTTAGGCAGGATGCTCAGCATTTAGTTCTTTAATCTGAAAGGTACCATCTTCTCCCCTCCATGAGATGGATTGGCATAAAGAATATTCCTTCTTCAACATTTGACTTTTCATAATTCTTATCTCCAAAAAAACGTGGGTTTTTTATCCAATATTTAAGACACAAGGTAATTCTTACCTCAGTCACTACCTGTACTAAAGGTGTTGGGCCATAGCAACAGAAGCTAACCTGGGCTGCTGTGATTGTCTTCCCTCCCAATGCCAGGTGCAGGTACCTGGTGAAAGGAAGATGGCACCAGAAAAAGGAGGCTGCTCCTTAGCTGTGCCCCACAGACATCGGCCCTGCACATTTGCCCTCATGCAGAACTACTGAGAACACAAGAAGCTTCCACGAAGCAAAAGGAGTTTGGTGCTTCCAGAGTTTTAACCAAGCTGACAACAGATGTGAATGACGTGTTCCCCCCAATCAATGTAGCAGCAAATTTCATTGCTAATGCTGTCAATCTGTATTTCTGACACAATAAAGAAAACAATATAGTTGAAAATGTCTGTCTCCTGCCTTCACAGTTAATCACTTAGATGCAGATTATGAGGGACCTGCAGCTGAGCCACTGAGATGTAACTGAGTAAAAAGATATAGAAGAAGCTATGAATTCAGGGGGAGTGAAAAGAAAGAATAAGACTTGTCAAAAAACAAACTATGTTTCAGAGTTCAGGAACTGCATAAATAGAATTAAAACTAAGATAAGACCTTGCTTGGAAATTTATCAAAATAAATTCTACATTTCAGTAAAATTAAAAAAAAAAAAAGGCAGAAGGTGAGCCTCTGTGAGCAGGGGAAGAGTTGATTAATCCCAAACACTCTGGGTGATATTTTTTTTTTTTTTTTAAGATTTTATGAAGGAAAATTGCATGGAAGAGAGATGAAGGCAGCTAATAAGAATTTCTGACAAGTCAGTATAACAGAGGCTGAGAAAATTCAAGCAGTTGATTTTGCTCTCGGGCAGGAGATTCTACACAAAAACTTCCTCAGAATTCTGAAACACACAAATGAATTCACTGTTTTTTATATTTAAAGTACAGATGGATATGGCCATGAGCAACTTGATCCAATGTCAACATTCACTATCTTGATGATGGTGTTGGAATGGAAGATCTCCAGAGGGCACTTCCAGCCTATATTTTTCTATGACATCACATAAATGGGAGCAAATAAATTGGCGTATCTCATTCTAGAAATTATATTTTTAAGGAAATAATAATGATATAAATGGGAAAAATGAACAATCCCTTAAAATGCATCTGGCAAAGTCATTAGTGTTTGAAGAGGCATCTCATAAAACAATTGTAAGATCAGTAACAACCATCAAATAGGCTGATGACATATCAAGCTGAAAACAGGAAACATATGACAGAAAGAGAACTGTTAATTAAATCTCTGAAGCTTTAATTTCCTAATGCTGGAACAAAATGTATCACATTTAGTGACAGCAGGAAACTGGAAGCCATTGATAGGCAGAAGAACCAAGATATAATAGAACAAGATGTTTGAAGATAGTTGAATAAGACTTTGAAAATGGACATTAGGCCTTGAAAGCTCCATTTGGTATTTTTATGTGCAAAATACGTACTTCTGTGCAAAAACAATATATATATTTTTTAATTAAAATATCAGGGTTCATAAGTTGGAAATAAACAGGAAGAAAAAGACAAGGGTGTAATCAGTTGTTTTTGTGATGACTGTGAGCTAGTAGTTTTGTTTATAATATTGTTTTTTACCAGGTTCCAAAAAAGATTATTTCAAGTGGAAGCAAACATAGAAAATGTGTATTATTAGAATAAGCTAGGGAATTGAAAAATATTATCTTACAGGAGGAGAACAAGAAAGCTTTGCCAGTTCAATTAGCAAAACAAAGAACAAGAGGGTACAAGACTGCTGTCTATTAATATATCAGGAAGAATAAACAAAAGAAAAAGAGCTATTTTAAGGACAATACTGGCATAAGAACACACGGATCTGTGTTAGATATGAATAAATTTAGACTGGAAGTTAGGAGACAGTTTCTAACCAGAGTACTGAGGTACTAGAACAAACCCCAGTAGAAACAGTAGTAACAGAAATACTTAGTTTTAAAATGGAACTCAATGATCATATTAAAGAAATCGTTTTATGCGGTTGTCTGAAATAACAGGGAACTGGACTAAAGAAATCCTTTCTATTTCTGTATTCTTAAGTGTGTCTGAAATCAAAATCAACACCCACCTTTTTTTGTAGCTTTTTTATAACTATTCTTTCAAATAGTAAGGGCAAAAGATTTATTTTTACTGCAGACTTTGAATTTATTATGCAAAAATACTCCCTGACTGCCTATTTTTCCCTAAAGTATTAAGATAATTTTTGGCCTAGTTTGCCTGAACAGAAACTGATGGTTAACATTCCAAACTACACTGTAATTATAAACACTTGTCCTTATTATTGTTCCAAAAACATTTTTAGACAATTAAAATTTTCTTTGCCAAGGAAAATATGAATCCACTTGCCTAGTCGAGTAAAAAAGAAAATGGAACAATTTGGAGTGAACCCCTCACCGTTTCCAAAATTGGCACAGCTTGCAGTCCAGTAAGAAATACAATACATTGCTATGCATCTCATTGGGTGAAGGATACATGCATTAAAAAAGAAAATACTCAGCAGAGAACAGCCTTAAATTATACAAATCAACCTGAAAAATATCAATTAAACCTAAAGGATCAGCTGTAAGTACTATATTTATTTCAAAATATAACTATGGATTCTATGCTAGTGAATTTAAGATAATACTGCATGTAATTAAACAGAAATTGAACATTCCAAACTTAATAGTGAAGAAAATCTTACCTTCTTTTTAGAACTTGCACCTTTCTCTGGAAGGGGAAAATGATCTTCTAGGAATTCACCCAGAGCATTCAAGAGTTCTTCCCTATATAACTGTATTTTCAGCATTTTATTCTGCAGCTCATTAAGTGCTGTACTGCTGAAAATAATAGTAAAAACATAGCAACAGAATATGAAATTCAATAAAATAATTAGAAAGTTCTGCTTAAGCAAAACTCTCCTTTATCTTCTATTGTTCTAAGTTCAACATTGTGAATCACAGGATATAAGCAGACAGTAGCAATGTTTTCCATGTTTCAAATATTCTTAATTGTCACTATTATAATTATTTTTATATTTGTATATATTTTATATTAATTTTTATTATAATTTGATCTATTTAACAAAACCAGGAGTACTTTTTAAGAGTTTGTTTCCTCATTTGCTCTTGTTGATATTTAAATTCTTCAATATCAAAACTCAACACTATAGAAATACCTTCTTCTGGGAAGTCGTTCAGCTTGGGTTTTTGTCTCTTCTTCAAGTCCATTAAGAGCATGTAGTAACTGCTCCTGTTCATCAAGCCATTGTTGTTCTCTTTGAAACATGAAAAGTAGGAAACAGCACAACAGATATACAGTTTTGCTATACAGTCAAAATAATGTGTGGTAAAAAAAGCTTACAGCACTCATAAGTCCAAATTCTTGTATTACCTTTTCAGATCTTCTACCAGTTGTTTATTCTTTAACTTAACTGTTGACAGCACCATTTCAAGATCATTCTTTACTTTCAGCAACTATAAAAAAGTAAAAATAACAGTCTGTATTATTCGTTCTATTTAAGGTTACATCTGTAAATCTGGTAAAGAGGGCCAAAATGATCTGCAATTTTTAAAGAAATATGGCTATAAAGAGACACACTATTTTTAAATCCAGCTGGAGCTATTTAAAATGTTACTGTCACCAGTTGCTCAGTGTCTTATGGAAACTCTGTAAAACAACATAGTTGATTTTACCTGAAGTAGACTATGGAGCTCACACATGAACTGCTTATCTGATGAAAAACTGAGGAGAAAACATCTACAGCACAAGGGCTGCGTTGTCTAAATCACTGCAGCTGTTTGCAAGAATGAATCTGTGCTATTTGCACCAACGTAAAATGTATAGTACTCAGAAAACAAAGATGCTGCAAAGAAAGGCTAATTGCATCCATTAATTAAATGGTCATCAGTGATAGGGACATATTTGGGAGAGGAGAGAAGCAGAAGACAGTGCTGCTGAAGAAGTGGACTCTCAGTGGACTGGGTCTTTCATTAGTGCATTACATTCTATAAAGTAGTATTTCTAGTAGTTTATGATTTCTTAAATATAAACCCATGATTTGAATGCATTTTGTCTCCTTCCATACAAACTATGAGAACTTTCATATTTAGCTCAAAGAAATAAAAATTGTGAAAATATTCTACAGAAGCAAATATGCTCTGTATATGCAACATCTGAAAAAAAAATTGGAATCCACAACAAAATAGGCGATACTATGGGATATCAGATCAAACATGCCACAGCAATACAGTCAAATGAAAGTGTGTACCCAAACAACTTGTTCATCATGACTCTTAACAGCAGTAGCATTTCCTGTTGTGAGTGATACCAGAAGGAGGAAAGCTGCTAGGAAGAAGAAAACCAAAAAGTACTTCTTTTTTTAATGCCACAGCCACAGGAATATTCTCAGGTCATGTTGCATACCAATGTCCAATGAATATAGTGTAATGCTACCCGTAAGACATTCTTGATTTGCTCTTGCTTCCAAGGCTGGAAGAACTCAACAAAGTATTTGCAAACCATTGGCACAGAACTCTAGATCTAAGCATACTGATGCTCCTGTGTAACATATAATGTTACATTATTTTATATCCAGTATGAAATGCAATATAGAAAACCTTTTAGTTTAAAAGATAATTCCTTACAATTAGGAAATTTTAGTAATTACAATACATGGGAAGAAAACCACTAGAACAACAAGAATACCTGAAGAAACATACACAATATTTTAGCAGTAGTCCACCACAGGAGTCGTCATAGGAAAATGCAGCAATTGTATATACTTTTATCAGTTTTTTTCAATGAAATCTTATTATCTCTTAATAAACAAAAAGGCTTACCTCTTCTTTTCCTAATGCTAACAGTACATCTGGATTGGTAGAAATTACTGAAAAATAAAATGAATTGGGGTTTTTTGCACTGGATGATAATAGACTTGTTTATATTGAAAAGCAGCCTGGCTAGATAGAAACTTGTCTATCCTCTACAAAACTAGCTTCACTGTCAGCAGCGGTTAAATCACATTTTGTGGTGCCCTGCTGGGCTAACCTATTGTCACTTTTCAGCAAGTTAAATTAGACTGAAAAAAGTGTGGTGTTAATGCTTCTGCGTTAATTTTCTTAACTAGCTCAGGTACTTAACATTAAAATGTGAAGTACAGTCATACTTCAAGATAAGCAAGCCTGATTTTTTCAGTGGGAGGGATTCCATCAACATTACCAATGTGACAAAATTCTTCCAGTCTTCCAGTTCCTTGTTAAACAGCCTCCCAAATGCTAGATCAGGATTGTAAAACCTATCTGATTTAAAGAACTTCAAAAGCATGTCACCATTCTTAGTGTTCACAAGAACATGCAGGGAGATGAAAGGCCTAGCAAGGCCAATATCCTAACTCCAACCCTGAGCAACAGCAGTACTTAAGGGGAAGTACAGTACTATTCAAGGATGTGGTAACGTTTCCCCAGAATGCTTCTGCAAAATGCAGTGGTTTATGGCTCACGGATTTTCTCTATAAAAAAATGAGTCATTGTATTTGATAGCCTTCAACGGACTCCAATTAACTCTCAGTTCCATGTCAGTCTGCAGCATCTGCATAAATATGTGACTTTTGAAAAAGCAAAACATTTGAATCTGCTAACAGGAGAAATTAAATCTACTCTAACAATCTTAAATCTTAGTATGACAGGGATATTTTGTGTTCGAGGTTGGGCTCCAAATCTCTAATCTTAATTATTTCAATAAAAGCTTTTCCTTTTAACAAAAAGAAAAACCCTTAACTGTCTCGTAAAATCATTAAATATCTCCTAAATACAATACAGTTGATTTAAAAAATTTATAAAAGTATTTTCTTTGGTAATGCATTTTCATAGTTTTTATCTCCACAAATTTTGAGAAGCCTTAGATTAGTAGTTTTAAAAGCAGTATTTGTTCTGAGATGGAAATCAGCAAAACTACTGAGTTCAAAATGCATTAAATTACATGTCACTAGAAAGTCCCGTTTATTTAAGAGAATTACTGTCTCTAAGTCTTGACACAAAATTTGAGCAGAGTGCTCCCAAATTAAGATTATGTTTAAGAGCTCTGGGAGGTAGGGGTCTGCCATATTTGAAGAAACCCACACAACTCTTCCTCCCGCCCTCCCTCCATGATTACTGTGAGCCCTTGCTGCCTGGGATTATCAATTTCTACTATTGGTTTACAACACATCTTCATTTTTAGATACCTAATCCCGAGTATGTGCTTCCCATTCAATATTCACATTGTGTGAGTATCAGAATAGAAGGCCACATCTTCCTAGGAAAGAAATCACTAACCCTGATTTAGTGAAGAAACAGTGCAGATCCAAGACACTAGGATCACGCATTTATGGCAGCTGCTGCTGTAAAGAACACAGGTTGCTCTGTCCACTATCTGTTAAAGCTTTTTCAGTTATGAATCGCTACACTTGCAAAAATCAAATGTCAAACAGAATTGGCTAGTGATACACAGTACAATTACTAAGCAAAAATACTACCAGATGCTAGGAATGTAAAAGCAACTACTATGCACATGTTTATACAGAAACTCCTATTCAAATAAGAGGAATTTGGCAGATGACTGATATTCTGCAAAGAAAAACAGTAATTATGCAGAGACAACTGTTTTATATGGTTTAAAATATGGTTGCTTCCACTTCCTTATTTTGCAAAGGTTAAAGTTAAATTCCATTTTTATGAGCGAAATGCTTGTTAAAAAGTTTTAATTCAGCTGATTTAGCAGCTCTAGAGCTACATAAATAGTACCAGAAACTGAGAAAGAACAAGAGACCAAAGTAAAAGCTTTGCAAAAATAAAATCTGCATTGTGGATTCAAGTCTGTGTGCCAATATTGTGCCCAAAGAAATGTAGAACTGCCAAGTTATAACCTCTGAAAATAAGGTTGAAAATTTAAATGCTGACAGGGCCTCATTTACAAGACATGAACTGGCCATTGCTAAAAGCAGAAACCAAAGTAATAAGACATCTTGACATTCGTGCTCTATTAGTAAATTGTATGAAATGAATATTTCTGATATTCCTATTTAGATAAATTTAGATAATGTTTTCAATTAAGTAATTCCTCCTTCAAAACAAACCGTAGGTAGAAAGGAGCCAAGACGGACAGAGAGGATGTAAGCACAGTAGACTCTTCAATTTCATACATGCACTATACCTCTATTCAAATTCTTAGCAGCAGTTTCTTTCTTCTTCCCTTGAGAAGGTAGCGAAAAAGGCAAAGCTTTGGCTTCAAAATATTATTTTATTTGCATTATGATATGCATAGATCATTTCTCTAGAACAAAATTAAGATTTATAATAATAAATCTTATCACCTGGGAACAACTAAGAATGGTTGAGCAAAGCAAGTCAGGAAGCCAATAAAAATAGGTCAAGCCCCAAGAACACTTTTAAACAAATAGCTTGAAGTTTAAAATAATCACATATTTTAGTAAGGACACCTAACATCTCCAGGTATTTTACCCAGATAAAAACTGTAAGTACTTTCAATTCATTTGCTGAAAGCCACCAGCTTATTCATGAGCAGCAGCCAAGGACCAGTATTTCCCAAATTCATTCAACGTTATACTTTTGGTCTACACACCTCTAAGCAGCATTTGAGGCTGACCATTTTTAGAGATAGGCTTACAAAGCACATGAACTATGAATTTATACTAATAGAGTAACAATACCTATTTATGAGAAAGAAGAAACACTTTTTTCCCAGCTCCTATTATTTGATCATGCTTTGCAGCAAGTACATGAACTTTGAAAGAAGCTGGAGAAGTGACTTTAATGTTCATCTGAAAATGCATTCAAATTTTGCCAGTTGACAAAATATTGGAAATCACTGTTTGCTGTCCAAAACACATTCCTATCATTTCATAAACACTAAAAAAAGCAAGCCTCTTCTGACATAAAAATATTCAAATGAGTCAATGGATCCATTTAAAGATTAAGTAAGCTTTACAGGGTTGAAAGGTGCTAATGGTTCCTTGACAGGAGACATAACAGTAAAGTGCTACCAGAACACTAATAATAGTGTAAAGTGAACTGTTTCAGCAGTCTCCAAATGGGACATCTGAAAAGACAGATTACTCACACTTAGATGCTGAATGGCTTTACTTTCAGTGTCTGGCCACATAAACGTTGCAACAGAGTGAAATCAGTCAGCACTGATGCTTACATACAATAAGAATTTTGAAGAACTGAGGAATTTATACCTTTTGACTGATAATGTCTAACAAATGTAAGACCTACATGGTTAGTGTAGACACTAGTGGTTAGTGCTTCTCAGGATCAGTAAGTGATCTGGATTCTTGTATTACTAAAATAAACTGAAGCATCTTTTACCACCTTTTCTTGACCTTGAATCTCTGGCTCCTGTTAAATCCAAGCTGCTTTCTTACAGTGTAATATCCTTACTGCTAAAGGTTTACTTCAAAGTTTCAGTTAGTACACGGTAATACAACACACTCTTGTGAAGTATTAATTAAAAAAAACCCCACAACAAAACCCAAAGGATGTATGGTTAAAAATATGTCTGGGTAAATTATTGTTAGACTATTAGCAATACTTGCAAAGATAAAAAAATGTATCAGCTTCTTAAAAGACAAAATTAAGAAAAATTCTTTGCCAAAGTAGTTCCATCCTAAAAAGGAAACACAAATGAAAGATGGACATGAAACAATCCCAGAAAGGAGAAATCTGACGGAGGGTAACAGCATGATGAACTTTTGTTATTTTGTTAGGAGATCTGATAACAGTTATTTTTCCATTTAACTGACTGATGAATGGTGATCCAGAATCATAAGTTTAAGTTAGCAGAATTAACTTCAAATTCTAAGTTCACTTAGATCTAAAGTGCAAAAGGAACAGATATGAAACGTACATGCTACTATAGGAAGTATTTAATTTTTAAGTAGTTATAGAATGAAAACACAACCAGCAGACATTCAATATATACACAGTTTAAGATGCCTAGATGAAAGACTTTGCAGAAATGTATAGAAGTATACCTTACATAGAGCAGTTACTTACTTTCAGGGCTTCTGTTTTGCCATTGATTATATTCCGCTGTTAAAGCTTTCACTTGCATTGTTAACAACGAAAGCTGTATAACAAGAAAAGAAGCATCTCTTGAAGTGTGTTGAGTTGCATTAGAGTAAAAAGAAATAGAACAGGATAGCAATTCATTTATTAAGTTTATACAGCAGAAAACAAAAGACCTTCTATTACAACAGACCACTCATTATTTCAAAAGATTTAAAAAGCCACTTGCAGGGATCCAGATATATTTTTATTCTTTTTTCAAAAGGGGGAAATCAGAACTAGTCAGAATTGGAATTTTCCCCCTAAATTCCTCTGTAATACCAGATAATGACCACAAGTGAAGATGAGCCACTAGAAGCAATGACAATACTTCACATCTTCTTTCCTCCTTAGATGTATGGTTCATACAAACCTAAGTTAAATGGACCATGCTTGATATACATAATGACTAAACAGAAGATGGGCTTCCAATAAAACAGCAGTCAAATAAATCTTCCATCAAAACTACATCTGTGGACTCAGCAAAAAATGCTGTAGAACTAGTGCTCCAGCTCACTGTAATCACTGAAAATATAGGAGCAACAAGAAAAAACACCAGTTCAGAAAAGTTTATTAAAACCTCCCAAATCGAACAACCACAGATTTTTAAAAATGTACTTTAAATCTTACTGTGTTCCGGAGAGTGAATATATTCATTATTACTATTCCATTTCCTGAAACTGAAGACTACACCTATAATTTTTCTTCAAATACATTGTAAATTATGTATAGATATCATATTACAAGTAATCTAGTAAAAAATTAAGCATATATTTAAATACCAGATGTACTGCTGATATGGTCAAGCATTCCGTAAAAAGCACTGCAGATTGCATTTGGCTTTACACCAACTAAAAAGAGAAAAATATGCTAAGAATCATCAGCCAAGTTCTTGTAATAAAAACATCAAGAATGGACAACTTAAGCTGAGCTTTTCACTACTGCAAACAACTTTGTAAAGTGCATCTTCAAAAGAAAACCTTTTAAAATAAAGGAAAACAAAACAAACCCAAACCAAAAGAATAATGACCATACAAACATTCCTTATTTTCTAGATCAGGTGGTGTAATCTCTTTTGTAATGGAGCACCACTCTTGACAATACTATCAGCTCATTCTTGGTTCCTTGAAACTTGATAAAAAATGATGTACAAAATATTCTGGATATTACAGTAAATGAACAAAAAAACCCTTTCAAATAAATTAACGTTACCCTTCAGGAACCTTAAATCAAGGATCATCTTTACAACAAATATATACAGCAAGTATGTACATCACATGTCTCTTGCTCACACCCTATACACATTCCCAGCAAACTATGCTGCTCAGTAATTGTCCTGGGTTCAGCTGGAATAGAGTTAATTGTCACAAGAAGCCAGTAGGGCACACGGCCTGGTCACTGACTCAAAGTAACCAAACAAATGGCATATTTAGTAGCATGTGATGACATGCTGGCTGGGGCAGAGTAATCACTGCTCGGGAGCATGCTGGGCATCACGCAGTGAGAAAACTGCACTGTGTATTTCTTGCTTCATACTTTCTTCTTATTAGTATTATCGTTGTTACTGTTCTCTTCTTTTGCTGTTCTGTCAAACTGTCTTTATCCCAACACACAAATTTTGCCTTTTTCCTTCTGATTTTCCTCCCCATCCCACTGGCAGGGAGCAGTGAGAGCGCGACCAGGTGGTCCTTTGTTGCCAGCCAGGGCTAAACCAGGACAGTCATTTTTGGGGCTCAATGTGAGGCACAAAGCATTGGGATAATGGCAGGGCTGACCAGAGTGTGTTAAAACAACTTTGATATAATTTATTACACACATTTATTTTAGTTAAATAGTCACTGGTCACAATGTTGCATTGTTTAGTCACATGGTTACAGCATGTAAACCCTTACTTGCTTGTATGTATCTCCTGTGGTGCTGTTTTATCACCTCTGGGAAAAGAATCAGGATTATCATTCTGCTGTACTGTGTAATATCAACTCATGATAACATCACTAGGCATAAGGGTAGGCTGGTATTTGTATGCAGCATTGCTGTCCTGCTTGTACCTTGGGTGCCATCTCTTTGAATCTATGAATAACCACACCCACTCTACAGGGAAGACGAGGGGATACTTTCCCCCTCAACTCTTTCACCCTCCCTTTCGCCTCCAGGCTAGATACAACCAATTTTCAGAATTCCGAATATCCTTGGGATTTTGAAGCCAGCATGCTCTTACTGCTATGTCTCCTGAATGGGTTTCAGGTCTTGACTAGGATTAAACAACTATTTAAAAGTATCACCCAGAGATCTGCCCCAAGGCTGGATAGCTATGAGTGGCAGGGGGTGTGGGATAGTGTGGGCAGATGCCTAGGATGGTAGGCACCTCTGGTGTTTTGGAACTTCACTCTTGAACAAACGCAGAATCCTGACAAACTAGTAGAATACTTGGAACAAGCATGCTGTCGCCCTGGCAGTTCCAGGGAGACACAACTTTTTGCAGTGTCGTGGGGCCTGGCCCATGCCTACCGAGCCCTGTTTGACATTGTTCAGTGTTCTAAAGGGGAAGGGGGGGGGAAACAGACAATGGGTACTGCTGCTGCCCCAACCCCTGTGACGGGCACGGTGGCTACTCAGACCCTGGCAATGGGTACTGCAGCAAAACGAGAAAACCAACCTGTGCAGTATCAGTTGCCTCTACACAGAAGAGGAAATACACAAAAAAATTTGCTTGGTGAAGGATGACAATGAGCTAGGGCCATCACAAGAGCAGGAGAAGGAGGCAGAGCCAGAGATCACCACCCTGTCCCTGTGTCTGAGCGAGATGCAAGATATGTGAAAAGATTTCAGACGTCACCCAGGTGAGCACATTGTCACCTGGCTGCTGCGGTGCTGGGATAGGGGCAGCAGCTTGGAGTTAGAGGGTAAGGAAGCCAAGCAGCTGGGATCCCTGGCCAGGGATGGGGGCATTGACAAGGCCATTGGAAAAAAGGCACAAGCCCTCAGCCTCTGGAGGAGACTTCTGTCAGGCGTGAGGGAAAGGTACCCCTTCAGTGAGGATGTTGTGGGTTATCCAGGCAAGTGGACCAATGTGGAAAGGGGTATTCAGTACCTGAGAAAATCAGCTGTGCAGGCGCTGGTGTACTATGACCCAGACAATGCGCAGTTACCCACAGACCCAGATGAAGTCCAATATACATGACCCATGTGGCAGAAGTTTGTATGGAGCACACCATTGCCCTATGCCAACTAGCAGTAATGGACTGGAAAGGTGAAGAAGCACCAGTGGTGCATGAAGTGGCTGGCTGACTCCAGCAATATGAAGAAAGCCTCTCTTCCTCCCTCGTGTCAGCCGTGGCAAAACTGTCCTGGAAGATCCAACAACTCAAAGAGAATGTGTTCTGCTGCCCACCTGTATGAGCCAGTGTCTCAGCTACTAGGAGCAAGTGTTTCTCTGCTCAAGAGAGGCGACATAGGGTACACACCATGAGGTACCCTGTGTTTTTACCTGTGTGACCACGGAGAGGACATGAGAAAATGGGATGGAAAACCTACCTCAACCCCAGAGACACGAGTGCGTGAGCTGCAAGGTAAAACAATCACAAAAGGGGATTCTTCTAGGAAAAATGCTGCTCCAGTTTCCAGCAGGCAGTTCTCCACACAAAGTGGAAAGCCTGATCTTATTTCTGATCCTCTTGAAGAGGCTTCTAAGTCATTTTCATAAGTGAGCAGTAAATTCTTTGACCAGGATTAGAGGGGTCCTGCCTCCAGCCAGGTGGAGGAAAGGGACAACCGTGTGGACAGTGTGGATTCGGTGGCCTGGCACGTCAGATCCACAAGAGTATAAAGCTCTAGTGGACACTGGTGCACAGTGTAATTTAATGCCATCAGATTTCAAAGGGTCAGAGTCCATCTGTATTTCTGGAGAGACAGGGGGGTCCCAAGAGCTGAAGTGAGCCTCACTGGGAAGGAGTGGCAGAAGCACCCCATTGTAACTGGCCCCGAGGCTCCGTGCATCCTTGGGATAGACTATCTTAGGAGAGGCTATTTCAAGGACCCAAGGGGGTATCG
>Ga0065711_1032693_pt1 | contig 26865 bp, 11 predicted proteins | sample Hoacrofraction12_FD_59098 | JGI IMG/M metagenome (GOLD analysis project Ga0065711, IMG submission 59098) | Hoatzin crop microbial communities from Cojedes, Venezuela - Epithelial fraction 12 v2 (version 2) | ecosystem: Host-associated > Birds > Digestive system > Esophagus > Crop | place... | reverse complement strand
ACCTTGTCCAGGCGGGTCTTGAATATCTCCAGAGAAGGAGACTCCACAACCTCCCTGGGCAGCCTGTTCCAGTGCTCCATCACCCTCAGAGGGAAGAAGTTCTTCCTCATGTTGAGACGGAACTTCCTGTGCTTCAGTTTGTGCCCACCGCCCCTTGTCCTGTCGCTGGGCACCACTGAAAAGAGCCTGGCCCCATCCTCCTGACACCCACCCTTCAGATATTTATAAGTATTTATAAGGTCCCCTCTCAGCCTTCTCTTCTTCAGGCTGAACAAGCCCAGCTCCCTCAGCATCCTCAAAGAGATGTTCCAGTCCCCTCACCATCCTCACAGCCCTCCGCTGGACTCTCTCCAGTAGCTCCTCATCTTTCTTGAACTGGGGAGCCCAGAAGTATTTGTTATATTTGAAATAAATTGTCAGCTCCACCAGAGTCAATAAGAACATTACTTCAGTGGTACGAGGATTTAATTTTCATGCTTCAGTGCTCTAATGAGCTTCGTTTATACAAGAAGGCTGAATTTAACACTGCATTTCTGCTTAAACAGGCCTAAAATAGGATACACCTCTGACATTGGCTCTTACATCAAAATCTGTTTCATTCACACTGAGCTAAGTAAGTACAACCGTTTTCCCTCCTACAAAAATAAAAACAAGAAAGCCAAATGCACAAAGTGGGAAACACACCACTCCTTTAAAATGGGAGTGGCAAACAACTGTGCTTAGCAAAGCATGTAACATTTATTTTTGTATGGAAAAAAAAAAAGGGTCAAACTAGTTTCTTAGTTATAAAAGGAGAAAAACTGATGAAGCTGAAAAAGAAGTTAAAGGCTTGTTCATAGAAAAAAAAAATTAAAGTGTAGTACCATAGAAAAATGAAGCGTAAGAAACAAAGTAACTAGCATAAATACTTAACAGTGAAGTCGAACAACAGTCAGAGTTAATTTAAAGTTCTAACAGTTGAGTCTAAAACTAACCTAGCTGGATAGGTGGCAGAGAGGAAAATACAGGGCTGGAGAAATTGTTCAGCTGAACAGAAGATTATTTGAGATACATTTTTATATTTGTTTAACCATACACATGTAAAGCCAAGCTTTACATGAAAAAACATTTACAAAGTGCATTTCCAAAAATCAGAGCTCAACAATTTAAGAGATTGGTGTTGAAGGCTCTTCTATCAAGCCTTCTGAGCATTATGAACTATCTTGACTGATGACAGAGGTACATCACCATGAATGCAGCAACATATAAAAAAGTTGCACATATCTTCAGTGACAACTAAATTTAAACATAAAATACCCGAAAGGAAAATTTAAGAGAAACTGTCAAAAAACAGAACTCAAGCACTGCACAAGAAAAATAAGTCCTCTGTCATCACTTTCCATATGCTGCATGTCTGCATATATGAATGAATTTATACATGCACAAAAACAGGAAGTTAGAGCTAACTGAAAATTCAATAATTCGAAGAAGAGATGTGAAATTCAGTGGAATGAAAAAAGATGTAATTGCCCTGGAAGGAAACGTAACCATACTGCCTGAACTACTATACACAGATTACTTGTTATTCTTAAAACAACCAGAACTTAAAGACAACAAGAACTTTTAAAGCAGTCTAATATGAACTACTCTGCTATAGAGATAAAATGTAAAATATTTTAATATCACTGTGAGGAACTGCATCTTTAAAGATACTAAAAATAGATACTGAAATACACTCCATCCAAAGTGAATGGCAGTCGTTCTTCCAATGAATAATCACTTGCGCTGTTAAAAATTTGAGTGCCTCATTTTTTATTCTATTTCTTTTTAAAATCGTACTTACTGATTCTTGGTATACTTTCCCCCAACAGACTAAATGCTTTTAAAGCAGGTGCTCTCTCCTTCTGAACTTACTTGTGCCCTAGAATTACACCTTTGTCTTCACACAGCTGTCCACTCCTTTAAGCCCCTGGGGCCTCTGCTCTATTCCCCAGTAACTGGTATCTTATTACGCTTTCCTTAGTGTTTTCCATTTAAGATTTTGGAGCACGCGAGACATAAAAGAAACATGCTCACAGCATTATGAAGCCTGCTTTCCACCACGTTCCTCTGCAAGTCATCAAAAGCCAATACTCTGCACAGAAGTAATTAAGATTCAAAATTCTTTTAATATCTTGTGGAATATCCTGTAAATGCTGGCCTAAGTTTGGGGTGACTGATTTAGTCATGAGTGGTTGAATTATTAATAAATTAGATCATCCACATAAGCCTAATTAAATCTTTGTATTACTCCACTGATGAAGTAATGGCCCTGTAAATGCCACAGAGATCTTCCGTTGTTTAGAAACACCAAACATCCTATTAGCACCCTAGTTGTTGTTCTTCATCCATTAAGCAACTTGCTTTCTTCAGGACAGGACAAACAATTCATGGCAGAGATGGTCAATGCAGAAGAAGCACAACCACTGAGAATGTGAGATCAATTTTCTATCCGTATATTATGCAGCTTCCAAAATGTGAGACAACATGGACATCTCTGCCCTAAACTGCTTAGTGGCTTAAAAATATCGACGTACCTTTGCTTATACAATAGAAAATTTTACAGAAAAAAAGATACGTTGTTAATACATACTAGAAGGGTCTAAAAAATATGCTAAAATTTTCTGTATTGACAACGGCACAGATGATAAAATTTGTGTATCTTGCAACCAGTCTAGCCTTCAAGTCAGATAGAGTTTTCTCGGGAGAAATTGTTCTACATCTTGAAGAGAAAAAACATTTCAGAAGGCTTGTAAGAGGAATGCTTGAAGTTGCATGAAAATACACATATAATTTTGTATTGCTTGATTAAGCTTTTTATCTAGCTCCTACTTATTTGGAAAAATGCACACAAAGGAGTACAGAATTTTATACTTATCTGCTAATAGGAAATATCTTCTGTCCTCTCTCCCTTCACTCTACACTGGGCAGTTGTCTGTCTTGCTTTCCTACCCATTTCCTCAGTCCTCTCTTCTATTCACATTGTCCTCTCCTCTATTCACATTTACTACAGGGTCATTCACTCTTTACCTTCCTTTTTATTCTCTTTCTCCTCCTCTACTCTGCCTCTGGAGTTGTTTTGCAAGCTACAGTACATATCCCCATATCTGACTACTTTTCCCTGTGTTACAGAGCTTCTTGCATTTCTACCTGATTTTCCAGTACATCCTGAATTCCCTTCCATCCAACCATTTTCTCCTTCCTGTAGTAGGAACACAACTATAACTCAACAATTTTATGCCAAATGTGAATAGCACAGAAGACTGCTTTTTCCTTCACCCCACACAGAACCTCACTGAAAGCAACACTTCTCAAGCTTGACATTACTTCATTTAAATGACTGTTGAAAAAATATTTAAAAGACATTCAGCAGACAACTAGCAACAGTCATAAATTAATTTAGAAATCCATGACAAAAAAACAATTAATTGCTTGTACTTGGTCATTAAAATAATTATACATACTTTTAAAAATAAATATTTATCACATAATTCAAAAGACACTTCCAGTGAAAGAAAGCAGAGTGAAAATACTCCTTTTCTTAGCTTTACAAGTTTCGCTCACAGAGGAAATCCAAGTAAATACACTTGATTTTAAGCGAAGAGGTTCTTGTGTGTTTTTATCCTATTTACCTTTGGATATCACGTTCAGCTGGTGTATTTTGTGTAATCAGACTAGAAGTGAAAAACCCAAACATTTCACTTCAGAATGAAATGCTGCGTCAAGCATTCCTTCAAATGCTACTGCAGTATTTTTAGAGCTCAGTCCTATAATGTCTTCAGACTGTTGCTCACGATCAGACTGTTAACTGTAAATTTTCTGTAAGTCTAGCCACATACTAGAAAGGTACCAATCTGGAGATAGAACATGCAGCAATTTAAGCATTAGAGCAAAGGGGTTTTTAGGGGCTGCCAACAGTTAAAGCAAAGCTGACCTACAGCTCATTCATCATAAAACCAGCACAAGAAATTACTTACTCCTCAGTCAATTATTTCATTCTAAGCCAGTAACTCAAATAGGCCCTAAATGGTAATAATGTTAGCGATTACTGCCTGATGATGAAGCCAGCCAAACGGATGCTCCCGGTTCTCTCCACGAGAACTGTAATTCCCAGACATGACTGGAGGGACAGAGAGCTCCTCCTCTGGAGCGATACGCTCTCTTTTCTAAGCCACACCCAGACAACCTGATGGATATTTTTCCATCCCTATGGTTTTATCATTGATAAGAAAGAAGTCTTTAATATCAAGCTACAGATAGGCTAATAAGAATGACTCTCCTGGAAAAGTACTTAATTGCTAATAATTAATCATTACCTAAATTTAAAACATTTCTAAGACTTCATCCAGAATACATACACAAAGCTTTTACTAACATGTGGGAAAGAAATTCAAGTCTCAATGGTAAGTTATAGTGAGACATGGAATTTCTACGTAGAAAACAGAAAACATGATGATACTACCCAAGTCTGCGGTTTGCTTTTGTCTCAAATACTGTGTCCTGATCTCAACTGGAAAAGGTTCAGAGAAGGGCCACAAAACATGGCCGAGTGGAATAACACGGTTGAGGCTTATAAAATAACACATAGCAAGGAAATGTGAGAAAACCAAACTTTTCCACCCAGCAGAGAGACTGTTTCATCAACGAGCCTAGTTTTCATTCTGGAAGCCAGCAGACAATGCCAGTAGAAATTGGCTCTCTATGAGCAACGTAGTCAAGCTGCAGAACTCCTTGCTGCTGCAGGAGTACTGTGAATGCTAAAATTTTATTCAGGGTAACAGACAACTGGATAAATGCCTGGAAGATAAGTCCAAAGACTACTAAACCCAAAAGACACTATCACCAGGTTAAGAAGTCTATTATCTACACATCTCCAGAGGCTGGGAAAGCACACTTGGGAAGTATCGCTATGCCTTTGCCCTATTCTCACTCTTCCTTTAGTATCTGCTGCTGGCGTTTGCCAGAAGATTGGACTAGAAGTTTTGGGTTGACCTAAGACGATTCTCCCCTTCTCCAGGAACTGTAATTTTATGCGCAGAAGCAGTGAACTCAAGGGTTTTGCTTCTCTTTTTTTTTTTTCTTTTAAATAAACTGAAGCATTGTGGTCAATAGTATAAAATGAATTGTGGGGGGTATGTATTAAAAAGTTATACATATAAAGTTATGTATTTAAGAATCTCATTTTCTCACAAAAAAGACACCTTTTCTTACATTTCAGTAAGAAGGCCTGAACAACTTGTTCGTCCTTTCCGTCAAAAAATAGACTTTTAATCAAAACTGAAGTTCCTCAGCTGTCTTAGCATGTATTTTCTTACAAGCTTAGCTGCAAGATTTTATACTTACAACAATCATAGGACAAATGAAAATGTTAGGACGCTCTACAATGAAAAAATACTCCAGGAAGTAGCCCCAAAACACCTGACAGGAGCTTGCTGAAATCTTCCTTTCCCATCCTCTGTCCTTACATTTGATGCCATGTGTACACAAGAAAAAACCAAACAAGTTCAACCTGTTTTCCTTTTGATTAATTCTAAAAGCACCATGTTTAGAGAGAAAATTTATTTCAATAATCACAGATTTTAATTCTGCCCTGTACCAGCACACTTCGAAACATTTTTATTGTTGCTAATGTTAGTTGTGTATGAGCCTTCTGTAGTGAACTGAGGGAAGTAAGACTAGAATGCAATTCGTATAATCCTGCAAAGTTCGTTTCTCTCCACTGAACACGAAGGGAGTCTGCACAATTAGCTCAGATATAAAGTAGAGGAGCTGAATTCAACCTTGGAAACTACTGTTATAAAGTTCTTATCCCAATATCTGTACCATTTTTCTAACCTCCACCAAATTGCCTCCACCAGTATTTTCACTTTCAGAAGTCTGCACACCAGGCCAGAATATTATTTATCAATAGTTTTTACCACTGCTATGTAAAGGGTCAAATAACATGCTTATTTCATCTTAGTATTTCCTTGACATACAAACGTGCATCCATTCTTGTTCATTGATGAACTTATATATGACTCATCTACAAATGTCACACAGAAATATTACACTAACTAGATTAAGATATTTTAATTAATTTGGACCACGTAAGTAATACTCCAACTCACTGATACCTCCCCTGTACAATGCTAAAATTTGAGATGCATCTATCATCCAAGTAACAATACCTGTAAAGAATGAGCTATTATTTCCATATAATTAAAGATTTCAGTCAAGTCACCATCAGCATCTCACCAAATTACCCTGGAGAAATTAAAATGGACTATATTAATGCAATGGTTCTCTTTTTTTTTTTCCTAAGACACAAAAGATTAACAGTGTGAGGTTTTTTTTTTGTGACAAGACCTACTTTTCATTAAATCATGCTGTCTGGCATCATTAATGATTTTTAACTGGCAGTTCTTTGTTGATATAGTCCCAAATTACCCGCTTCATTATTTCAAGTTGGAATGAAAACAAACTAAAAGATTACAGTTCTCCAGGTCACTGCTTTTTGTTCTTTATAAGCTCTAGGATTACTTCAGTAGTTCTCCAATTCTGTGAAATTTTACTGGTTAAGTTATTGTTGCTGAATCAGAATTCTTTGCTTCATACTTTTAAGACTATAAAATTACCCAAGTCCTGCTGACTTGACTGGTTGATCCCACTGAAACTGTCTTTAATCACTGTCTGTTCCATTCATAACATCTTAAAGATTCAGTCTCCTCTTCAAATAAGGAAGTTTCCGCATCATTACTTGCTTCATGTTATAAAACCTTTTAGTCACAACTGACTTCCTTGACTTTTTTTTCGTAGTACATTGCTTTATCACTATGCTGTCTCTTTCAGATTAGTCTAAAGGTTGCTTGGGGGAAGATGATACACTGGGTGATCAATAAAACGTGTTTGGTACTTGTAGAACTGTGGGGTTTGGGCATATCTGATGAGGCTTCTTCTCAAGTACACCTCTTTTCAGACAAAAATCTCTGGTAGGAACAATGTTCCTGGCTCATGCCTGCTGGACTGAACATGAGCACAGTGAATTTAAAACCCAGTTTTGGGGCTTAAGAGGAAAAAAAATAAAAATAAAAAAATCACAGCTTCTTCTCTCCTCTCCAAACCCACTCCATACACACACTGACACTTTTATATCCGGTTACCTCTCACCAATACCCTTAGGACTAGGTTATGTCGATTTTATCTAATTCATCTTCATTACAGCTAGAAAAAAATGAAGAGATAATGGTGACTGGCATTGTAGTAGCATGAGGGTGTGGTTTCCCTTAAGGATAAGCCAAACTAACAAACTGTTGTTGCCTAAGGGCTGAAATCCCGCTCATATCTCCTTCCTCTTCTGCATTTCACTCATTGCTTACCTGGCACATCTCTGAGTGCAAACAAAGCTGATTTGACTCGATAAAACTGGAGAGAAAAAACCAAGCAATAAAAGCAAATTTATTGCAATGGCAGGATTTCTGCTTAGTTAGTAAACTGAACTGGCATATCAAGTTTTCAGAAAACAACAGAACTGGTAGAAGGAAGGAGAAGGAATAGAGTATTCCCCATTTAGCACTGAAATGCTGTTAAATCTGGTCAGCTGTAACATGAAACTGCACCTTTAGTTGCTGATTGCAAAACTCACCAGAGTGGCAAGGAGACAATTTTTTCTCGAGGGAGACAGACAGGAAGGTAATCGCAGGCAAAAGCCTCTAATCTCAGGCTCTAGCCCCCAAACACACCTGATCCTATCCTGCACATCCGGCTTACTGTTCTCAGGAAACCAGTTATTTTTCCTCACTCCTTTCTCTCCAAAGGAGGTGGATCAGCACTCAGAAACCATGCAGCACAAGCTACCTCAGCCCTAGAAAGACTGCAGAAGGAGGAGAGTATGGAAAGTATGACAAGAGCCACCCAACCAAGGGACAATGCAGGGAAGAAGAGGTGAGAGATAGACATATTTCGAGGCAAGAGAAAAATGGGATATAAGATTATTAGCTGTAACACAGTTAACAAGTCGAAGTTGTATGTTTTTTCAACTGACCATCTGCTTATTTTAACCAGGCATCCCTGGTGCTTTAATCTGCAGCAAACAAGCTCTTCTGAGCTACTTTCACTAAAGAGATGAAACCCAATCCTGATCACTGGTAGCTAAGGAACAAGCACTCTTCAGGTCAGTCATCAGAGCAACTCTATCCATCAGGAGATACCACAGCAAGGCACACAGTCCTGCTGACAGAACTCTTCTAAACTTTAAAGGACTTTGGTCTGCACTCCTTTTTGATCATTTTCAGAATCAGGAAGAACAGACAGCGAGATCTGCATCTCATGGTGCCAGCATCATTTTGCTGAGGGGGGTATCTCGGTAATGTTTGAGTTCTGCTTGTTTCTATAGGTCAAAGAGCTTTGATCTGATACATTTTTTTCCCTGCAGACCTCCAATGGAAATCATAATCCTTGGTTTCAGTAGAACCATGTGATAAGAGAACTGTACTCTTTTCAAATACATTGTTGTCATTGCAACATATATGTGTGTGTGTTTATATATTGTCACGTATATACAGTGACAGTTTCTTTCTGCAGAATCCGACCAATTGGAATTTTCTTTCTAGAATGATGGCTATAATGAAAATAGTGAGGAAGACACATTTTTATCTTTATTTATATGATATTATTGACTTAAAATAAATTAACACGACCCCCCATTTTGAACTGGATGATTAAGATATTAAAATGTCCAAAGATTATTGTAATTGCTAACTTTCCAAGCTGCACATTCCATTAAATCCTCAGTACATCAAGTCTTGATGCGGAGGGAAGGAAGTTCTCATATGTTAGGATTTTATTTTCTTTTTTAGTCTTTCAAGTTCCAACCCCTACCCACTCCCATGGATACCAAAGCTGTGTTTCAAGACATTCATGATGTGTAGCCACTGCTGTTATGCATATCAGTACTAAAATCATCAGTATTTTTTTACTCCAACACTGTGAAAGACTGTTAGACACAGCATGTACTGATCAGTGAAATATACTATGTTTAAGCACTGATGATTAAAAAAAATATATATAATTCTTGAAAATACTACATCAGCTGAATTTTGCATGTTGGTAAAATAAAAAATAATTAATAAAACACAAGAAGAAATAAAATTTACCTACCTTTCTGGTAGAAGAATTTTCGATAATAATATGCACCAAGGTCTACATGTTCAACGATGTATCTTTTCACTCTGTCTAGATGTAAGATCAGATTCTCCTTGGGAACTTCCAGAACTGCTACTCCAGCATTTGTGCAATGAGAACTCAGAGTCGACTCAAACGAGGCACTTTCACATCCACTGAAGGAACCTGAATTAGATTTGGAAAGGCTGATCTTCCTCTCCCCTTCCCCACCAATCTCATTACGAAAATAAGGACAGCTCATCACAAGTTCATTGCTTTTATCATCCCCCTGGTCCATATTGAGACTCCCTTTTGAATTCAGGTCTTCAGTGCTGCCCATTGGAGAATTGAAACTGGCAGAATGCGACAAAGGTCCAGAGACAAGTGATGCTACAGCAGCAGCAGATGCACCTGTGGTTGTGTTCCTTCTTTTAATAACATTATGCCTGTTGATTGCTGCTTCATTTAAATCAAATAAGATACTCTGTACATCATAATGAGCAAAACACTTGGGACAAGTCCAAGGCTTGACGCTATCTTCTGACCTGTTATCTTCAAGATCTGAAGACTTTCCAAGCTCCCCTTCACCTTTGGCATTGCGCAGCTTACGAAAAATGGATGAATCTCCTGTCTCTGATTTTGAGCGTCTCTTGAGTGGCTTCTCCCTTTCCTTAAAGAGTCTCAGGTTTTCCCTTTGAGTAATAGGTCCATCTATCACATCTAGAGAGAATCCTGAACCCTTGCTCCCACTGGCAATCAGGAGTTCACTGAGCTTAGTTGTGGCTGGGCTTCTCTGATCGCACTTTTCATCTTTATAGCCCTTCAATAAGTCAAAAAAACTTTCCCCTGAAGTTCCCTGCTTATCTATGGAAGATGTGCTGCCATACTCCCTGTGCAGAGATGGTCCAGATTTAAAAGTGGGTGAAATACATTCATCAAAACTATCCACATCAAGCTCACTTATGGTAATGTCGCTGTTGCTGCGCTGTCTTATTCTGCGAAGAGCTTTCCTTGGGGAACTGGGATAGCCATCAGGTGTAAGAAACCTGGAGTCTAGATTCTCAGATTGTCTGGTCTTGGTTTTAAGTGTGCTCTGGATGCTCTTTAACATGACAGAATCACTAGCATTCAAGTTAACAGAGCTTCCCTGACTCCCAGGACTGCTTTTAGAAGACATGCTGTCAAGGCAACTTGATGTTTCAATATCTTGACTAGATCTGCTTGCTTCCTTGATGTTCTCCTTCCTTGGGGGCCAATCAGCAATCCTTGCCCTCACCCCCATTTTAGGGACTCCAGGAGTAGAGGTAATGTGATGGGAACTTTCATTGCGAGGAGGTCCAACTGGTGCCATGACTGCAGATCCTAAGCTGCCATTCTGTGACCTAAAGCGCCTCATATAAAAGTCATCTGAGTGGACTTTTGAGGTGCCATCTGTTCCGACTGATACCCCAGTGGCAACAGCCCTTTCAGTCTGCGACCGCTTCAAGCTGGTCATGATCTTTCAGTATGTTCAACCTTAGTGAGTTCCAAGAGAAAACACAGTCATTTCTGCTTTTCAAATACACAGTTCTCTTTTGGAGAATAGTCTCCAAAATATACAATGGTTGCATGAGATCTTAATCACGGACATTTAAGGAGACAGTTAAATGCAGGATGTCTAGCAAATTCAGATTTTCAGAAGGTTCTGATAAGTAGTAATTTCCATTAACTTTTGCATTTTAACAAGTAGCCATGATCCAATACATTCAAATTGTTCCAACATCACTTGCGCTCCAAAATGTCAGAGTTATAATCCAATTGCTTATGCTTCTGTTAAGCCTAGAAGAGAGAAAAAGCGAGATAAAAGCATTAATCATGTCACATAGAACTTTTTTCTTAACTGAAACTATCAAAGTAATCATTACACAGAGTTAATATTTCTAACAAACACACTTTTAAACTTTGTTGATCATCATCTCAAAAATGTATAGTTGTGTTATATGGTGGTGAAGAGTTTTCTAGATATTGTTGGTTTGCCTTCTGCAAAAATACTTTTAGATTTGGATTCCACAGCTAAATACAATGTTTTTCTTATGAACTGATTAGTAGTAATTTTTAGTTGGGTTAGTACACTGTTCTACAAAGCACAAGTAGGGAGCTTATCTCCTCAGCTGAAGGACACACAGAGCATACATTTCCTGTAGAAACTATAGAGGAGCCAGATCAGGACTCCAAATTCTGTTTATAAACGCTTTAAAGAATTTACCATTTAAAAGTCATACATCCTTGGTTGCAGTTAGGTATGAACAATCCCTATTCAACTTTTCCATTAATGTAAATAACTATAATATGATAACAAAAAAAAGGAAGGAAGCTAATTAGCAAAAAGATTACAAAATGATAATAGAGAGAATGGCTGTCAATAACATTTATTCTGTGTTTAACACAGCCTTATTTGCAGATTAGGTGGATAGTCCAGAACGCACGTATTACATCTGCCCAGATTTCAAAGACTAAAGCTAAATAGAAACACATACTTTTAAATCGCTTGATATGAAAAGTTCCCTTTATTTCCCTGGCTAACACAATACTGTCTGCCACAGCTCCTGTATAATCCAGCTTTACAAAGCTGTAGAAATATAATGCTTTCCCATACCTCACCAGTACTAAAGTGATTACAAAGGAGTCAGTATACCACCCTTTGAGGAGCTAATAAAAAAAAAAAAAAACAAAAACCAAACCAAAACAAACAAAGAAACAAAAAACCAAACAAAAAAAAACCCCCACAAAAACCACAAATACATACTTGCTGGTAGAAGACAATAGCATGAGCTTGTAAAGACAAATCTTGCATTACTGTGTATATCCTTTAACACAGAGAAGTTAATAATTTTCAAAGGCTGAACCAATTACACAAAAGGTGGCCTTTAAATATTTGCCAAATGTGTGCAGAGAGATGCTGCTGAACCAGCACCGTGCTGACAATACAGTATTGTCTACGAATCAAGGCTTTCTGATGCTTCCAGGGACACTAGTACTTTCTGCACTCTCTTCTCAAGACTAGAGAGTACTTTGCTCCACACTAATTAACCATCAAGCCAGGGCACTTTCTGCCTCCAAGAGCAGTATGTTTTAGCTTCACTTGCCATACACAGCACCTCTTTGAAATAGTTGGTATTTATATAAAACTTAACACGTAAGGAATACTTAAAATGCAAGCTGACTGCATCACACATAGCAAGAACGGTACAAGTGATCTTAGGGTGTTATTGTATTTGCACAGCCATTGACATCAGTGCAGTTACTTTCCTTGTAATTCTGCTACAATGATACTGCTGAAACAGTAAGGTTTTTCTACCTATATAAATAGAATAACTTTAGAAAGGCAGTCTATCCATGCAGCTGTCACGAAAGTACTTTTCAGCTGTAACTTTTTACAAGTTTCAAATGCTTTCCAGTCTAAGAACTGTTCAATCTGCTGAAACAAATTTGCGCACAAATCATATCAAGGAAGGAAAAATGCAAACACTGTGTGCCATCACATAACCTAATGTGCTGTCTATACTTTTCAACAGTGCCAAGGCAAATATCATTTATGCAATAAGCTCTATGAAATGGGAACACTGCATAGCCCTTTCTGAAGAGCTATACAGACTTGCTTTTCTAGGGAAAATGGAAGGAAAACAGAATGAAAAATGACAAGGGTTTAAGGGCAGGAGGAAAACAGGCTAAGAGGGATAGTGAAGGAAGAGTCCAGCTGAGGGTGGAACACAAAACAGGCAGAAGTGACCACTACCACACACTCTTCTTCATAGCCTGCAATGAAACCCAAGATTTCTGTCTCTCACCATTCCCCTTCCACCTCCAATATCCCTGAAAGCAAAGCATACATCTCCTCCCCATCAAGTGCTGGTCCTTACAGGAAACAGATAACCTACTAGTACAAGTTTCTCATTAACTGAAGGCCAGAAGCTCATGCAGTAGCTCTAAAAAATTCCGAAGCCTGGTGTTAATCAAATAAGCATCCAAATGCTACCAGGTGTCATCGTCCTCCCCCCAAATTATTTCTTTCCCCCTCTTTAAAATCTCAGGGACAAGAATCCTATATAAAGTTAAATAGCTATATAATCATATATTTTAAAAAAGTGCTCTGTGGAACTTATTCTTCACCTGTTGTATGTGTGGTACAGTCATAAGTTACATGACCACACAGTGTATTTTTCAGATGAAATACTTTCTCTGTTCCTGACTCAGCAGTAAGGATGTCTCACTCAGGGGACCAACAGTTCTGCACGTTTTTGCAACTGTCCTACTTCATCTGCTGTAGCAGCTGGAATATAGGCAATAAATGATTAAGGTAATAGTTGATATCATACTCTGAAGAACTGAATTCCACCTTTGCCTATGTCTATTTTGATATGAAATAAATCACACAAGTCACGATTTTGGAGACTGTAACTACACTGTTTCCCTAGCCCTCCCTATCCTGGTGTCTAATTTGAGACCTAACAGTCTGATCTGATAAAAGGTTTGACTAGCTCCAAGCAAAATAAAGTGAGAGCATTATATTCAATAACATTAAAAACTCCAAAACTATAGGTCCTGAGTACACTGGTCATCAGATTTAATAATAGCACAATAACAGCAATCTGCACTTTAATACGTTCTCATATTCATTACTTGCAAAACACGACAGCATCAAAGACAGGGTGAATCATGGTTGATTTTAATGACCACAGTTACCAATATCCAGATGATATTATGAACTGGAAAACCTGCAGAAAGTTAAACATCAAGGAGTAGAACTGCTAACACAAAATATGCAATATATTAAAATTAGGTACAACTACAAAACAGGTAGCATGGTACCTACTTGTAAAGATGACAGCAGTAATCATGAAGAGTAACAATTCCTGTTTTGCTACTATTGGAATACAGAAAAAACATAATTCAAGGTAGAGCTACAAATATTTATACAGACTACAGCAAGGACAAACTAGCATAGCCCAAGGAAATGTATGCTTCTCCAATTCATCTGAGCTTACTGAGGAAGCCAACAGAACACTCAGATGAATGCCTACATATAAAAAGCCATAAATGAGAACCACATGCAAAAACTTCTAAAAGAGGTACATTTAAATTTGGTACCGATTATATCATTTAAAAACCAGTTAAGAGATCAAGCTTGGAAAACTGATGATCTGCTTATCAGATTGCATGCAGTTACTAGCAAAGCAAGCCAAGGATCTTCACAACGGGTCTCAAATCCTTGAGACAAAGTTTATTAATTATTTTTCCACCAGCACCAGAGTACTTTGCATCTGTAGTTCATTTCAAAATGAGAATAAACAATCCTGTTTTCATTCTTTCCCTTTCTATTTATACCTCTTTCATCACTTTGCTTCCTCCTCCAAAACTGGGATTCCAGCCACAGAACAAAGGACCATTCTGATAAAACTAAAAGTCCTTGCAGATGAATCACAAGACAGTTGTGCAGTCCTATGTCATTCTGAAGAGGCAGGTACATCAACAGATCTTCATTTATTACTCCTCATGACTGAAGTTAGCCACAAGGAAAATGGAGATGAGCTACCAGTAGTGACTTTACCCACAACTGAGTCTTACTTAAAGAGATTTAATAATTACTGTTATCTGCTGGGAACATGCTGAGACTTCAGACTGTAGTATCACGGATGCTAATGATCCTAATACTCTGATGCTGACAGATATCGATTTGAGGGCACCAAATTATTTATGATTTATAACATTCCAGAGGAAAGACTTCATATTTCACTATCAACTGTCATTAGAAAGTGTCATTTATAATTAAAAATTTGGGGATGAGGGAATCAGTTTTCAAATTCTAGAAAAGTCTCACTTTTGCCAAGCCTCCATAACCCTCCCTCTCAGCCCCCCAGTCAAACAAATAAAATATAGTAGATGATGGTAAATGCAACATATTACCAGGGATATTTTAAGATACTGAAAGCTTTAGGATAAGGAGCAATTAATAGCATTTATAGCTGTAACAGCATTTTACAGCAAGTAGTTGTTAAAAATGTAAATTAAATAATCTCTATCCCACAGGCTTTACTGAAATATAGCCAACTAGGAAACTCAGTTGAACAAACACACATTACTGTCAGTAACCCTTGTTAACTTTTACTGGGAAAAGAACTGGCATCACCGTAAAACCTGAAAACCAGCAGTTCCTCTGAAACCAGAAAAATAAATGACAATAACAAAAAATATTTTATACATGAAAGCTTATCCGTCTGTGTCACAAATTCTTACCCAAATTATAACACAGATCAAACCCCGGGTCGAACATTCATTTATCAGCCAATTAAGTTACTATATTTACAAAATAATGTCTAATTTAATAAAATTGATTCCTCAGAGGAGAAAAATTCCATTTAATCTTTATAAATACTCGGCTTTATGTGGTTACCTATTATTATCTTTATCCTTTTCTTCCCAGAATTACCTTTATCTTTATAATTGAAGGAAAGTTAAAAGGTTCATCTTTCAGAGGAAGTTTTTATCAACTGAAAGACTATGTGAAGAATAGTGTTTGGTATTTTACTAGCTTATCAGTTTTATTTTTGTCACACTTAGAGGAAGTGCTGGTTTTATGTTAACTGAATTTGTGACAATTGTCAGCTCTGCATAAGATAAAAGATAGGTTCCCCACAACTTTTCTTTCTCCTCCCCCCACCTCCCCAATTTATGTTATCTACAAAATTTGCCACTGATCTACATGTAAGCAAGTCTGTGTTTCTGCCTTTTTCTCCGAATGTTTCCTTGCTCCCTAACCCTCGGAAGAGAATCTTTGCTCTAAAGAAGCAGAGTGCCATCTGTTGCCATGCACACAATGATCACCTGCACTGACCTGCTGAGATTTAATGGTACTTTATTCTTAACTTCTTTCTCTGCTGAAGCAGCTCACACAAAAATATAGGAACTTAGGCAAGGTTACATTGATTTTAAGATGTAGTAGTAATTAATATGAATTACTACCATCAGTTTCTGCACTCTTGCAGTATGCTTTTCTACAGGCAAACATAAGCTTGTTCTGCCACATGGTGAAACAACTGGAGGGTGTGCAGTCACTAGAGCAGGGTGCCGAGGTTGGGCTCATGCGCTGTGGCACTCAGCAGGATTTGCTTGCTCAGGTTTCGAGCCCTGCTAATCACGGTCGTAAACTGTTGGTCAGCTCAGAGCACACCAAATCAGCTGGCCTCCCTGTGCAGATGACCATGAAGTCACATGCAATAATCATACTCGCCTGCAGTCAGTGGTAAAGCATTCATGACATAACATGATGGTAAATGAATCATAACAAAAGGTATCAAATTGAGATGGACACAGGAACGCAGGGGATGGTAATCCCCTACCTGAGCATTTCAGCACATTTTGCTCCATTGCGATCTCCCACTAGTCTCCATGTAAACACTAGAATATCTCAAACCAGAATTATGTCCTCTGTTTTCATTTGAATTTTGTAACCATTAATCAAGACAAGGCTATCACAATACTCAAGTGTACAAGTAACTATTGCTGAAGCAAACCTTTTAAAACTCCTTTTAACTGAGACAGAGAGAGCGAGAGAGAGAGAGAAAAAGGCACTGCATGTGGTCATTTCGACTTCAACACTCATGTTCCATTTTGGTACCAGTGTCACTCATTTATTTAATTAAACCCAGAATCCCTCTCCTACAAGCTAACTTACAGGATCTGGAAAAAAAGACGCTGACAAGTCCTACTGTATGCTATACTGCATTCTATTCCTGGAATGAGATTGTTAACGGCAATAGTTTATTTTTGATAGCAGTGCTTGCTCTCTAGGAAGTGACTCTAAACCAGTGCCAAAACATGAGAGCAAAATATTCTAGCTCCCAGATACCATCTCTCAAGAAAATAAATTTTTAGCAACTACAAAAGAGAGTTACACTTACAACCACCCACCCCCTTCTTTTTTTCAAAGAGATGTTTCTTATCTGTGTTTCTGTTTCAGCATCTACCTGTGGATATATTGCATCCCTGAGTAAGGGTTCCAGAAACAGACCAACTGCTCTCTCTGGTGTTTGGACTCTTGTAAAAGTTACTTTCTGCAAAGCACAGAGTTAATCAATGACTAACTTCTGATACTGCAAGACTCTGACCTATGAATAGTCACAAACCAAAATCAAACACCAAAAAAACAGACCTAGAAACAAACCCCAAAGAAAATGGGCTGATAGCTGCTGGTATAGGTACAGCTCAGCATAATTGCCGTACATTACAGTAAGTGCCATGGATGCACTTCCCTGAGGTTTCCATCCTTGCTCACACTACCACAGCAGAAAGGCTTGCACACTGCCCTCCTCCTTGAGCCTGGCCACAAGTTTGTTTCGGCACAACTTTGGTACCAACTCAAAGACAGAGCTCAGCCTGCAGTCTCCGTGCTGCACCGCCAGCTACGTTCCTGTCTTCACTACATGTCTCGTGACGTCCTGCAAAATCAGAGCTGAGTGAGAAGCCCCTGTTTGGAAGAGGGGGAAGGAGGGTGTTTAACCCACCACCTCTAAACGTCCGGTTGCATCTAAGTAGTCTGGAGTGCACGTCAAAGCTGATTTTTTTTTTATGAAAGGTGTTAGACTGTGTCATTAATTTGATAATAGGATTATTAAAATATATAAACCCATCATTTTGCTAGTGTTTAAAATCTTTTTCCTAACACCACTTTGTTCCTTTTTTCTGGCGCTGCAGTTGTTTCTCCCTAAACTCACGATCTGGGAAAAGAATTGCAAGGAGCTGTTCTGCTGTCTTCATGAAAGTCATCCAGCTCCCAAACCTCCACAGAGCACTGTTTCTCCATAGGTTGATTGATCACAGTGTCATGTGTTTAAGGGAGAATCAAAAGCAGCTTTTTAGAATCAAAAGTTAAATTTTACCTGAAATTAATGGCTTTATTCTCAGCAACCCCCGTATTAACCATCTAGAGAGCGTTTCATACTTCACGCACACTCCTGAACATGCTCCTGCAATTACTGCTCTTGCTTTAAAGGTACCGCTGCAGTGCCGGGGGGGGAGAACAAGGAGCAGGGAGATGACCACGAGACACCCACACGAGGTGCTCCCAGTCCCTGCATCGCCATCACTCCTTCGCCTGTGACCTGGGCCTCCGCAGCAGCCAGTCGCACGCCACCTCTTCGCTCTCAGCCCAGCTCCTGGCACACTCAGCCACTGACCGCTGCAATCTGTCCGTCTCAGCCCAAGGACCGTTCTGTCACACAGCCTGTTTGGCCACAGCCCCCAGCAGAGCAGAACACCCGCCGTCAATCTGCATTTCAGACCTTTTGCTCCCTCAACAAAAACTACTCAAAAGACATCCGAGCATCTCATCAAGCAAACGATCATTTTTTCAAGCTTCGAAAGAACTGATAGGTGTTCAATGAATGTGCTTCTTTATCTGCTGGCCTGAACACACAAAACAGGTTGTTACTGCAGTCTATTGCATTTCGCGCATAGTAGAAAACACAACAGAAAGCAACGGGAAGCTATAAAATCAGGCTCCATGTTTGTAAAGTGAAAAACAATTTCAAACTACTATTGAAATACAGTATTTTGAAAGCAGACAGCTAAAAAAGGGGGTTCACTCCCCCATATAATCTATTAAAAATGTCCATTGGTCTGTCTAAATGGTATTCTTTTATGATAGCATACACAAAGTTGAAGTATTGTCCCCTAAAAAAGGAGGTTTGATTATTTTTGCATACATCTATCTACGTACATTTACAAACAAAATGTTAATGATACCTTCTCAAAGAAAGTTTGAGTATATTATAGACAAAAGTACATAAATAGAACATAAGCAAATGTTGTAATTAATCCTAATGTCATTTAAACAATTGTTCCCGCAGCTACTAATAGTTTACACATTTAATGAATCTGCATTCATTACTGTTAAGTGAAGAAAAAGTAACAAATTTAAACTTAATACCACTGAATTTTCATCGTATGTTTCTGTAAGAAACACTGAATGACAGAACCTAACAACCTGCAATAGGCTTCACAATAGAAATGTATTAGGTATTCAGATTATTCAAACTTTGGTCAAATACAGACAGCATAAAAATAATGATGCCGAAAATCACAGCCCAGACTATAAAATCATACAAGGGCTACAGAGAAGAAGAGAGAGATCTTTTTAACAGTTCACATGACCGAACAGATAAGGAAGCATATAATCCTCAAATAATCCTTGCAAGAAGTACAGCGGCTTCTGCTTCAAGAGAGTGTCACATACAGTCAAGCATGCAACACTGAGAAAGGAAGTTGATTAAAAACCTTAAAGGCAGATACAGACTTGTAAGCAAAAACTTGGACGGTACTTTGGATTTTATTTTTTATTTTTTGGTAAATGATTCACTTTGCTATGTTTGAGAAGACACATATAAAGAGCTTTTTGTCCTCTGACAACCACATGCCCATTTATTTTCCAAAATACCACCTTTATGGCTATAAAGTGATAAACAGCTCAACCTCCACACCGGACTCTATATAGCTTTTCTTGCTACTTTTCCTGTAGATACTTCCAAAGCCCTTTAAAATTAAGACTAAAAGAAACGGTGTTTTAAGCAAGCATTCACCAATTTTTTGTGTATGAAATTGTATCAGAAAAATATTATGGGATCTGTAAATAACTGAAATGAATTTCTGAGCACTAGGCATCTGGTGATAAAGATGAGTGTGTTACATACATTAATGGTATCACCTTGAAAACCGAAAGCGATAGCTGAAGCTTTCTTTCAATGTGAAATGCAAAAGACTGATGGATAAACAAGTAAACAGCTCTAAAAACCTAGCAGGGAATAGAGTACAACTACACAAGACTTCTACTTTGCTAAATGAATGAATATTCCAATGGCACTCTCCTTTTTCATATGGGAATTTACACAAGAAAAAAGTCAGACTGGTTGTCCATAAGTTATTATCCTACACCTAAAATGTTTCAAGTCCTAATAAGGGTGAATAAAATGATGTGGAAAGAGAAAAAAATTACCTGCCAAAATATGCAGTTACTCAGCAGAAATCTACACACTGCAGACTGCAACATTTATGTCTTAGAAAACAACAAAGCTAGATATAAACATTTTGGTTGATTCAGTCCTTGTGAGCACTGCGGTATGCGTGGGTGTTCAGGTTGGATTCAGAAGACTTAAATAGAAGAACAACTCTTTACATGCAGAAAACTGAGAAAGTGTTTTTCATTATTTAAAAATTCTCTCTTGTGTAGTTATCTCAGCAGTGACCAACAGGTAGATGCCACCCTTTGGTTTGATCATGTAGGTATTTTATGTTCTACAGTTCTAACATACACTATATAATAAAAGCACTTCAAAACATCCAAACAGACAGTACTTAGATTTTATAAGATAGCTATACAAGTCACCTGTCAAAGGCACAAAGGGAAAATAATACCTAGCTGGCCATATACATCAATTCTTAAGGAGTGATCATGAAATCTGTGCACAGCCCACTGTGTAAAGCGACCTACATCAAACTGCAATACCAGGGAGAAGCAACATAAGCAATTCTGGTCACGAATCCAGACAGTCAAACTGGCAAAGCAGGATACAAACTGAAAAGAGCAAGCAAGGTGGCACTGACACCTAAAAAACACACTTAGCAATTTAAATAAGAATCAGTCTATTACAAGCACACATATGCCAGCAGTACTGGCACTTCATCCAGACATCTTCAAACACAAGAGGCAAATTTAGGTGGATGGTTGGATGTTGCTAGTTATCCTGAAGCACAAGTACACCTGTGTGTCTCTGAGCTGCCCACCTGTCCATGCAGGTACCCCTCAGGTTTCATAATACTACAGATTTCTTTTACCAGCTGCCCATCCAGCCCAACACCAGTGAAATTATTCTTTAGAAGACTTATTGTCTGTTCTGTAAATAGGGCCACGAACTCTGGAAGAAACAAGAAAAATAAATCTACCTCTTTCTAACTGAATCCCAAACTGTCCAGTGTGTCTCCTCAAGGTTTTTTGCATTAAAAACTAACGAAATACAATGCAAAAGCCTTTTTGCCTTATGTGATTTCCCCCCCGGCTATGGTCAGTAAAAGGAAATATCTACATCTGTTCCCGGTTTATATGCATGCAAAACATTTTATAAAATGAAAACAGATTTGAAATCATTTAGATTCCAATACTAAACCTTCAAAAGCAAATTACCTACAGAAAGTACATGTGTGGGTGTATGCCTGTTTCACTGCATCAACAGCCTTAATCAGCCTTGCATACTATTTCTGATTATGGTTCATTATATAAAATCATGTTGATAACAGTTCAGCAAGAACATTTCTTAACCCTTTCTGAAAAACAGAAACACCATTCTTGCACCAGTTTTCACCCTTGAGGTGTGCATGTGGGGAGTGACGTAGCCCAGCATGCACAACTCTAAAAGCCTTAACAGCCAACTTCAGAACACAGGAATGTGCCTGAACCATCCACCAGTCCAAAGGCTGCGGCTTGTCCCTACGCCCAGCACGGTGACACCAGCAGAACCCTCCTCAGCTCCACTTGCCACTGCAACCCCAAGGTCCTTGCAGAGCCCTGACAGAAAGCAGCCTTGGAGGGCTAACGCACCCCGCCGCTCACACAGGGCTGCAGTGATTCCCACCGCACCAGCTGGAGCCACATCTCCTGTTCACAAGTTGAAGGCCCAGCTAGGATTTCTCAGAAGTGTTCAGTAACAAACAGTGCTTGGAAGCCAAATGTGCCTTCTTCAGTTGGCAGGACTGCATTTTCTTAAGCATGCACACTTTCTTTTTTGGTTTTTATATACTCTTCTATTACTTTGAAACGGGAATTTTATCAGTATCATGTATCATCTGTTAGACAGATCACTATTTGAAAACTACCTGAAAATGTCAGCAATTATGAAGCATTGCAAATAATTTATTGGCAGAATTTCTGGTCAGAAAGGGATTGTACCTGTGGTCCACAATCTACTTGTTATATTTCAAGATACATCAGGTCTTGATCATACCCCATGAAGACTAAATGATTTTACACCTCCTTCCATTAAAGAAACTTTGCTCAGTGATACCATCATTGTTGAAAACACCTCATCTTTCCATACTGGAACACAGAGTTTTTTCTAGGGACAATGTTTAAGAAGAACGCTTGTCTTTTACCACAATTTCAGTAGCTGATTCAGTAACCAGTGTGATGTTAGCACTTCTAAGTCTTTGTCATAAAGCAAAATTTCCCCTTAGTTACGATAGCAGCAGTGAAGAGTCTATTTTGACAAGCATGCTTTGGCAAAACCTACCTTCAAACCAGGGGGGTCGAACACAGGTAAATGTAGTAATGTCACCTTAAACTAGTGCTTGCAAGCGCACTGAGACACCGACAAACACCAGCAGACTTCTAAAATTCAGTTTCTACATAGTTGTAAGAACTCCGTTGTGTTACCATTTTCTCACTAGTAAGCCACAGGGCGTAAAGCCACAGCCTTTGAATCTAAGCAGAAACACAAACGTGAGAGGTGTCTCTCATGAGACGAGACCTAACAAGAGCCCTTTGCTGCCATTGGGGGCAAATTTCTGAATCTCCACAGGCCTGGTAAGAAGGGAGATTTCTGACAGATGAAGAACTGTGATTCTGTGAACCCAAGAAGATGCAGAAACCAGAGCTCCCAAAATATAATTTATGCTCTCACTGAAGGAAATCCTCTTCAATACCTACATAAGGTTAAGTCTCTAGGTTTTACACAAAGATGCCAGTGTAACTCAGCTGACTTACATGCACATACATAAGGGGGGGCTGTGTGTGTGTGTGTGTGTGTGTGTGTGTGGAAATCAGACCCCATCAGCTCAGTTTGGGTTGTAACCCTCACTAAACCTCCTCTAATCCTCAAACCTACCAGGAGCACAGTGATGATACTACAGGAGACAAATCTATCTGGAGCACATCACACGCAGCACAAAGCTGTTACACCTAAAAACATTGTATGGCTAGTTCTACAGGTACTTTTTACTACTGTGTCCTTCACCCTAACCATCCAGTCATCCTTTATCATTCAGTGAGCCAAAAAATTGAGCAAGAGATGACTCCAAAAAAAACCACAGTTTTAAAACTGTTTGATGAGCACAGACTCCTAAGATCACAGAAGCACTTCAACTAACTTTTATAATGAAAATATTTGGTCTTCTTCAAAGTAAAGCTTTTAGATAAATTTCTGCTAATCTGTACTTTAATACAGACTTGCTAGAAGTTCTACTTGCAAATTTCCAACATATAAACTGTGATGAATGAATAAATAATCTTCCTCTGAAATTAAACACATGAAATTTCTGATACTCTTGAGTAGTTCATTACCTCAGAAGAGAGAGATGAATCTTTTCTTTCTTAATACATCGAAAAAATACAGTTACTGGAAGGCAAAAATTCTGCAGTGGCACAAGCCAGATTTTTGAGTCTTCACATACATAATTAAGCGTCTCTTTTTGTAAACTGTTGCTGTAAAAATCATCAGAGATTTTTACAGCCAGACAAAATGTTTCCAATCCATGTTAACCATTATTAAAAATGCAACAACTGCTCAGGGCAACTCACCCTATTTTATTCCATTCATAGGCCAACAGTTGAAAGTCATCCTTTCTTACAAGCTAACAGGAATGACAAGTACTTTAAGAATAATATATAGTCCTGAGACAATTTGACTGTTTACATGTTCATACTCCTTTATACTGCAAAGGTAAGATTCATTAAGAAAGCAACTGAAAATATTACCACTTCAGAATGTAATATAACATAGGGTAAGACTTCTCACAAGACATTCCTATTGCCCAGCATGTTCTTCACTGGTCAAAAAATTGTTTCCAGTCTCCTACATGATCATTTAACTAAACATAGGAAAATCACATACAATAATTCATTTCATCAAAATTCGTAGATCAAAACAGAATGATGTAATGGGGAGAGAAGTTCTCCATTGCAGATCTACTACAATTCTTCCAACAAATCATCCAGAATGAGACACGTCTGTTTCATAGGTGACTGATTTCTTAAATCCTCTAATAAGGTAACTTGCAGAAGAATATGAAAGAAAAACAGACCATTAGAAGATGAAAGGGGAAGTCCTCATGAATGACTAAATGAATAAGGACAGGATATAAGGGAAAGGACGTTCACGTGATCAGTTCCACAGAAGAGAGAGGTCCCCAATACTTAGGAACGTGCAGTTCAACACTGTTGTGTATAATCCAGAAAAGACAGTAAGACCCCAAAGTCTGCTGATGATGTATGGTTATTTGAGCTGGTAATAAAAGATTCAACAGCGAAGAGATTAAAGAACAGACAGAGTGCAAGGAGTTGCAGAGGTATCTCTCGGTAATGACTGAATTGCATATATCACTGCATTGGTTCTTGAATCTTGATAAATACACAAAGGAGAAACAGACATTCCCTAACTATACATGTGGAATGGGTAATCCAAATCAACTTTTTGTGACTTAAGAACACATCTGCAGATATTGCAGACAGATCTCTGAAAACCTTAGTTCAATGCTCCTGGGCACCAAAAAGCAAAAAGAACCTTAGAAATTCTAAAAGGAAAGGTGGAAGGGGGGAAGTTATGTGCTAGAAAGTCATGGTGTGTCTACTGAAATATTACAAGCAGTTCTGTTGCCCTAGAAACGGAAAATTCCTATAAAGCAACCAACAAGTACACCTAATTCAACCATGAATCTCATAACCCCGACTTACTTATGGATGCCAAAACTGACAGGAAAAAGCAGTCAGATAAATTCCTGTAAGAAAAATCTCATCAAGGGCTTCAAGTGCAAGTAGTTCAACATGCAGTTGAGGAAGTTCTTCAGTCACACTTCCAGAAACTAGGAAGACGTACCATGAGATGTATAACTATTTGCTTGCTCCCACCTTTCTCTTCCATACAAAGAGACACAGCAGTTGTCTGATTCAAAACAGCTATTTTAATGTTCTTACCCAAGATTTATTAAACTGTCAAGTCTTTCTATGAGAAACTAGCTTAAAAGAATAAATGCTATTTATATTAACATCTCAAATGAAAAGCAGTAGCAAAGCCCTTAAAGACTGTTACACTTTCATTGGCTGTAAGTTTGAATTAAAAACTTCACTATTACTTCTGTCTTGCAAATTTATCTCCCCAAATCAACAAGCTACTCTATTGAAATAACTTTTTTTTTTTTTAAAAAAAGGGGTCAGTAAGTCAGAGCAGCCAACAAACTGAGGAAAGAAAAAAAAAAACAAACAAGATAAGGAGCATATCAGGAAAGGAGGCCAACAGCATTTTTGGAGAGGTATAGACTAATGCAGCTTCTGGAAACTAAATTGCTTTCAGAACTAAGTTGACCTCAAAATACTCATTTAAGACCTATTGCTCAGATGTCACCTATACACAAGACTGACTGTCAAATCACAAAAAATAAGCATTTTCATGGTTTTGCAATTTGCAAATGCATGCAATCACGGTAAGAGGACTCTATCTAACAGGGTATTTTAAAAGCTAGTTTAAGGACTTTTCCTATCAGAGCAACCGCTCTAACAAGAAGTTCCTTCCCCGAAAATCTTGTCTTACTTTACCCTGTTGACTCTAAAAGATGAACTTCTAAATCAGGTCTTCTCTGAACTGCCCCCAAAGGAGACTTTTGCCCCGTCCTCACTGATTATAGACGAAGTCTACAAAACCACACTCAGTAGGCTCCATTAGCTAGTATGAGTGGCACCCTCCACCCACAGCTCCCAAGCAGAAAAACTTTTGGCAAAGCCATATGAGATAATAGGAAGATGTAAATCAAAAATAGAAGAGTGAAAATGTACAAGATTATTTCAACAGTCTGAGAGGATCTGGATAATAGGAAAATATGCAGAGAACAAAAACGATGTGCCTGGAGAAGACAAACATAATCACTTTTTTTCTTAATGTTATTTATGCCATCCATTCATCCATCACAGCTAACAAGGATGCACCCTCAGCAAGTTTGCCAACAACACCAAGCTGTGTGGTATGGTTGACACAGCAGAAGGACGGGATGCCATTCAGAAGGACATCGACAAGCTGGAGAGGAGGGCTTGCGTCAACTACATGAAGTTCATCAAGGCCAAGTGCAAGGTTCTGCATGTGGGTCGGGGCAACCCCAAACACAAGTACAGGCTGGGTGGAGAGTGGCTCGAGAGAAGCCCTGAGGAGAAGTACTTGGGGGTACTGGTGGATGAGAAGCTCAACATGAGCCAAGCAATGTGCACTCACAGCCCAGAAAGCCAACCGTATCCTGGGCTGCATCAAGAAAAGCATGGCCAGCAGGTCGAGGGAGGTGATTCTGCCCCTTTACTCCGCTCTCGTGAGACCCCATCTGGAATACTGCATCCAGCTCTGGAGCTCCCAACATAAGAAGGACATGGATGTGTTGGAGCGGGTCCAGAGGAAGATGATCAGAGGGCTGCAGTATCTCTCCTACGATGACAAGCTGAGCGAGTTGGGGCTGTTCAGCCTGGAGACGGGAAGGCTCTGGGGTGACCTTATAGCAGCCTTCCAATACCTGAAAGGGGGCCTACAGGAAGGATGGAGAAGGACTTTTCAAAAGGGTGTGTAGTGATAGGACAAGGGGGAATGGCTGTAAACTAAAAGAGGGCAGATTTAGATCAGATAGAAGGAAGAAATTCTTCACTAGGAGGGTGGT
>Ga0065711_1003675_pt1 | contig 26866 bp, 21 predicted proteins | sample Hoacrofraction12_FD_59098 | JGI IMG/M metagenome (GOLD analysis project Ga0065711, IMG submission 59098) | Hoatzin crop microbial communities from Cojedes, Venezuela - Epithelial fraction 12 v2 (version 2) | ecosystem: Host-associated > Birds > Digestive system > Esophagus > Crop | place... | reverse complement strand
CTCGGCAGAGGGTGGTCCTGCCTGGGAAGAGGCGGGCTGCCGGGACCACGGCGCCGGTTTGGACGCGCTCAGCCCCGGCGCGGAGCGAGGTTTCGGTCCGCTAGCGGAAGCCGGTAACGGTGCGAGCCCGGGCCCCGGCGCGGCCCGAGGCCTGCCGGCAGCCCCGCCGGAGGATGGCACCGTCCGGAACGACTGCAGACCCTGCGAGGGTCCCGCCGGGCCGGCGGCGCGATCCTCCATTTTAACTGGGACGGGCCGCTCCGCCCTGGGGTACGGCTCCCCGACGTACTGGGGGCAGTAGCAGCAATTCATTAAATTAGAAAACGCCTGCCATAAATACTGTCCCAGCAGATAAACCAGGAATAATAAAGTACACTGTAGCATACTCACTTTGGTTTCCTCATACAAAGGCACTACTGTCCACCGCGAGAATAGCGTTTTACAGGCAGTTAAATTCTTAATCTATTTTTGAACCCTATTTATAATGTTTTAAAGTGTTTATTTTCCTAAACGCTGAAAAATAATAACATACCAGTACTTTTTAAAAAGTAACCAGTTACAAATATCAGTTTGAGCCTGGAGTCTAATCGTTCCCAAGTGTGACTCCTTCCACCACCAGACATGAGACAAATTAAACTCTCAGTGATTCAAAGCAAAAAAAAAAAAAAGGCAGGGGTTCTATGTATGTATTTGTATATATCTACACAAAGATAAATATTTAGGTAAACATCTGCACAGAAATTGTTTAAAATTGATGCACAGTTTTAATGCAGCAGTGTCTTCTGATTGTAATTTATACTTCAAACACTGAACGCTGATGCGATGTGACAGCAGTTAACTTTATGTATTATTTGTAAGAAAGCTCAGAAATTTTGGAAGTGAGTCTTTATATGGAGCCTGGCAAAAAGAATATTATAAATTCAGTGTTTCCTAACAATGAAAAAACCCAAGCCACTGGAAAGTGTATGACTTACAGAAAAAAAATAATTCCTGAGCAATGCCCAGGAGGAATCCCAAGGTCTTCGCTGTTAACACATTGCCCCCTTTAATGGTCATAACTCTTGAACAGGGAAGTGCAGAGATCTGGTACCTTAGGTAGGACGTGTGGGCAGCCTGCGAGCGTAACTTGGTGGCAGATGAGGTGAGCAGTCATGCAACTTACGGAATGTGCAGCCCGTTAATGGTGTAATTCTGAGGCACATTCACCCTCTTGCAGCCATACACTGAGAATTCATTTGAGACCGTTCTCCCAGGCTTTGAAAAGAAATGGCTCTGGCTCACCAAAGAAGGAAGTAAAACCTCTCAGAACAGCACGCTGGAGTTTGCAGGACATTTGTCGCTGTACAGTGGGCAGTAAGATTTACACTGGGGTTTCTAGACTTCCAATACCCGGAATCTTTTTTTCTTCAGCCAATATGTACTATGTAAAATCTTAAAAATGAAATAACCCATTGCTGTTGTAGTCAGTGTCCATATGCTGGCTCCCTTAGGATGGTCACTAATTCGAATTCTCCTTTACTAGCCACAGAGACACAACATTTTAGACAAATCCACAAAGCAGCATTTCATTATAATGGAAATTTGGAAAGTAATCTAAACCAGTTTCTTTATGCAAGATACCAGTTCTCTATGAAAGTTTTTCTACCTCGCCTATAGCCTTCTCACTCCCTTCCATTTGCCCTTTCCATTTACACTGCCAACAAGGGTCTCAGCCCGTTATTCTGTTTGGAGGGTGTTTCCAGGGTTAATGGCCCAGGGCCTTCCACTCCACCCTGCCAGTCATTAATCCAGAGGAAATTCTCAGTGCTTAGAATAATTATTGCTTAAACACTAGCGAAATAAAACACTTCTTGTAAACACCACCAGGCAACTGAGGATCAAGCAGTCCTGAAATAGGTGGGGTTTATCATCATGCTATGTATCAGTTTAAATTTGCAGGCTGTCACACCACTGCAAGCCTTTTAAGCCTTGCTCACTCTTCTTACAGGATGTCTAAAGAATTCCCACCTGCTGTGATTTTTAAGCTGCACAATGCCATGAGATCCTGCATGGTAAAAGAACCCCCTCCTTTTTAACATTTCAATATTAATGTGATATCGTATCACATGAAAATTTAATTTGGAAATTTATCATTTAAACTTTGAAAGGAATCCATGGAAAATTGTGACTTATAGCCTATATTTTCAATTCAGAACAGATAAAACCCCACATATAGTACGCCAAGTCATGCATTATTACTTAGTTCAGGTCTGCAATACCACTAAATCACTTACTACTCCGTAACTACGCTAGAACAAAGACAAGCAACAAGCAGATGATGTGTTACACTGAAATAAATCACATCCAGCTGAGTTTAAATATTTTACCAAACAGGGTCAAATTATATAGAAATGATTTGGGGACTTACAATGCCACAGACTATTCATTGCTGGAAACCAGCATACATCTTGAAATTACAGATTACTTCCAGTTCGTTAGTAATGTCAAATTTAATCAGTAGTGGAACAGCAAGGGAAAAAAATGGGAAAAAACTTATGTTTAAGTGAAAGCTGCAAATGAAAAGTCCTCAATTACCTGTAAATTCCAAAAACCTTTTAAACCAAATAGTTACTCACCTGCGATTTTTCAAATGTACATCTCACAACACACAGAAATTAAGTGTGTGCTTCCTGAATGTGGCAGTAACAGTTTTTCCACGCCTTGACAAGGATCCTCACCTGCTTGTGTGCATCGGCGTCTACGTGTGTGTGTGTGCACTTTTTGTATTCTTTTTGCAGCGTGATCCTCTTCGTAGTATGACAATAAATCACCTCTGGAAAAAGCCCAGCCTGGTATCGATAGGGCCTCACTGTGGATCCTCGCCAATGTCAATCAAATGTTCTGCTGACATGAAAGTTACACCAGTGTAGAACTGGCACATGACCAGCTTCGGTTCTCCGCATGCCAGCTATTATTATGCATACACTTAAAAAGGCTCCAAACATTTACAGGAGTGCAGCCAGTTGTGCATTAAATCAGGTGACTGAGGAAGGAGCAGGTTCTTGCTTTAATTTCAAATGTTGCACTGTAGGAGAAAATAACCAATAACCACAGGAAAAAACACCAGTGTATGTTGCCAGACATTTGAAGTGGCAACTCACGTGTGTTGAATAAAACGTTGAGGATAGGCTTTAATTTCACCATGCAGGAAAAATGATCTAAGCTTTCTTAACCACTCCTTGTGTATTTTGTGTAGGTTCGAGCTAGCGCGATTGCTCAGGATGCCGATCAGAACTACGACTATGCCAGTAACAGCGTGGTTCTTCATTTGGAGCCAGGAGACGAAGTTTACATTAAATTAGACGGAGGAAAAGCACACGGAGGAAACAACAACAAATACAGCACATTTTCTGGATTTATTATTTATGCTGACTGACAATGAGTAAAAAGACCCGCCAAACCAGTCCAAAAATGAAGCTTGCTCTGCTAAGCAATGGATTTGCGTGGCAAAAGTCAATGAAACAAGCACCCCAGCAGAGAGCGACCACCGAACACCTCAGCAGCGGGGAAAAAAAGTCGAATGCTACCTGATTCACATCTGTACAACACAGAGAAACCTTCTGTTAAAAAATTACAAAACAAGTTAAAGACACGTGCGATCCACTACCGCCAAAGCAAATACTTCCTCATCGTTAGTGTCCATGTGAGTGAAGTCCTGCATAGATCAGATTTTTATAGGAAAAAAAAAACCAACCCAAACCACCTAAGGACGCCGAGTTATTTTTTCAGTGTATATGATACTTTGATGTGTTATGATCTTGCTGCTTTATCCATACTTCGGCTTTGGTTCTTGTGACTTACTTGCTAACAATGATGCTTGGAGTCCACTCATAGTGTGGTGAGGAATGATTTTACAATAAAAGGAAGAGGTAATCAAAATATACTTTCTCTGTCCAAAGGAATTGTTTGCCTTGTACTTTTGTTATCCTTCCACTTAAAACTAATCAGCTTCAAGCCTTAACTCAAATGTTCCTGCTTTGTAGGTTTACATTAGACTTTTAACATAAGATCAGTCCAGTGGAGCTGTTTAAACTTTGTCTTCCCCTTAGATGTGTTCTAAAAGGATAGAAGAAACACTTTTTTTTTTTTCCCCTGGAAAATATAACGACAAACTATTCCGTTGGATCAAATCCCTGGTTCCATTGAAGCCAATGGCAGAACTCCCATTGATGTTAGTGGAAAAAGGATTTGGCTTTTAATTTGTAAACATGTGTAAATACATATTTAGACAATATTACAGGCCCATCTCTTGATGGTTAGTTGTGTAAATACTTAGCAAGCCTGGCATCCACATCCTCAGACTAAGGTAGAGTGTTTTCTTTGCAGCAGTTAATCTTCATTAGTCTTTTAGCACTAAGTCTGTGCTTGGGTACTATTTGTAATAAAATAGTTACAACACACTGCAGATGTTCAACTAGAATTTCGTAGGAATATAATGGGTCAAAACCTTCTTTGTCTTAGGTGTCTTGTCTCACTGCAGTTAGCGGGATTATTCCCACAACGGAAGAGGGGGAGATCTGACACGTGAGAAAAGGTGGTCACACAGACCTTTTCCACGGTAGCTGGTTACCAGTTTGTAGTCAGGCGTGCCTAGGAAATGGGCACAGATAAGCATATTACCAAAAATGATAACACATATGCAAAGAAAGAAGCAGATATTTACATGCAAAAAAAGTGTGTATTAAAACCTATTTTTCTCATTCATATATATAGATATATATATATATAAAGTCTCAAGGAAGTTTAATCCATATAAAGGATTAATGGCTTGGAGAATTAAACTAAACACAGGTACTATGAGTTACATAGTTATAAAAATGCTTTAAAAATCAGTCATACCGGTAACGTCCACAGAATATTTTTATTCAGAAAATGGTTTTATTATTTGTTTTGGTTTTGGCAGGGGAGGCTGTCCTGTTTCTCTCAAGCTGAAACTTGCAGATTTCATTCTAAACCTAAATTTCCGCGTGATAATTAGCTCCTCAGCACAGTTGGTTATGTTATTTACTTTTAATGTTTTGGCAAAATCAAGGTAACATTTCTATAAATTGTTAAAGACTAATAGAGGCTACCCCTCGCATTTCTATTTCATGTACTTTGCCACAAGCAACCTTGTCTAAGGTACTAAGGGTGCAAACTCAAGATTTATCTGCACTGGAATGTTGATAGTGTCTGCCACTGTGACAAAAAAGCTCTTCAGTGCTGGCTGCTCGGTAGAAGTCTGATGAAGATTTTACGAATGTCTCTAAAAATCTCGTTTGAATGAGTGAAGCTTTTCTTGTATAGAATGTGTTACTCTTTCTGCTTTGAGTTGTCCAATTGAAAAGAAATGCCGAGTTAGTCTCGGCTGGCTGAGAGGATCGCCAGTCTAACTCGTCTAGGATTTATAAAGGGACATTGTGCTGCCCGTTGCTCGTGTATTATCTCACCAGAATGGTTAGCGCTGTTACTTTATGCCAACCTATATCCGTACATTGTACTGATTACTCCTGTTGGTTTGTTGTTTTTTCTCCCTACGAGGTAATGTATTTAGTAACAGATGGGTAACTGACTTCATGTCTGTTCGTTCCACTGCTGCTTTTACTGGTCAGCACGCTCACAACAGCAGTGCAGCTAGAGATTTTCTGCGCAGTATCAAACAGTCGTGTACCAAGCTAGAGATCATTTATAACTAGCAGTGCATATTTACTAAGGTATTTCTTGGAAAAGCTCAATGCTACAAGATGTACATGGTCAAATTTGAACAAGCTTTTGAAATTAGGCTACAACTGCTACTGGGTAAGACCATTTTTTTGGATAAATCACCTGCCCTGGTTATAGTTAGACAAGAGCAAAGAACACACTTTATGTGAAAAACACATATAAGGCAAACATTTCTTCCTTTTTCATCGTATCTTGATATACTGATTTGTAAAGACTTATATCACAACCTTTGTTATAACTATTGCAACTCATTAAAACTGTATTATGTAATATATTTTGACTTTTGGTGTTGCATCCTTGCAAGAAGAAGCTGGTCTGCGTGAAGTTTCACACGGCTGCTGTGGGATTCCAAAGGTTCAGGATAAAAAAATCAATGCGATTAAAAAAAAAGACATCCGTAATAATACTGCACATAGTTTAAGAGGTCATCAAATTGCTTTATTCAAAAATATATTTTTCCATGTATTTTTTACACTTTCAGTTAAAAATACATAAATTGTTAAGCTAGAAAGAAACAATATAACTTTAGAATTATTTGAGTTTTCTTTTGCCTTCTGTTGTCTATGGGAGCTATTTAAAAGTCCCAGACCTTTTATCAAGCATTATTTAAAGAATATAAGGATAATTAGAAGATTGTCAATACTACAAAGATTAAATCACCCCCTGGAGAAGGGTAATTTAATTGAAAACCGTAATTTCCTTCAAAGTCCTGATGATGCATCTTCAAAAATATTCCTGGGTGGCTTTTAATAAGAGTATTAGATTACTCTCTAGAAACAATTATTTTAAAATTTCAGTTGAAAAGGTTTTGCAGGTAGGCTCATATCCAGTAAATCACTCATGAACAGGCTTTTAGAAGGGAGAAAATGCAGAGAGAATACATAATTTTGTTGCTCTAACTAAAAATAAAAGCCATAATCAGTTTGTTTGCATCTAATTAATCACTTCCAGTTTCTCTGAAGAAAAACCCAAGTTTTAAAATTACTGCTTTCCTGAAACAAACCTGAATTTTATCAAGCTTCCCCATAACATAGGAGTACTTATTTATTATTCCTACTTGAAAGTCAGCCACCGCTTTGGATTTGCTAGGAGTATTTTATCAATTTTATCTTGGGATATGCCTCTAATTAGCATTTTAGGAACAATATTTTTAAGGATATGTGAATATCCATGACCTCCATATTTCATCAGCCTATTCTTAGTGTGCACATCATGAGCGATCAGAATTCTGTCTTCATAGCCTTCATCGATCAGCATACGAATCCTGCAGAAGCAAAAGGCGTACCCGTCAGTGAAAGGTCCTTACTCTGCAACAGCACAGAACTCAGCAGGATTTACATTTTTTACTTTACTGTACTGCTAGACTGTATTACTCATGAAAACAATTATTTTTAGGTACTCAGAAGAAATATTCCTTATATTTAATCAAAATTAAAACACTTACTGAATGAAAAAAATCACGTCTGAAAAACATACCACCACTCATCTCAAAGTGGAGAAGGAAAACTCTTTCCAGCTGGCACATGACTTTGCTTTCCCAGTCCCACTAAGTCCATGGAGGAATTAAAGTTCTTCAGCATCACCAAGCATGGGACACAGGCTTTGCATACATGAATAAGTAATAATTTCTGACATGAACTCCTTCTCAGCAGGTTAGTTGTTGCTGCTGCCACAAAGCTAGTCTCATTACCATTCTTAAGGACTGTGATTCTGTGATTCTGTGACCAGACTCTGTGTGTGACAGGTCCTTTAAGAAGCCCATCTCATTTACACAAATGCTTTCACATCTTTAATTAATACCCATTTAGAAAACCAGGTTGATAAAATTTTTAAGTTGTCAGCATCATAATTCCATATAGACAGTTACCATCCAAACATGTTTCAAAGTCGCTCATTAAAGAAGAAGATAAATCAGGCCAGCACTGCACAGCACTAGCATGCGCCAGGCCAGAAGAGCAGTTAACACAGCAGCCCAGCTAAACAGACTTGGCACAGTGACAACAAGTCAGCCTGCAAAAAGAAGCAATCGCTCTGGTCACTCCCTTGGAGCAAGTCTGCTACAACAAGTCATAGAATCATAGAATCATAGAATGGTTTGGGTTGGAAAGGATCTTAAAGATCATCTGGTTCCAGCCCCCCTGCCATGAGCAGGGACATCTTCCACTAGATCAGGTTGCTCAGAGCTCCATCCAACCTGGCCTTGAACACTTCCAGGGAGGGGGCATCCACAGCTTCTCTGGGCAACCTGTGCCATTGTTTCACCACCCTCATGGTGAAGAATTTCTTCCTATTATCTTATCTAAATCTGCCCTCTTTTAGTTTACAGCCATTCCCCCTTGTTCTATCACTACACACCCTTGTGAGAAGTCCCTCTCCATCCTTCCTGTAGGCCCCCTTCAGGTACTGGAAGGCTGGAAGTACTGGAAGTCCTTCTGTTCCACATCTCACTCCGCAAACCTTAGTCCCTTGCTCAGCGCATTTTTTAGAATTTATTTGGTGGGTGTCTATATTTCTGTATTGCATGACTGTGAAGCATCCCACCAAGTTTCTGTTTAGTTTGACAGTAGATTGCAGCGTTAAAGCGGCAGAGATGGACAGACCAGACCTGGGAAGTGCTTGTTCCTCATGAAGGCACCCAATTCCATCATTTTCCAGTACTGTGAAATTCTAATCTTTACCTTCTTGATTGTGCTTTGATCAGCAAGAAAGCAAATGTTAGTTTGATACGTATCCACACTATATCTGAAAGCCCTTACTGTCAGGTTTTTTTACAATTAGTTATGAGGAGATACATGTAGCAGGATCAAATCAATATAGTCATCAGGAAAAAGGCAAGTAAGATACAAGTTGGTAAAAAAATCAGCGTTTTTTCATAAAAACATGATAAATAGTGCCATGTAGCGCACAACACTGCATACCACAGGATTACAACATCACGAGTATCTTCTCCAGCCTGAAACACACAGATGCCACAAGCTAACCAGTGAGTAAAGCAGTGACACCGGAGGGACTAAGTTCTTGACGGACTGAACATCATCATAGAATCATCTCTTTTCACATTTGGTCTCATTTCATGGGTTGGGGAGGGCTATGGTCCTTTATATTCCTTATTCGTTGCTTGCTTGTTCCTGTAAGTTTAGTCAGTACTTGCTTCTGACTCAGGGAAAAACGGTCCCTGAAAAAATTCAGTTTTTCACTTGCATTGGCAGTGGATTGCAGAAAAAATGCCTAAGTATACACAAGGCTGAACTGTGTTTGAGTAGCTATGGCATGACTACAGAAGTTTATTTATGTTTTGAGTAGACAAGACCTGTACATATTTTTTCCATTTAGTATTTTCATCAGCACATTTAAAGGTCAATTTGATTTCCACCTCTCTGATATTGTTTGACTGAAAAAAAACAAACCCCAAGGAGATGGCCACTGGCATCCTCTGTCCAGTGTGGATGCATCAAAAGCCCAACAAAATCCATTCAATGGCACTTCTAACTGTAATGCACATATTCACACCATACAGTGAGAAGACAGACTTTTCATATTTTGTTCCTATAAACAGAGTCTGCAAGGAATACTCAAATGCCAGCGAGTTTAGGGAGAGACATCGGTGGCTGAGCAAGTATTATGGATGGAAAGAACACTTTGCCATGGTTGAACAAAGACTGGTTCACGAAGGCCTAGTCCATTCCTTTACCCGCAGTCCTCACAGTGCTTCTGCACGTGCTGACCTCTGCGACGGACGAGGGGGAGGAGGCACCAGGGAGGGGAGCAACTGCACCCACTGCAAATGTGAAAACTACAGATTCATTGCAATAAATACCGAGCACAAGACTGAGAGCCCTGTTAAGAGAGGGGAACAATTTCTAGGGTGAAAAGCAGCAGCAACTGCTTGGCAATAAGTGGACTAGTAACCACAGCACCTTCTTAAGAACAGAACAGCCTGAAAATAGAGAAGAAAAGTTTCGAGGCTAATCTGACAATGAGGGGCAGGGAAGCTACATCTGAAAGGCAAGTGAAAGCTAGAAAGTTACTTCGTTAGTGATGAGGGATCATAAAAGAGAAGGAAAGAATTGTTTCTGACTCTGGATGGAAAAAAGACCCAGGCAGGATGGCACCCCACCCCTCAGAAACCTGCCGCTTCCCTGCACACGAACCCTGTGGAGAAATAGCGCGGGGAGGACCGCACCTCTGAACAGAGCGGAGGGAGCGAGAAGCCCATTCCCAGCTGGTCCCAGCTGGCCCAGACAGGCTTTGCAAGGAAGGCATCTCCCTGGCAATGCCTGGTGTTAGCACCGCACAACAGATTTGCTGCTGTGCGCAACTGCACGTGCTGACAAGAAGCAGGGAAGCGGTATCTGCCAGCAGGGCCAGCATGTTCACGTGGTGAGCGTGAGGCGCATGGGAGTTCTGAGGAGACAGGGATCTCATCCTTCAAAAGACAGAAAGGGCAAATGGAGAGGGGGAGGGGAGGTGATAAAGTGCATGGAAGAACAAAAGTCTGTTTTTCAGGATGGAAGCACAGGACCGAATCCACCCACGACAACCGATGAGTTCTGCTGGGTTAGCACATTCGTGAGGAGATGTAAGAGGCTCAGATGATGCTAAGTAGCAGTGCTAGGTTTCCAATACCATGTGTCAAACAAAAGCCAAACCTAACATAAATGCTATCTCCAGACTTTTTTTTGCAGTCTATATAAATGCAGTAAATGATAAAATTCAACCAAATCAGCATGGAATTAGGATGGAGAATGAATAAAATAGCTCTTCATCTTTTTCTCAAGAAACTTTCTACAACACTACGATTGTACATCTTCCTTTGCAGATAGAAAAAATTATACATGGTGCCCTAACGATGGGACAGCAGCAGGAAAAAACTTGTCATCATTTTAGTATGAAAAAAGACAATTTGGAACAGCAAGCAGAATTACTCTGTGATGCCCTTAAAACGAGTACCAATAATATTAATTTGTCAATGGCAGTGCTATAGCTTAAACTGCAGGGAAGCAGATACCTTGCAATCCTTTCATTGTCGCTCGGCATGTCAATATCAGGGTAGAACTGGTAATGAAGAAATTCTGTACCAAATAGGTCATACTCTAAATAGCATCCTAGTTCAGCAAATTCCAGAAGTTTCTTTGTATCAAATATAGTCCTGCAGAACACATACAACACAAAGTCAGCATTGTAACAGGAAGAAAAAAAATCTCATGGTATCAGGATAGGTATTTTGCAACTTACTTGCAAGCAACAAAAATGATAATCTAAGACTTCATTCACCCTTCTGATAAACAGGACTCCTGTTTGACACATGCGCCTTACGGTGACACACAGCACTGCCCTTCTCACAGTCACCTGGCATTTCATGCATTAAAAAACCCAAACCAAAACCAACTCTTCCCCCATGAAATAATAAAAACATTTTTCATCATCTTTAAATGGAAACAGGAAAGTTACTTACTTTTGATATCACTTAACCTCTCAACAGACAACCTAACAAGGAAGGACATTTAAGGAGGAGGTTAATTCATAGTGACATTTTAAAGAAAGACAATGGATTACTTACACAAGACAGATTTACTTTCCCAAAAGAGTTACAGGAGACAGCTACATCCAGGGCTTGTTTCATCCATCACACACCGGTAATACACAACTTTCTCTTTAGTTTCTATTCTGTACAGTGATGCTTCTAGATTGTTATTAGAACAGCAATATATCATTGTTTGCACTGGGATCTGGCCAGAACACCTTAAGGAAACGCTCTCACCGAAATCTATAATGGCACTGCGAGTACCTGGGACACGGGCTTTGCAGCAGGCTTGAAAAGTGAAGGAACAAAGCTGCTAAACGCCATCACTCATTCAGAAAAGAACGGCAACTGAAACAAGAGCTCTCCAGAGTATTTTTTTTCTTTGAAACACTTTTATCAAGAGTATAAACTATCCAAAGGAAAACAAAAACACTCAAATGATACATTATAAATTTATCTTTATAAACACATTTTTTTTCCTTTAAGGAAAAAACACGTTTTCTCAAGAACAGCACAGTTAACCAAAAGGGCAGTAGTTTAACTTTTTTATTCTTGCAGATATTAATGTCACAAAATAATTTTAACCCACATAATTACATCACAGTCTGTTGCTATGGAAATGACCGATGTCATAATTTCAATATTATGACTTAACAACAGGCTCAAGTAGGAGGAACAGATGGGTTGAGAGAGAGAAAACCCTTGTTCAAACAAGCCTGCCATCAGCAGGAGTCTAAGACTTGCCAACTGTAATTAATAAAAAATGTTATTTTAAAATAAATGTTACAGTTTACAGAGATTGACTATTTATTACCAAATGAGTTTTTAAAGTGCAGAGCAAGAGAACGGTTATTTTAGATCCAGCCCTGCTCAGTTCACAGGGAGACAATAGCCAAGAGTATTCATCCCTGTGCAGGTGGCAAAAACCACCCAGCAATATCTTCCAAAATCACAGCCAGAAGAATTCCTTTTGAAAACTACTGTTAGTGTTGTGCTTTTTTAGATGCTCTGTCACAATGAAGAGCAGGAGAGCATAATGTCAATGTCATCAGCCCTTGGACCCCTCGTAAGCCACACTGGGTGCAGCAGCAGTTGCCAACTCAGATGCCTAACCTCTGTGCTGGAATTAGGTGTTTGGGCAACCTGTGTCCCTGAGCAGCCCTGAACATACGGAAAAGGAGACAGGACACAGGGAAGCATCCCGTAGTTTGGACCTCATCCAGAAATCACCACCGGGACATCCACCAAACCATTATCAAACAGGCATTCCTAACAGTGGCTGTGAGTCTTCAAACAAAAGCTGCTCAGGTGAATCATTGCTCAACTCTATGCAGATACCTTCACAACCTTAATCCCCAGTAAGTGACCAAAGTCAAGAGTCAATAGCTTTTGCTTCCCAGCCTCCATCCACACCATAGTTCCCCTACAGACACTTGCTACCTTTTGTTCTAAGGTGTGTGGTAGCCAGCATTTTAGTTTTATCATTTGATTGTAAATCCATCTGAAAACTACCATTCTGTCTATGTCAAAAGCAGACACAAAATATGGAGCTACATACAAATTTATCTCACATTTAAGGGACTGGTATGCTCCCACGTAGATTCTTCTCACTGGAGGAGACTTAAAATGTTAAACGCGCACTGCAAAGCCAAACTTCACAGGAGTTTAGAGTCTATGTTATAGCAAGTGCCAACCTGAATGTGTGAAAGTAATGACAGAAGGAGTGTAAGGAAATGTCATATTGTGCATCAGTGGCTGTTAGTGAAACTGCACCTCTGTCTTGACTGTTTTCCTACTTATATTGCTTATTTTCCACCAATAAATCACTGAATTCAACAATTTACAACAGCATATAAAGGCAAAAAACCATAACTGGATGTTTATGTAGTATCAAAATGGCTACGTAAGTACTGACACTTGCAGCTTGCTCAGTCCTCTTTCATACAAAGATTTCAGTAACCAGTTTTTCTTTAAAAATGAGAGAAAAATATAGCTGTAGATACAATGGAATGCAGGTAAATACATGAAGAAAGCCCGTACCATTTATATATAATAAAATAATAATAAAATCTTTGTGGCACTGAATTTTATGCTCCAAAAATCCCCAAGTAAAACACCAAGCTCTGTGTCAATGCAAAACACCTGTAGCTTGATTTGCAAGCTCTTAGAGCCTATACTCATTAGAAATCTGGAGCACAGTGCTCTTGCCTGTATTGCACTCACACTGAGGGCAAACAATCCGATTGCTGAGAATCATATGACACAAACAGTCTCCGTTGTTCAGCAACTAGCCAAACTAATCAATGCTTGGATATTTTCCAGCTCACCATAAGCAGCACAAGGTCACAGAAAACTGATTTGGTTATAGAGGCTGTGTTTCTAAACTGGAGCAAGAAAAGCATCCCAGTTCCTCTCCATCTCTGATGTGGGGCTCTTGGCTTTTGCTCTCGAGGAAACTAAAAGTTATCTCTCTGCTCTATGCTAAGAACTATCCAAAACCCAACTATTTTCTTTTTTAAGCAGTATTTCTTCTGTCTGGTAGCAGAACTGAAAAGATCTGGCTTCTGGTTTTATCCAGAATCCAGACAAATTAAGTAGTTCTCCATTAGCATCTGAGAGATTTTGGTCAGGCCCTTAAGAGCGGCCCAGTTTTCAAGAACGCTGGAAGACCAGCAGCTTCCCACCAATTTGGTGAGAGCTGCTCAATGCCCACTTTGTAAATGCAGTGATTTCTGCAGGGATATGAATTGAGGGAATCCCCATTTTTTGGGGTGGCTACAGTTATTCCTAATCGTGCCCCCAGACCTACAAAGAGAGCATTTAAAATCCCCAACTCTCTTCATCAATGTGAACCTAAAAGCTGATCCGACTCAGGTGCCGGAAACTGATCAAGGTCTATGTAAGCAGTTTCATGTTTTTAAGTTGGGCAACCTGATAATTCTTCACATTATGATCCCAGCACAACCGAAACCCAGCTCTTCACAGAGCAGTTCCCCCAAACCCCGGTGGGTTGTGGCAACAATGCCAGAAGCACAGCAGAATAAGTCTGCTTACCTGTCCAGGTGAGACATAACTGTCTTTGAAGCATCAGCCCCAGCCTCCTGCAGAATGCGGATAATTTGGAAAGGTGCGTCGCTGTTCCTGCCAGGATGGATGATAATGGGGCACCCAAGCTGCGACTGAGCCTGCGCTGTTGCCTGAAGCACTCTGCGTTCACTCTGCGTCAAAGGCCAGGAACAACCTATTTCTCCCACCACACCACACTTGATGTTCGTCCCATCTGCTCCATTGAGTATCTCATCAACAATAATGCCTGTAAGCTAAAGAACAGGAAAACGAGATTTTTGGTCATTAATACTATTTGTGTTAAATAGCATCAAAGTTGGCCTGCGGACATTGTGCTAGTTATACTCCTGAGATCTTTCTGAACTTACTTAATTAACAGTTGGGTGTGTGAAAACGCTGCAGTTAAAATCTGGTTTCTGTCAACTAATGTTATGCTAGCCACTCACTAAGACTAAAATAAATACAGAAGCAAATCAGTTTGGCAGTATCCACTCACACAATTGCCCAGGTTTGCCGGGAAAGCCAGTCTATATATAATTTGAACACTGATTTAGGCTGAGACTAATTTTTCTTTGGAAAGAAAAAAAAAAGTTAGTTTATCACGAAATNAGTGCCTCAGATTCCTGAAATGGCTCCAGAAACAATTCATAGAATCACAGAATCGTTTAGGTTGGAGGAGACCATCAAGATCATCGAGTCCAACCATTAACCTAACACTGTCAATTCCACCGCTAAACCGTGTCCCTAAATTCAGTGTAATTTCTTGCAAAACAAGGGCTCAGGGAATAATGAAACCTTGTCATTAAGAGAGGGAAGGGAGAAACTCTGGCAAGGATCCTGAAGAGACAGGTTTAAGGCGAATCCTGCTCGTAGGAATGCCAATGTAAAACGACAGGAGCTCCACTGACTCAGAACTACATGAACAAAGCTCAGCTGACAACACTACAGGGTCAAAATTAGCTTACTTTTAAGATATTCACAGGCAAAAAAGACAACAGAATCTACTAATAAAAGCAGTTTGTTACAATATAGTTTTTCTTTTACAGAATAGGTCACATATCGTAGAGTACATTCAGAACTGAGAGCACAAAATGACATTGATGATGCCCTTCTAAACCTTTGGCCCTGAGTGTTATGGAAATCACAGTTTTAAGGAAGAATAAAGTGAACAAAGGAAGACAGAAAGTTTGCAAACAAATCCAGAAAACAAAAAAAACTCCAAACCAGTTTTCAAATAAACCTGTAATTTCTCCTTACTCCACACCTTGTCTCTTCAACAGCCTCATACAACGTATCGGTAAACACTCGATGTACACGCAGGAGTCTGTCCAAGCTATTACAATTTACAGCAGATTTCTGCCCAACACTTTATCCTTTGATCACACACCTTCTGCTTCCTGTATAACCAGTCTACCAACCATTTCTGTAGATAACCAGATACAGAACTCACTCCTCTCCAGAAGAATATCTCTCAAAATATTCAAACTGTCAGAAAACATATCATCCTGTCAAATTCACTGGCAAATGAGGAACCATCAGTTGTCATGGATCACAACCATTGTCAGCTGTCAGTGCACAGCCCTTTCTAGGTAACTAACTGTCTTCTGGACTGGATTACATATCGATTACCTGCAGAGTACAGGACATCTGTGGTTCTCCAGCAGTCCACCAAATACAGAAGCGAAACATTTGCCCCAAGAAATCTACGTGTATCGTATTTCAAGCAATAGAAGAATATTTAGGAAAAGTAGAACTGTTTTGTACAGCTCAGGCCAGCATAGGTCCGGTGCGGCTGGCAGCACTGCTGAAGTTTTGACCATTGATTTTTAAAATGAATTTGACTCATTTGTAAACTGTGACAAATTTTTAAAAAATTTTCTCAGCTCTGTTCACCTACATTCACAGCCTCCTGCCTTGGAGAGTTCCCTTCCCTCTTCTCCCTATCATCACATTTTCTTAATAAAAGATGAATGAATATTTATTATTATGGGAATATCTGGGGACCTCACTCATTATTAACACACTGTCTCAGGCACCATATAAACAATTTGAAGTAGACTCTGCCCCGAAAAGTCTGGACAAACAGCAGAGAAGAGAGATATAACAGCCAGCCTGAGCGCAGCAACGGTTTACAACTGTTCTATAAATACTGCAATTCTTTATGCTTTTTACAAGATTTCTGGATGATTTCATTGGGAAGCAATTAGCCAGAAAAAGAGACAAAAGAGGCAGGAGGGATATACTCCTTCCCTAAAAATAGTAAAAAGAACAGGATAATTGGTGTTAAACCAGATGCCCACACATGAAGTACTTTATTTTCTTTTTACTGTTGCATTATAACAAATCCCTGAGAGAAAATGGAGCTTAAAAATTGGAAATGCTGACAAATAATCCCAGCACACACAAGTAGTGTTGATCCAGCAGTAACACACAAGGAGTAATGCTATTCCCAAGTTTTTCACATTAAGAACTTCTAGATTTCATCTATTTTGGTGGAACTTCTCTCCAACTTCAACTCACCCAGGGATAAGTCATACGAGAGAGACTCCAAGGCAATGGTTAAGACCCACCTGCTCCACTGTCATGGCCTGTGTTTGAGAAGAATGAGTAGAAGCCACGTAAAATCCAGCCCCAGCAATAATATGGATTCCAGTTTCTTCAGCAAGTTTCTTCAAAGTATTCATATCCCGACCAATTCCCGTGGTTGTGTTTTCCACGATCGTCCCACCACCTGCTGCTTTAAACTGCAACAGCTCCTCCTTCACAGCATCTGTTTCCTGATACAAAAGAAGGTTTTCTTTATGGCTGTAGGGATTTTGCTTAATCCAAAACAAATTCTTCATCTCAATGGGCCCATCAGACAGAGGCTCTTGGCCTGGAGAAGGTGGACAAAAACAGCTGCTGTAGTTCATAGTCAAGTGTTCATGAGTCAATGTATAGCCAAGGCAGTCTGGATCCACAGGGCCCAAGACAGTCTGCACCTTGCCTCCCAAGGAAGGCATTTTTCTTCAGTAAAAAGACAACAAAATCAGATTAAAAGAGTCTGGGAAGGAAGAAGAAAGGAAACAAAAACATTTCAGAAGGAGCAAACATTTCTTACCAAATTTCTGAACTCCCTCTTCTCACACACATACCTACACACTGTGTTTGCTTGCTGGAAAGTTTTCAAATGCTGTTTCCGATAGCAATTGTTGGTCAATGTGAACAACAAAGCATTTATTTTACCCAGCTGCACCTGTATTGGTACTCTAGTAATGTGAAAATACCACTCCAGTACAAGGCAATCATCATCATTTATTGTGCTATAGTCAATATCACATTAAGATAAATGTTTCCTATTTAATAACAACCACTGTATGTTCATTTAGGATTCTCAGCTCTTCAGCAGCTGTCAAATTTTGTCAGCTTGAGCCACCAGATGAACATACTTGGCATCAAGGCTGAATATCCCTTACCGGTACATTCAGTTTATTTGTCTGTGTCCTCCAACACTCACTGTCCCCCTCGCACACCGAGGAAGCTGTCCATGTCTGGGCACGTTGTTTGCCCCTTGGCAAGAGGAACGCCAGGATGGGGGTCATCATGTGCTCCTTAGACTTCAACAGGGGCTCAGGTGCTCCGGCCAGCTGCACCGTGGAAGTCTGCAACAGCCCAGGACAACTCCAAAGCCAACAACAGTCACTAAAGACGCAGCGTGGCCCTCAACCAGCAGGGCAGAAGTCGAAGTGCTTCTCCCATCAGCTGCATCAGCCAAGTGTTTTGCCAGTTAAGAACAGACTTTAACTCACCACTTAATTTATACCGCTCAGCCTCTATGAGACTTTTTTCTTCAGCTTTAACATGAATGAAACAATGTTATTTCTCAAAACTTCAAATGAGTGGTGACAAACATACACATTTAGGTTACTGTCTGCAGTTGGTTCCTGTCAAAGGCATCTGCCCCTGTGCAAGGCTGGCCCAGCTTGCCACAGGTTAGAATCAGCTGCAGCTCTCCGCACTGGGATTTTGGGGTATTTTTTTCATTTGGGGGTGGGGGTAGTCTATTTCATTTATGTGCCATATTAACATTAAACATAGCTGACTACCCAGTTCATGTTAGATCTTCCTGATGCTGGTTGCAAAGGCTTGAGGATACATAGTTATATTCCCTAGTCAACCAAAATCATCAGTTACGAAACAAAACACATGTTTAATCATGTCCAGAGGACAGGACTAACTAGAGCATGCATTATTGATTAAAGAGAGAGGTCTTTCCCATTTCTGTCTCCCTTTTAGTGAATAATATCATAAACACGGGTTCGTTACTGGTGAAGCCCTCGGAGGACACTTTCCTTTTAACTGCTGAAGTTAATCCACCAGGATGACAGAAAAACTGAAATCTGAAGGGCACTGAACTCTACATATCAAAGGGCACAAGAACATCGAGGTCTCTTTGGGGATACTTTCATCTCACGCGAAGCAGTCAGCGCCAGTGTACCAATGCGTGAAAGTGACCCAGGCCCTGCAACAGGCAGGGATCACCTGCCTAGTGAAGTCTGGAGTTCTGGCAGCTATTTTAAAATGAAAACTTGGCCATCCATAAGAAAGAGAAACGACTGACTGACTATGTTTGCTTGCCTTGTGTAAAAGCAGACTTAGGAAGAACTGTTCTTTTATGAATTTCATTTCCAGACTAGTGTGTTGACTTGTTTGAGAAGACAGAAGAATAATTACTCTCATAGAACAGACTGCTGGCTGGTTAATATAATGATTTATTTTTTGCCAAATAAATTAAGAAGTGCATGATTTCAGAAAATATTATTCTTGAGCAAATAATTAAAAGCAAAATACCTGTCTTAGTCAGAAACTGCTGCTAGCTGCAATTCAATTAAGTTGTCCAACCCAGTCATCAGTTCCATCCTTGAACAAAGCTGGTGCTCTATAGAGCAACCCACTATTTTGGAGAAAGTTCAATGATCTGAGTCATTCTTATATGCACAGCAAAGAGACTAAGATAATTCTAAGATAACTGCATTATCTCTGCTTTTTTTTTTTCTTTTTTTTGCATCAAATATCTACACTCTGGTATGCAGAAAAACCCTGACAGCATAAAGAGTGATAAGCTACTCTTTACATTGGAGACACACTTTTCTTTCCCAATGTTCACTGGCAATTTTCAAATCCATTTCTTCAGTTAGGAAAACAAACTTATACAAATATTTTGTTATATAATTAAATATGCAAGTATTTAAGTTCTTTTGATAAAACTTAACACAAAGCGATTACAGTCTGTTTTCTTAACAAGTCTCCACTTCAGTTTTTCAGTTATTTAATAGTGCAGCTACTCAAAAAGGCCACTCTAACTGAATGTGAACTTTTGCTCAGTTTCAGATTACTACTTTGATAAAAAGTTGACTTTCAACATTTGTTCCCACCAACTCCTTTCCAACACAGTTAATTTAGATTACCCTCAATTACTCTGGCCTGACCATTGCGAAGACCTATGGTTGTGTGTGAGAGATCTTCGTATAGCCTGAGGCCGCTGTCTTCTGATTTGTAACAGCAGGAAACATCTAAAATCACCGGTTCCAGTGCCAGGTTTGTCTGTAGCAGATACCAATCTGTTGATTTTTAGACCCTAGATTTCAGATTATAGCGCATATACAGAGTTTACAAAACCAGTGCCTACCCTTGAACCTTTTGACTGAGGCCAAGTATTTCTGTAAATACTTGCATCACAAAAATGGAAACTGACACAAACAGCATTTAAAGTAGGCCCAATTTTATCTGATGAAAAATATGATTAATATTAATGTCTGTGCCTGCTTACTAACACAGTTTTAGAAACTCACTGCTTTTAATATAAAAAATATGAAAAATAAAGACAGCCAACAACCTGTGATTGGAATTATTTTTGAAACCACTGTCCTGATACCTTCCCTACTGTCATTTACACAGACAGCATGCCCTGATTATGCTATAATGATACATTATTCCTAATAAGATTCACTTGATGGAACCAGAAATTAATGAGTGTCTTTAAAACAGATTTTAGGTGCAAACAGCTTTTAAACTGAATAAGGACTGCTGCTTAATTTAAGCATGTATATGTTACTACAGAAATCAATGTTCGTGTGCTTGGCTAATGACTTGTATGCCGTGTTTTACATAGACCTTTCTTCTAAGAAAGTTTCTTCTTTCATACACCAAGGACTGATATCATATCACCTCATTTAGCCATCTAAAATGACATATGTCTCCACAGAATAATCGTCTAGACTGTTTTCACAGTGGAGATGGAAAGACATACCCATAGGCAACTCAACCAGCCTATTTTGAATGTTTGTAACAGAACAAGACAAGCCACCTTCTGTAATATTAATAAAATCCTTCCACGGACTATGCAGGGAGCCAAGAAGCATTCCTGGACAAGATAAGTGTATTTTAGATGATCCTACATAAGACGTGTGAATTGCACTTCCTGAATCTTAACCCAGTCTGAGGTGAGGGGGAAAGATGCCAATTTCTATGACAAAAGATAAACAGGTAGGCTCTTATCTGGCAATAACAGGTATATTGGTTTTGGAAATCATTATGCGGTGCTATTGCCAAGGTGCTCCTGCATAGAACAAGGCTTCTCTGCTCTAGGTGCTGTATAAGCAAGGAAATAAATGGTATTTCCTGAAAATTACATACTCAGATAAAAAGAAAATGAGAATTACTTTAAGATATAACCCAAACTTGTATTATTTCACAACAGCCTTGAAACAATACCTTAACATTTCTGTAATAAACTCTGAACAAATCTTTACAACCACCAATTGTATGGTGCATAAAACGCAACCCTCACCATTAGCCAACTACTAAAACTGGTGAAGTAAATATTTTTCCTAGAGGTATTGTTAAGAGAAAAGAGACTTGCTGCTGAAAAGGTCATGGTACTGTATTCCTGAGTCTGGTAAAAACTCCACTGAGTTCAATAGATGTTTTGCCTGAATACTGATGACAAGATTTGTGTTTCCGCTTTTCCCATCTGAAACTTGCGCTTCAGTCATTGTGTCATTTTAATGGTCTCGTAATGGGAGGTCTCCCTCGGTTTGGATTAGTTGCTTCCTACAGTAACCTCGTATTGCTGAAACATTATAATTGCATAAACAGAGTTTCCACACACTAATGCCGCATTTGTTTTGATTCGGTAAGCACATTCTAATGGTATTAGCACAGATTCTCTCTGGGCTGGTATGGGAATCATTTTATTGCCATTACATTACAATGTGAGATTACAGCAACACTAAATCCAGATTGCTGTGACACAAAATTTACAAAAAAGCAAAAAGAATGGCTCAGTAGGTATTTATTATACTCAGAAAAAATTAAACACAGCTGCCGTTTAGAAATGAGGGCTGTGCTGGCTGCATGAAGAGCATTGCAAGGGGGTCTTTCCCTTATAACCGTGCAGTCCTAGGAAATGTGACAGTGCAGGTTCGCTATATATTTATAGATGGAGGAACAAGCATTCAATTCTATTGTGAGCAACCTCTACAGAGCATGGAAAAGCCTCAAATTAGAAATATATGACACGTCTGTGGTAAATTACTATTAGCTAGTCTATGATGTGTTATCTCACTGTTCCCCACACACAAACCTTTTTATTGAGGGAAAAAGAGAAAGACAGTGGAAGAGGAGAGGCAGAGGGTAAGAGAACACATGTAGATTATTTCAGGAATAATTTAAAAAACGAACTTCCTTCCCTCTTCCCTCATGCTTCTGCCAACTTTGTAGAGGTTTATGGGTTGAAAGGAACTCAATACTGTCAAGCACAGTGCTTCCTCTTCCCCAACCGACAGCAAATGTTCTAACTTCTCTGACAGCCGGGTGCCAGATCTACCTTACCTACTTCAAAAATTTATTCAGAAGCACTAATTACAGGACAAACACACCTGAAAACCAGTGCGCTCTCATAGCCTGGTTTCAATAAGCACGGTTTTTTTGCTCATGCACAGTGGCAGGGGAGTGCAGCTGCAAGGGCTGTGGAGCAGAGTTCACCACATCTGGCTGGGTGAGAGCAGCGGTACAAGTGACCTTACATCTGCTCCGGGACAGATACAGCCCTACCTGTCACTCAGCCCAGTGATTCCCTCTGCATCAATGTCTGCAAAGGTATCCAACAGCCTGCAACGCCATACTCCTACACAGGCACTCAGCCTCCGCGTTACACGAGATAACACCACATCTTGTATTGCTTTTGGGTTATTCTGCCCAAGAAACAGAATTTGCAAATGAGGTAAAAAGTAATATGAAAACATGCAAGTTTCTGGGCAAACTCCTGTCTCTTCTGCAGAAATGGCAGATGTGTTTCTCTGAAGGTGATACAGGTTATTCCCACTAAAGTCATAATTATTCTTCCTTGTCTTCAGAATTGACATTGGTTAGAAGGAACACTGGTCTTTTTTCTCTCCCAAACTGGAGCTATGAGATTATCATGATCTGCTGAACTTCAAGCTAACTCAGGAAAATGAGCTAAGGAAAATAATCTTACCTATTCAGAGGCAGTGTTTTCTTTTTTCACTACATTCATACTCTGATAATTAAAAAAAAAAATACAACCACATATCATGACAGCTTTTCATAGGACGGCCCCTTGCCTAGTGCAGAAGTGTACTGAGGGGACAAGGACACTGGATGTATCATGCTGGCCTTCCTCCTAGTTCTCAGTCAAACTGCATGAGGATGGAACACTAGAACTTCCATGAGCATCAACTCTGAGGTGAGGCTTTGTGTCCTACAGGAGATTTCTCATGCCTTGACTAAAGCTCTTCTCAGAGAGGAGGGGAACACTTACAGTGCCTCTCTCCTACAAGAACTCCTGTCTAGCCCCATGCGAGCATATTTTGCAGCTCTTCCCTTAATGTGGCACCTGCAGTTTCCCACCTTTGGGTGGCTATACTTTCATGGAGCAAGTAAGAACCTCACCATTTCAGATATGTGTAATCTCTTGACTGGGTAGAAACCGGCCAACAGATGCAAAATCTAGAGAACTCCTGGGGGAAATACTTAAAAAGCATCACCTGTCCCTACCTTGCCACATTTTTCCTGAAACACACTGTTCTGGAGATACTCAGAACAGTGGATTAATGCAGTGGCCTTCAACAACCTACCTCTGGTCCCCAAACCATTCAGAAACATAAATTTCCTTAAGAAGCCAAGCTTTTCTTTTAATTTCTTTTAAAATGCTAAATCTTGTTTTTCACTAGATTTGCTATATATGCTTTGAGCAACCAAAAAGCTTTTACACTACAGAAGTGAGAAAGGATACCGGAAGTATGACATATATTAAGTTACAATATGTGCTACAAAAGAATTAGGAGAGCTTTAGCCAAGCCTTACATAATCCTACAACAATAAGCAGAAGTCCCAGCAAAGTATGCATGTACACACACCACAGCAATTAAGTTGCTTGAGGGGCACTGGCAATGTTCTACAACCTAAAGGCAAAGTCACTTAAATTGTAAGAGAAATTTAAACACTATTACACATACGTGAAAGGCAAATATATTGACTCATTACCCTCCGAACCTCCAAAAAGCACGCTTTGGGGAAAGGAACTGCACAAGTGAGAAGCAAAGCTTTTAAATGTTCACCTGAAAGGGTAAGTGGAAATTTTCACTGTGTATTCCCTATTTTTGCTCTAGCTAGGCTTTGAGCCAGACATACATAAACCAGGTTTCTTCCCTACAGTTGAACAGCCACAGTGCAGCCTCTCATCATATTTCACAGTGTGGCCTTACCTTTGGGATCAAAGCAACCACATGTGATCTGCACATGACCACACATTCAGTGATTTGCCCCAGAGGCAGCATTTAAACCACTCAGTATGTAATATTTTGCACACTTTTTTTTCAATTTGGTTAAAGTTCAGTTGTTGTAAGCACAACAGAGTCAGACTTTTATTTCTACCTTATTTCTGTGCAGATAACGGTCTCAAAGCCTAGGCTTCTTTGAGCAAAGTCACACTGAAGTTTTCCTTCCTCAGAGAGCTCTGAGACCAACATCCCCCTAAGTGATTTTTCATCAACATCTCCTTTGGAAGAACTTCAGGGGATTTTACATCTTGGGCAGCTTCCAAAATTACTCCTGATAAAAGGTCAGATAAAAATTCTCCCCTAGGGTCCAACATTACATTAATTACATTTTACATGCACATATAGTGTTCTTAGGCCAAAAATCAGGACTGAAGTCACATTACGCTATATGTAAATATGGGCTGAGTCCTGCATGTTGATACATAGATTTGTATTCTTAAGCCTAAACAGAATCATATTTGCTTCTCATGGGTGCTAGGCTACAAGCACACACTCTCGTTCTTCCTGGGACAACATAATATAGGAAAAAAGTCTGTGCTTTTCAGGAATGCATGTCCAGTCTTCATTCCCTCTAAATTTCAAATCTGAAACTTAAACATACATCTAACTCTACTCTTACCATTATTCTCATTGACTGGCACTGTTCACTCTCTATTCAAGGTCACATATGCTTAAATATTTTCACACGAGCTTAAACATTTCTGTTAGCATGTCGGCTGGAGCGTTAGCACTCACTTGCACAGAACCATCACCAAGAGCCACACCAAATCACTCTATGGATCTTTACACACAGAAATAAAGAGAAAAGGGATGGAGGTCTAAGACACCAAAGGACAGACATCATCCTTCTCACCATGCATATGCATGCGATGGCAGTGCGATGTTCACTTCTACCTCCCAGTCAAGACTGGACATTACTAGCTAGAAAACTCAGATGAATGAACCCAAGGTCTGCCATGTTTGTGGCAGAACATACCAGTCACTGATCCGCTGGGGCCTGTGAAGCCACACACAATGGAGAACAGTGTGGAGATGGGGTTTAGTGCCTCATTCAAGATTGCAGACTGCAGCAACCAGAATAAGCATGGACTTCCAGAAAAGTACTTTCTTTAACAGTGAGTGATGAGTTCAGATGCACAGAATTAAACTCAGTTTCCCACTACTGAAAACACCTATATCCCAAAACTTGCAAACAATCTGAAGACCCCCTGAAAAAAAAAAAAAAATAGTTCCCACTGTGACTGTTCTCTACGGCTGTGTCAGGAAATGGAAGCCGTATGCCCTTCTCAAGCTCCATTTTTGCTCTCATAAGGAACTAGCCCACACAAGAAAAGTTAACATGAGCCAAGTGAAAGCTTAAAGCTGATGAGTGTAACTTAAAGAGCATCTTTTAATTTAGAGACTGTCTTTATAGAGTCTGCATGATTTGTCAGTGGTCAAAGGCAATGACCTTCTGCTTATACAACTGCTGGTACTAAGTTCTTACACTCAGCTGGGTGCAACAGGAGAACTGCAGGAACACCAAACACACACAAGCTGACAAGACCGTCAGGTCTCCTACATAGCCTTCTGCTTTTTTCCCAGGTATTGCTGAATCTTCAGTCTTAACAAGAACTGGACACAGAACCCTGCGGGTGTTTTGTCTTTTTGTATCAGAGAATGTCTAAGTGTTTCTGAAAAAGGATATGAACTCAGTATCTTTCTCCTGGAAACTATTAATTATTTGTGCTGTAAAAAAAATCTTTGCTACCCAGTCGAAAGTGAATAACAAAGAGCCAAGTCCTGCAACAAAGTTTACAGCCCTGAAGAGTTTGAGCAGTCAGACCAGCTGAACATTTCCAGAACCGCATCTGAAAATTACCCATCTGCTAGAAGGTAGTAGAAAAGTTAAATTCCTTTCATTTGCCAACTAGTCTTCACTGCAGTGACTCTGGACAGGGCAAAGACAACTGTGGGACAGAACAACTCTCATTTTACACTTTAACCTAAGAGATGAGATCCTGAAACAGCAGGGAAAAGACAGGGTGCCTCAGGAGCTAACATGTCGCTTTTCTTTGGTCCTCCCTCCTCCACAGAAGTTACTTCAGGAAAAAAAACCCTGTGGCTTTGTCTCTGTGCAAAACTAAGGTTTCGGAACAGCTTTGAGAAGAGTGATCCTACATGTTTCCCAACTGAAAAAACAAGGTTTATTTCAAATTGCCATATAAGACATGGTGGTGGTTGTGGCCTTTCTTCTTACTTCCTTCTTACCCAAGTAGTTAAATACTTCTGAAACATATCCCAGCCATTGCTAGGATAAAATGTCTTTCTTGGATTATTATCCACGTACATATTAATATCAGACCAATGACATGGCCGCTGCTTAGAACACAACAAGAGGAAGCTTTTTAATTTGTGACCAGAAAATGATGTTAAAGCAGAAAACTTACCCTGCCAGTTTTGAGAAAAAGATGAAATTTCTTTTCAGAACTAGGGGAATGGGGCACTCCCTTTCCATTCCAACACAGCTGGTAATGCAATGACTTCGATATTCTCCAGAAACACGATGACATGACTGGCTGTGTAGACGAAGGGAGAGCTGTGGATGTTATCTACCTTGACTTCAGCAAGGCTTTCGACACAGTCTCCCATGATATCCTCCTGGGGAAGCTGAGGAAGTGTGGGCTGGATGAGTGGTCGGTGAAGTGGATAG
>Ga0065711_1005725_pt1 | contig 26872 bp, 15 predicted proteins | sample Hoacrofraction12_FD_59098 | JGI IMG/M metagenome (GOLD analysis project Ga0065711, IMG submission 59098) | Hoatzin crop microbial communities from Cojedes, Venezuela - Epithelial fraction 12 v2 (version 2) | ecosystem: Host-associated > Birds > Digestive system > Esophagus > Crop | place... | reverse complement strand
TGTAATTATGCTATCCCTTACAATTAGTTGTTTTGTTCACTCTTAAGCACGCCCAGTGAAGGCTCTTCCAGTTTGACTAGACAGCTTCTATTTGGTGCTTATTTGTCCTTGTGGATGGAAAGGATAGTAACTTTACTGGACTAAACAAATCTGATCATTCCAGCTCTTCTCTATAGGTCACACGTTTGTGGACATGCCTTGTTGTTGTATCTTAAAATCTCATACTTTATGTAGGATGGTGTACTTTGGCTGGCACTTTGCCAGAACTGATAGGAACAGAATCACTCGTACTGGGGTATCTCCCGTATCTGACGTGCAACTCACCTAGCAAACCATCTGGCAACGCTGTTTTTTCCTTTTTACCAACAGTAACCATTATCACCTTCTGTTCTTTTTCTTGTCTTATTGCTGCTTAATGAGGTTTTTTTTTAATTTATTCTGTATGTAACAATTGACACTTTTTTGTCAAAAGATGTATTACTTCCTGTTGTCTCCCTTGATATTTATCGTACTAATTTCTTTGACTTGGAAGCTCTAATTCTGTTTCCAGATGGTTGCAGTCTTTCATGTTTTGGTGTAATTTATAAATATTATAGGGGTATTCTGTTTGTTTCGCACATAACACAGTTTTGTATTAGAGCTCTCCTTAGCTTCTTACCTTGTTCTCTCCCTTCTGTTTCCCATCTCTGCATGATGCCCAGCAAGTGGAATAATCACTGGGACTATGTCTAATTTAAGTATTGCTTATTTCTGTGGTCCAAAGATGTATACAAACCATGCAACACTCAAAAGAAACGTACATTGGCACTGATCTGTGAAGGCTGCATTAATCATGGCATGCTTAAAATGCGAATGTATGCAAGCACAGGATTTTTATTTTTTAAATAAAAACCACAGAAGTTCTATCAGTCAGGCCATTAAAAGAGTTACAACTTTTATATCCACAACAGACCTTTGCCACTTGAAATAAAAAACCTGACAGCACAGGCACATTGTAAATTCAGAAGAATGAGATACAGTTTGTCTGTCAGTTTGCCTGTGAAACGGAGATGCAGTAAATGATGCGGCTTAGTCCTGAACTGGTGTCAGTGTCGAAGCTGAGGAAGAAAGTCATGAAGTAAGACAGTGGAAAGAAGGTGGAGTTACTATGCTCATAAACACCCTCCTTTACAAAGTAAAGTTAGCTTCACATTTTAGCCATAAATGCCTAAATTAATTACAATATTACTGAGGGAACTGAAGAAGAAATGAAGCTTCCCATGAATGCAGATGGTGCAGTGGTGATGTTGACGTTTTGCCAGTGATGAGCCACATGTTTTTTGAGAATGAACACTCACTGAGATAAATGCTAATGGTTTTATGCCATCTAGAATGGTGCATTTGTCTAAGAATGCTGTCAGTACAGTGGAGGGATAGGAGTTACAGGAAAACATTCGCCAGTGAGCTCATCTTTTTTGTCAGGGTAGGTCTTACGTATTTAGTTTAATAAATATTTGTAATAGTGGAATTTAAGCTGCTTTAAAAATACCAGTTTGGAGGGGCCAGTTCACACGTGGAAAGATAGCTGAGGGCAGAACAAAATAGAAGTTGCAACACCAATATGTGTTCTTTGTAAATCTGTTTTTCTGCAGGTATGTAGAAGCTTCTGAAGCAGTGGCAGAGGAGGCAGACAAACCAAAGTTAAAGACCGTGGCTTTGAGCTGTGTTCTAAACATCGGTGCTTGTAAACTAAAACTGTCGGATTGGCAGGGAGCCATTGAAAGCTGTTCAGAGGTAAATTTAATGTTTAGTATTTTGATTAACAGTTGGCCTGTATAGAAAATGGAGACTGAAACTACAGATTTTTTTAAGAGTCTTCCGACAAGCTTACAATTGAAAGTAAACAAAGTAGAAGGCTGATTGTGAAGTTAGTACTAACTTTCCAGTATGTGGCTTTTTAAAAAGATTTTGAAATTGAAATAACTCATTAGAAACACACAAAAGAGGGCTGTTGCTTACTGCCAGAAAAAATGCACCCTGTCATTGTCAGGTTGGTTTGCAGGGCTAATTTTTATATTACAAACAGTTAAACTGTCTTCAGTGAAAGGGGAATACTTTCCTCTGGAAGACTAGTATGAGCAAAACATTTTACTTGCTTTTAGATTTGATGGTCTTGTATTTTATTTATTGAAGGCCCTTTCAGGTAGGCTTAGTGGTAAAATGAAACCAGTGAATAGGAAGAAAGAAGGAAGGAAACAATAAATATGGAAATATTGAAAAATAATAGAATTAAAGAAAAAAATAGGAAAGGTGAGATAGACATACTGACAGAATTTAGTACGTTTGAGGAAACTTTAAATAATTCAGCAAAACTCTGAAATTTTGAAGGAAACAGAGTGAAGAATGCTCTTACCTGTTAGCAGAGGATCCTGAGCAGCACCTCCTAGGGCTTCATGCTGAAAGCAGGAGTCTCGGCTCATCCGTGGCTGAGAGGTCTTCAGCAAGCTGGCTTGCTTTCTAGCCTGCCGATGGCGTTACCACACAGAAAATGCTCATAAACCTGTATTCAGAGTGGGCAAATGGGGGGGTGAGGAAATGAAAAAAAAAGAAAGCTGTGTAATGTTATGTCTGTCATCTAGAAGATGGTAGAAATTGAAGCAGCGTTTGTATCACAGATAGAAATCATTCATCCTAATACTCGTGTCGGTGTTTAGAGCAGGGCGGCCATAAGCAGAGGGGCAGATGCTCTCTGTTATCCCCTGCCTCCCCACCATGGGAAGGGAGAAAGGAGGAAAAGGGAGAGAGATTTACAAATTGGATATTAAAACAGCTTTACTAATAATGAGAAAAATAATGCAAAATACACAAAACTGACACTGAGTTTCCCGGAGTTGGGTGCCGGGGCGCTGGCGTCCCACCAGCAGCTGCCAGGCAGCACCAGAAGCTCCGGACTGGACTTGGCAGTGGGCAGGAACTGGACTCAGGAACATATGGATCGGATTCTGGATCAGGATCGTAGGCAGGACAACAAGCAGGGTGCTCTTCAGAAGGCGGCTGTGGACGAAGAGAGTGAGACCCTCGTGATCCCCCAGCTTTGAACTAAGCATGATGTGCACGGCATAGATTAGCGCGTTGGTCACTATCGGGTCACCTGTCCTGTCCATCCCTCCCTGCAAGTGCGACCATTTGCGACTCCTCACTTGTGGGACCTAAGAGGTCTGTCAGTGACCTCGCCTACTATGGTAATAATTACAAACAGAGGCCTTTTTCTGCATTCCTTTCCTACCATTAGCTCAGTAAAACTACAAGCAGTAGGTGTTACCAGCTTTGGAGCAGACAGTGTCTGTAAAATACGCAGCCAGCTTCAGAAAAATGCAGTTACTTACAAGAACTTAGCTGTAAGGAAGATTCACTAAGAGACTTGCCATTGTGGAAAAAAACCCCAAACCCTTCCTTTTTTTTTAAGATTACAGAATTATTAGATAAAGGGAACTCCATAGCTGTAATAGACTTCTGTACGGTATTTAGCTTACCTCTCGTAACAAGTCTAAACCAGTGGATCAGTGTTTTAATCAGAACACCAGTTTCTTAAGATTGACTAGTAGAGTACAAGGGAATTGTTAATGAGAAATTATACACTTTCACTTTTATGATTTCCTCAGGCCAAAAGCATTTTAACTTAGCAATCTGTAATACACGCATTATTTGGTGTAAATAAGGAATTACAAACAGCTGAACCTGTTCCAACAAGCCTTACTTTAAAATAGCTGTAAGCACAGTGCTCAAGCTAAAAGCAAGGAACGCTGCCTACGTGTATGTAACAGAGGCACCTCATTTTCTAATTCTTGACACAGAAGAGGCTCTAGGCTTTACAGCAGACAGATGAGGGTGAGCGCCCAGAGTGATGCTTCCTTTATAGGAACAGCCAGTACTGAAGTGGTTTAAAAAAATCTGGATGCATTGTCTAATGCCTGTAATAATTAATGAATTGAAGTTAATAAAGCCACACATTCACACAACGAGATTTCCTCTAACCACTAAGAAACTACATTCTTTAAAAAAATAAAAAGACACACTATAGAACTATCTGCAATAAGAAAAAAGACTGCAGCCTTCTCAGGCGAGAAAACAACACACCTAGCTAGCCAAACTAACTGAGATACTTTGAAAAAATAACGTATTAAATAGTGGAACAATCTCTTTGTTCAGCCACTGTATTTCCTATTTTGATATTGTCACATTAGAGCTGGCATATACACATTTGTGAAACCATTCAACTCAAAAAAGGCGTAATGACTGGAACTTGGCAGGGCTCCTGAAGCATGAGATGGATTGCTTGTGTGTCTCCCCCTAGCCTGCAGTAAAAAAAGCTTTACAGGAATCTGCGTGCTTTCCTTATGATGCCATTTGAAGGGTTTTTGCTGTGAAGGAAGGAGCTGCAATGCAGAAAGTTGTACTGTGAGACTCGTTTGGGTAATTTGAACTGCAGCAACACCTTTGCCTTGACAAATAGGTAGACAGACAGACAGAGGTTCCATTTTATCCTCATGTACGCTTGTCCTTCAGAACAGACCCCTTCTGGTGCAGGGATATTAAACTGATCAGCGAGCTATACCGTGTGCTACGATGCAGCGTTCCGTTTTACATGGCTGTTAATGTTTTGACAGCTTACCCTGAAACCAACTGGAGAGATTGTCTGCTGGTGTGAACTGTGCCATTTGCAGAGATGGGAGGCTGTGAAGGATATGAAATGTTAATGTGACAATTTTATTAAATTTACAGGCTCTTAAAATAGATCCAGCAAATACTAAAGCTCTCTACAGACGGGCTCAAGGATGGCAGGGAATAAAAGATCTCGATCAGGCATTGGTAATGACCACTATTTAATTTTTTTTTTTCAAATCTAAACATTTAATCAGAACATTAATTTATATTTCCGTTTTATTTAAGGCTGATCTTAAGAAGGCTCATGAAATAGCCCCTGAAGACAAAGGTAAAATAAAGCTGTTTTTTAATAGATTTTTTTTTTTAAGACTGTAACAAAGTAACCAGGGTAGTATTAAGTAGGAAATCATACCAGTGTGATGCCTAAAATGCTGGCTTCTGGCTGATGCATTGAGCACAGAGCCCACTGAGGTGGAAGACCTGTTTTTGTACAGCAGCGATGCTTCTGTTGCGCTGGGAAACCTGCTTATGCAGCTCAAGAGCACGCCTCTTGAGCCACCTCCCTATCACACAGAGCTCTTACCGACCTGCTTAATTTCCTGGTTCTAACTGGGTAAGATTTTTAGCTCATAAATTCTGTGTTGGCACCAATACTATGCTTGCTACACCTTCCTCTACCTGGTCACCTTACTGGGTGAAACAAAGTAAGGGACAAGTGTTTTTTTTTTTGCTGCTAGTATCTGACCTAACAGAAGATTAAATGCAGTTCAATTGAGCGAAATAACATGGGTAAGTTGCAGCAGCGTGACCCAGTCTTGACATACTAGGAGATAGACCTAATGTAAAGACATTACTGTAACTGTATCCTGGATTTTCTTTTTACACAGCTATCCAGACAGAAACACTCAGAATCAAACAGAAGATAAAAGCCCAGAAGGAGAAAGAGAAGGCAGCTTACGCTAAAATGTTTGCTTGATTTTTTTTTTCTAATCTGACAAACCTATGCACTAACTCCTGCAAAAGGATAAATGGAGCTGCTTCGTTCATTTGCCCTGTACTGCAGTTTTCAGTGTTTAAAACTCAGAAGTCTAATAAAGACAGACTATTCAAAGGTGAAGTGGTTTTCTTTTTTTAGGCTGTAATATCTTCTGTTTTGCGAAATGTGTTTCTAATGTGTTAATCAGTAGTGGCTGTGGTTTTGCAGCTTAATAGTTAGTGCTTCCCAAGAAGCTTGGTTTCACACCAAGACAATTTAGGCAGTTTCTCTTAGAGTTTTTATTAGAACAGTCCTTCTTTCTTGTAAGGAATAAAAATGCCGAGAGACATACAACAAAGGTGCAACATAACACTTTCTTCTTAAACTGCTTTACAGGTTGTATTGCAGCTGGGCTCTCTATTATCATCAGGAAAAAATTTAACTGTAAATTTGACGTGAGATGTGCAACACTTACAAACGGCGACAATTTTCTAGACTGATGTATTTTTCCTACTGCCAGGCAGGATTACATATAGTAAATCACTCCAGATAGAGAGAGAAAATGCTTTTTTAAGGGCAGGTACTAAATTCTTCCACCATACCCACGATTCTGGACATGCCTCCCGTTATCACTGAACTTCAGCAATAAATCCAAGATCCAAAGCTCCTTTGTCAGTCCTGAGAAGAACTTTCTTCTGCCTGCCACACAACTCCTGTAAAGAAGTCCTATCTAAATAAGGCTAGGGTTTGACCAGAAGGCACCAGCTTTCCATTTAATGCAACAGTCATACGTAACATTCAGAATGGCACTTTAGTCTCAAACTCTTTGAATATTCAAGTCAGTGCTGTACGTTAATTACACTGCAGCATAAAAGAGTTGTTGGTGATCAGACGTCCCTGAATAGATTTCCCATCAGTTCACATCCCATTATAAGCTGGTCCTCCTCCACCTTCGGGCACTACCCAGTTAATGTTCTGACTTGGGTCTTTAATATCACACGTTTTGCAGTGGACACAGTTCTGAGCGTTTATCTGCAGTCGTGATCCTTCTCCTGTTTCCAGAGGAATATATTCGTAAACTCCTGCGAAGAGCAAAAGAGAGCCATCACTTCGCTGAACAGCCTCCCCCTGACCAGCCAGCGCAACGAGGGAAGGCTGCTGTTAGCGTGATTCGACTGCCGCCTTCCGTGTATACTATTTTGTCAGGAGACAAACATTAACATACAGTATTTTAAGACCTGCACTTGAACCCTCTTCTAGGAGGAGGATTGGGATAGAATGGTTGAAGTAAGTAGTAGGCCAGGTGGATTCTTCCTCAAGTACTTTTGTCTTGCCAAAACAGCTCAGACACATTTTTGTTACCTACCTGCTGGACAAAATCTTTGTTCCGGTCCATCGAATACAGCCAAATTCCTGCTCACGGGGATGCTGTCATCTTTGAGAGTTAAATGAGCAGGCTGGTCGTGTTCGTGGTTTGTACCACTTAAAGCCACAGATGACAGGAGATCAAAACTGATTTTTCCATCAGGCTTCGGGTACTCGATAGGCGTGCAGTCTTTGGCTGGCTTGAGCTGAGCAAAATCTGGTCCTAAATATATTTTTAATAAATAAGTTTCAGTACAAATTACTGTAATTTGCAGTTACTCAAGAACAATTTATAATTAAGCTATTTTAACTTCCCTTGTGTATTGGCCCAGAGCAAAGTGAACATCCTGAGAAACACAGACAGAGATGCGTGAATTGAGCGAACTCCTCAATGAGGCATTGTGATCTGGGGGCTTCCTCATCTTGATACGGGACCGTGGCAGACTGTGCAGAGGCAGCGTGTCAGCCTGCGAAACCCACCTCTCTAAGTTACGTGCTTGTGCAAGGCAGCCACCAGCCTTGCAGAGGGGGGTTGTGAGACCACCAAGGCCCCCCCACGCCCACCGACTCATTCCGAGCGGGAAGCACAACAGTCTGATTAATTGTTGTTGAATAGCAGCCAGTGTTCCAGATAAGAAACATCTCATGGGTGCAGACCTGCTCAGCCGAGGACACTGAATCGTCTCCTGTCAGAAGAACAGACACTTGGTGTCTTTAACCAAGGATACGCTAGAGCAGCTGGACCTTGAGAAGGACAGTTAATCAGAATGTCTTCTGTCTGCTGCAAACTTGGCAGCAGAACGGAGCATTCATGAACCCTTAGTTGAACTACCCATGCTCTAATGCTAAAAATCACCCCCCCCCGAGCTGGAGACCCTGGCCCGAGCAAAGACCACTACTCATGGGGCATGCCCAGTGAATTTTAGGAACACTACAGCCTTAAATGGAGACGAGACATGGAAGGACCAATGGGGAAAGAGAATGATTAAGCATAACTGTAAAAGTACTGACAACTGTTGCTCAAAATGTGTAAGTGTTGACCACATGTTAGCCAAAGTGTGCTTGTGCAACCCTGAAATCGAGTCCCCAGGCACGCGCCCACCACCAGAGGACCCCAACCACCAGCAGAGACCGTCACTAGATCCAAGGGTGGTGACATCTTTTCTCTTTATTTTTTCCTTTTGTTTTCCCCTCTGTCTCTGACCTAGGCACATAAGGGCAATGTTGTTATAGTCTGTCAACCTGCTACATTTTGTAGTTTGTTGTAAGTTTTGCCAAATCAATATCTGTTCTAACCCCACTGCATTAAAAGTAACGTCTTTTGTAATCTTGCTGAATTCCAAGTAAAGCTTTGCTTTCAGTCACGCCTTTTGGGTCACTGTTGTGACTCCTGGGTACCGTGCAGAGAATTGAAAAAGATCACCTCCCCTTACCCACCGACTGGGACAGCACACCTTGTCATCAGAATGAATTATGTCATAAAAGGTAGCCTTTTTCATGAGACAAAAAACTGCCAAGTAGAATAGTGTTTTAATGTCTTCATTTACATTATATGCTAGGTACCATGACAAGGTCTGCTTCACTGCTTTGTCACTGATTTCTACACTGCAAGGCCTCGCCACTTGACCAGATGTGCTCCGGCTTCAACTAAGACCAGAAAAGACTGACATATACATTTAGTGTCTTCTTTCAGGAGATAACGAATTTACCTGGATGTTTTAATGTCCATGGTTCCATTCCTCTCAGTAGCCAATAAAAGATACCTGTGTAAATCATTCCTCCATAGACACCAAGTATTGAATGGCAGGACGGTCGGATGTTTCTAACTGCATACAGCTCTTTCCAGACCCAGGACTTCTTCAGGTTCTCTTCGTATTCTTGCACATCAAGTCCTAAGGCAGTACATTACTTGTTAGGTACCTACAGTGCATAAAGACTGTCCTTGAAATAAGAAATAATGGCTGAATAAAGGCACTTGTTAGCAACGAAAGCAGCAAAATCAGAATTTCAGAACAGTAAGCTAGGAATATACTAAACAACGTATTTCAGCCTCTTGAAGAGATCTGTTTTGTTGGCAGTTGTCAGTAGATACCTGCTGCTCTTTGTAGCCTATATGAAATGACCCACAAGCAGCATTAAATTGCCTGAAACCTCAGCAAAACATAAAGATAACCAGCCAGATGGCTGTATTGGCACCTCTGTGGGAAAACAGCTACTCACTCACAGCATCTAAGAATTGACCAGGAGAGGCTCCCTTTTATCCAAGAGCCAGGTTTGTAATTTTAACGTCAAATTCAAAAGCTTCTTCTTTACAAGTTACGCAACCACAAATTTTCCAATTTCAGTAACTATGACTGTGGCCCAATGGATGATGCCAGTGCTCAAGAACATTTTTCTCCCTTTGTAATCAGCAAGTTAATGAGATATATTTGACTACAAACTTTTGACTTAAAACTCTTTGATTGTATTCTTCACCAATACCAGACATTGCACACTTGACACATGACACATCTACTACAGCATAGTTAAAGCCAAGTAATTATCTTAAGAAAAAAATGTTTCTTCAAATGAAAATTTTCTGAGACCTTCCCCATCACCATTCTCCATTACTACTGTATAGGAAAAGATGTTCTAAATAATAAGTTTTAAGCCTCGTCTGTACATGAAAACATGCTTCAGCCCATATTTTCTGTCTCACATATGGCTCTGAAAAAAGCTTGTAATCTACACACAGGGAAGAAAGTGGGCTGTAATATTCTACTGTCTTGACAAAACTGGAAACAGTGTACCAAACCTGTCCATAATTAAACAAGAGTGGCATGCTACCCACTAAGCGTGTATTGTTTCAGATGGGCTCTAAGCATTTTGCTCTGATGTACTAGCTGAGGTTTTAATTGCTCAGCGTACCCTGTGTGGCACCATGCATTGCATGTTTCAGCTGAACGAGAGCTCGCTACGACTGAGTCCACTGCTACAGGGAAGACATTTCTAAACCAACAATCATGTGGCACCTGGCTACAGCACTCACTTCCAGAATGACTGAAATTCTGACTGGGTTCTCCCACTGTACAGCCTCTGTTAACAGATCTAGGGGAACGACCAAGGATTAAATAACTCTCTGCAGTGTGGTCAGAATCAGGTGATTACTTCAATGGGCTTGCATTACATACAATAGGAAATACACAAAGTCTCAAACTGAGAAGACTGTAAAAGACAGAAAAAGAGGACTGAAGGAAAAAAGTATCCTAAGAATTAGCAAAACAGTGAAGAGCAAACTTGAAAAATCTCACCCTGCTTTGCTTACATTTAATCTATTCCTTGTAATGTTTCTCTCTCCGATGCTGCAGTCCTTCAGTAACACTTTTTGAACCATAAAGTGCTAATATTTGTAGGAATGAAATATATACTATTCGTGTTTACTTATACAGGAAGCATAAGCTTACTTTTCAGATGCTCGTTAAGAGGCATATTTTTGCTATAGCAGAAGTATCATAACGAAGCAAAACTTTATTAATTTCCTCTTTTCTTAAATCATTTAACAGTACAAATAGTAAATAAACAATATATACCTTTTTAAACCACCACACTCATTTATGATTTATTTAAATTCCCAACTCATTCTTTCAGATGCATTTAGTTACCGCTAAGCTGTTGGTGGTTCCAGTTGAACCCAAAGTAATCACAAATCAAAGTACAGCGATCTTACCTATTGTTTTTGATTGGAGATTTTCATTGATTAATTGGCTAAAGATGGCTTCTGAAGCCAACATGCCGCTCTTCATTGCGGTATGTGTCCCTTTGATCTTAGGAACGTTCATGAGTCCAGGACTGCAACCGACTAATAATCCACCTGGGAAGGTGAGTTTGGGTACAGACTGAAGAGGAAACAGAAAGAAAGGTGGTTGGTTTGGTTGGTTTTGTTTTTCTAAAGTGAAAATAACATTCTGGAAATGAACCTGGCATAAGGCTCGAGTGTCCTTTACATTTTTAGACTTGCATGTGCACTATCTAAAAATATACCAGTTACTCTACTCAATCAAGGAATTTTGGCATAGTAAGCAAGTAAGAATACAGACATCGTACTGGGGCCGAGTATAAAATAGTGCCAAGACAACATTTTTCTTATATCCTCTCTCCAATTGCTTTATCTGCAACAAGACTGTGGTAATGTCACCCACCGATACAGCTGTCCTCCTTCAAGCTTAAGTGAATTATTAAAAAAAAAAAGACATTTGTGTCCCTGTTTTCCACTAAGTTGTACACATTTCATCTCATCTCACCATTTATTAATCAGTGCTTTTTTCTACAGATCTTTTCTATGAAACTGCACAGTGCCTTCCCCATCTTCCCCAGGTCCCACTTATTTTCGAAGTTGCTCGGCAGCCAAGAAATACATTTTTGGTGCAAAATCATTGTCTTACTCCTGTTCTGTAAGAAGCATAATGTTACCGAGTACAGTCAACTCACAAACCTACGACAGCCAGACGATTTGCAAACATCGGGTCTATAGTATTAACATACTATTTTATACACCTGTGTTAACTAATGAATACCTCAGCTATCAAGACAGTTATTCTCACCCTCATCCAATGAGATTAAGATTTTTGACCGAGAAAAGCTTCAAAATGTGGATGGACCGAAGCACTTCAAGCAGAAAGCTGTGATCAGATCCTAGGTCTGAAATTGCTTAAGGTAAGTTACAAACACAGCATTCCTCCAAAAGTCTTTAGTACTGAGCAATGCTTGTGAATACAGCATCCTGCTTTTATTAAAGCTGCCTGAAAGAATTCATTTGTCAACTGCCTAAATAATTTGACCACAAACATGCAGTTTTATTTCATGAAAAATGTAAAAAAGTATCCCTTGGAATTCAAGAAAATCTGAAACAAGTGTTTTGTTTCTCCTGCTTGTTCAATTGTTATCTGTTTACTGTTCACCCAGGGCTGGCTACTTCTGAATATTCATATAGCAGTCACTAAAAAAAGTTGTACGACAGAGCATTTCCCCTCGTGTTTTGGACAATTTGTTTAACCACAGACTTCGTGATTTGGTTCATAGGAAAGCAGGCTGAAAACACAACTACAACTTTTAACTTACTTTTCCGTGCCCAGTAGTCCTAAGTTCAGCTATATAACAGTATTTCAAAGGAATTTAGCATGTAGGATGTCCTCTCTTTTCATAAGACTCTTGGCTGAAAACTGTTATTCTGTCATATCTATTAGGATGCCATGATGCAGCACTGACACAAGCGTAGAAAGATTTCTCGACTGACTCTGAACTACATAAAAAGATGGTGATCAAGTATATTTCTTCTGCAACAACTCTTTCACTTAATAGGTACATAGTGACCAACATACTGTCAAAGTATAAATAAGATTAAAGATTAGTCATATAACACAAAAGGTTAGACTTAATGCAGCTTTGTTAGTAATTCTCATTGTAAGTACTACGGCACTCGTGTTTTCGTAGTCAGTCGAAGGAACACGTTGTGCCAGCATGGCATGAGCCCTCCCTGTCCCGAGCGACAGGGTGAAATCCCTTCAGCCCTTGCACACGGAGAAGCCACGACCCTCTCGGCAGCAAACGGACAAAGCCAGGCTGGTGTGGAAGAGGGAAGAAGTGGAGATGCCTGCTCCCTGCAGAGCGCTCCCCGCCAGCAGACAGGGAACCCCACATTCTCCTCCCCTTAGCTCAGCTCAGGGGTGAAAACCTGTTAAGCAAGTCTAACATCTGACAGTTGCACGGGTCATCAATATGAAGATGTGTCCCGTCCTCCCCCCGATATTCATAATACACATTGCTCAACAACAGCAACACTTTTCACTTTTTCCACAAAACTTTTAAATGTTTTCAAAGTTTTTGATACAATGAAGACAAAACAGAGGTTGCATGGGAATTTCTTAATTTTAAGCGCTTGATCTTGTAATTTTAATAAACAAAGGAAACATATGTATGCTATGTAGGCACAGTCGGTTAAACTCTGTCCCCTCCCTCCACATATCTCCAAAAGCTACAAAATTAGGGAAACATCCAAGAACTCTTGCTCCCTTTCTCTCACACCAACTTCGCATCGCTGCATGTTAAAGACTAAAGAACATGGTCATAAGGTTATAGATAACAGATAAAAAAACCTCAGTTTGATGGTAATGTTATAAACTCATTTGATGCAATACTGTCACCAAAATGAAAACTGGAGCTACAGAATGACTTACATAAGAAAATATTCCTGGACTCCAGCGATGCAAATGAGTCAGACTGCTACAGTTATTAATCAAAGTAACACATGCAAAAAAAAGAGCTAATCTTGAAAATCTTCCTAAGTGACTCATCAATAAAGCTTTTTTTACTGAAAGCATGTATTAAAAAAAGCCATTTAAAAGTGTGACTTCATGATAAACTAAACAATTTATCTACAGGAAAGAAATTAAAAAACAAAAACCCAAACCCATGCTTTCATATTAGGAACAGTGCAAGGTAAGCAACATGCTGTTTAGGTGCAGCAAAGGAGTCCAAAGATTAGGCAGAGATCCGCAAGAGCTGTAGCCCTACTAAGTCTGTGCAACTTAGTGCAAACAATGTTTCTAAATGACTTAAAAAATACCATGTCCTTTCAGCCATATGTTTCAAGCGGTACCAGGAGTATGCAACCAAAGTCACAATCTGGCTACTTCATCAATGCCAGAAATTCAGTAGTGACTGTGTGCAACAGAGAAGCCAGCGCTTGGGGTAGAAAGAGAAGCCCCTCTTGTATGAAGCCAAGATGAAAACACCTTGGTATTTTGTATCTTATTTGTGTTAATAACGGACCAACAACGCTTTCTAAAGCAAGCTAGTAACACAGCTGTGTTACAACACAGTATGGCATATTTCCACTTGAGAGTGGACAAAGTAATCAGTCTGCAGACTGATTAAACGTGTATCACGTGTGTAATCAAGAAGCTGCTTCACGAACCCTCCTGACTCAGCCCCAGGCATGCACACTGGTGCCAAAGCCTAACTCCACAAGACTGTGACAACAGTTAACGCTGCTGCTGCAATTCTACTTGTATTGCAGAAACTGCATGAAGCCACATTTATACTAAAGAAGAGCTTCAAAAAGGAAAGACAAAGTAGTCGGAGAGCAGGGTGGAATGGCCTCACACACAGGCTGCAGATTGTGAACACTCAGGCTAACCTTAAGTTCCAAACTGAAAGGAGTCTAGGAGATGGATCTGGGAGTCCAGGACACACAGCTATGTCCTGTGTTTCAAGATTCCCACATGAGAAGCTAACAGGCTGAAAGGACTTCAGCTGTCAAATATAAATTCTAGACGATTTCTCCTGCAAGTTGCTCCAACCCTTTCAACTGACCTTAAGTCTTGATGAATACATTTTTAAATTTCACCTTTTAGACTCCTTAAGGGAACAAAACAAACAAGGTATTCCACCTCCAAGAAAGCAGAAATTCAAAGTTGTGCATGATGGACACCAAAGGTATATTTACTTGGGGAGGTGAAGACAATTTTATCTGGCAGCTACATAACAATTTCAGCACCATCACTGACTTAACGGTCAAGCATTGGAAAGAAGTTCCCTCTGCAAGGATAAACAATTTGGAAAATACATCCACCCCTCAAATCCCACAAAAACATCACATGAGTGGTGTTACGCTCTCTTCCCCAGCATTCCAGGCACAACAAAGAATTATCTGTAGCTTCTTTGCTGCTAAACACATCTGATTGTAATGTAAAGTCTGCTTCATATTTCATTTAGAAAGTAAAGTGGCTATGTCAGAGTATTTTTAGTATGACAGAGACTAAGTCCAGCAAATCTCAGCAGCCAGTACCCAGCAAGACAACAAAGCTTTTCTGTCCAGCGAAACTTTTGGCCTTATTCACCTTTGTTACAGTTCAGTTGTTTCCCAAATGGCCTTTGACACTGTTCCCCACAGCATCCTCCTGGAGAAGCTACCTGCTCATGGTTTGGATGGGTGTACTCTTCACTGGATAAAGAACTGGCTAAATGGCCAAGACCAGAGAGTGGTGGTGAATGGAGTTAAATCCAGTTGGCGGCCGGTCACGAGTGGTGTTCCCCAGGGCTCAGTTTTGGGGCCAGTCTTGTTTAACATCTTTATCTCTGAATGAGGGGATTGAGTGCTCCCTCAGTAAGTTTGCAGATGACACCAAGTTGGGTGGGAGTGTCAATCTACTTGAGAGTAGGAAGGCTATGCAGAGGGATCTGGACAGGCTGGATCGATGGGCTGAGGCCAGTTGTGTGAGGTTCAACAAGGCCAAGTGCCGGGTCCTGCACTTGGGTCACAACAACCCCATGCAACGCTGCAGGCTTGGAGAGGAGTGGCTGGAAAGCTGCACAGTGGAAAAGTACCTGGGGGTGCTGGTCAACAGCCGGCTGAACACGAGCCAGCAGTGTGCCCAGGTGGCCAAGAAGGCCAAGGGCATCCTGGCTTGTATCAGGAATAGTGTGGCTACCAGGTGTAGGGAGGCGATCGTTCCCCTGTACTTGGCACTGGTGAGGCCACACCTCAAGTACTGTGTTCAGTTTTGGGGCCCTCACTACAAGAAAGACATCGAGGTGCTGGACCGTGTCCAGAGAAGGGCAATGAGACTGGTGAAGGGGATGGAGAGTTAAGTCTTATGAGGAGTGACTGAGGGAACTGGGGTTGCTCAGTCTGGAGAAGAGGAGGCTGAGGGGAGACCTTCTTGCTGTCTCCAACTACTTGAAAGAGAGTTGTACTGAGGCAGGTGTTGGTCTCCTCTCCCAACTAACTAGCAATAGAACAATAGGAAATGGCCTCAAGTTGCGTCAGGGAAGGTTTAGATTCGATATTAGGAAAAATTTCTTTACTGCAAGAGTGGTCAGGCATTGGAACAGGCTGCCCAGGGAAGTGGTGGAGTCACCATCCCTGGAGGTGTTCAAAAAACGTGTAGATGTGGCACTTCAGGACATGGTTTAGCAGGCATGGTGGTACTGGGTTGGTGGTTGGACTGCGTGATCTTAGAGGTCTTTTCCAACTGTCATGATCCTATGATTCTAACAGCACGCAACCCAAATCTAGAGCACTAAAACCATGGCTATAGAGAACTCAAAGTAAAAAAAAAAATCAAGTAAGAGTTACCTGTAAACCACCTTCATTCAATGCTCTGGCACCATAGGCAATCCTTGTTCCACCCTCCAAAGTAGGCTGTACACTAGGATGGTGCTTCCACCTCTGAAACTCCCTAAATGGATTCAAATAGGGATTTTGATAATCTAAACCAACCTAAAAAAAAAAAAAAGTGCAACATTAACAAAAATAAAGTATGAAATTTCAACAAAAGTTTGAAAAGAAAACAATTGCGTATTACCACATCAACTCTTTAAATCTATTTTATACTAAACCAACCTCAGAATCTTCCTACTTAAAGAAACTACTGCAAAAATACATTCTATTAACAGTATAGTAGAAGCAAATCTGAGAATTTGCTTTTCTAAGACTGTTCTTTGCCCTACCTGAAACCTGAAGCACGGAAAATATTTAATTGCATTGTAACCGCCTTCCAATCTGTCTTTGAAACAAAATAGTGAAAGTAAACTAAGCATGCTTTAACAGGCAAGATAAGTTAGAAAACTTGTTTTAAATTTGTGTTTCAAAACCTCTATACCCTAGAAAAGCTGGAAGGAGAGGTAACAGTTACTTCTAGATAGTTATGTCCTTGTGCTCACGTATTTTAAGCCGTTCTTCACATCATTTAGCAGAGTCAATTATCATTTCCAATTAGGTGAGCCATTGTAATAAAGCACAGGGGAGCAATGATGAAAGCAAAAAATGTGGGGAAAAGACGTAGCCAGTTGGCTGGATGCCCAGGATTCTTATCTTATGCATTTGAGAATTCACTCTGATATACACTCTGCATTTCCCATCTTTAATATTCTCTTAAAAGGACTTCTGTTGCCAAATTTTCTCTTTCGAGAAATGGATTATTTCTGGTTCCTGTGAGCTTTATTTGAGACAAATAACAAAATATATCATGAGTCAGCAACAAAAAGAACTTTGATTTCTCTCGAAGCTCACTGCTTTTAGACCACTGCTTGCATCTACTTTCCTTACTAGATAAAGTTAACGAACAACTTTCAAAATAAGTGCATGATAATCCTACTATACGAATCAGCTCAGATTGACATACATGTAAAGTTCAAAGACAAAAAAGTGCTTGTATGTTCACACAAAAATTAGTTCTCTCCTGTCTGAACTAGAGATAATATGAACATTACTGATTACCATTGTCTGTAAGAATCAAAGCTCTTTACCCTTCTAAAAACAAACAGAATTTGAATGTCTACTGCCTGTCCTTATTAACTCCAATACCAGAAACCTGCACAGGACACATATGCATGCCAGAGAAAAGCTAACAAGTCTTTTTTCAATGTTTCTTACAAAATGGTTACACAAAAATACAGTTTTCACACAGACACACACTCTGGAATCCTTCTGAAATCTAGAAGACCAAAGAGTCACCTCAGTCCCATGCTGCTAAGAGTCCAGATCTTCCCCCTGACTCTTACGACATCTGTGTGTAAAGCACACGCACAGAATAAATAGTGAATGCTTCATTTAGGACTGTAGGTGCTAGAAAAGCATTTCCTACCATTGCTCCTTGCATCACTGGCTGGCAGAACGACAGTCTCTCCAGTGATCTCAATGCTTCTGACAAAGAGGCAATAGGGAGAAAGAAGCTGCCTGCCCAATTCAGCAAGACAGCTGCTAAAGAGAGCGAAGCGAACGGGGGTGAAGAACGGCAAGAACAAACCGAAGAGCTCAGAAATGGAAGCGACACTGCTTGCGGACCTGCGGACTGCTTCCACTTTAGATGCTTCTCATAAAGTGGAGATGCACCCAAGGTTGACACATGAACAAGGAAATGGAATTGTAGAAAGTGTATATAATTTAGACATTTCCCAACTTGTCAAAATTTTGTGAGCACAGTTTTGGTTAATCATCCAGGTTTGGCTTTATCAAAATACGCTTGGTTTGAAAAAAAATTTTATTTGTAAGTTCTCCATTTTGTTCTTAATAAAAGGCACTGAATTAAAGACAGATTAATATGACAAATTAACCTTCCCTAATATGGGAGTAAGTGCACTTAAGACTGAGAAAGTACTAAATATGGTCTGTTGCTATTCTTGTGTTTTCATCTTCACATTAAAACAAAGTTGCATAAAAATGAAGACCAAACAACAACAAACAAGCACAAAAAAACCTAATTTCCCTTACCACGAATCCAAGAGCAACTAAAGGTTCACCCTCATTTAAGTGATAAAGAAAGGATCCTCCATACGTGTGTCTGTCTAAAGGCCAGCCTACAGTATGTTCTACTTTTCCCGGTTTCCATTTCTTTTCATCAATAGTCCATAACTGAAACGAAGATCACAAAAAAAATCTTTATATTGCAAAGTAATGGCCTTTCAATAATATAACAGAAGAAAAACATGCAATTAAATACAGAGGAAAATTAATGTACTACTATGACCAATGCATAAATACATACAGCAAAATAACAGGTAATAAGTACACTTTTTGGGGGATTATCATTTAAGAATGTCCTAACACTTTTATTTCTTGAAATGCTGCACATCAGAAAATGTGACTAAGATTCCAGCACTATACCCAAAATTTTCATTCAACCACAAGATCCTTTATATTAGTGACTTTGATAAGTATTTCTGCCAAGGACTACAATGCTTACATTGACTTTTTTCTTAAAAACCACTATTTTTTCATATGATTCACTGCAGTTTCCTCACAAGTTTTTCAAGGTCAGGCTTAACAATACACCCGAGTTGATGTAAATATTTGCTGTCAAACAGGTTGTCCTCTCTTAGCTCTCTCCTGCACTTCTCCAGTGGAAGCACATGCTTAAAGTAATAAAACAAGAATACATTACAGTCAAACTGAACATATTCTAAATAATACAGCTCTTTTTCATGAGTGATATTTCCCAAGTACAAAGTATTTCAAAAAGGAAACCTGATACTTACCCCAATTTTATAAGCCCAGTGAAGGGAATTTTTTTTGGGAAAAAAAAAAAAGGCCATCCAGAAGGTATTTCAGAGAGCATGAGTATTCATCTGCAATAGCCCTTTTCTCTCTAATGAATATACAGAAAACCCACAGAAAGCCTGTTCTCCCCTCCTCAGCTACTAAAACCCCCTAAAACTCGTCAGCATGAATCCCTCTCTCATTTAGTAAAAGTACTTAATGGCCTCAAGTGGCATCAGAGGAGGGTCAGAGTGGATATTAGGAAAAACTTCTTTACTGCAAGAGTGGTCAGGCATTGGAACAGGCTGCCCAGGGAAGTGGTGGAGTCACCATCCCTGGAGGTGTTCAAAAAATGTGCAGACGTGGCACTTCAGGACATGGTTTAGCAGGCATGGTGGTGTTCGGTTGACGGTTGGACTTGATCTCAGAGGTCTCTTCCAACCTTAATGATTCTATGATTCTATACTGAAAACAGATTTCACAAATGAATGTAATTTGAAATCAAATTAAGACATTAACAGAGTGGATTCACAGACACCTCTAGTTATAGTACAGATACAAGAGAAGAAGCAGCTGAAACGAAACAGTCACAACATTCAGGGAGCATCTTCTCTCATCAGTTTCAGAATAGCAAAGATTCTGAAGTCTGAAAGTGTAACTCAAAATTTATCATTCTAATGTCTTACACAAATTATCTTGAAAGCAAACAGAAACTGCCTTATAGCTTTACAGCATTACCCTTAACTGTCAAAACTGTGTAGGTGATACCTCTTTCAGTCCAATGCCATAGCTCTGGGGCTGACATTTCTCCCTTAGATTGTATTTTTTGTACAGCTGTTTGGCTAGATGTCCGTGACAACCTTCAGCGAAGACTGTGACTTTCGCATGGAGTTCCAAGCCCCTTTCAAAGGTAGCCTGCAAAAGTGGAGCATTTCATCAGCAGTTAAATCTGTGCCACATCGAACTCAAGAGCAAGAAACTAGAGGACTATAAAGCGACTTGACACGACTTCGTGGCACTGCTCAGAACCCAGAAACCACTACAAGCTACGGCTCTAGTCCAGTTGTCTTTTCCACCTAACCATGATGCACCCCTGGCAAATCTTGTAAGTGGATTCCAGTAAAGCAGCACGACAGCAAATCGCCATTCGTTAATGAAAACGAGAATCTTTCCCACTTGTATCGCATCCACTAGTTCATATGATGTAAAGGAACACTGACAGAACAAAGAATCTTAACCTATAATTCCACACTTTAATTGCTGCCCATGAAGTCACCTTACAATAAAACCTTGTGGTCCTCATCCCCCCACCATGTATGACAGAGGCTACGCAGAAACACCAGATCAGAAAAACCTGTGTCACCTTCGCCCCCAAAAGAATACCTCAGAATAAAGTTACTATAATATTACACCAATCTTACATGTTAAAACATACAGTAAAATGAAACAAACATTAAGTATCACTACAAAAAAGATTTCTCATCAAAAATTCCAACAATGAGATTAAGGTAAGGTAAGGTGAACCAGCATATTCAAGTATGAGCACATCCCCCACACAGGTAAGCACATTGGGCGAGAATATTCCTAGATTATATTTGCAACGTAAGGATGCAAGATTCTAAATACACGTAAAAACCCAAACTTTTTAAAAAGAAAAAAGCTTGATTTGAGTCAGAAAGTTTGATGTTGAAAAAGATCATCAAAACACTTTTGGATGAAAATGTCCAGCAGTACCAAATAAAACCTTCTCAAGGTAAGCCAGCATAGCTCCAGGAGAAGCTTATTGCTTTGAATTGTCTCTGAGGTGCAATCTGCTTGTAACTGACTGGTTGGAAACGTCTGAAAAAGGTGAGCAAATTAAAATGTTCTGTCTCCTTTAACCAGGAGTTACAAGATTTTGCCACTTTTTTGTGTATTCTTTGAATTTACGATTGTCAACCTGAAAATGAATTAATCTTACAAAACACTGAAGAGAACTACAGGGACTTACTACTTGATCTAAAGATGAAAAATATATATTGTTCAATATGAAGTAGATTTATATAAATTAAATTAATTAACTACAACTCCACATTGTAAATATCAGAAATTCATTAATTTGAAAGCTTCCAGCAATGTGCAAAGTTGTATTTCACAGTTAACATCCTTCTCAAGCATCCACACGGGAATCAACGAGCAACTTTTTACTATGTATTTTTACCACTGCCATTTTTGTTCAACTTGTGCCGACTGCAAGGTGAAACTCTACTCATTAACCACAGTTCATTTGATTAGGCTCTGTACAAACACACTGAAGATACTCTTGCCTTGAAGGTTACACAAAGTACACTTCTTCATCTGAGCCCTTCTACACCGGAGGTACCATCAGCTGACCTCACCGACAGCTAGCACACCTGAACGCTCACAGCGCTTGCAGCAGTGGCACACTGATTACGTACATTACAGAAGTTAATAGACACATTCTTCCAGAATAAATGGAGAAAAAAAAGTCCAGGTTTTAAGGATGCTTAAAGATTAATAAAATTAGAGCTCCTTCCCACTGCAAAACCAACCCAATGCCCCAACCTAGTATCGTGCCGGCTGCTAAAAACCAGGCCGAGCCCGGCAGGGAGGGCAGGGAGTCCCCCATCCTCCGGGCACAGACCCGTGGCCAGTCGGCAGCAAGGCGTCACGACTGGGCGCGCAGCTCGCCCCCGCAAGGTGGACGGATGGCCAGCAACCGCGACCGCAGCGGCGCCTGTCACAGAACGCACCCCGGCCACAAACACGTTCTCCTGTGTGCTGCGATTCACCAGCTGGACAACAGCTTTCCCCTTCTTCACATCTTTTTCCTGGGGGTTCCTGGAACCCTTTCCTTTGCCTCCTGATTTCACATGTGCCAAAGCACCCTTACAGTATCACCTTCAGTCACCCTCAAACAAACCTCCTGTCTGCAAAGGCTTTTTCTACTAATCTTAGAAAAAAAGTTTATGATATTCTGAGACCAGAGCTTTCACAGGTAATCGATACATTTTATATACGGAGAGGGAAGACAGGCACTGAATTTTATATTTTTTCTTTGGCTGCAGCAAGACTACTGATGGCAGCAGAAGCAGACAAATCACAATTTTCCTAATTAGACCCCTAGTTATGGGGAAGATAGCTACTTACTTTAGGTGCTCCATCCTTTCGAATGCCTACATCATTAGTCGCTATCCCTTTCACGCTACCGTCTTCATGAAAAAGAACCTTTGGAAACATTTAAACAAACAAACACAATACATTTTAATGATCTGTCACTTTATTCTATTCATTAAAAGCTCTAATGCAGAACTTTTAAGCACTACGTCTTTAATGGTCAATCTCAAAGACGATGTATTTATTAACACGCTGTACGATCCACTCGCACTTTGCTGGACCTAGGCAGGGAATTTCAACACTGAAACCTTTTCCACAATACACTTCTCCTAGGAGGAAAGTTGTGAATGTACAAATAATTGGGAGTGGAGTGAAGCAGGTTCCAAAAACGCTTTTCATATACGCACTGATGTCATCATTACCTCAGCTGCTGCGTAGCCTGGATACACCTCAACTCCCAGAGCTTCTGCTTGTTCCCCTAGCCAACTCACAAAGTGGCCCAGGCGTACTATGTAATTCCCATGATTAACCATCGGAAGTCCTAGGCAAAAAAGACACACACACGCACAAAACACAGAACACTAAGCAAAATAATGGAAGTTGTACATATCAGATGTTGCATCTTCTTCTACAGCCACTACCTTCACAGTAATGCCACGTGTTACCACAGCCATCACCCACACAGACCCTATCACTGTATGCTATTACATTCTACATACACTCGCTGTACTACACTGAATCAAAATTGCTTGATTCAAGGAAAAGTTGAAAAAGACACAGAGAAAGATGACCCTCTACCACCCCGCTGAACTTTACCTGGAAGAATTGGCACTGGAATTCTGTATTTCTTTGTTAAAATTCCAAACCTGTCTTCAGTTACAGGAGTATTAAGTGGAGCCTACATAAAAAAACAGAAACAGTACCAAGAATTATGTTTTTCCAGCCAATTCAACAGAAAAAAACCCAACCAACAAATGATCAAACTGGCAGTCAAGTGAAGGTTTAATAAAGCACTTCTGTAGGAAGGCATCACAAGAGAGAAGATTAAGTACCACATAAGGCAGTCATTAGCCAAGAATGAACACAACTACTGAGGTTAAAAAAAAATAAAATTTAACACGGCCTTGCAAATCACTTCTATAGCTTGTTCACAGGCTTGTACTACATCAATATTCTACACCTTTCCAGGGAAGGCAGCTCAACTTGCATATTTATTGCAGTAAAACAAAACAACTAGTCGACAGCCCACTTCTAGCAGCTCCCAGGTGACAGCAGGCAGCTGGCTGCAAGTCAGATGGCTGTTCTGGCAGAGACAGTAGCTTGTTTCTTGCTATCCTCCCTCCTAAAAGCATCTCAGGCCTCAGTCACACCACTGTGTCTGCACAAAAATCAGTGTACTATGCACCACTTCCTGAGACTATGAAGAACTATTGTGCAGAAGCAACAAGTCTGACATTGCTAAGAAGCGACCAGCTTACCACTTGTGCACGAGAGGTGGATTCTGCAGAAATGCAGTAAGTGCAGCGCATGCCAGGACGCATCAGACATGCTGCATTTATGCAGTAAGACTATTACATAAAAGAGCAAAGGCCACAGGATCCCTGTGTAGACACAAAAGTTCAATGTCGTCGAAGCAGAGGAAACAGGCTAAGAAGAAGGTAGGGTTTTTTTGTTTTGTTTTGTTAGCTCAATGTATTTTAAGATGGTACTAAGTACCAACAGTACCAAAGTACTAAGCCCCACCAACACGAGACAGATACGGAGTTCATTACAAGCTAGCGATTCATTTCAGTGTTTATGTGCTCATACATACCCCCCGCTCCTTCCAGTCTGGAAAGAGTTCTTCTAAGGCCCGTGGCTCAAGACAAGCACCAGACAGTGTATGTGCACCAATCTGAGAAGCCTTTTCCACCAGACAAACACGTATTTCTTTGCTATGCTCAGCGGCTAACTGTTTCAGTCGAATAGCTGCAGAAAGACCCGCAGGGCCTGCTCCAACAATGACAACATCAGCTTCCTCCGCAAATCTTTCCATGTTTACCCCTTTAATAGAAAAAAAGATAATAACATAAACCAATCTCTAATTTCTCCCAGCCTGTCTCTCACTAAGCCTTGTTCTGTGATACTGGCTACCGGGTATCCCAGAAGTATGACTTTGCACAAAAGGAGGCTAAATATTCAACAGAATCCCCACTTCAGTACTCGGAAGAGTGCAGAAGGATATTAGCATCCCAGTGTAAAATTAGCTCTTTCTAAGTTGTAAGGAGATATACCATAAAAACATATACTCAATCTCTATGCACCATAAGTAGGTATCATCTTAGGATGTTAAACTTTAGAGCCCAGTTGGCTAGCTGGGCTTTCATATAAAGACACTCCTTCACACAAAGACACTCTGTGAAACTCTAGGTAAGGGAGAAAGAAAAGAAAAAAAGACCATTAGTCAGAACACGTGGCTTTATTTTACACTAATTAATCAAACACTGTCTTTTCTGGAACTGAAACCATTAGAATTGCTGAATACAGAGACTGGAATGCCCAGAGATATGTATCAATCTTATCTTCTCACAAAGTCTCATGGTAAGAACAACTGAAAAAAGTCCAACAGATACATACCTGACAGAATTAAATCTTGTTGTGATAGTCACTAAAGCAAAAGCTGCTTATATATTTTCTTTAAATAACTAGGATCAAGTTTAATCTGATCCCATTTTACAGCACTAAAGACACTCATTGTGACATAGCAACCACAAAATTTCATTTGGAACACTAGTACTGTATTTAAGAGTACAGAATTTCTGTAAAAAGAAAAATACAGCAACACATTTCAGTGTCTTTAAAATGGAACAAGAATAATAATAGAAAAGCTTTTAAAGAACACATTTTTTCGCTTACCTTCCCATCGTTTGTCTTTGTCCCGAGGATGGATAGTATAATGCGTAGTTATGCGAGGCACAGCGACAGCAGATGCACATCTTGCGATATGCAGTGATGGAAGGCAGTCTCGCTTTGTCAGCTTCAGAGCATGCAAGCACTGACGTGCTGCAAAAACAAGGAACAAATTTGTCAAGTCAGTCACTTCCCAAACTTTTTGACTTTTCAGACACAAGTGGCACAACAAATATGACAGCTCCCCCCTGCCCAAAGGCTACCAAGTGATGTGAAGATGAGGAACCATAACCGTAGGTTTTTAAAATCTGGAGTTAGGAATGCACGGTATAATTTTATATCAAGGGAAAAAAAATAATAAAGAGCTTCCGCTTTAAGCATTCTTCATGTAATACCACTCAATACACTGGCCAGCCACTTCTGACAGCTGACATCGGGTAGTAACATGCGTGTACGCAGGTAAAACACATTTTAAGTTCCTATTTCATTTTGAACTTTAAGAGATTTATTTCAGCCTTCATTAAAAGCGGCCAAACAACTGTAGTAACAGGGCATGCAAGTTCATTCCTGCTGACATGCCAACACGTGTCGAGACACAGTTTGGGCTACTGAAACTAGACAGTTCATCTAAAGTGAATGTCATGGTCTACAATAACAGCTCAGACTTGAACCCAAGTATGCGTCAGCCAAGGCTAGGAACAGTAGATACAGTTAATCTTTACCTTTGCTGCAAACACACTAATTGTTGCAAGAACATGTTAGAGTTTCTTTTTAAGCAAATGGACCAAACAAAAGTTAAAAATGATCAAACCAGGACTCTGCTCATAAGGGCTATTACATATCGCATTCATATTTTAATTTTCCTCTTTCACAAGAAAATTACGAAGACTTGCGTGATTTGTACTGAGAAAACTAGCGCAGTTAGTTACAGTTAACAGATCTGTGAACTAACGCACCTTGACAGGTATTTTTCCTTCCTTTAAGGATTCCCTTTCTCGAATTTCAGGGGTGCAGGAGGAGAATATTGTATTTAAAGTAGAGTATTTCTGCAAAACTACATAAGTAGAATCACCAACATCCTATCACTGAAATTTATTGTTGAGAGTGGCAACTGGCAAGGCCAGCACAAACATCCTCCATTCCAACTCCACACACTAACAGCCGGGATACTGGTCTCTATGTGCAAGGTAATTGGTATTTTCTACGTTGGCTTCTTAGCAGCAATCTTGCACTTAGCCAACATAAAGTAAAAGCTATTATTACACCATCTCATGGCTCTTAATCACGCTTTACCTGCGACCAGGCAGGATCTACGAACAAGCAATGTATTTATAAGCATGATGACAACTACACCTATACATACATATTAAAACATGACACCTTCACTTAATTTCTGAGACATTTTTATTTGAGGAGAACGGATGGTACTCGTATAGTTAAAGAACGTCAATTACTCCGCACACAGGCAAGAGAAGCGAGATCCAGCCCAGAACACGCCTGCCAATCGCCGAGGCAGGCCCACGGGACAGGCAGCTCCCCGCCGGCGAGTGAAGCGGGCTGGCTGCGCCCCGCCACCGAGCGCTGAGGGACTCAGGGACGCGACGCGAGCAACGCCCGCCACGAAACTCCAGCCTTCAGGAAGGTTTTCACGCCTGCCGCCAGGACCTTGTCTCGACAGCCACCTCCTCAGGAAGGGCAGCGGCGTTCTGTTATCCTTCGGAGCAGGCGGCACCCAGCGCGACGGCAAACCGCAGGCCCTGCCACCCTGACAGACGCCGCTCTGGGAGCCCCGGCCCCGCCGCCCGGACACCCGGGCGCGCCCCAGCCGCGACCTTTGCTCCGCTTCCCGCCCGCGCCAGCCGCCG
>Ga0065711_1003673_pt1 | contig 26872 bp, 11 predicted proteins | sample Hoacrofraction12_FD_59098 | JGI IMG/M metagenome (GOLD analysis project Ga0065711, IMG submission 59098) | Hoatzin crop microbial communities from Cojedes, Venezuela - Epithelial fraction 12 v2 (version 2) | ecosystem: Host-associated > Birds > Digestive system > Esophagus > Crop | place... | reverse complement strand
AAAAAAAAAAAAAAAAAAAAAAAGGGGGCAAACAAAGCGTAGGGCTGTTAGTAGGCATGTAGGATGGAGCAAGCAGCACCCAACACAGTCATTTGCCAGAGGTAAAAATAGTCTCAATAGACAAAGCAGCAGTTTGCATTCACAAAGTGAATGGCATATTGGCAAGAGTGGAAACTGGAGATGGCATACAAGTAAATATGAACAGCCAAAAACCATTACAAGCGAACCTGAAACCCCCAAAACAGGCTTGGTTTTAGGATGGACAATGCTTTCCAGACCTAACCTCCTAGCCACAGGACTGGGACTGATGCAATAGAGGTTCATAACAGAGAAACAATGACAAAGGCTTGAGAGATGGGTTATCAAAAGCAAAGCTAGAAAATGAGCTAAACACATAAACATGCTGCTTTCTTTAGCAGACAATGTCCTACAGAGATAAGGAACAAAACACTAATAAGATGGGGTAAAGACAAGCTCTGTCTGTTGTCAGAATCAAAGTCCATAGTGCATAAGGTGAGTCCAAACAGAATCAGTTGGAACAAGGACCTGAAAATGTAAATAAAAGGGATCAACTAGACATGGTGAGAAGACATATGGCCAGAAAGCAGACTGCGCCTAGATTGCTTGATAGCAAACAAAAACCTTTTTGTTATTGTAAGGGAGTACTGTGATCCTTGCAATTTATTTACCTTTGCCAGCTATTAGTCTGTAGTACAGAGCTCATCTTACATTCTTTGCAGTTTTGATTGTGGGGTTTTTTTTAATCAGAAAAGTCTTGGGTGTGCTTCGGTAGCACAGACAATGATTTCTTCTGTGTGAGAAGAACAAAGAAAAAATAACGTATACTCCCTTGGAACTGCAGGAAAAAAAGATTCCTTTTATCTTTATTGGGGAAGGACTACAGGTTTTTCTACACACAATGGCCTTCCTGTGACCACGCAGATACTTAGCTCTCAGCTGAAAGGCTTGCTTTTATAAAAGCATCACAAAGAACTTTTTCAGTTGACAAATGCTATAAACCAAACAATTGGGCAGTTAATTACTTTGCTATTTGTATTTAGATTAACTGCATTATTTTAAAAATGATTATGCTATTTTAGCGAAGTGATTCATCAGCTCTTAGCTGAAATTTTTGCGAGGTTGTCACCAAATTTTTTTTTTGCTTTTGCTCTTGTGCCAGCCCTCCACTGGCGTTGTGCTGGCTCATAAAGACGGAGTGCATCCCACTGGAAGATGACAAATGCCATCTGGTGGTACTTAACGGCTCGTGCTACCACCTCAGCCATACCTTCAGCGATGCCGGCCAGTATTGCCTCAGCGTCAGGGTGGAGAACGGCGTGACCATGCTGCAGACATACCACGAAATAAAAGTGTGGCCAACAGGTGAGGAGCAGCTAGCGGGAGCAGCTTGGAAATTCCTCCCAGTCAGGGAACCGGCAGTCTCAAACACGTCAAGGACAGTTATTAGCCTGTGCATGAGGTTTCTGGAAAATGATATAGCTCCCTAAAAGCATAGGAAGCAGGAGGAGAAAGGAAAGGCTATAGGTGCCGACTGTAATTGCTCAGAGCTTCTTGCATCCTGCTGAACCCTTAGTCTCAAGAGTGTCTTGAGGGTAATGAGTTTCCTAGGAAGGTCGAGTTACTTAAATTACATATTTTTCAGTTTAAATAGTCTGACTCTTGTAGTTAAAGAGGATAACTAAGAAAATATATTCGCCTGTAACACTCCCTTCGTTAAGCAGTCTGGATTATTCCTTTTGTTTAGTTTAGTTATGTTTTTTTTAAGAGTACATTTTTCTAGGCCTCCATTTCATTATAAGTTTCTGTCCCCCCAGCGTACAATCCCTGCTGGCTCCCCCATGCATGCTCACACATGCCCCTCAATTCCCTGAATCATCTGAGAAAGCAGTTAGGCAGCCAAGTGAAGAGGACCTGACCAGGCAGCCGGGCTGCGGTACACAGTGGTTATACTATCTCACCATGGACCAGCTCTTGTAAACAGACAGGGCAGCTTGCTTCAGAAGGTACTGGTGTACCTTCAGGGCTGGGTGTGCGAATCTTCTTTGCTGGAGGCTGCTAGCTGCTGTGGAGATGCTCACTGAGGTTCCTTCCTATCCTGTTGGGCTACCACAGACGTACAAACACCCCAGGGAGTTAGGGTTCACATACATAACTGGGTGGGGTTTTTTAGGCTGTTCAAGGGAAAAGATGAGTAGAAAAAAGAAGACCCTTACAACCTCACAACCCCTGATTCCCACTTCTGAGATTTCAGAAAGACCTGATCTGGGTGGAAAAATTTATTCCCTGTTACACACGTCCTTTGTTCTAAATATATGAAAAGTTCTCCTAAAACATAATTTCCTTCTCACTGTTGCGTCTTCTCAGCATATTGTATCACTCCACGAATGTTCCCTTGTGCTCTTTCCTAGGGATCCACCCAACTTTCTTTGTCCTGCTCTGCATTGCTCTGGTTTCAGTGATGCTAGGTCTGGTGCTGTACACGACCTTTCGAAGTAACACACAACAAAAAGATCTCGTGGAGGTATTGGGTTACTTTTACTTTGAGCTGGGATAGTAATAAGATACCTTTCAGCCATGTCCCTTCTTTAATCTCCAAGCAAACAGAGAGGGAGGGAGCATTTCCCTGGTGTATCTGATCCATTCCATGGAAAAATCTGAACAGTGTAGGCAAACACTTTAAGCAACAGACATGCTTCTGGCTAGGTGTGGAGAACTACAACTATAATTCAGGTTGCCAGGGCTATCATGGGCTGTTTGTTAGCAGGTGCTTACATTGAAGTATCCCTTCCAGAGAATCTGCCTCAGAGTGATAACATGAAAGAAAGCAGGGGGATAGTGAGAGAGGATACAGGACAGTAAAAAAGGGTGGGTATGTTACCTAAAGTGGCATTAAATTGTCACCTGACCCTAGTATGTGACGTTTATCTCCCCAGCTCCCTTCGATTTCTAATCTAGCTTTCACTTGCTATATTATGTATACGTAACAAGCATGAGCTCCTTAATTAAAGGTAACTGTCTTGGCCCTTTAGACAGTACCTAATACACTTTACGTCATGCCACAATACGCGTAATATACCTCTAGAGAGACTGCCTGTGAGCCAGGTGTGCAGCAGGTATAAATCAGAAGTCTATTTGAGGTTGGTGACTGACTGAAACTGATTGAGGACTAAGTACCATTTCTGGCCCAAAGTATTCTTGCTGGACTCATTTGAGCCAAGTAGGACCCAAATTAAAAATGATCTCTTTAATGTTCCTTTTCCAGGTAGCTGACTTCGACTTTTCTCCACTGTCTGATAAAAGTCTGTCTTCTCATTCGGAGTCAAGCTGTGGCCAAATATGCTGCAGATCATGTTTTCTTCGGTCATCTCAAGAAGCTGCCAGGGAGAGTCATGAACTTCTACTTTCTTTTTACAAGCCAGTTAAAACGTACACAGTGTGAAGAACACAATTGCACTTTGGTTACACTAACTGCCAAGTTCAACTTTCTCACTAATGATGAGTTAAAAGCCCAGTGCTGCATGAATGGTTTGGTTTTGCCAATGCAATGAAGTTAACCACTTTCAGTCCAGCACTTGACTGTTTCATTCTCTGAACTAAAAAAGGCGAGCCCTCAAACACAGTAAAAGTAGCTTTATATTTTTAAATTATACGGGTGTATACATTTACAGCTGTAAAGACAGCATTTTATTCTTATGAAAGATTGTTTTATGTGCAGGTTTGCTAAACTCACTACCTCTTGTAATTTCTCTGTTCCTTCTGCTGTCTCTTTCGAAGAAGAAAATGCTTAAGATAAACATACCTCTCTTTCCTATGTTACAAAAATATTACTGCAAATGGAAGTCACCTAAAATGCTGTTGAATGTGTGTTTGTTCTAAAAAGGAACTGACTTGTCCAGGTTGAGGAAGGCCTAGGTGCTTCCAATGAATCAGACTACCTAATTATGTTGTCTTTTTTCCCACCCTGTCTTAAAAGACCCCTTTTTTAAGTTAATGGGCTTCTGTGGGACTGTAGTGGCTGGTGACATGCTCATGGAGCTAGCTGCTAGCGATAGTTCAATGGGATTGCAGCACATGCTGTAGAAGACTCCACACCTCCAACATTTCATGAAGTAGTATGCCACTCTGATCTGCATACATAGCTTGTTTTTCCTTTTCAGGCTGTTCATTCTTTTCTTTCTTATACTACCACACAGCTAGTCACCAAAATTTCTCTTCCAAAAAATGCAACAACCAGTAGCTCAAAGCTGCTCAGCAAAACAAATTCAAATTCATCATCAATGTTCCAGACTGTATAAATACCGTGCCTGTTGTAGACTATCTTCTACTATCAGCTTCCTGCTCACCCAGGCTTCTGCCCTTGCTACAATACCTTTCAGGGTACCCTGGAGGCTTCTCAACAAAAGTGCCTTTGCAGCCATTTCTTTTTTTACATGTGACACACCTTCTCCACCTCTGGTTTAAAGCCTATGAGTATCATGGGTTTGGGGTTTTTCAAGTATGTCGTAATTTCTCAGATGCACTGATTGGGAGATAATCGTCTGAATATGAGGGGATTTACCATGAGGTTTTCAGGGTCCTCATCTCGCACATTCAACTTCTGTGTTTCCTCAGAAAAGTTCAGAGCTGGAGTTCATCTGTAAACAAAATTACATGACCTCGGAATGGCTTTGTTAATTAACTTGATACATTCAATATAGATTAGGATCATCTAAGATAACAAAAGATCCAGTAAAACCAAGTTTTTGTCAAAAAGCACTTTCCAAGGCAGAAATTCCTTTGGCTATTTTTTTTCTAAAGAGAAATTATAACCAAGGTTGTTGATTAGGAGTGGCGTCCTTTGTATTCCTTTTCAGTGCCCTGGTGTCAAACTCTTATCTTCAGTCATATTCAGTCACTGTTAAAAATGTGCCTCTCCTTAGGCTAGCAAAGAAGCTATTGTTCATGAGATCCCAGCCATCTGAGCCACTGCCAAGGGTATGTGACTTGTTCTGGGATGTCAGTATGTTCTGTATATGGCTACAGAATTCCTTGGGCACTGGAAATAACAGATTTCTGATGTGAAAAATGCAGCTCAGAGTGACGGTGGCCCTGGACAGACTGCACAGCGGCTCTCTGCAGCCGGAAGTTTAGCTTGGGCTTCTTCTTTTATTACGTTTGTGACAGACCTGTGGCCCTTGTTACTATAATACACCTAAAGATAAACCCTTTGGTACACTAATGAACGTGTAAAAAGCCCTTTCTTCTTCATGTTACACTCCTAGCAAAGACAATAACTGTGAGAGAGCAGACTCAGTTATGGGTACTTGAAACAACTCGTTTGAGTTGGAGGAAGATCATTTCAGAGGAAGAAGACCTATGCTCTGCCCCATTCTCCATTAATACCCAGCTGATTCAAAGTGTACTGTGGAGTGTTAGGCCATGAGCATTGCTTCTTTAGGGTTTTGTGCCTCTCTACTCTCCCCAGTACATCTGAGCTGAGATACAGCTGATCATGCCAAACCTGGCTAAAGTGGATCTCGACCCCCAGTCAAAAAAAAGAGGGATGTGGAGTTAGTGATATGAAAGACAGGCCTAAGAAAATCCCCAATTTCCTATTGAGGAAAACAGAGCAAATGTTCTTCAGAAGAATATTGGCTCTTACTCTCTTCCTAAAATTAAGAAAGGATAGCAAAGGAGTCAAATGATTCAGAAAGGTAGACAAGATAAAGTGCTGCAAAGTGGAAAGTCAACACTGTCGAATAGTGAAAGATGTTATTCAAGAGCAGATGGAAAGGAATAGAGGTTAGAAAGAAAGACATCTGCAAAAAATAAGCAGTGGAGAAAGGTCACTTAAAAGAGCATGTCAAGAAGCAAATTAAGCACAAAAATTTAAACAACCTTAACAAATTGAGGTATAAGTTTGAGAAATATTCACATGAACATGTTCCTGAATTCAATATGAAACTGCTTCCTGCACAAAAGACTGATCTGTGGGTTCAATAAATGCCTCTGAAATTGAAGACAAAAGGTAATTGAGCAGTTCAGGATATAGCAAGGAGATTAGTGGGACGTAACAAGGATCAGCAGGAGGATTCATTTTGTTAACCTTAGAAATCAATGACCTGGAAAAAGGAATGTTCAGCAAAACGATGAAACTCACTGATTCAAAACAAAAGTCCAGTGAGTGCAAAGCCAAAGAGCGATTAAATTCAGGTGATAAGCAAGAGTGTATGCAGATAAGAAGTTTACACAAGGAGAATTATTTACAAAGAAATGCATTCGACGACAAAAATGTTCTGGAAAGGCATAGTATAAAAATGGATGGTAAAGCAAGAACTTCTGTTATTCTGTAATTTATCATATATACAATGGTACCAGTTTGTGCAGTAGATGTGGGGACAATTTAGCTCTTTATCTTAACAGCAGAGCATAAGGCTCAGTGGCTGGACGAGTCAAGGCTGAATTCTGTCTTTCATCACTGGAAAGTGGATTACACAGCCCAAGCTGTGACAACAGTTTGAATTCACAAGACCTCTACTGTGTCTGCTGGATGCTGTAGGAATGGAAATTGTTTCAGCAAGAGGAAGGTGAAGAACTTCATATTTAAATGCTCGGTATTATTATTAGATAATCAGCCAACACTTTTGGAGAGCCAGTGCCAGTTTCCGTGGAAACTGGAGTGCTATCCTGCAGCTGTCACAAAATTGTTTAAATCCTGCAGATCTCAGCTTTGACAGCTCACCGAGCACTACAAATGTGGATTTTTAAATTGCAATCACCAACATGGGGAACGCAGAAGTTCCAGAAACTTCTTGGACCTCATTTTTCAGAGCTGGGTATGCTCATTGCCAGGGCACGTAATTCCTACAGCAGTGTGCGGAAGGACAGCAGTCGCAGTATATAGTGGGTTTTGTACAAAATACCACAGTTGCACAACAACTGACACAACTGCAGGAGCAAATTATACTAGAGCACTAGTGAAAGACTTTTCTGGTCCCACAACTACCCCAGCCAAATAGATTTCTAATGTGTTTACTCACAGCAGTCCGGGGAGGCAGGGAGGTGATATTATCACTATTCACAAGAGGCAAAGGGAGCCGTACAGAGATACGGAGCTTGCTCATGCAGAGGCAGGTGTAGATGCCTGCATAAAATTCAAGATTAAAAAGATCAAGGAACCATGCAGACCATCTACCTAATTTTGGTTCTTTTTACAGTCCGTGGAGCAAGGCAAGCACTACATTCAGGTTGCCTTTTGCAGACACCAACTTGGGTATCACGCCTATCTACCGTAGGTGTAACGAGGAGCCTGGGCGTAGTACACACGATGCGGGGTTGCGATTTGGGGACTGCACAGCAGGTGTCTCCCACTGCACAAGAATATTTCTGCAATCATCACACTCCCACGGTGGCAGGCGTGAGCCGCTGGTGAGACTTTCTGTGAATATTTTTATGCACGCCTCACTGTGGCATGTAAGCTAAATGCACAGCCCGATTTGATAAAAGATGCATATTATTCACAGTACAAGTACCACAGTTTCGGGTGCCGCCCCAAGCAGCTATGAGAAATGACTCAGCGTCCATCACTACGCACAGAAATGCTTGCCTCGCGCCAGGCGAGCCCCGAGTCTCACTGGAAGGTGATGGCTGGACAGACTGAGCAAGTTGTGCAGGCAATAATGCTCCCCGCAGAGAGCTTTCTGTACTTTATTCAATGCACTTGACACAACAACACCCCGCTCCACAGTCCCTTAGGTCCGTGGGACACCTCCTGCGTGAGTAGAAACTGGGGGGACTGGGCCCATTCCTGTGAACGAAAGCAGTATAACTTTCCATAACGGAGAGTAACTGGGAAGTTTCAATCTACAATGACGTATCTTAAATTAAGGAAAGTGAAGAAGAAAGCAGCCCACAGTATAAAACAGATTCTGTGTGCACACAGCTGAGTGTAAACATTTCTTGAAATCACCTGGATGTCCCCATTGCTTCAGTAGAAGGTCTCAGAAACAGGGAAGCAGAAGCAGCAACGAACAGACACATTTTGGTTTAATAGCCTTATAAGCTCAGTCCTTCCTGGTAACAGAAATTAGGACTCTGTCATTTACAGCTTCTTTGCAGCTACAATTTAGATACAAAAGGAGAACAGACCACAGCAGTAAAAGCTTGCTTATCTGATCAACAGCGTATAATTAATAGCAAAATAAAAATTATGCCATAGGATTTTAATGCCTTTTCGGTATCCTGTCCTTATTTTGTTCTTCTTTCATTATGTGCAACATACTTATAATATTTTGAAATAAATCAAAAAGGAAAAAATAATCTAAAAAATCCAAATGCACTCGCTAATTAAATAGCAATGCCCTTACTTTCATTCATGCAATCTTGATAAATTACAGTCTTCCCATACTAATTAACTTCACGTTTAATGGATTTCTCTCACCACCCCAAGCTGTGTAAGAAAACACAACATTCTCAATTTAACAAAAAAAAGCCAATATTGAAACTGGCTTGTTGGACTCTGCTTCAGCAAAGCACTCAAACATGTGCTGAAGTGCAAACACAGGGGCAGACTGGGAGGAGCAGCTCCTCGGGGTGGTGGGAAGCGTCCAAGGGAAAGGTAAGTGGCCTTGCCTCAGTGGGAGAGCCCAGTTCTCGGGACCACATCAAACAGCCTACAGCGAGCACCTGCAGCTGGGGAGCTGGTGTGCAATGCAAAACCCATTTCTTAGCCCACTACCAGATTTTTTCCATGTGCAATGCATTCACTTGCAATGAATCCAGAGCACTTTCATGGGTCACTGGGGACAAACAGGACTGGTTTATGACAGGCAGCGCAGCGCATTCTGTGCCGCCCCGGGCAAGTGCCCCATGCAGGAACACTGCAGCCATAGAGGCTGATCTGTGTTTCTGAACTGATCCCCAACAACACTCCGAGCAGTTGCTGGGAGTACTTGTATTTGCATGTTAAAGTGTTTTATCGTGTTTCATTAGACCAGTAAAGTAAGGTATTTCTGTTATTAAATAATCTATATGCTTGTGGAGTTGATCAAGGTTATAAGACAATAAATTTGAGTGAAAACACTGTGGGAAAATAGGAGAGCTGTTGACCAAGGCAGTATCAGAACGTGAACAGCCGCCCCCAGCCCTGGGGGTCAATATAGTCCTCCTAAGCCACTGGGGAAAGACTTGGGTTTTGGGTACAGCTTCAGTTTTAAATCTGAAATTATTCCAGGTAGATCTAATTGTGATATTTTGAGTTCTGAACTTGTGATTTTTTTTTTCTTCCTCTAACAGCATTAGGATAGCAATGCTCTACCCTGTCAAACAAATGCAAGACTTCACTTCTAGATGAAATTATTCATACTAGGTAAGATGAGTGTTTCATATCACAGGTGCATCTCCAAAGAAGGAGCGAGGCATCCATTTCCCATAGATACCTCACCACAGACAGGAGCTGCATCCTGAAGTATCCTTAAGACCAATCCAGACCACGCAGCTTGGATGGGGTGGGGGAAACTTTAAAAGGCAAGTGGACTTGCAAATCACTATTATAGCAAATATTTGCAAATAGCCACAGACTCTTTTCAGTGGTGCCCAGCGACAGGACAAGGGGCAACGGGCACAAACAGAAGCTTAGGAAATTCCATCTGAACATGTGGAAGAACTTCTTCCCTCTGAGGGTGACGGAGCACTGGAACAGGCTGCCCAGAGGGGTTGTGGAGTCTCCTTCTCTGGAGATATTCAAGACCCACCTGGACACGGTCCTGTGCAGCCTGCTGTGGGTGACCCTGCTTCGGCACGGGGGTTGGACTAGATGACCCACAGAGGTCCCTTCCAACCCTGAACATTCTGTGAGTCTGTGATTTTACCTGGCTTTTATTCTCTTTCCTCTGTTTTGTTCTTTCCTTCCCTTTCGCTTGGTAATAAGTAGTGGGGAAAACCCGCCTGCAGACAGGAAGACACCGTATAATTGAAGGTAAAGTATTCTGTTTAGTTCTGTAGGAACCACATCGTTTTTCATAATACAGTATGTGAAAAATCAGGTAAGCAGTGCATACATTTTTTATGAACAGGAGGACCCTCAACTGTTACTAATGAAGTACAGAAAGAAAAGACAGGACTCTCAGTAGGGAAATATCATCCATTAAATGCCTCCCTGGGGATCAAATGGCACTTACAATTGAGAGACACTAACTGCCTCCTACATTTCAATTGGTACCAGCAGGACACCTATTTGTAAAGATTTGTGCTGCCTGTACTCTGTTAGTGTAAGATGCCACATAAATATTTTCTGACCTTTGCAGTAGATATTACCCTTTTTCTTCCACAGACCGACAGCCTGATTTTACATTTTAAAACCGTTGATCCTGCGAAGAATGAGCACAAGAGCAACCCTGTGAGTGGGCATAGGCCCACTGAAGTCAATGGACCTGCTGAACATGTGTTCTGAATGTTTTCTGATCAGGGCTTTAAATATGTCACCCTTTACAACAAGACTTCCACAGTTCTTTTTGTAAAAGCATACCTGCCTTTTATTAAATACCTATCACCAAAGATCAAAAGGCTTTTCAAATATGTCCCCTAAGAAAAGCAAAAAATGAGAGCTTAGAAATTCATCCATTTCAAAACTCATTAATCAAAGGCAGCTCTTTGATCAGTAAGGAAAGTCCTCAGGTCCAAAACAATGAGCACTTTAACAGGGAACAATTACATTACTCCGGGTGCATTGTCCTTGAGGCACATACTGGGCTCTCATGGGTGTCACCATCAGGGCCACCCAGGACTCCGATTCATATCTACTTTTCATTACAGTACCACTTGAAAACTCAACAGCTCCATACCATGTACTAACTGTTGCCTCCCTTTGGCTTTCCGGAGTACACAGTAATGTTTGACTACACCTCCTTGTGGTTTTATTTATATATATATATGTGTGTGTGTGTGTGTGTCTGTGTATACACACACATACAGGCATATACATGCATTTGTGCAATATCCACTGCCATTCGAATGTGCAGTGGTTCCTTGCTGCAGTGGATTTTACATGACTCTCGTAAAAAAAACCAAACTGTAGTCACAAATAGCAGAGATTAAACAGCAATGTCAAGGTCTGAGAGGAGAGATTACAGAGCCTATATCCGCAGATGTTTGCAGCTGCTGACAGTCCTGTGATTTAAAGAGCTGTTCTCCTACATCATTACAGGACAGGCAAACGTCTGCCACAAAGACTCATCAACAGATCCTACCCGTCCCCAGAGAGCTTAGTTTGGATCAAACGGAGCCTTTTCAAAACTTGCCATGCCTGGTGCAGAGATGGCCACAGTTCAGTGACAGGTGAACCGAAACTGTCCTCTCATGTCAAGAGCTTGTCAGGGTGTAAGACGCAATGAGGACACTCAACAGTCACGCTAAACCAGCAGGAATTCACCCCTTGCGCACTGCTCATTTTGAATAGCTATGAGATGATGAATTGTGAATGACTTTGGGAGGGTCATGGTGGCAATAGCAAAGCAATGGATATACGGCTGTTATTATTAGCAACCAGCATTCTGCTCATTTTCACACCACAGACAGACCACAGACGTATGTAGAAACAAAATAATTCCTGGGGACAGACTGTCATGGAAGGAGAAACCACTCCAAACAAAGCTTTTAAATTAGAAAAAGAGAAAAACATCAGCAATATCAGGACATTACAAAGGGACTTTCTGTCCGGAAAGAGATGGAAAAAGGCTTAGTATCCTTTGGGGAAATATCAAAGTGAAGCCAAAAGCATAAAAAGTATGAGGCAATTCTATGGTTTTGGAATTTTCTGCGTAACATCTGTGCTTCTATAAAATGTACTCCTGAGAGCCAAGGAGAAAAGCAATGGTAATCAAGGCCTGTGTACAACATTACAGGGAGTTTTCAGACAAGGTGGGTATTGTCATTCACTGGCAGTGACACACAGCGATCTAATCATCCGCTTCAAGTGAGAAAGCCAATGCACAGCGAGAGCGGCGTGAATTCACAGCCCGTTAGTTCCTCTGCACTTGTTCTTCAGGTGGACGCTCTTCCATGCAAGGTGCCATTTGCCTCCGAGCGCTGCCCTCCTCCGCTGGCGCTTGGCCCTGTCCCTGCACTGGATCTGCTGCATTGAGCACTCCATGGGAATTTCCTAGTTCACATCAGCCAGATCCCTGGTGCCAGCTCGCAGCAACCACTTGGCCAGCTGCGCCAGCCCTACTGATGCTGCCTGAACCAAAGGCATATGTGCTCGTGCAAACCTCTTCTGCCAGCAAATAGGAACGGGCAGCGACCTCTGGCAGAGGAGCACTGAGGAGCATCTGGATCAACAGCATCTTCTGTTTGCTCAGCTGGACCCACAAAAGGGCATCTGTCCAGGGCCTCACTGCGCTTTCTGAGTCAAGTAAGATGCTTCACCAGTGTAATTCAGGACTCTAGCTGATGTGCTGTCAGTTCACAGCCTGGTTTACTTGCTACTAATTGTTTACGCAGGCTTTGAGCCAACCTTTCTGTTTTCTTCGCTCTCTCCCTAAAACAGCAACTTTACTATCGGTAATGCAGGCAATATGGTGTCTCCTAAGTACAATGAACATACAGAAGTCCCCTTGCAAACTCCAGATATGTGGCTGCTGTTCTGCTGTTTATTAACAGTAACATGTTACAGTGTTTGTGCCAGCAGAGAAACTTGGAAGAAAACAGAGCTGAGCAGCTCTGTTAGGCTCAGTCAACAAACGTACAACAGGTTTGTCATTTTACAGAGCTGCACCTCTCTCTTTTTCTATCCCAGACTCTTTGGGAGACTTGAAATGCCAAATCCGGTGCTAATAGGTGTTGGTCTGACTCCACTGTGGTCAACTCTGCTTTACACCACCCACAAGTCTAAAAAATGTCCAACCCAAAAATGTTAAACTCATAGAGGATCACAGAATCACAGGATAGATCAAGCTGGAGGGGAGCCCAGGAGGTCTCTAGTCCAACCTGCTGCTCAAAGAGCGTCAGCCTGAGGTCAGACCAAGTGGCTCAGGGCTCTGTCCAGGCAGGTCCTGAAAACCTCCAAGGACAGAAACTGCACAGATTTTCTCGGCAGCCTGCTCCACTGCTGAGAGTCCCCATGAAGAAAACACATTTCCTTATACTCACTTTGAACCTCTCTTGTCTCTACTTATGCCCACTGTCTCTTATCCTCCCACCATACACCCTGGTGAAGAGTCTGGCTCTGTCTTCTGGAGACTTTATTGTCACAAGGCTTTTTCTTTCCAGGTGCAAGACTTTGTACTTGTCCTTATTAAATTTCATGTGGTTCCTGCTGGCCTTTCAGCCTATCACTGTCCCTCTGAATGGTAGGTCTGCTCTCAAGCTAGAGACAGGTAGCACCCAGAATTTGGTGTCACCTGCAAAAAAAGCGCTCTATCACCTGCTCCAGGTCACTGGTAAAAGTCACAAACTGATCAGGCCCCAGGACAACCCCAGAGTGCTGCACTTGTTACATGCCCATGGGTGTGACCAGGACCGATGAGCCAAACAGTTTTTTAATCTGAGTTGTCTGTCCGTCCAGAATGTAATACCCCACACTAGGTAGAGGAGTATTCTGGGACACTGTTGAAAGTCCTGCTAAAGTCAAGGTAAGTGACACTCAGTGTTGTCCCCTCATCCACAAATCCTGTTGCTTTATCATTGAAGTCAATCAGGTTGGTCAGGCATGTTTACTCTTGGTCAACCTCTGCTGACTGCTCCGAGTGACCTTCTCCTCCCCGTGCTCACAAGTGTGTCCCAATAGGAACTGTTACTCGATGCAAAAGCTATGCAAAATTCAGACATCATCAAATATTCCCATTCAGCAGCACCAACCACAACCAAGTTTAGAAGCATCTACAGGCAAAGCATCTTTGTTTTAAAGACAAATATTATGCAGCAGATGGACCATGGGTTGGCTGGTGCCAGGGAGCCCCCTGCTAGCTGAGCAGGACCTACCAGCTAATACGGGTCAGTCTTAAGATACCATGAAACACTTCCATCAGAAAATCAAACTTGAAAATAGTCCATGACCAGCACTAAAAACAGTAGGTTAGGCAATGAGTGCATTTAGCCAGCTATTTCCAGAAGAGACACACAAAAGCATTTCTTTAAAACCTTTCTGTTACCCTAGAAGTCGCTGTTTCTTATACAACATCCCAAATTTTGATGTATACTGCAACACCTTCTTAGTGCTGTTTAATTTTTAAAACAGATGGGTCTTGTTTAGTTCCAGAGCTCTTGAGTATGTGATTTTTAAATACAAATCTGGAAAATTTCCACCTAATTTATACCTCAAAGTTAGCATGATTTCACAGCAGCTGGATCTGTTTCGCTAACTTCTACACTCTGCGAACACAGCCTGTGCCTACATACTCACATCTGTCTTCAAGAGGGATACAGACCCATGGAATGCAAATGTTTAATCAATGCGCACGTGGGACAGCATTACTACTTGCATGAGATTTTACCTGGGGTTTTAAGGCAGGCTATGTCATTACAGATTCACATTCAATTATTTATCTATGCTGCACATGCCACACTTCTGTAAACTGTTGTAGAATTTTTTGAGAAATTGCTTTCTTATTTTAAGCAAGACAATTTTTTATATTCCTTTAGCATCACAACCAAGTGCCTTAGCACCATCTGTCAAATTACTCACATGGAGCCATAAAAACATTCTAAAATAGTCTAATACGCCTTTCATTTGCTGGTGAGTGCCACAATTTAAAATATTTCTAATTCAGATTTGACATGGCTGCTAATCAGCACTCAATATCAGTGAACAAATAAGTACATTCTCTTTCTGATGATATGGAGAACACTAACTTTTCAAAAAATGCAAAGTGTATTTACCAGTCCAGCACTGAATCTCACAAGTCACGAAGTTTTGGAGCATGACATTGCATTGTTCGGATGTGGGAGAGCCTGCAGAGCCAAAGCCCCAACATTTTAAATGTGATGTATTTTTTAGCCTAGAAATACTGGAGATATATGTGGCTATATATTTTTTTAAATTGCTTCCTTTCTGCTGAAAGGGAACAAAGATTGTTAAGTGGTTTTATTGTGGCACAGAGGGAATCACATTGGCTCTGAGAGGAAATAACATTGCAATTGAAAAGCCTTCAAGAGTGCGTCAAGGATCCAGAAAGCTGCACTGAAACTACTCCCTGGCTTTGCTCTGCAGATTTGCGGAGGATGAGCTTTGGTGCACTGGAGGAGTCAGAAACACCGTGAGGGGAGGGAGGAAAACAAGGGTCGTCACATTTCAAGACCTGAAAGTCAGTTTGCCTGCAAACCTGCAAAACATTCTGATAGCTAAAGCATGGATAACTACAGTTCACATTATTCTCCTCTCTCTAATACCTTAACACAGCGTTTAATGCTTGGTTCACTGTCACAGCCTGAAAGACGACTGCCACACAATCTGACAAGAAAACAAGTAAGTGGCTTTATTTTAGGTAGCTTAAGAGGAAAATGCACATAATACAGCATTTCTAGCTTTTCTCGCAAAAGTGTGCCGATATTGCCTGGACCTGTTCAGAAGCCCAGAGAGCAAGCAAGGCCATGGGTGCTGCTGAAAGCCAGTGAAGCAGGAGGGGACCCTCTTGAAAGTTGTCCTTCTAGGTTCCCGCTCATCACCATGGCTTTACGAAGTGAGTAATCCGAGACTGCATCACTGCCAGAATTTCACTTCTCTTTAGCACACCTTGGCAGTTCTTTGTCCTTGTTGGGATTTCTAGAACAACTCTGTTATCAAAAAACCTTGCCAGAATACCATGTTAGCTGTACCTTTTCAGGCATTTGGAAGCACTGCAGGTCTGCCAACAGCTCACAACAAGTTGTACAGACACTTTTAGATCACAAAGCTCTACAGACGTACAGTAGCCATATAGGTGCATCCAAACATTTATAGGTGTATGATAAAGTGTATGTTCTACCTATCTCTGACTACTCCATAAGCACCATAGATGAACTCTCCCAGCCTCTGTTCTAACATTCAAAGGAACACAGAGATTTTTCTGCAATACTGTAAATGATACAAGCCTCTAAGCAAGAATATGAATTTCCAGCTTTCTACACACTATTGTGCAAAGTCTCCAGTAAAAGTAGTCACCTTAGGTCCCTCTATCTCTTGTCCCCAGCTAACTCAGCTATGCTACTGCCTCAGAAACCTGTAGGAGGGGTACGATGGATCCAGACATTGCAGGTTGAAACAGGAGCTAAGTAAAGCACTTCAAAACATACCTTAGGATCCTGTGTAGACAATCCTTAGTCATCATTGTTTAAACCCAAGTCAGGGATTTTCATACACTTCCTCCTCGCTCCTTCACATATACTTTCCTTCAAAGCCCAAAACAGACAACATTCACAGATTTGACACATCATTATAGTCACAAAATTTCTAAATAGTCTTGTGTGGTTCAGACAAAATTAGATTTTCAGAACTCACGTTTATGTCAAAGGACTCAAAAGAACAGGAGGCTGGTGGTCAGCAGGGTAAGTCAGGGGTGGCAAAGAGGATAAAGCTAGTACTTTGAACAGCAAGCTGCTGGGCTGGTGCTGGGCCACAGCAGGGAACCACATCACCAGGACAGGCACATGTGTCGACAAGAAGTAGTGGTACCTAACCCCTGGTTCCCTTATCTGTTATCTCACATGAGCTGGGAACTGCAAACTGCTGCCTCCCCAAGGCAAGATACTACGATGAGCTGGATCAGCAGCATGGTGACTTTTGATTGGGAACATCTCCCATTTATACCAGGTTTCTGCCAACATGCTTAGTGTCCAATTTGCAAAAATACATATGTATTCTGAAAGACTGTCCTTGACAGGTTGCCAGCTCTTGTGCTGAGGATGCAATCCAGAAATCCAGAGCTGCTAGGCTGTGTGGCTTGCTCTGTCTCACACACACACACAAAAAAAAAAGAGTATTCCTCTAAAGAATAGAAGGTTCCTACTGAAACTGTATCTGTTACGGAAACCCACTGTCCCTCTTAAGGATGCTGCCTTACAGACAGCCACCGCCTTGATCTGTATGTGACCAGATCACACCACGCAGGGATATGCGCACCGCATCCAGGTGGTGCTGATGGGAGCTGGCTACAGGCTGCTGCCCCTGCCTGTTTCTTAGTCCATGTAAAAAGGACCGAGCCCTGGGCCTCCACGTGTGAAAGAATCTGCCTGTGCTATTTGAGCTGCAAGAGGAATCCCGGGGGCTCAAACACAGGAGTACATTTTTCCTTTGCATTAAGATGATGACTGTGGGGTGGGCTGTGTTGGCCTGTCTTACACTAGACAGGATATTTTGTAAGCAAGATGAACACAGAGTGAACAGGGACAAGTTGCAAAGCCCTGCCCCATTTGTCATCTAGAGGCTTCCCACATTCATACATTAAACAAAGATGAGATTTTCCATTGTCTGAAACCACTCACAAAGATGCTCCTCCACCCTAAATCTCTGCCTGTTTCTAGTACACCACCAACTTCAATTTTTAAGCTTGCAATGGAGTGAGTTTTGTGTGCCTTTGCAGTTCTGTTCTCCAGTGGGAACCTAAGAAGTTGAAATACTGCTGAGAAGTGTGTCCTCACAGGGTTTCAGCCCAGGTTTAAAGACTCCTGACATTCAAATGGATGAGAGAAACTTTAGAGAAGCATCTGAACTTCGGGCTGCTCTTCTGAACTGCACTCATACGCCAGCCCCTAAGGAGTTCACCCATCATTTTTAGAACCTATTTAACTAGAGCTTAAGGGAAATAGCTATAGATTTTATTCAGCAGGGACATTCTGCAGTGTGGAGTAATGCTCTCTGCATTCATTTCCTTTTCTGCAGTGTTTCAGTATTGCACATTATTTAGGCATCAGATCTGAACACTAATAATTGTATAATAAAACACAGTGACTCAACAGGTTATTGCCACAATAACTCCTACATTTCCACTGTATACAGAGTCAGCTTGGTTGCTTACCCCACTTAGGAAGCGGATATAGGTGCCGTTCCTAGTCACTGTGCGCCATTTATCACCCACAAGACAAAAGTACACATCACTCAGTGTGTTATTGAGACCATGCTCCAAACTGAAGGAGGGGAGGGCGCAAGCAGACCTCCACTTACAACTATTATTAAATCCTTCATACACCTGTCTAATGTTGCTTCTCCCATTCTTTAACTTGCAATTAAATGCAGAGCTTATGCAGGGAAGGTAGAGCAAGCAGAAGCACTTCCATCCCATCACTCTCTTCACTGTTGTGTTTTCTCCTTCAATGCGCTCTTCCATTTGCGTGTATCCCACAGCCAGAGGGATGGGGGCATCATCTCCTAGTCTGCCTTACTGATTTCTGGCAGATTCATGATACCAAACAGGAGAAAACGGAGAAGGAAACCATGGATTCATTGATATAAACACTCAGATTATGCCTACAAGTTTGCCACACTACATGTGGGAGAACACAGACCCGAACTCCACAAAGAGATTGTGCTTCTATAGGTTTGCAGAATACGGACCCTGACAATCTCCCCAGACCCATGCAACACAACGGAAAATCCCATCTCTCTGCATTACAGCTTCAGCTATGGTTACAGCAGACTGGAAGATACTGCTGTAAGACTGGGAAATAACCTAACAGCTTTGCAGTAGAGTACAGTCACCTCACTGTCCTCTTCTGTTATAGTATCAAAGTCTCTGAAGTCTACATTTAAAGACAAAGAAGGAAAAAAACAAACAGTGAGCTAGGGAGGTGGCCTGCATGCAGAGCAAACCTACACAGGGCAGCATTTTTCCCTCTCTCCCTCTCTTTCCAAACACCTCAGAGGTCCACCTCAAAGCCCCAGGGAATTACACAGCCATGGAAAGGAGCACGACTGAACACATCACGTGCACAGGCAGCACAGGCAACGCTGAAATCGCTCTGCACAAAGCCATTTCTGTTCATTTGACTTTTTAGCGCTTGTGACTCCCCTTACAGGAACTCATTACAGTTCATTGCAACAGCAGCCGCTCACCCTGTCACTTCTCATCGCACGCCAGAGGAGGCTGCCCTTTCATCTCTGTGGTTTTTTAAGCTAAGCTTTAGCACGTCAGGGGGAATATCTTTGAAATCCTGACTGATTCCCACTGGAAATGGTGCCAAGTGAAAGAATCATTTCCCACAGACATTTTCTTTCCCCAGGGCCACAAGCAGGCTCAGCTCAGCCCTGCTCACAATGTCATCCAAAAATAAAACAAGCCCAAAGCCCAGCTCTCCCTCTCTACCAGCAATATTTCCTGGGTCTGTCCTCAGCCAGCAAACTCTGCAGTCCCTGCCCCAGCTGAAGGCACGGCAGTGGCAGAGGGCAGCAGCAGTGCTACCAAGGCAGCTCTGACAGCTTTTTGAAGCTCATTTAGCCTCTGCTTGGACATTTTAGCTGAAATTATGTGCCAGATCTGGGCAGGAGAGGTTCATGGTTTGGTACTTTGGGCTGGAGCATCCCTGGTGTGGGGCGACAAACAGTGCCCCCAGACACAGGCACCACTCCATGCACAGCTCGCTCCCAGGACACGCCAGGCCCCGGTGCTGGAGCAAGTCTTCCCTTCACCCATCGTCTCAGTACTTTTTACTTCAAGGCAGCATTGCGAAGAAATATTTAGCTACAGCGAGGAGCCTTGTCTCATTATCTGTGTGGCCTTTTTGATGAATTATAAAGAGCTCATGCTGCTTGCTAAGCATGTTACAGATGCCATGCCACAGGTAGATTTTTTTTTATTATTTTTGTTTTAAGTGAAGAAATCTTTTCTAGAGGTTTGCTGTAAATTATAGAATGATCTTTGTGCAACATGGAGACTGGGTCCTCTTGCCAGCTTGGAAACACCTGTACAACACTTGTGCCAAGTATGTACTCCAGATTTTGTTTCAGGGAACACATGATCATTCTATCATATCTACATACCTTTTATTTCTTTTTGCAATCTTTAATTTCTCCTCAAAGCATCCCTGTGAGACCAGACATTCTATGATTCCCTTTTATCAAAGAGAAACTTTAAGATTTCTATGGATCACAAAGAGATTTAGATAATTAAGAGGAAAGTGGAAGCCTAAATCCCACTGAAATGAAACAGAGATAAGCCCTCAATAGGACTGAAATGCTTTAATACTTCACTAAATTTCTGCCTAAGTGATTTGCCCAAGGTCATGCAGGGCATTTGGAAAAATAGCTCCAAACTCCACAGCTTGCGTAATAATTACTCTCCCTGTGAAGGATGGAAATTTAGTAATTTTGCAAGGTCATGTGGGAAAACAAGACACACAAGTTGTGTTAGCTAACCCCAACGGGCAGCAGGTGTCTTTGCCTGCACGTAACATATCAATGCAACTGTTCTGTGATCCAGCTTGTTTGGAGGTAGCCTCGAAATCTCAGCACAGGACTGCATTGTACCCGGCCAACGTCACCTAGAGCAGGGCAGAGGCTTGAGCCAAAATCCCATGAGTTCCACCCAGTTCCTTAACCACAAGGGCAGTCCTCCCCACGCAATCTCTCTTCCCTCTGGGGGGGGCAGCATGAATGAACGGTGCCTTTTCAAACACCACAGAGAGTGTTTGATGTGATGGGGCCTGAATCAACTCTTTCAGAGTCCAGTCCCTGAACCTCTTCCATCCTCACAGAAAAATAAAAATCTTCAGATTTTTTGTTTTAAATTCAGATCTAGTTACTGCTGAGCTCTAGAAGCAGTGTGTACACGCAGGAAGCTTTATGCCTCCCTGACTGGTGTCAGACAGAAAGTAAATTATTTATGAAACTGCTCCATGGGATATTTTATTTTGGATTTAAAGAGGCAGGAGTGATGGGAAGCATAGGGTTTGTTTTTGTTTTGTTTTGTTTTTTAATAAATTAAAAATGCACTAAAACCTGAGTCTTTTAGTTTTGCTCAGGATCAACTCCCTGCTAAGACTGGTTGCACAGAAGCTAAAATATGATCTCATCTCTTTTTACATAGATAATCCCATTCAGTGGAGTTGCTCCTAATTGCCACTGTTTTATGCAGGATAAGAATCAGGATTTGTCAAAAAACATCTCTGATGCCAGTGCTTCGGGGCTGAGTGGGTGTTTGCAAATGCAAACCCACTTTTCCTCATACCGTCTGATCCACTTCTAGCTTTTGATTTTCCATGCACAAAATTCCTCAATCCATTTCCTAAATTAGCAGGAGCCAAGCAGCCCAATGAGCCCTTGCTACACAAAATTAAATTACCTAAAATACTGTGCTGCTGCAAAAGGACTAAGATCCCAAATACTGAAATAAAATTGACAGTAAAGTCAGTGAAGTTTGCTGGGTGTCATTTAAAATCAAATATTTCTAAGTGCTTGTGGCTTAGAACAAAGCCCATCGCCTTAACCAGCAGCAAAGGTTTAACCTCTAGAAGCACACCAAAGGCAGGTTTTTGAAAAGGGCAGAGCAGAAGTCGTTGCTTGAGATCAAGCCCTCTACCTGTCTGGTACTTGCATGTATAGTAAGTCTGGCTGGAATTTCACAGAGAAGTTAAATGATAAAACACCTGAATAGCTTTTTAGTATGTCAGCATCAGGCCACTGAAGCCAAGGCATGAGCATCAGCCTCACATGATACGTTATATAAAGTTGTGCATCAACTTGGCCACAATTTCAGGAGACCACTCCAGGGAGCAGACTTCAATTTGACTCTCTGCCCACTGACATGGTAAATCTGTATTTCAGACCTGGGTTTAGATCCTTAAACTCTGTGCTTCTGCAGAATCCTCCCCAAAGTCCATGGCTCAGCAGTGGGGCTGTACTCACGCTGACTACAGAGTTACAGCTGCCCTCAGTTCTCGGGAGATTATTGAGTCTTTGACAATGTCCTCCTCTCTTGCATTGCAATCAACAAATGCTATTCAAATGTAAGGAAAGAAAAGAAGCTGGACTGTATGTCTTTACACATCCTGCTACACATTGCAGGCTTTATGGGCACACAGCAGCAGTGCAAGCATCACGCACATTGGAGACACACAGAAAGTGTTTCATCTGGTCCCAGACTCTAGACCAGTCCAAGGCTGATAACACCTGGATAAAAACTTCTGCACTGGTATCACGTACAACATCTGGACTAGCCCCACCTTTGGGTTTCAAACCTCAGAGTCTGTGAAGTTTCACATTATTTATAATCTAAGAGACTGGCACCTTCTCTTGGTCATGAGCACCAGCATCAGCAATCACTGTGCTAAAAAGGACTCCTGCCCTTGACTTGGATTCAACTTTCGTTTCAGAATGAGCAGTGCAAATCACTGTGCAGAGCTCGCAATGTACCCGCAAAGTTATTTCTATTGTTACAAAGCTTCTCCAATCTCATATGGAAAAAGTTCCGTATTTCTCAAGCTACTTTGATAATTGAGCTGGTGCTGAATTTTTCCTGAGTCCAGAGGATATACGCAAGTGCAGACTGCCTCACAGCACAGAAATAAACTACTGGTCTGACAAGGGCCCTTTCAACCCTGCAATAAGATGAGCTGCCAGGGCTGGGGTATCTATCTATGATGGACAATCCAGCTGGATTCTGAGGACACTGACAAAAAAGCCATATTTCCTACTCATTTACTTCTTTGTGTCCACCTGTACTATCAGCCACTAGTGACTCTTCACCGTCCCGATCATTTACACCCTAGAACTGATCAAGAAAACTCTTTCTCACCCCTGAAGAAAGGCTGCAATAAACTTTTATTAACTTTAATTTTGAATTTCCACACTTTCACATCCTTTAATGTCCACTGTGATAACCAGATGGAGACTTCTGTGCTCAGACAACCAGAGCTTACTTTGCTGCTGTGTTTTGTGCAGTCATGCAGACATCTACACTTCTGATAATTTAGGGCCATTTATTCCGTCAAGGTGGATATAACATTTTGTGCCAAATCAACCCCAGGGTGGGCAAGCAGAGCATTCATCCCTTCTTTCTCTACAACTTCCCCAACTACCATAAGGCAGAATTAGGCAAGCTGGCAGAAATATGAAAATTTTACTCTAAAGGCAGTATTTTTGTAACTCAATAGCAGCTCATAACTGTAGAATAGTGATATAAATCCAGAAAGAAATAATATTTTAATTTTAAAAATCACTAGCATTTAAAATCAGATTCCTCCAGTTGATGTGCATAGTTTTTTCTTCCTAGTTTCTTAATTTATTTCAGTAACATGGTGTTTATTTCCACTGCTGTCCTCAAATCCTGAATACAAAGATTTTGACTTCTTTTCCTCTTTTTTTTTTTTAAGCTGCATAGCAAATATTACTGATGTTCATACCACCATCTCAGCAATAATGCCACATGGTTTCATGTCAGCATAAAAACAAAAAAAAGAAAACTAGAGATACAGTTTTCTGTAACATTTCAGCAGCTGTTACCATAGTAATAGTTCATTTCACCAAGCCACCAGGCATTATTTCAAGGATTTTTCCAAATGCCCACAGAAGAAGTAGCAGCCATCAATAACCTTTTTCTATAAAGCCTCCCAAAATTGTCACAGACCTTTCTTCTCTGTTATTTGCTGAAAGCAGAAACAAAACAGTGAGGGCTAGAAATAACATCTCTATTAAGATGGATGGATGTGAGGAGAGGTAGACATGAAAAAAAAGTGCTGCATCTTTGTGTGCCCGGGGCTTAAACTTCCCAAACAGTCAATGACGGATTGTCAACTTGAGATATGTCAGTGATGAGGCATCCAGGATTCTAAACAGGAAAAGCTTTCTAGATCAGAGCCAGCTGTTTTAATTGTCTGAAGGGTGTCACCTACAGGGCAGTATTTTGTAAAACCAAGCAATGTAATAAAATAATAGCATTTTTTTCACTGCTGGAAGTTTCTGGGGAAGGTTTTGGGGCACATTGCTAAGCGGAGCACGTGGTAGAGGAGATCTACCACTCACCTTGTTTTCTAGGGCTGCGGAGGCGCAGATGTAATTGGAAATAGAAATACAGTCCTGGTGGCAGAAGGACTGAGATACAGTTATGCCATTCACCCGCAGCCACAGAAAACTGAACCATCTACCTGATGTTTTTTTTTCCCTGAGTTCTCTGGGATTGCAGGGTTAGAGAAACAGCGAGGAGGGCAGCAGGAGGGTCTGCAGCACCTAACAATACTTGGGGAATATATAGGAAAAATTCCGTCCCAATTCTGAAAGCGGTGATTGCTTTAACTTTGTAGGTCTGCAAGAATGACCCTAGCTTACCGATCTGCCTCTCCGGCACACCAAGAACCAGCACTGAAGTCTCAGCATCTAAATCTGGGTTTCTTAAGCCCATGTAACACAGTTTCTGTTAAGCTCCTCCCAGGACAAAGAATTACAAACAGGAGTTGCACCTCCACAATTTGAAAAAATGCCCTACATACACACTCATTCTCAAATATTGGTTTTGTAATGTTCAGAAAAGTTGTTTTCCCATAAAAGTTTACTTCGTGCGAGTTCCAGGGCATAGATGTGTAGAGTTAAGTACACTCCTAATACATTCCTCAAATACAAAGCACTCTCGTTTTTCTCTTATGTCCAAACACCAGCAGCACAATAGATCCTGGATTACAACTGAAGTACCTAGCAACTAGCAAGATACAAATAATAAAGAGAAATATTCAGCAAAGCTCTGACCTTAGCAAGAACTTAAACATGCTTAAGGAAAAATAATGCCAAATCCAAGCCAGGCTCAGAACCAATATCCTTTTGACCTGTTGTCAGAAACTATTTTTTAAGCAGTCCTGGTGTCAAAGGAGTTTGTATTCTGGAACTTGCAGCATTAGTTATTTTTCTATATTTGAGGCATAGCTTCCAGCAAGCTGTCTCAGTGATCTTCATCTGACTGTCCAAGTCTCCTTTTTCATCACTTCAGACTCACCTTTCTGAAAGTGTGGCAACGCAGCGGCTCACAGTCACCGAGATCAGGCACGCGGAGAAGGTCAGCAATGTGAGCAAATGGCTAATTCTACCATATGCGCCTGGAGTTACCTGCTGTGAATGAGCAATCCCGGAAACCGAATGCACAATTCGACCTCCTGTTGCATGTCAGCCTCTGCTGAAAATCTACAATTAAGCTGATACAATGATAATGAAGAGGAGATTTAAAAAGCAGGTTCAGGAACTGCAGAGACATAGGGACATGCTTAATTGTATGAGTTTTTTCACTGGGTATTACAAAGCAGCTTCCACTGGCTTTGTCTAAAATGACAGAGCTGAGAAGGCTTCCAAATCTGCACAGTGGGTGGTTTGTCCTGGCCACCACCCAGCCTCGTAGCATGGGACCGGTCTCTGCTGCCTCCCTGCCCTCTGCTCTGCTATGTACAGAAAGGAAAACCAGGCTCCTGCGGGCTGCATGGGAGCCGGCGCAGTCACGATAAACCCGAGGTTTCTGTAGGATCAGGGTTTTATTGTTTTCTGAATCCTTGCACTGGAGCTGCTTACATGGTCAAAAACTGAGCATTAAAAAGGGTCATAAAAACAGTCAATGAAACAGAAAAATAGGCAATTTCATTTTAATGAGACTAAGTATTTGTGGAATTGACAGTAAAGTATTCTTTTTGCATCTGGGCAGATTTTACGTTTTCACAAGAGTGCACTGACCTAACTTTCTAAAAGGAAGCATCATTTCAAAGCAAGAGACAAAAATGTTTCATGCAAAAACACATCAAACTTACTCAGTTCTCATGTGGCAGGCTGAATTTGTTTCACACAAGTTTTTCAGTCAAACCAAAACTTCTATTTCTGTCCAACAAATTATTAGCAAAAATAACTATTGCCTAGATAATTAAACTCCAGCAAGAGTCTCTAATACTACAAGCATAAGAAGCAACAGCCAGGCTGTGCCGGTGCAGCCAGGAACAGACTCATGATCTCTGCAGAAAAATGCAGATAGGAAACCTAAAATCCGTTTCAACCAGTGGGTCACACACATACATCCTGCACTAAATCAGGTGCAGATTAATTATTCACAAGCACTTCAGTGTCCAAATAACATTAATAATGTGAGATATCACTGATTTTGTGTTAAAGATATCACATTAGACAGCAAGAAATAGTATTTGAAAAGTTCAAGGCAGTTTGTATGCAATACTATTCTGTCAAAGATCTTTTTCCATGTCAATCATACAGCTTCAGGATAAGGGAAAAGAAAGTTTTTACGTATTCATTAATTAGTGCTTAGCTTTATTTGAAAAATGCATCCTTCACAATGTGTCATGTTAATATGCCATAGCATTTTGAACATTATTGGTTTTATGCTTATTAAGCATATCCTGCTAGAAGAAAGCATTTTAAATTAGATTAAACCTTATACATGTTTAATGCAGTGTTCTCACAATTTAAAATGCTACTCTATTAAAATAGCAGAGAGAGAAATTGACTCACAGAATAAGAATGTGAAAAGAATAGATCATGAGTGAAATGAATAATAGATTAACTGAATAATCATATTACTACCTATATGAAGAGTATAAATCACAGCAATCTAATGCTGTCACAGCAGAAAAAGGGAGAGCAGGCTTTCCAGTACATAAATACGTTCATTATCTAATGTGAAAAGTAAGAGGTAAGTGTGATTAGCGTTAATGCCTTCTTTGCTTCAGTATTCAGTGCCAAGGCAGGCGCTCAGGAATCCTAGGCCCTGGAGGCAAGAGATGAAGCCCACAGAGAGGATGACTTTCCCTTGGTCGAGGAGGACTGTGTGAGGGATCGCTTAAGTGATCTGGACGTCCACAAATCCATGGGCCCCGGTGGACTGCACCCACAAGTGCTGAGGGAGCTGGCGGATGTCATTGCTGAGCCACTCTCCATCATCTTTGAGAGGTCCTGGAGGACAGGAGAGGTGCCCGAGGACTGGAGAAAGGCCAG
>Ga0065711_1032692_pt1 | contig 26873 bp, 10 predicted proteins | sample Hoacrofraction12_FD_59098 | JGI IMG/M metagenome (GOLD analysis project Ga0065711, IMG submission 59098) | Hoatzin crop microbial communities from Cojedes, Venezuela - Epithelial fraction 12 v2 (version 2) | ecosystem: Host-associated > Birds > Digestive system > Esophagus > Crop | place... | reverse complement strand
TCAGACGTATCCCCGGGAACACATTGTTAACTAAAGCGCTAAACTATTACTTTGAGCTCAACTTTTGTAGACAGTGAATTTATCAATGGCAATTCCGAATCTGTGATAACTGTCGCTTGAATAAATTACCCATTGTTTCAACTTTGCGAAACTGTTTCAGTGAAAGTCCTTGGAAGGCCTCTGGCAGGCAAGTTGAATATCAGACTCCCCTTACCCCTCCCCCTTTAATGCGACAGGGGGTTGGAACCAGATGACCTTTAAGGTCCCTTCTAACACTTACCATTCTATGATTCTATGATTCTTTATAACAGTCACTCCCCTTTAGATACCCCATAAACACTGCTACTTCTACAATAAGATTCCCTAATTATCTAATTTTGTGAGCTGGGAATGTATGCAAAGAAGAGGATTTTAGAAACACTTGCTATAATATTGAAAAACAAAACCCACCAGGTTTTTGAAAGTTATTTATGAGATCTGAGGTTTACTGTGACTTGTATATGCGATAGCAAAGGAGTTAAAACCACCAAAACATTGACTTCTTGTAACTTTTTCTCTTTGGCAACTAATACAGGAAATTTGGGGTATTGGCCGGAGCAGTCTCATTTCTTAAGTTTTTGTATTTCTAGGAAAACATGTAGAGAAACATACTTAGCATCATGGTTCATCAATACTGTATATAGACCACTTCAGATGCTGCCTTAGTTATGGCCAATATTTTTTAACAACTGCAGGTCCAGAACACTGGAGTGGTGAAACATTATGGCAGTATTCTCTACTGCATAAAAAATCTTACTTTTTCTCTACAATAAACATCTGAGTATTTCCTTAACGGACAGCTAATGAAAGGCATTTAGCAAAAGTGCTTATATGTTGTCATCCCTTAAAAGAAATTACTTATTTTAATTTTCAGAATAATTTTCTAAAATTTTATCATGGTAAGAGCATAAAGAAATATTTGTACATGACTACAGTGTTCTGGAGACAGATGTTGTAGTGCTACTGAGCCAAGTATTTGAAGTGATACAGAATACAGTGTGTGTGTATGTATATCCTTTGGCAGTGGTAATGAGGCTTGAAAAAAATCCTGGGAAGAAGACCCTTCTGGTAACAGCTAAAAAAATTCAGAAGTGTTCGTCTCATAAAGAAATTTGTGTTTGCCTTTCTAATTCAGTAGGTGAGTAAGATATATAAAGACCTACAGATTTGAAATGAAGGCAAACTGTATAGCCAGGCACAGGTGGCCTTTTACACCAACATATCTGTTATCATAGAAAATTATCTTCACTGGACATTTCCTCTTTTTACTATAAGAAGTGTCTGCCCCTTTATTTTATGCAAAACTAATGCAAGCTCTTGGGTGAACGCATAACCAGATACCTTGTAACTGAAGGAAATTATATGGGAAGAAATCAAAGAAAATATCAGTCAGAGACGGGACTTGGATATTCAAAATATCTCTTGCATGTAAGCACTGAGGATCTGCAGAACCTCACTTTTCAGAAGATTTCAGGAAAATCTTGTAATCCTACTGTCCACTGTTGGTGTTGTAGTCACAGTTATCAATAGCATTGCTGTAACTTTTATATCAAGAGAAAGGCTAAAAGTCAAATAAATAGTGAAATCAAAATTATAGACATATTCCCAGCTCCCACTGAAGTTTAATCGCTTTAGTAGGAGAAAAAAGTAAGCCTAAAGTGAATGTGTAGGTAATATACAAGTTATTAATTTGATAACAAACGATGATTATCACTGCAGAACCAAACTTCATGTTGTGGGGCTTGTAAAAAATTGCTAAAGGACAACTGAGGGGATCACGTCTTTGTAGAATGATATGACACATAACTGTGCTTAAGGTGAGAGAGCCACAAACATACCAAGTATTTCCTAAGTCATCCTGCTTCATTGGCTAGGTTTTCATCAGTTCAGAAAAATAAAACCGCCTTTCTAAGGGAATCAGTCAAAGGAACAGTTTGGGAAAAAGAACCACCAAACTTGGGAAGAGTCCATGAAGAATCTCAGGCTGTTTGATTACTTAAGGTATCAATAAAACTGAAAAATGGGAAGGAAGTGTATTTTCACAATATTCTTTCTGTGTCTTCACTGTCTTAGATTTATGTTAGACTGTGAGAAGCCAGTTCTTTCTGTGTAAACACTTGCACAGACCTTCAGTAGCACTGACAGATTCTTTCTTATCCCTCAAAATATCTGTGACTGAGTGAGGACTAATTATTTGCCTTTTAAAGGCTAACAAACATGCATATTATGAGAAGCTACTTGGACAGTTTCTGGTGGAGATGTTAATCTAAATTTTCTGAGCCCTAATAATGGTAGACACGAAACAAAACGCAATTCTTGATGGCTTTAGTTTACAAGGGGTTATGTGGTCTGACATAAGATAATCTGAAAAATCAATGTCTTGCCCATAGCACACTGTTAAAGCTGAGATGAGAAGAAGCATTCCTGCTGGAGCTTCCTCAGAAAAGCTTACTTTGTGACAGACTTGGGCCTTGGAGTCAGTTTTCTCCCCAGATAACCTGCTCAGTGTATTGGCTTTGGAGAAACAGTGTATAACGCCTGTCTCTCCTTTTTGCCTTCCTTTTGGGGCTACTGAAAATATACTGCATGAAGGTGGATCTATTTACTGGTGTTTTTGGTTTTATGCTGTTCTTTGCATGCATAGGGTGAAAGCCTAGAGAACAGAGTAAGTGACTTCAGATAAGCAGAACATGATAAACTTCATAGATGTGAAGAGATTATTTTAAAACAAATAAAAATTATTGATATTTCTGCTTGTAAAGCTCAAACGGACTGTCATAAAAGTGTACTACGTTATCTACAGGAGTCCATGATCAAAAAGTTTAACATTATGCACTAGTTCCACTAATACACGTTAATTCTGGAATTGAAAAAAAGTACGTTTGTTGAAATGCTTGGAACATTTACTACTAAATGCTTTTAGATTGCCACAATAACTTACACATCAAAGAAAATAAAATAATTCATCTTGTCTACCACCTACTGATTCAGACTTCTTTTTTGTTCTATGCTGTATTGGTTCTTCTCACTTTTTCGTCACAGTAGTTTTTTTTGTTAGTATAGTACTTTTCAGTGCTGTGTCTTACTAGAGCCTTTTTTTACACTATCAACATTTTGTAGTTGCTGCTTGTCTTAGGAAACTATTTACCAGTGAAAGAATAATTAATTGATGGAACATATAGTAAGTGCTTTTTTCAGCCTTGCTTTCTGACTACAAGAAAGCCATTTTTTTCTCATTCCGCTGCCCAGAAAATCCCTTTTTACTGTTCAATCCCATTTTACATTTTGCAGTCCCTTTCTACCAGACTTTAAGTTTTGAAATGTTGATGGTTTTTTTCACAAAGAAGGAAGAGGATAAATATACTCAAATGATTTCATGAAACAAAATCACTTTAACAGTCGGAATTTTCAATCCTTCCAGAAAGCTTACATGATTGTATACGAAGTGCAAGGATTCTGAGATCCACAACCTTTTATCAGAGAAATATTTAAAAAAAACCAGCAGACTGCAAATGTTATTCCTATTACAACATTTCACTTGCTACACTTCATCAGTTCAGACACCTTAAGAGCAGCAATCCTGCTTGCACTAAAAGAAGTGTCATTGCCTTTACTCTATTTCACTGATCTTTCTTTTCTCATGATCTGCCATTTATTTCCTTTAGTAACTGATTTGTTTTTAAAACATTATTTCAGAAAAGCTTTCTTTAAAATACTCATAGTAATGCTATTAGAACCCTCACAATGCTTTATTTGAAATCGTGGTTCATGTGGATTTTGCGTTGTCTGTTATCCAGCTCACAATTGGATTATTGCCTTGTAAAACAGTATGATAATACCATTGTTGCTTCTTTAGAGATGCATAAGGGTTCTAATACCCCACCTCATTTTTATGTTCTGTACATAAAAGTCCGTGTTACCTACATGTGGATTGTGTGACTCCAGAAGTTTGTTTTGTCTTCAATGTACTTCTGAAGAAGTTCTATTCTGGTTTGATTTTTTTTAGTGGGTTTTAAAAAAAATGTTAATGTAAATACAATTAAAAAGTATTGTTCTTTACACTTTCAGCAACAATATGATAAGTGATATGTGGTACTTAATTACATTAATATTTCCATCACTTTGCGTAAAAAATGCTGATATTAACTGCATCTGATACAACATCCTGATAAGTCAGGTCATTTTGCAAGGTGTAATTTATTTTAAAATTTCAATACATAGAGCACAGTGCTCTCCAAGACATTATAGTATTATTCCCTTGTGACAACAGGTCCAGTATCAACATTACCATTAGACTAGAAAGATATAAAGTAGAAGAAATATTGAGAGTTTTTGGCTAACTTCTGATCTTTTTTTGTGATGAGAAATCCCAGAAATATTCAGCAAAGAGGAGAATTTTACCATGGCTATAGAGAACATAAATTGCTAGACTTTAAGAATGGTGTGAACTATCTAGTCATACTAATAAATAGATAAAGATCTAAGACAAAAAAATAAAAATCAGCAACTAGCACTTTGAAAGTTAATCTGAACCATTCCTCCTGTTTTTTTTGACAAAAAACCCTAATGAAAGTTGTGGAAATTGTGTTACCCAGAAGCACAATTTAGAATATTTTATCTGTAAAATTCATGGATCAAAAAGGACCTTGCTGTTTCTGGAATGAGAGACAAAAACTCTAAAATCAATGTAAAAATGCATTTTCTTTTCCATTTTTAAATAAGCCAGCTAGGATTATATATTGCCAGGCACAATAATGTGACTTAGAATTCAAATTTCAGCATCCAAGGACACTTACCATGGTCACAGTTTTCTGCAATACAGTTTCTTCTCTGAGTCCAAAGTGCGAGTACACTCCTGCACCATTGAATGTCTGCATTTGATATAATCTACTATGTTTGCAGGAGAATGGATGCTAGATCACCATTGCTTCCAACTTTCTCAGTTAGGAAGTACAATCACAGCACCCTTAGGGTGATACAAGTGAGAATATTCTTCCTGTAATTACGAACCTGCTGGCTTTTGGCAGGTTTTCACCAAATCTTTAATTATTTTAATATAGTTTTGCTGTTTAATCACCGGAGGCATCACAGTTGATCATGTCTATGAGTACTTAAGGTCTTTTAAGTGTGCAGATTATTTAGCTGACATGTATGCACAGTAACGAAATTTTACTAAATACAGAACAAATCATTATACAGAATGTTTTTCTCAACATTTTCAGCATTTACATCCATACTGAGAACTTTGTCTATCCTGTTAATTATGTTACATTAATTACACTAGAGTGAAATTGTTTTATATAAAGAAACAATTTTTTAAAGAATGTTTTCTGTAATATGTAATGAGACAAAAAGAAAGATGTTTGTGTTTGAAATTTTATTGATCAACTTTTAAATTACAGCTTTTCCACATATTTGCATAAGTTCTTTCTTTTGCAGTCATTTGTAACATTTTACTATGAATCTATATTCAGAAGCACCCATAAGTCAATGGTAACTGGAGCTAGATCAGGCTTTACAAACTTCAAACACACCTAGAAAGCAACCACACAATTCAAGTGACCATCTCAAGTTAATTAAGATTTGAAAAGAGAGTTTGACCTGAATGTAACCAGTTGTAATGTGGAGTATTTATGAAAGAAATAATAAAAGAGGCTTTTAAACTTACCTGCTTGTTGCCTGAATCAGAATAAGGAAACTGGAATACAAAACTCATCATTAATATACATGAGCTGAAGCTTGCTTCTATTATTTTACAAAGAGAAACAATCAAGGAATTGTGAAAAAAGACACAACAGTAGGTTTTATTTAACTTTTTCTACTGAGATTCAGGCTAAAATGACTGAGCAATAAAAGGACAAGCAACAAAATTCAGGAGTTAGGTTTTGATTAGAGAAAATTTAAATTTTAAAATAAATCTACATTATACAGTTACTTTTTTGATGTCATTTCTCAGGTAAATTGATGAACATTATTTGAACAGTTGCATAGGCAACCAAATATTGAAAAGAGTATTTTCAATATATTTGATTAAATAATAGAAAAACTGCTTTATTAACATCTACAATTAATATATACTACTACATCTGCATATGACCTCAAAATGATTGAATTGCATAATACTTTGCTTTTTCATGCTCTTTTCTTCTGGAGTTAATTCTTGAAGTGAGCAGTATACAGCACTTCTTGCAATCCCACTTCTAGTTAAAATTTTCCAGTGTTAATAAAATTAGTAAATTTGAAATATGTTGTACTTTCTTTTCTGGGGTTTGGGTTGGTTTTGTGGTTGTTCTCTTGCTCTGGGCTTCTTTTTTCTTTCTTCTTCTTTATGTATTATTTTCTTGGCTCCTCATAAGTCTGGCTAAACAGTCTCTCAGAAGATCTGCAGCTTGTCTTGTCATTGACAGGAGCTGAAGATTCCTGTGTTGTTTGGGAGAGGAAGCCTTTACTCAAACCTCAGTGCAAAAACGAGCCTGTCCTTCCAGCAGTCCCAACCACCCCCCAAAGAACCTTAAAAAGTCCTGTGGAGTTTGATCATTCATAAGCATATGTTCTACAACGTGGTCTGAATGAGAATGAAGCAGGAAGTGCAGCTGAACTGGAATAAACCATAAACAGCCACACAAACAGAACACATAAAGGCTCCAGGTAAAGAAATCCTAATTGATTCTGGGCAGAAAGAGAACAGCTCAGAAAGTATTGGTCTCAGTCCCACTGCATGGACTATTGAATGTGTGATGACAGACAGGCAGAAATTGCATAGCAGGTAATGATCAAAAGTTGTGAAGAAATGTGATACATTATAAACTGAGAATTTTCAATGGCCAGCACCTTATGTACTTTACCAGTGATGGAACTAGACAATCAGATTTGTTCAGGACAGATCTGTTTGCCATGTGTAGCATGAAGAATGGCTTCTGGAATACTAAGGTAGTTGAGCTCCAGCCCTCTGATAGGTTTTGCTAAACAATTTAGCACCTATGAATGCCAATCTGAGTTGCTCTATGTACCAGAGGAAGGTGTAGACCGCAAACCACAGCTCTGAACAACCCTACCACAGGATAAGGAGGTGCTGAGGAAGGTGCAATTTAGGACTGTAAAGACAGGGTGCAGAAACCTCATGAACACAGGCTAGTGGCATAGTATATTACTTCTACATGCACATAAGCCAAAAAGGCTGAAAATTATGTCTTTTTTCCATGTGACAAAAAGGTAAAGCCCATGAAAATAAAAAAAGTTGGGGAATAATAGTCTAAAACAGATATTACGGTTTTGCCATGGAACTGCATTATCCCCATACACACTAGGTGACAGACCATTTAGAAATCTGCTAGACAAAATGAGACACTATAAAATAACATGTCTACAATGGCCAGAATATGAGGAACTTACTACTCACTGTTAGTGAGATGCCAGCTTTCAGCATAAGGTAGATTTTTGTTTGAAAGGGAATTGGAAGTCGTCACACCACGTTTTAGATGTGGCATTGTGTGAAGGACACACACTACATATGCCGGGGACTGAAGTATGAGAAATGAACCAAGCCAGTTACATGAGCTTGGTTTCCAAGGGGGAATGTATGTGGGAAAGGATAGCGACAGAATGTACTTTACCATCACTTCAAAAGTCAGCCGGATCCTGCTAAGAGACTGGACAGGAATTTAGGTCTGGGTTGTTTGTTATTATTATTATTTCATGTTAATATTTAATGCATGGAACTATACAGTCACTGTAAATTAGTATCCCTTTTTTGCTAGGTGGCCTTTGGTAAGACACTCACCATGCAGGCCTCACCCAAACCCAACAGCTTACTTTATAAAGTAAAGCATTCCTCACTTTTTGAGGGAGCACTGCAGAACAGTTTAAATCCTTCAGTGTCTAGTGACATCTTGGGAATCATATTGCAGCCCATTGCAGGAGACATACAGCTGAAAAAATTGTGGTTTTCTTTTTCATGGAGATAGAACTCTTAGAAACTAAAGGGGAAAATTGTAGACAAGAAGCAGAAATAATTGAGAGAATATCAAGGAAAAGACATTCCCTTAGAGAACCTGATGAAGCCAGGCTTTTTTCAGCAGTATCCAGTGACAGGACAAGGTGCATGTCGTGAGTGATTGTTTAGGTTGCTTAAATCACTTAAAGTTTTTTCAAGAAAAGATTTTACTGAAAATTTAGAAAATATGATTTTACAAAGTTTGTTGACAAGGTTCACTCTATTACTTACTAAATGAATAGAATACAAAATCAAAGGAGGTTTTTAGTGGAAAATGATTTATACAGACGTAAAAGAAAAGTGCAAGAGGTGAGGGAGACCATCCTGTTGAGTCACAAGGTTCAGAGTGGACCCTCTTGTTTTCTAAACTCCTTCTCAGAAAAGGCCTAGGTGTGGCTGGATCCAGAATCGGTCTTCAGTCACAACAGTTTATGTCTAAGGTATATGTCTAAGGGATATGTTCATAGTGTGTTCACGGTTTAGAGAGAATCACAGGAAATGAGTCGCTGTTAATTACTGGTTAACTCAACATTTACAGGGTGATTAGAAAGAATTTGCTCTTTCAATCACAGTAATAGAATATTATGCTTTGAATTGATTCACACATGCACATACATGAAATCATAAAAATTCTCCTCGAGTTCAGTGAAATACTCAATTCAAATCAAATGATTTCTCCATGGGTGAAGGCTGAGTCTCGAGGAGATCTGCCCAGGTAGTTCGCGAAGTACTCTGAGAGGCGTCCCACTTGGAAGGAGCTACTGGGTGCAGCCCTCTGTGGACCAGAAAAGTTCAAAGGGCCTTCCTTGGTACCACTGTTTAGAGGGTCTCAAGATGATTGTCTTTAGGCATCAACAATTTTCCATCCTGGTCAAAATCCACATGATGCAATCCTGATATGCAGACAGCAACTATACAATACCAGCACTACCCAGAATGTACAAGTCAGAAGTTTACCAGACAGATGTGACTCTCGGCATCAGGAGCTTCAGGTGTGGTCAAGGAGCGCCTGATCAGCCCAACTCACTGCTCTTTTACAAAGATAAGGAAAGCACCAAGTAGTCCCCATTCAAAGGCAAGAAAAATGGCCAGTCACACTGGCTAATTATTCTTGCAGTGCAAGCAAGAATACAATATTGGCTGGTTCTAGGATCGACAGATGTGAAGGTGGGTTGCACCACCGCAACGTAATGGGCACAAACTGAAACACGAGAGGTTTTGCCCAAACATAAGGCAAAAATCTTCTTACTTTGAGCATGACTGAGCACTGGCACAATTTGCCTAAGGAGGCTGGGGAGTCCTCCTCCTTGGAAATACTCAGAAGTTGTCCGGACTTGGTCCTGGGCAACTGTTGTGTTTTAGCCCCAGCTGGCAACAAAAAGGCACAAGGTCATTCTCTCACTCCTTCCCACCAGTGTAATGGAGAGAAGAATCAGAAGGAAAAGGCAAAACTCACGGATTGGGATAAAGACAGTTTGACGGAACAGCAAAAGGACAAGAATAATAATGACAATAATACTGATAAAAAGAATATACAGAGTACAATTTGCTCACTGCCCAATGCTCAGTTCAATCCTGAGTTGCAAAATTACCCTCCCTCAACCAGCTCTCCCACTTAAATACCAAGCATGACATCACATGGAATTGAATATCCTGTTTGATTGACCTGTTTGGGTCAACCCACCTGGCTTCTTGTGAAAATTAATCCTGTCACAGCCAAACCCAGGACAGCAACCAGCTTCCAGCTGGCACTGCTTGAATGGGGGCTTGGACAGGACTCAAGAGGTCATTTCCAACTTCCACCATTATGTAATTTATCCAAAGGTTCAATAGAAGTGTTTTAGACCTGATGAACTTGCAGTTTCTAATAAGCCATTTCACTAGGTAAGTATTTTCCTAGACTTAATAACAGACCAGAATAGGCTAGCAGTAAGGGTCAGGCCTCCTGAGAAGGTTGAATACTTCAAAGTTCTATCCGAAAAATACTATTGCTTACTAGCACAAAAGAATAAAATGTTAAAAAGACACCTTTAAAAGAATGAAGAAGCTGCAATAAAAGCTTATTAGAGAGAAAATGTGACAATTTGCTTGGTAGTTGAAGAGAGAGGAACAGAATTCAGAGCAGAAGCCTTTGAAGATGGTCAGATAAAATAGCTCCATAGTCTGAATGCTATCTGAAGTTGCAGCATCTCTGGAAATACTTTAACAAGGAACCTTGTACTGGAAACATAAAGATACATCCTTTTTATTAGGGAAGTGACAAGGTACATTCAACAAGCTGGGCTATAGACAGGTGTGACACAGTGGACAGTCCTTTAATGTGGCAAACCCAATATATGACACCTGGCACCCCTGAGCATGCCTGCTGCCTTTTTGAGACAAAATAGGAGGAGATAGAGAAAACCCAAACCAGCTTCATTGCTTGATGTTTGATCTTCAGGGTTAGATGGTGAAGAGGACAGGGCAGCATCTATTAGCATTAGTCAGAAATTTGAAGTGGTTTTGTCACTACAAATGTCATTGATAGTAATGAATTATTATACCAAAATTATGTGCTGATATTTATTAACCTCCTGAGGAAAATCATTATTTCAAAGTATACAGATAGGTCTATCAGTAGACTATATGACAGTTTTACTTAACAATTTAGGAGGATGTGTAAAATGGCTTGCCACGTGGCAGTTGCTCCTTGGGAAAAAACACGGTAGTCTTTTTATATGATGAAATTAAAGTTTCTAGTTTGGGCATTGGGCTTGTTTTTAGGAGTTGGCTCACAGACTTATCTTTCTGTTTTCCTCTTCCTCATCAATAGATACTCATACTAAATTTTTTCTTTGTATTTATAAACCTAGTAGTGTTTTTGCTAGTTGGTTGTTATCCAATTTCTGGGATTCATTTTGTGAGATTTCTCATAAAAAAACAGGTTACAAAAATTTCACCATTTCAAACCTGAGCCATTTGAACAGAAGTTAATGATCAACTTTTTTTCGAAGCAATCAGGTAGAGTAGCCTAAATTTCTTTTTTGGAAACAGCCAAAACACGATTTTAGATGTTACACTAAATATATGTTTTCTTTAGTATGTTAGTAATAAAAACCTTTGACTGTTGCGAGCAGTGCTTCCACAGTGTCAAGGCTTTCTTGCTTTCACAGTCTGCTCTCCTCATCCTCCCAGTGAGCAGCCTGTTTCAGCAAGATGTTGGTAGGGGGACATAGCTGAGACAGCTGATCCAAATTGGTCGCATGGAATGAAATGAAAGCTCAGGTAAAGGAGGAAGAAGAGGTGATATTCGTAGTTATGGAAATTTTCTTCCCAAACAACTATTACACCTGTTGACATGCTGCTTTCCAGGAAATGGCTAAACATCTGACTGCGATGGGAAGCAGTGACTGAATTCCCCTTTCTGCTTTGCTTGCATGTGCAAGTTTTGCTTTAGCTGTTAAACGGTCACTATCTCAATCCCTGAGTCTCCTCCTCTTCCATTTTCTCCCTGTTCCACAGGAGACACGGATAAAAGAGCGAGTATGTGGGTGCTTGGCTGTTGGCCAGGTCAGCCCACCACAGAGGCTTTCATACTTTTGCTGCTTGTCCATGCTCCTTTCTCCCTCTGCGTTTGCTAATCCCTGTTCACTGATGTTGAGGTAGGTGATACAGATATAGCAGGGAATTAACAGTCTTTAACACTCATATTCTAGAGCAGCTATTAGTGCCATAGAGTTGACGGCGTAAAGTTAGCACGGATGATGACAGTTGCTGATGAGATCTCTGCTTAATCTGGCCATGGTAATCAGGCTTGAATGATTTTTGACAAGAGAAGTTGGAACTAATAGGCTGGTTCTCTTATCCATCTTTTCTCTGTATGCATGATGGCTTTTTGTTAGTTTGCTCCCATCTTCTGCTCCCACTATTCTTTATCTTCTTTTTGGTTTTGACAGTCATTCTTTATATTCAGCAGGAAGTTCTGCCTGTACTGCCTGTAAGCATTAATTTGTCCCTTATCTGCTGTACTGCCGACCAACTTTTTGCTACTTGGATGTACATTTGCACCCACCTTTGTTTGCCCCTAGGGTCCTTAGCTTGCTCACACATTTATGTAACATGGTTATAAACTGTGTTTGGTTATTTCATGATAGTGTAGCAAAATAATTATATACTGTTTTCAGATGAACACTTTGCCAGTGCTTCATAAATAGAAGTTTCAAGGAAAAGCATTATTAATATCTACATCCTAATTAGAGTGGATTTGATTTATAGGTATCACAGACCTTTGCATTGGCTGCAGTGATTTCGATCACATTTGGAAATGGTAGAAATCTCAAATATACACCAGTTCCCTCAATTTATGAAATACCCTTCCGGGCAGAGTACAGAGACCCAGGGTGTTCGCTCTAAATGAGCAAGATTTCAGTGAGCTCAGACATTATAAAACACTCTATGAGATCTCACTTGATAGATGGACATTGTTCACTGCAGCTCCAGGAAGCTGATTTTCATATGTTATGCTATTCAGAGAACTACTTGCTTGATTTTCTATCATTTTGTGTTTGGGTTTTTTTTTTCCTTTTTTAGCTGCTGCTGAAAATGAAAATGGGTTTTCATTGACATTTCTACAGTAATATTTTGTTCTCTTCTCAGAAAACTCATATTTTATTTAAAATTCAACACTATGCCTTTGCAGTCGATGTCATATTGCATAAGTTACTGTTAAATTTCATTGGTTAAATTTCATTGGTTAACAGGGTGACTGTTCACACAGCTTTTTCTTCTGAACTCTGCTATAGATTTTTCAAGTACTTACTATAATTATGTTTTCATCTATATCTTTTGCTGCTTGTCTTTGTTCCTGTTTGTAGCTTATTACTGAAACACAAGTTCCTAATATGAGTTCTCATGTTCATTTCACATACAAGCTGCTTTTATTATTAATTAACTATATTTCTAATGTCTTCATATTCACTATTTTCTGTCTGTGACAGATGTCTAACTTTACCTCCTGACTTTGGTTTCATCTGTACTGTTTATAAGGACTTTCTATACATCAGTTTTCTAAAATAAAAAGGAAGACCTCTGGAGGTAGTGACATAAAAAGGGAAGAAACACCCTTGGGACTTCCAGATGAAAAAAAGAGAGCACATGATTTGGGAAGAAGGATAATCACCAACACAGACCAAAGAGTAAAAGTCTACCAAGGAAGCCGGAGGTTACCAGCTTTCGTCAGACAGAAGGGATTCACCTGAAAGTGCTGAAAGAACAGTGATGCGATTGCAAGACCATTATCAATTACAAAAAGTCATGGTAATTGGGAGAGGTATCTGGCAACTGAAAAAAACCTGATTCAGCAAGCATCCTTGGTTTATCTACAGAGATAAAGTCCACTCAGTTTCTCTCCTCTACTGAAAAAGACCATGGAAAATAATGTCTATTTCCAAACACATGCAAGACATATAGCTAATAAGAAAGGGTAGCACTCATTTTAACTTTTACAATCACACTTAACCAGCACGCTTGTCTTCTGTGATTAAACATCCAGCTTCATTGACAAAAGGATGTAATATATCTTTGTCTCTCTTAATGTTGCTGACATTGTTCCCCACAGCAGTCAGTTTTGGAAGCAAATGAGGTATGGGCTGGCTGGATGTAATGTTATCTGAACTGGAAACTGTCTGGACTCCTAATCTAAAAGCCAAATAGTGGCTTGAAAGCCACTATCAAACTAAGTGCCTTGGCACTAGGGCTGGTATCAAGCATTATCATCTGCATGGGTAAGAAGACAAAATGTGCCCTCAACACCTTTATCTATGCTACTAGCTCAGGAGCAGTGCTTGGCGTGTCAAATGGTAGCACTTTAGTTCAGAGGGATCTTGAGCAGCTTGAGGATCGAGCCAGACATAGAACCAGACCACACCAGAGATTTCCTGATGTTCAAGTGGATGATATGACATCTCCAGAATAGGCTTAAACATCAAGGCAGACTGGGAAATGAGTGCCTGACTAAGCCCTGCTGAAAAAGACCAGTGGATCACAGGAGATGCCAAGTTCTACATGAGCCACTGGTGTGCTTTCCTGGTTAATAAAGCAGAATGCAGACTGACTTACACTAGGAGGACTGTGTTCAACAAATTTAATGAAGTTACATTCTAAGTGGCAGGGTCTCACATGGAATATATTGCTCAGTTTTGTGCACCACTCACATCTAAAGAGAGGATGTTATGAAAGTGATGGAGCAAAACAGTTTTAAATAGTAGTAGGTGACACAAAAGGTACTGTGGCCACAAGTGTTTTCTCTTGAAATTTTCAGTCTTGACATTCCTTGGAAAAAAAATGATGAGGACAGTCGTGCAGTACTGGAAGAGAGTACTCATAAGGTTGTGAAATCCCCATCCCTGGATGCTTTCAAGACAAAGGCCTGTATAATGTTGAATCATAAACTTTAATGAGTGAATATATGTATTTACTTTCACTGGACTTTTAAAAACTTAATATAATGCTAGCATAGAAAGGGCAGTTTTACTTCATCTCTGAAACTTTAAAACCAAGGATATGAGTCTTGCCAAGCTCCAAATGTATGTGATGCATATCACACTACATGGATAACATGAAAGAAACAGAACAGTGCCATTTATGGACTGATATTGTTCATCCAACATATTGAAACTCCTGTTACACAAAGAAAAAGCCCAGATTGGAGGAATTATTTCTCAAGACAGACTCTAAGAATTTGCAGTACATTCTTCTTGAAATTTTAAATAATTACAAAAGAGGATCTTTATGTTAAGAAATTTTATTGTATATTCAAAGTACAATATTTGACAATCCAGCAACATATTTTATCAAAAAAGTCAAATTTTTAAGCTAAACCATCTCTGACATTTTTTACTTCAGTCATGATCACCCTCTACAAATTCTACAAACAGGACTCCAGACGTGACATTCCTGATGCTGACAAGTGAGTTTATGGATATGTATGCCAGACCTTGAAATAACAGTACCACTCCAAATCTGCGAGCTGGGAGAAGCACAAAGTTTATTCCAGTAAAAGTTTTTCTGACTGCCTTTACAGAATCTTCAGTTCAGTAACAAATATGCCATTCAGCAAAATAATAGCGCACATGGTCATAGACAAAGGCATTATCCTTTCATTACATTAAGTAAAAATTCATCTGCCTACTGTTTACCTGTTTTCTTTCAAGATTTCTCTTGATTGACATTACTGAAGTTACATAGAAATAAAAATTTTCTACTCTCTCCTTTTCATTTTCTGCTGTCAAATGCACATCCAATACAAAATATTTCTCACACATAAATAGAGGAATAAAAAAAAAAATTGGGATACTAGGCAAAGATATTTATATAGGCAACAAGGCCAGAGTCTTTAAGTAAAACACTGCTTCACCGGCCTCTTGATATTGCCCCAGTATATCAATGAATCTGCATAGAACTACTGTCATCTGTGTCATGCTTAATTCAGCCTAAGACCAAACAAAGGGATAACATTTTGCTGTGGAAATCGACATAATAAATGAGACCTGAACAAGGGTGCTTCGTTGTGTGCTGTGCTTTATCCCTCTAGCACACATAACCTGCAATATGGATACTTCAGATTTGGGTTTTTTTTTTTAGTTTGAAATTTCCAGAAATACTGGTTAGTGTACTTAGTCTCCAAGTTCTCATTTGTGTTATTGCTAAGGGTATAAAGTACGCATGCAATTTACAACTTACTATATACGGACTATGTGAGTTGTAGCTTAACAATTTAAATTCACGTATTGTAGTCCTACTGTCCCCAGGAGGCCTGGACCACTTTATCTTGTTTCTATAATGAGAATATACTGACACTTTTTCATTACTAGATCAAAGGAGCAGGGCATTACACAAAGCAAGTTGCAAATGAAATATTAAAATTGGCTGGAATATACATGTTAATTCTAATCAATTATTCTATTCTTCAGAAATCAGTAGAGAAAATGGGGAAAAAAGAGACAGAGGACCTGCAATTAATACAGTTTGTGAAATGTGGCTTAAAGTATGTTCATCTATACATACTTGACTGGAATGTGTGAAACAGATTTTATAATTAGAATGACGTTTGAAAATGTCTACTCAATATTGAGAGCAGTTTTCGAAAACAATGTTTAAATCATATTTACTGTATCTTCAAATAAACTACATTTAGATTGCTATTTTATGTTGATATATGTAAGATTCATATCTAAGAACTTTCACTACAAAAAAAAAAGAAACAAGGAAAGAAATCCAGACTTACTAAATTATCAGCCTAGTTTTTATTTCTTAAGGCTGATGAAAAAGTCCTTTTGAACTGATTGAGTCTGTGGATTGCTTTCTTTTGGATAATGTGATGCAAAGTCAATTGGGGGCAGCTAATTTTATTAATGCTCATTACTATTGTCATAGGTTGTGACATATCACGTGAACTCTTTATTAGTAAGCAGCAAGAAACAAATTTGTGAGATCAGCCAGTGTCAATAGAAGTTAATCAGTTTTCATATATTCACAAGCTAAACCTTCTCTGCCTTTAGGACATGATCTCAAAGAGATCACTTACATAGGATCACACTGAGGGAAGCAAGGACACCGTAAACGGCTTTCTTGATACTCTTGATTATAATAGTCTACAGATTAAAGGAGATAATTGTATTGATCCCTAGGAAGAATACTCACGTAACCCATAAGAGAGATTTTTTTCACCTCTTCTAGACATTAACCTGTAAAATCTAATGTGAGATGAGGGAAAGAAAAAAAACCCTAAACATTACAGTTGACTACTTTTACTATTTCATGGGTATCAAAGTAGTTCCATAGTGAATACCTTTATATAAATTATAAAATTGATGAAATTTTCTTAACCACAGAATGACTTTTTTATTGTTATGGATTACATTTTACCATCACACTGAGAGAATTCAGCCACATAAAGGAGACAGCTCAAAATATGTTTGATGTTATAGATATGTTAGCCAATGCTGAGTCCTGCGGCCTGGATAAAAGGATGAGTCTGGTAGAAAGAGGCAAAAGAAGTTCTCTAGAACTGACAAAATATTATTAAATCCTGTACTAGAATCAAGTAATGAGTTGGGCCTGCATAAGAAATTCTTATTTCATTGACTGTTAAAAAAAAACAGAAATAGAAAGAACCCCTTTCTGAAAATGTATGTCATAACAATTTACAAGTGTTCTTTACAGACCTAATCAACATCTTCTAAATGAGTGCCATTAGCAGCACTTCAGTCCACAGTGTTTTGGCCTGTATTTTGCTCCATCCTAAAGAAATAAGAATAAAATGCTATGTTCCCAAGCAGGAAGAAGAAGAGGAAGGGTGGGGCATTAGGAAGACATACATGTGGGCAGGTCTGTGGTGGTACCTACCTCTACGTGAAAACAAGGTGGTTGCTCATGAATATAATTTGTGTATGGAGGGAAGAACAGAGTTCACATGCATTAATTAAGTAAGTAGTGGATTTCTGGGTGCAACTCGCTAGGTTTCAAAACCAAACTGTAAGTACACCTAAATGAGTAAATTATGGTTCCACGTTTCATTAAAGGCTTTTACTGACATTCTGCATATGACTAACTATCCGGAACAACCTTGAAAGATTCATAAACCATGAACAAGGTGGAATGAACCTCAAGAAGGAGAGAAATATTCCCTCTAAGGAGCAAACTGGGCACATTTCAAAAAAACCTTGATTACATAAAAAAGGCAGAGCATAAATTAAAGACCCCCAGGGGCAGCTTCAACTTGCAGCCAAAAACCAGGTTTTGTTGCTTTACTCTGTTGGCTAGTTTCTAATTGCATACTGCAATGAAAATCATTTATAGCTAGCAAGGTCCCATAACAACATGGCAAAGGCACGAGGACTGCAACATAATATTAGAGAACACTTACCCTGTGGGTGATCACTAGTAACTGAGGAAGATAATAACTGCTCAGCTACTCTGAAATAATTTGCTCATAAAAGAATCTTCATTAAAATAACATTAAGGAGTATTTTCAATGTGGTGTGCAGGGACTTAGCTGTGTGATTCCTTTTAATATTAATGGGAATTGCATGGCTAAACCCACACATATGGCAACAAAAATCTGCACTTATGGTTTTAACAAAAATCCATAAAAGGAAACAAATTCAGGTGAAGGCTTCACTCTGTTGTGCCCTGTTATTGCTAATAATACACTATGTAAGATTAGGGCATAACAGTTGTAATGTCTGTAGTAAACATGCTGCTGTACCTAAGCTCTTAATAAAAGAAGTGAAGAAGGGAAGGCTTACCTCTGTGGTAAAGCAATGATTAAATAGAATGGGCAAATGTAGATGAAAATTTATAATTCTGCAATCTGAATTGTTCATGTAATGGGCTGCAGCACGAATGTTCTGTTGAGCTGTAAAAGAATTATTATGTGTTTCAAAGGAGAGGAAGTTGAAAATATGAATAGCAAAAGAAATTGTGACATTTGGTGATAAAAGCCCTTCTGGTCAGAAAGAAATTAGAAACACCATCCTTTAATGAGAATATTCCTGTAACCCTTGGAGGACATCTAGAAGCTGACTCAAAAAAACATGAGACCCATGGCAAGGCCAGTTTGCTTTTTTTCTTCTCAGTTATGCTACCCTAGACTGGCATAAAGACAACTAATGGGGCCACAGTGATATAGACTTCTCATCATAAAACTGGAAAATAATTTGGTTAAAGAAAAAAAAAAGGCTATGCAGTGGCATCAAAGAAATAGCCTTATCTGGACTTCATCCAGACCAATAACGCACAAATCGGCAAACAGGGAGAGGAGAAAGGTGCAGGTCCCATAAAGACAAATTTTTTATCCATTTTAGCGGGTAACTGGTACTTTCATCCTCATAGAGATATTTGTTCTCCACTTTTATTTCATCTTGTACTTTTGTATCTTGTTTTGTGAGCAGATGTTGGAGTTTTTTTGAGTGGATGTGAGGAAAATTGTGTTAAGGCTTCAAAAATCCAGTAAATGCCAATTATTTATAACAAGAATGTCCTAAGACAGTATTTGGGTCCAGTTTTATCAGATGAAGAATATCTTCAATTGGAGATATTAGAATTTGAAAACATGAAAATAATAAAGCAAAAGATTTTCAATTATAATCACACTTGTAGGAACCTCTCTATTACCAGGAGGCAGTAACGTGAAAAGGAAGCTCTGCATATAAAGCTTGTTTTATACCTTTGACTTTTGAAAGAGTGTTATGAGAGCTTAGCATTACTTTTAAATGATTGACACAATAAATTTTCCATTTTAATTGGCACTTCTGTGATTTATCACTATTTCATGTTGTGAACACCCCATCAGACCATTTGTTAGTGAATAGCAGGGTACTATACATCTAACAATACTTGAAGACTTCTGTTGAAGGCTCCTATTAAGAAGAGATACCTACTAAGAGAGTTCACGTCCCCATTTGATCTAAATCCTGAACTGGGCTGAATTTCACCCTTGCCTCCTGAGCAGAATTATAATCCTTGGCATCCCAGTAGTCCCTGGTGCTATCACACTGCCATGTTATCTTGTTCTACAAGTGCATGTACAACATCATTTCAGTTTTTGAACTGAGAAGACCGGGAAGCCTAATCCCACTGAAAGTAATAGTCTTGATCACCTCGGCTTGCTAATTCCACTCTAATCAGAACGACCTTCTCAGTCCTCACCAGCACTACTACGGCTGAGGTAAATCAGCAGCCTCATCAAACCTTGGGTTTAGATCAAAGATGGAGTTTCCTGGTGATGAGGTTTAAAAATATATTAAGCTGCTGCCACTGACCCTCCTATGGCTCTCATACAGAATACATTTCCTTCTAAAAGCTGTTCAGTCAGACACTGAGGAGGCAACCACCAAGCAAATCCTCTAGATTTTTGCAGCCCCTAGCCCCCTTCTTCACTTGGTGCTGTTTACTTTCGTACATTCAAGTGACAAAGTCTAACGATTCTCAGCAGCATCTGAATGACTGCTTTTTAAAGAGTTGCATCATTCAGAACCTTTCTGATCCACATCAGACAATGCTATTTCAGGAGTCTGTGGTTCTAATTTTAGAAAAGCAATTCATCTTGACACATTGTGATGCATGTAATCTTACCTCAGTATTTTGATCTTGCCCAAATGATTCCTTTTCAACTCCTACATTGCATATTGCATGGTTTACATCAACAGCTGTTACTCCACGTACCATCTGTCTTTATCAACACCTAGATACACAGATGTGCTGTTGTTGTGCAAATGTTAGAGATCAGCTTAACCTTTCCTGTTCCTAAAAATCATCATCATCATAATAATAATGCCTTGAAACATGATAACATCTAATATTTACTCTAATTTGTTTCAAGTGGGTTTTTGTAGGCTTTTCTTGTTCTATAAGCTGTGGTTTTAGTGAAAAAAAAGGTAGAAGGATAAAATTCTCACCCAAAATACAAGTTTATGTATTTCTCAGTTAGAAATTACGTGACATGAAAACTGATTCAATACCAGAAAGAAAATTTAAAACTGCTTAAAATGCTGATAACAATAATGCTATGATCTGGGGCATTTCAAGATTATTTTCCATATACTTATTTTTGGTTTAGTGCCAGTAAGCTGTTCTATCATGAATCAAAGTTGTAATAAAAAATAAACACACACAAAAGGATTTGTTCCAAAAAAGTTAATATAATAGTGTCTCAGAATGGATGCAGGCTACTGTAGTTCTTTCCGAAATTATTTCTCTTCTCTATGTATAGATGTGTATGCATACCTGTAATATCTAGAAAGATGAAATTGAATTAATAACTGGTCAAGAATTATGCCACAGAAACAGGAAAAATTCTCTCATTAGCGGTAGGTGTATGCATTTTAATTGTGGCATACCCATGATACTAACATATGGATACTACACACTGTCTTTTTGTCACACTCAGTTTTCAGACTCAGTTACAACAAATCAAAACAAAGGTTAAACTCCTAAAACAAAAGGTATGGATTAAAATTTATTTTAAATTACTGTAAATAACTAAAGGTTATTTAGAGTCCTGGAGAGTCAGAACTCTGGTATTCCTATACTATAAGCAATGAAGATCAAGACTGACACTTACATAATATAAATTACTAAATTTCCTTGTTAAAACAAATGAGTCATTTTTCACAGCAAGTATTTAAGCTATATTAAGATTTGTGAAAATACAAAGGTGTTTTTACGTATTTGCAACTCTAGTCATGAGCTTTGAAAAATTATTGGTTTAGATACACAGGAAAACACACTTGCATACAAGTATAGTGGATGCACTTTCATACACCTGTACTTGTACTCAAATAGGGTGTTTGTAGCTTACAAGTACTCTTATAGGCTTTTGGCAGTAATAAAACTATATGATACTTACCCCATTTGTAAAAATGGCTGCATTGTTTGATACTGCAGTATTTCAGAAACAGAAGTGTAGGGGGCTGCTGGAAGACAGAAATTCCTTGAATATCATGTCCAAGGAATATCAGGCTCTCTATTCCCCTCCTAATAAGGTAAAAGTACATTAGCTCTGCATTGGATGCATTGGAGAAAAATACTGTAGATTTACATACAGCATATATTTCTGATATTATTTAAAGACAGTTTATCTGAATTCGAAGAGTTAAGGGCAAACCACAAGGATATTTTTCATCTGAACCTGAAAACCAGATCAGACTTCTAATTTAGAGCTGAAATATGGCTTATAACACTGTGGTTTTTTTCCGAGCTCCATCCACCTATAACATGTGTACGCATGCACACACATACATGCAGTTTGTCAGAAAACACTGTATGACTGATTCCTTTGCCAAAGACATGTAAAGCTTGAACCAAAATACTTGCACATGCACTCTTTTCAACACATGCTGAAATTTCTACACATTGTCTTACCATTAGCTTTAAAGTGGAGAATAAAAAATATGGTCAGTGACATATTTCTCCTTTGCTGAGAAATACTGCAGGACAAAACCTGATGGAGGTGGACTTGCTACATGTGAGACCCTAAGTCTACTGCAAAAAAACAAGAAAACATGTTTCTAGACAATGTACATACCGAAAGATAAAAACAAAGCTGTAGTAAAACAAATTTCCATCTGTCCAATGAAATCAAATGTACATCATTCCAGTCCAATCCAATCTTAAAGGTAGATATTTATGCATAAAAGATCTCTTATGCTTAAAATCTTTTAAAAGTTATTTAAATACTAAATAAGGAATAACTGAGCTCAAATAGTTATCTTTATGTTCCAGTGCACCTGGTGATAATGGCTCTTCTGTAATATTTTTCAGTTTTTATCTTGAGTTACAGAGAGAGAGCAGATTCTAAGAAGACAGGACAAAATACAAAACCAGATACTTGGTGTCTTATCTGAGGTTTCCCCTTTTGGCTCTTTTTTCCCTTGGTTTTGATTTGGTTTATGTTTTGATTTTGTTTTTCTTTTTTTTTTATTTCTATTCTATTCTATTCTATTCTATTCTATTCTATTCTATTCTATTCTATTCTATTCTATTCTATTCTATTCTATTCTATTCTATTCCATTCTACTCCATTCTATTCTATTCTATTTTCTAATCTTACTTCATTTCAGGTTTTCATTTTAATAATTGCAAAAAATTAATAGAATCTAGAAAAGAATCTTTCTCTAAATCAGACATGTCTTCTAAAGGTATATATTTCTAGCCAGCATGTGTAAAGATGTAAGTACATGAATACATGCACAAATTTACATACCTACAAATGTATCGCTTGAAGTTTGACATTAATTTGTTTAAATATGCAAAAAAAATGAATAAACAGCTATTATCACATAGTATTTGACGATGTATAGTCATAATACAGGCTTTCCAAACTGCAAGGTGCAGTCTTAATTGTTATGTCTAGAAACTATGAAACTGTGTAGTGTAGAGGGGGAGATAAATAGACACCTAATAGGTGAAGTGTGATTGAAGTCATAAAGTTATTGATTCAACAGATTTGACTGAACATTGCCTGAATCCATGAAGCTGCTATGGTTGCCCAAAAAAAAACACTTCCTTTTTTTCATAATGTGTTCATCTTCTCACCTGCTGCTGACTTTCAGTTCAGCTTAATTTCCCTTCCGTTCTCTCTGCAATTTAATTCTTCATTGGGCTGTGCTGTCTGATTTTTCAAATTTACAATTTTCTCTCTTTTCTGTGCCAGTCACAGTGCTGCTCCTGCGTCTGCTCTCTTCCCCCTTCCACACACACACACACCTTCTAGGCGTCCTTCTGCTGAGAAGTGAACAGCGAGACACAAAGGCAATGCTTCCCTTTTCTTTCATAGGAAGCCTTTCTTTTCCTCACCCACATCTTTCTCAGCGAATTAATATCAGCGTGACAGAAGAACAGGTTACAAAGAGATAAAGGGCAAGTAGATTTTTTATTCATCAGGAGAAACAAGGAACCTTCGGAAACTTCCATGCTGTATAAAATTATAACACTTAACCTGTTACACTGGCAAGCTCTCACACTTAAACCAGTGAATTCCCAATAAGAAGTTAAATATCCTAATTTTAATCTTGCTTATGCTTGTCTTTACTGTACATATATATAACATAAATTTCTCAAATACATTTTCCCTTGTACAGTTTTCAGTCTCTTACTCAAGTGGAAAGAAGAAAATGACACTCTTAAGTGTTTATGAGACACATCATTTCAATCTGAGGGACCACGTATCTTGTCTCAGGAATTCTGTAGAATAATAAGAGAGGCAGCAACCAATATACCTGGAGGTAGACAGTGCAGATGATTAGAAACTGGGAGACAGTTTGTGAATAAGTAGTATCTGCATGAACTGAAATAGATGTAAAGTGAATATTGGGAAAAAGTAAAGGAGAAAGCTCCACAGACAGAATAAGGTATTCCGCTGCAAATGTAAAATAAGAAATCAGAGGAAAAGGATTGCTAATGCAGAGCAAGAATAGAAAAAATGTAATCCATGAAAAAGCACAACTGTAAAATAATAGTGCACTGCATTACTTCATAGGTAAAAAATATATTTGCAGATAAAGAAGACATGGCTATTTCTAGTGGATAGAATTTTATCTTATTTTCTTACCTTTTAGAGGTTTGCTCACTAGCTGTATGCTAAAATATGACTAAAAGAAGTCTATGTGTTTAGTATGGAAGGCAATTGAGCATGGAAACAACATTGCACCATTTTGGAAGCAGCTGGAATTTGCAGAAAATGTTTTAAATCTACATATTCCTACTAGTCTGCATTACAGCTTGAGCCTATATTGTGGTATTTACTCTCATTTCGTGTTTCCTACTTTCTTATTTCTTTTTTTTTTTCCCTAAAATATTATGAATCAGTTTCAGTGTTCGTTTGGTGAAAATAATGAAAGAATTCCAGTTGTCACTAGCATCATTTGCATTGCAGAACAAGCTAGAGATCCCTAACACTGTACATAATATGACATACAGATTCAAAAGTGCAATCACAAAAAAAACCTGAGGAAAAAAAAAAAAAAACTAGATGGAGCAAACAACTAAGGGAAAAAATCAGAGTGTCGAAAGAAAAGGAACTCCCTAGAGAATGTTCAAAAAAAATGTTCCATAAGTGCATTTATTCATTTTTAGGTAGGGCAGAAGAATGGCAACAATATTTGTCAATGACCTCAAGAGCCAATGCCATGGACAGTGTATAAGTGTAATAAATAATTTAGATTTATGTTTCTTGTGCAAAATTGTACATGGATATTGGAAAATATAGGAAAAATATAGGAAAATATAGGAAAAAACTTACATATTGGAAAATATCCATGTAGGAGTAGGGCTGTTGTGTAAGATCCCTACAGCATATAGCAGAATGCACCGCAGAATGATTAAGTGCTACAGTTTACTAAAAGACCTCTCAAACTTATTTTGTGATGTTCACTGTTAGTTTTCTTGTATTGAAGGTGAAGAGAACAGTACTTATTGCATATTTTAGAATTGTGGGAATAATTAAAATTATTACAATTTCTTTGGAGAACAAAAGATTGCAAATTTTTGCACCCACTGTAAGTACATTTCAGTATCACATTTACTCAAGAACACACGCAGCTTTATGTAAGACCATACATATAACCAATACACTGCTGTATTTGGAGCTAATCACAGGATGATGTTAGGACAGAAACTGCTCTTTTGAACTCTGTCTACTATGGCTACTGACTGGACTTCTACAGTAGACTTTATGTGCCTGCAGCTACACCACTGCATTCCACAGGGAAGTTATTCCTTAACAGCTTTGCTACATGTATAGCATATATGTTTATGTTATATATCAAGATTAAATGATAATCCTTCCCAAGGGTCACACTCCTGACTGCGCATGCCAAGATGAAAAGAAAGGGTGTAATGTTTTAATCAAGAAGAGATCAAAATGATGGGGAGTTTTTGGCTGGCTGATTGGTTGCTGGTTCTTTCATTGTTGGGTTGGTTTTTTTTTGTTTGTTCTTGTTTTTCTAAGTCTGAATATTAGATAAATAAGATCTTAACTTTGAAACTTTACCTTTCTACTAAGAATCAGTTGTCCATCTTTCTACACAGTTTCTAATACTAAAACATTTGGAAAACAAATGAAGTAAAGTCTGTAGAGCAGTGGAAAGAGCAGGATGGCAATCACACTGGTATAGTCAAGGCTTACTTTCTTTAGAAGCTGGGTCAGCTTTCTGTTGCAAAACTGTGTCTTGGCATTTGCAAGTGCTTGGAGTGGCCCCTTGGCATTCACATCCTCTGAAATGGAAGGGTTTTTTTTCTGAAGACATTTCTACAGGATAGTTAAAGAAATATGCATAGCTACAATAGAACACAGAAGAGCAGCTAGAACAAATTTACAATATATAATTTGTTGGAACTACCTTTGTGTGTGTACCTCTACTGTTAGTTACATTTGATCTTAGTATCTCAGAATGGTATTTTTCAGGCAGAAGACTGCATTCCTACTGTGTAAGACTTGTATATTGCATGGAAAATGGATAGAAAATAGAGGTTCAGCAGTTGCAGCAAATCAACAATGCTCTAATGCTGCCTGCAACAATGGATGTTCCAGACGGACTATTTTATACACCAGTCTAAGTACAGTTGAGTGGTGAGGAAAGGAACACAGATGATTATGACCTTTGTCACGTCCTATTATTACTTTAGGTCTCATCTCTTCCACAAAAAAAAGACCAGAAAATGCTAAAATATGCCACTGGAAACCTCAAACTTCACCATGTGATTTCTTCCTTCTTAATGACACAAAGAATATCTGCTAGGAACTAAAGAGAAAACAAAGAAAGAAAAGCAAACATATATCGGGTACATTAATGTACCAACATGCCTTTTCGCGTTTTTGTTGCTACATCTGCCCTTGTCTCTTTGGAACCTCAAAATGCACTTGCTGTGGTATACAAACTGTATCCTCTTAAAAATGTATTTTTCTTTCCTTCTCATCCAGCTTCAATGCTAATGTGATGTCATAAAATCTAAATTAAATACAACCCATTGCAATACATAGGTACAATCCAGAAAATAATAGCCAGCACCTACTCCAGTTGCAGACTTTATTTCTCCTTTTGAACGCCGACTAAACTCTGATTCTAACTACAAAGGCATGCTATAGCCTTTAAAAGAAACCAAGCAGATCCATTGAAGTGCTTCACCTCTGGTGTCGTAGCACCTATTATTGAATCACAGTTCCAAAATTCCGAGATCTAGCAGTACAATGAAACAAAGTTGAGTTCTGCCAGCTAACAGTTAGAACAAACACAGATTGCGTGATTTTGGGATAAATAAAAAATACCACACTAGTCTTTTTTTTTTTTTTTTTTTTAAATCT
>Ga0065711_1032691_pt1 | contig 26874 bp, 10 predicted proteins | sample Hoacrofraction12_FD_59098 | JGI IMG/M metagenome (GOLD analysis project Ga0065711, IMG submission 59098) | Hoatzin crop microbial communities from Cojedes, Venezuela - Epithelial fraction 12 v2 (version 2) | ecosystem: Host-associated > Birds > Digestive system > Esophagus > Crop | place... | reverse complement strand
CCGCCTGGACAAGATCCTGTGCAGCCTACTGTAGGTGACCCTGCTTCGGCAGGGGGGTTGGACTAGATGACCCACAGAGGTCCCTTCCAACCCCTGCTATTCTGTGATTCTGTGATTCTGTGATTCTGTCAGGTTTATACTGGCTAAAAGTCTGACCAACATCCCAAAGTGACATTCTGGGAAATATGCAAATGATTTTTCAAGTTATTTTAGAAATAATGGTATTCGACTCAGGAAGTTTATATTAAATACAATCTACAGTGGAGTTACAGTGAGAACTTCACTTTGACTGATGGATGATAAGGGTAAAGTCCTCCCCAGATGAACTGAGCCTTGTGTATATATCCACAAGCTGTGCTCAGACAGCTTATTTCATGTAAAATTCCTACATAATGCATGGTTTCATCTAACATTGATCCCAATCCAGTTGCATCCTAGATTATCAGGTTGGACATTTCAGCTGAAAAAATACAGTGGTAATATTTACAAATATTGACTTCGATTCAGGCTCTTGGAACTTACACATGTGACATGATACCCAGAGATAACATGGGAGGTCGAGCTTCCCTCTGGACAGTCCAGAGTCTGGTATTTCTGCATAATTCTTGATACTTTTTAAAGACTAGCTTGTGGCAGAAGGGTCAAATGCTGTTCATAAAGTGAGCATTAGTATCTATGACATGGAACACATCTAAAAACTTATTCTTTGTAGTGGTAACAACAAAATCTGGTAGTGCCAAAGTTAAAATATTTCATGTCGGGTCTCAAAGCACGCCTGAGTCAGAGACTTATCACCCAAACAGTGGTTTCGCGTTATCAAAATTCTTTTTATGCGCATTTTAATCATTTCAAACAAAATTAATGCCATTGTGAAGCTATTGTGCAAACTGACGCAGAGGCATATGAAGTTAACTTATGTAGAAAGAGAGGTGAGAGGAGTTTTAAATATTTTTGAATGACAAGCTTGTTTAGAGCTTTTTCATCACAAGAATATGACTAGCTTTCCTAAGCCTCACTGTAACATGTGATAAAAATACTGGTATAAGAAGTTAAACTGTGCTTTTCCTGTACTATAAACCCATGCATACTCTTCCATTCAATTCTGTATGTTTTTCTATTGAATCCTTGTTCACTATTGTATGAAACAAAATTAGTCTTCACTGTCAAAGGCTTTCACAGCTTTTCCTCTCCCTGTATGATATTTCATAGATACTTATTTGTTAAATTTTCCAGCAAAGACATTCACACTCTTTGCTATGGTATACCACCTTTATTTTGAAAGAGTTTTCAAAAAATATAAATACAGCTACTGCAGTACTCTTTCAATCTCTTTCACTATATGAAGCTTGAAAGAACTTGCAGTGATCTGATTTTCTGCATCGAAACTGCTGTGACTCTAACCAGTATTGTCTCAATGCTTCCTTATACACCTTCCTACCACCACCAGTATCTATATTTTCTCTTGGACAACATTAACAAACTGGATAGTGGTTAATGCATCCTCTTATCTTTCATTGGCATAGTCCTGACCCACCCTTCTTAGGTATTAATATAAGGTGTTAAATTAATGCTAGCAATAATTTGAATATAACTCAAGCTATTAAAATTAATTTTCTTGGATTTTGCCAGACCAGTCTATTTGATTTTTCTTATTAATCTGTATTATTAATTTCCCAAACTAATTTTTTTAAGCACAGTATAAATTAATTGTGAAGTTTTCTATAAGAGAATGCTGCTACCCCATAAAATTCACAGAGGGTAAATTTTTTCTCAATGGAGATACATTTAGAAATAAAATCATCACAGAGTTTTAGTTCTAACAAACTTCTTTTTCATTGCATACTTACAATTTTTAACTACAAATATGTATACATTCACATACAGTAACTCTAAATGCATATCTTTGCTTTATTGTTGATTTTTTTATCCCTTACCAACAAAAATCAGTGCTCCTTTATGAGAAAAAGTGAAGGCAATGGCTGCTTTCATGGGTCTATTTCTCCCTAGTACCATTGTGCTGGCAGGAGTAGGCAGACAAAAAAAATCAGCACAATGTATTGGAAGAGCAACTGCAGACCATGTCTTGTTCTCCTCAAAGCATGAAATTGCTAAAATTCAAATTGTGGCAACTCAAAAATGGGCTTGAATCCCCCTAAATATCACTTAGCATCATATGAATACCTGTGGTCTTTTGTTGGTTTGTCAGCTTTGTAGTCGGCCAGAAAAAGGACTGGCAGGGTGAGGGGAAGTGCAAGCAGGGACGTTCACTTGGCATAAACCCGAAACAAAATACTGCTTTAAAATTTTAAGTAAACTGAATGTTAGAAATTTTGTCTTATTTGAATGAACGCAGAGTCTTATCTACATTCCCTACTGACTTCTGGAGGAGACTGTTTGGAGCCCTACGCACGTCTTCCCGCTCCCGGGGTTTGGCTGTGGGGCCGGCTGTGACCTCCAGTTGGGAAGAGCCACCCCTGCCCCACTCACTCACTGTGGCTGTAGGACAAGGCTCACTTGGCTCCAGAATTCATCAAAAAATAACATTTATTTTCATTTCTTTCCATTCAGAGGCGAAAAGACTAGCTTTTTTAGACTTCTATGAGAAATTATTTTCAGCTTTCCTCCAAATCACCCTGCTGACATAAACATGTCCATTATGGCCATGGGTTCAAAAAAGTGTTTTTCTGGGGTACTACTATCTTGACCAAGACCTTCTCCTCATGCCCCATTTTTGTTTGCTGCCTTATTTGAGACAGCATAACTGTTTGAATGATGATGCAGTGAGCATAATTGAAACACTGAGCTGAGTAAGAAGTCTCCAAAATAAAATTCTTCTAAGCCAATGACTCGGTCAGAATGGCCAAACAGACCATCCACAGCAGCCCAAGGACAGGGGTGATGTGGGGACTGAGTACTGACCACTTCTAACATGAGTGGAATCCATTGTTTTGATGATCAGGTCATTTCTAGACTTGGAGAATTCATTTAGACATAGAAATAAGGACTTGGACCTTTTAATCTGAGGCATGCTTTTGGAAACATTGGCCATAATGCAAATTCAGTGGAATGAACAGAATAATTTAGAGTAATGCTGAACCACTAATTTTGTAGAACAATTTAATTAAACAATAGACCAAAGAGGGAACTCAAGAGTATTTCTTGTAAGATACTTTCTATTTGAATTAAGTCTGTGTGTGGGATAGTGCTTAATATATTCATTTATTATATCTGTTAGCAGCTATGTGTTGTCTTAAAAAACAAACTGTGGCATAGGATTTCAAAAGCACTGGCTGCAGTTGGAATTTCAATGTAGTGGTTCCGAGTTGTTGAGTGTAATTTTAAAAGAATTAGTTATACCAAAATATTTTGTTAAAGGGGTCCATTACGCAGAAAGTTTTACCTGTGAAAAAGCCCTAGGAAGACAGCTACCAGGCTTGCTGCTCAACTGGTCAGCTTTATACCTTGGCCAGGAGCGATGTAAGAGTACAGGTCATCCATGCATGCTTACAGAAGTGTTTTTATTATAACAGTGGTTGTCTTTCTGACTAACACATCTGGGCCTAAAGTTAGCCGATGTTTGTCACTGCTGGAATAGACCTTAAACAGTTTTCTCCCAGCTGAGATTAGAAGGTCAGTTTAGCTGAGCTCTAAGATGCACCTTTCCTTCTGCCATGAGGCCTGAGGGCTGTGATCTAGTGCAATTTGTTCAATTTATCAGTAGACAGTGAAATTTGTTTATTAAAACAAACATAAGGAACTCTTCTACGATTTATGAGCACGTAATGGAACTTGTGAATGACTCTCTTGTCTCTTAGTAAATGGAATATGTGGCACAAAGATAGCCTTCATTCCTCCCATCTCTACGGTGTTTACTTAGAGTTGGCTGAGAACAGGAAAAATCATTCATTATTTGTTTTTTATTCTTTTTGGTTTTCTTCAGTGTTTTTTATTTATTCTTTCTATTTTCAAACAATATTCCTACTTACTACTCAAAAAATGCAATAGCATGCACTTTGTAAGAAAATAGAGAATTTTCTTAAAGAAAAAATTTAGTTCCTTTCTCCGTGGGTACCTCCATACAGTGCAGCTATTTCTGACTTTCTCTAGCACGGAGGGCAGTTCAACCAAAAGAACTACAGAGACACGATATGGTGACATGGTATGGAGGAATGTTATTCCTTTTACTGCTTCCCTATATGAGTGAACTGCATATGTTGTTGCCAGGCAACAACAGAGTGCATGCAGTTATTAAACATGTATGCACATTTCATTGCCCCATCCTTGCCCTTTTCACAAATCCGTTTAGCTCGTTTTCTCTGTCTGCTAGATGCTACTTTCCATCACCTCCTGTGCCTTTTATCTTTGTCCATCGCCTTCCTTTACCTTCAACATTTCCTGCGTTGGATAAGTCAGGCATGGTCTGAGTCCAGCAGCAGTCCCTCCAGCATGCTGGCTGTAAGTACACTGTGAAGATTCAAGGAAGTTTAAGAACTGGGAAACAAGAAAGTTTCAAGGCTTGGGAACATTTCCATTTCACGAGAAAAAATGTAGAAGTGAGGATAAAAAGAGAGAGTTAGACTAAGCAGGAGGCTGAATGGGGCACAGAAACTGCATGGACAACTGCTGTTCATCATTTTTTCCAAGTTAAATGTAGAATGGCAGTTGAAGAAAATGGAACAAACTACACAAACTAAGGGAAATTCTTTTTCAAGAAATCCACAATTGTATAATTTGATTGCCAGAAAATATCACTGAGGACATTGGCTTACCGAGATTTAAAATATATGAATAATAAGAATATTAAATTATAGTGTTCAGCTGGAAAAAAGAACAAATATCCATTGAAACCTCCACAGAAATTCCTGCAGAAAATGATAATAATAAAAATGTCTGCTTTCCAAAATTTTCTATTTTTCACGAGAAAATTTAAAACTTCCAAACTGAAAAAGGAGATTAATAGACATTTTCTGTAACTTTTTTTAATTTATTTTAACAGAAGTGGAAATTTTCTTTATAGAAAATACATTCCATCTGTGTAATATCAATTTTCTCATTATAAAACAGAAGTTAACCACTATGTAACTGGGTTAAGAATAAGGACAGATTTTATGTCTGTCTGTTACAACCTTCTCCCTAGCAGCCGAACACTCTCAGAAAAAAAGGCTATATGGACCACTGAGCTGCTTCAGTACCATAGTTCCCATGCTCTGTATTTAGAAAATCTCCTATGATTTAAACACTCTCTGACTTCTATGAAGAAGTACAATATATTGCACATGCCGTTCTAACATACACATTTTGTTTTACAATCAAACAAATTTTAACTCTCTACCTAAATATCTGTCTTTTGTTACCACTTACAGGAACAGACATTCACTTCCACCAGTACATACATAAACAAAGCTGAAAAAAACCTATACAGTTTGTGAAATGTTGTAACGCTTTTCCCCATTGCTCATCCATCCCTTTATGTATTTCCAAAACCATGTATAAGAATAGGATTTTTTCTCTAGTTTAGTGAACAACACAGTTCCCACATTTAAAGCAATAATTTGTTAGAAAAAGTTAGTTATTTTTTCTGTAAAAATGTAAATTTATAAGGTTTTACAGCTCAGCTTATTATGCTCATGAGGGTTAGAACATATTTTTATACAAGAGAAAACTACCTAAGGTTTGGGGAGAGCAACATTTTCCATATTATTGGGTACAGTGGGACTAGCAAAGTCAGGAAATTCATGTTTTATGAGTTCAAACAAAAATCAAAGTTAGTTAGTCGTGCTAAACATCACCCTCTGTTTAGTAAGGTACTCCTGGTAAAAGGGTCTAAAATGTTTAACAGCTATAACTTTGAACTTTTGATTTCTTCTAAACTGTTATGAACTAAGCACCTGATTCAGGGAGAATAACTAGTTACAGCTTTGTGCAAACCTCTTTAAATTGCTTTTCCTTGGGACTTTTTATAGTCCCAAGCACTTTATATACTGGAAAAAAAAATGTATATCCTATGTAGTTATTGGTTATTCTGCAAACTAAAATCTGAAACGACTGTCAAAACCATAAATTATATTTCAATGCATGAGGGAAACAGTTTATTAATGTTAAGATTCTTTGCCCTACAAATCAAAAATGGATCTTGAAGCCACGAATCTTTCAAACAACTATTTACATAACTTATTTACACAGCTTTCTCTTATGTAAATTCTTAGAAGATTTCTCAAGTGGAGCATGACTCAAAGCTGCTAATGTTGCCAAAGAAGTCCTCCTTTCTATTGAAGTCTCAAGTTCTAATATCTCATGTTCCTTAGAAAAAGAAATCTTCAATCTGTTCTTAAAATCTCTGACCTGACATATGTATTTACTCCAGAAGAAATATGTTTTGTCCTGAAAATACTTCCCCGGATGATTTACACTTCAGAAAGCATAGGAGGTATAATTTGTAAAGTTTGGGGGGCAATCAATTCTGTCACTCTTTGAATGACAGTGAATCTTTGATAACTTGTAGTGTACCTTAGCAGTGTTTGAAAACACTAGCATTGACTAGCAGTGGCTTGAGAGAACATAAGAGAACTTTAGAACTAATTCTTCTTAAGGGTCTTCTCCAACCTATGATTCTATGATTCTATGATTCTGTAATTGAAATGTTGTTCTGATAATTTTTTACATTGCTACAAATCAGAACTGTCAATGTGTAGCTGGTATAGTCCTTTCTTACATATAATTGATGAAAGTCTTAGGAAAAAATCTCGGCTTGATCTTTAAGAGTTTGGATATGCTTGTTCATTTATTTGTTTATATTCTGTTTAAAATTTATATTTGGATCTTAAGAAACCTCTAGTAAAACCAATTGCTTTAATAAACAAATCTATGATTCAGAATCCACAAACAGCACTGACAGAATTTTAGCAAATATTTCAATGTAACTTAAAATAGTGAAGGAGAAAAGTATTTCTTTTGACCCACAAAGCAAAATGAAAGTGATGTGTAGCAATAAATGTGTTAAAACATCACAACAATCCAAAGTTTCTGGAGGAAAAAGTGTATTGCAGACTGACATACTACTCCAATGCAGTTACCAGAAACAGATTTGTCTAGTGATTTTAGTCTAAATATATTAGGGCACCAATTTTATTAGAGCTTAAAAAATATGAAGTATACATGTCCTTGTATTCCTTTAAACACTTTAGAACAGCTGGTGTCAAGATGACCTAGCCTAACCATTTAGAAACAACATATTCTGACTCTTAGACATAAATGGAAAACAGCACAATCTGTTTGGGGTTGGGAAGTGGACACAGACTTCATATGAACCTCCTCGCTCAAATAGGCGCAAGGTGGTTATGAGCTTTAGTTCCAGAGCAAACCTCTGCAGACAAAGGATATACGTCCTTCTCCTTCTATTAATCAATCATTACGTACGCATAGATGAAGCATCATGAAAAAAAAATAAATGCTTTAATTTACTCTGCATGTATTTCTCTAGCTGTTCAACATGAAGTTTTTTGTTATGACATGCCACATGCTAGAGGGCACAAGAGACCATTTTGATTGTGCAGCTAAAGGAACCTATTAGCAATATGAAATCATTATTTCTGGAGGATTCGGGACATTTTTTTATTTCCTGTGGACAGCTGCTGGCTATAGAACTAAGGCAAATTTAATTCAGGAAAATATCCTAAGTAATGGAGCCAGAAAGGCTAAATCAGAGTGGTAAATATTGCTAAGCCATCATTACTTGCTAAATAGCTATTAGTCATCTCTATTTTTTTACTGCATGCTTAAAGTTCTAAAGAGCCATTGCTTGCAATACCTTCTTAAACAAAACAGAAAAATCTATCCTCTAAAACCACAGAAGTCTGCCAAGGTAACCCTGAGGGTCTAGTTTAAACCCCTGAAGTAAAGAATTCCACATTTCAAGGATTTAAGTGGAAATAAAATAAAATCCAGGCTCAGATTTTCCTCCAAGAGAACAGTTGTGAAGAAACAGATAAATATGAAGAGAGAGGGAAGGGCTCTCTGTACAAGAGACAGCATGAGACAAAGAATGACAAGCAGTGTGTAGAAAAAAAAAACAAAACCCAAACTAAAATAAAATCCAACTGTCCAGTCATAAATGCTTCATGACTGAGGATTTCGTGCACCTCGTAGAGTTTATCTCTGTGTAGGATTTCATCCAGGGCACAGATGGCTGGCTGTACATGTCTTGCTGCAGATGGGGTATCGTAACTCTCATACTTTATATTGGTCTTTTTTTTTCAGAAAGAGAGATCATAGTCTTGTTTGAAATATTTGACTCTAAAGAAGTGCAATTTGGTTAAAATGACCCAGGAATAAATAGAAAAATCTTAGTAATTAACCTTACATAGGCAATAAAAGCTAAAAAGCACTATTAAAGGAAAACTAGTTGGTGTCCTGTGTATTTAATTAGTTTGCGTCTCTTGTATTTATAGTCTGAGAGAGGAACCCATCACACTGAGAAGCAAGGAGTGTTATATGGGAAGAAACAAGTTTGCTGTGGGTTGGGTGCAACACTGAGACAGAAGTCTAAGAATGATATTTGCCATCAAAAGGTGTCTCAGGCTGCAATGCTGGGAGATAGACTACAGACACCTGACCAGCACGTGACGAGGAAAAAATTGCCCTATTACCAAACTACTGACTTCTGGCAGATGACAAGGAGCACAAGAAGTTCAGCTGTCTCTTTACCATTAATTGTAGCATAGTGAAAGCCTCTTTCCACTTAATTCTGTCAGCCATGGGTGTAAAGCACCAAAGATGCACGGCAGAACCAAGGCACAGTGGCAAGGACGAGCCTCAAACGCAAAGTACCTTCAAATGCAAGTCAGCCAGAAGTAATAACTGGACAGGTCAAATTTCTACTTATTCTGAGTCCATCTCAAGTGGGACTGAGGAACTGCTAATTAGGAGGCCAAACTGATGATGCAGTCCAGGAGTCAGAAAGTCTGACTAAACACCAGTTATTCAAATGGAGGGGTAAGGAATCAATCCTGCCTCTTAAAAAGTTTTTTCAAGTAGAACAAAAGGCAGGCAAAGCACAGTTCTCCATGTAATTATGATAAGTAACAATCAGATATTAGTCTGCCACGAGTTCTTAAAAAATCCAGATGATATATACAGCATGCTGCAGACTACAAAAGGACTTCTTAGAAAAAGACTAGGAGCAAAAATCGTTTCATTGTACATGCTAAAGTATGAGCTAGACTATACTGAGCAGGCTGAATAGGTGCTAAACACAAGTTTTCTTTCAAACATGTTTATAGTAATAATAGCAGAAATTCTGGAAATTTGATGGATTTACATACAAGTACTGGTGAGTCTTAATACTGTTTAATCTTTCAGATCCAGTCCAGAATATATATATATATATTTGTATTAAAGATGTACGTATTAGCAGAGCACTTGTATGGTTTTCTCTATGTAAAGCCAAATGATGCTAATAAATCTACAAGATTTTAAATACTGTAGTTCTGGGAATTTACCCTGTACAGTGCTTTTTGGGTACAACTTTTTTCATCTTAAAGAAGGCACACATCTAAGCACACACTAACATGTGCATTATTGTACCTGATCAGGAAGTGCTCAAAAAAGAGCACTGAAGTGGCCTTGATGGCTCAGATGTGGACATCTCTGTTAAAGTTAGGAGAGGTGAATCCCAGAAGTTTTCCAAGTAAGAGAGTTTTCAAGGTAAAATTAACCCACTTAGAGATAGATGAGAATCCAGGCTGCAAGCTCATAACCAGTCCCACATATTGTTGAAATCCAGTAACATAGAAACAACGTGTTATACTGACCTATTTGCTTAGAGTTCGTTATTCAGCTGCCAGACCTCCCTGCACTGTCTTGATAGAGCTCCAGATGGAATGCGTATCCCAGCCAAGAGGCAAACTGAGCTGTGACTTCAGCTGTTAATGGGGCGTTTTTGCTTGTGGAGGAATTGTTTTTCTCTGTCATTGAAAGGTGTGTAAACAAGAGGCTGTGATTCCGTAAGTGGTGATGTAATGTGGTGTGAGAAAGACTTCTGTGACATAGTGACTTTTCTGATCTTAGTGACATGCTTAATTGCTAGGTCACCATCTTTTGTCTTCAACCAACCTACAGCTGCACTGCGAAGAATTAAAAAAATCACAACTTTTTCTTTCCTAACAGCATGTTAAGCAAAGAAAGATGCCATCATAAAAATCCCTTGGTTTATGCCAGGAGTAAATAAGATGAAGAATTTGTGTTAATAACCAATCACAGAAAAACTACCTTATAGTAAAGAAATCAGATCATTGTGCTGTACTTTGATATATTTTAAGCATGGAATGGCTACTTCTTGTCAGCATGGCCTGAAATCAGTACATGCAATAATAGTTCAGGCAAATTCAAGCTCTGTCATCGTTCTGGGATGAGTATAAAAGAGCACTCTGAAGCTACAATTGCTATGACATCTCTAAGAAGTGCAGAATTCACATTTCAAATTGTATCTGATCACACAGGAGACAGCTGGTATGACACAACACTCGGAGGCAATTAGAAACCAAATGAACAATCAAGTCTGCAACAACATTTGAGAGAACCGTTAAAAAACTACAGCCCAGGAAAGAAAGAAACAGAACAAACCAACAGAGACACCAGAACAAAGTAACAGGTGTTCACACATGGATGAATGTCTCACTACAAATGCAAACGTTTTGCAATAATCTGGCCAAACACAGGTGGATGTCTTTTTTAATGAGAAAAAAAATCTCTTTCTCTGGTGTATCTGTTCCCTAACCGTATCTGAAAAGACATCTTCCTCCCATTTGTTTCTCTTGCAACATATTTCTAAACAAGGAACACAGGTCACCCTTCTGCCTCTGTCCTTAATGCAGACATCTACACAAGTGCACTGTGATTAACTGGTATTTGCTAGGCTATGAGATGTAAACACCAAAGCAGCTAAAGAACCCTTTAAACCAAATACTGGCCCAAGAAAAAAAGAGTTATTAACCAGTTCATTTAGGCTGCAAATTAAAAGACAGACTCTGTATGTCAGAGGATGATCAGCCTTGCAACGCAGACAGCATTTGCAGTAAAATCTTCTCTTTTAAGATGTTTAACCAGTTCAGGAGTGGTGTTTTTATAGTTAGCATAGAGAGGACTGGATGCTTGATGTCCATGCCAGTCTTCGGTTATGTAGGTTTATGTTTGTCTGTTGTGCTTCACATTTTTTCTCACCTTGGAATTGTTTTCCCCTTAAAGATGGAAATTTCCAGCAGAACTCTCATAGTGTTTATAGTGAGATGCTATGTATCAAAAGGCCTGGAAATTCTAAATGGACTTAAACTGGAAATCTAACTTGAAACAAAATGCACCTCAAATTTATTGCCCAAGATATTAATTTACTCATTTGAAGTAAAGTATGATTCTCAATCAAGCAAAGTTTGGGCATCTCTCTTTTAAAGGTCAGAAGAAGGTTACGTGGTCTCTTCAAAGCACCCCTATTAACACAGACAGATTGACATTGAGTAAAACCATGTACTCTATGTATTTGTATTCTTTATTTATCTATTTAGATTTTTTTCCTTACTGGTGCCTTTCAGATTCTCAAGGCATATAAAACCCATTAAAAGTACACATTTTAAACAAAACACATCAAAAGGATCATAAAAAAGACAGGCCTCTTAAAAAAAATCTCCTAAAATACACGAGACATTGTAAAAAGTGTGCAAGAAAATCATGTAAGGCCAGGAAAAATATTTTATTTCCCTGGGAAAGTGAAATCTTGGATTACCTGTTGCTTTTGTTGCTGAATCACTGAACACTGGTCTGAATTTTAATTCTTATAATTAACATTATTATGCATTCACGTTGATCTGACCTTGCTTACCAGGGGTCTAACACTACTGATTATGCTTGTGGCAAATTTCCAGGTGACTTCAGTGGGACCAGGATAAAACTTCATCGTCACAGCCACCTCCTTGGTTTGTATATGAACATCTGGAAGATTGTAATTTTCTGATGTGAGCCTGACATTAAAGTGTACAACCCCACATCTAATAACCAAATTCAGTATTTTGGTATCATGGGTAGGAATACGTGTGTGTGTGTGTGTGTGTGAATATGTGTGTGTATGTGTGTTTAAAGAGGGTGAGGTAGCACTTAACTGTCATAATGCTCAATGCAAATTAAACCAGCTGAAATTAAACCCAGACATTTCAGCCAGGTCCCTCATGTATAACAATACCTTTTTGACAGGTTGATATTACTGGAAATTCAGGGAAGAATTAGTTCCAACAACCTAAAAACAGAGTGAAAAACACACAAGAACAGTTTGTTAAGTAAAACCCAAGTGGAAAATGAGTCTGGACTTTATAGCTGTAAATGGGAAGACATACTAAATATAATATGAAAGTCATATTTGAATATCATGTTTAAAAATCCCAGACTGGACTGTCTTTCAGTTACCAACCCTGTGGGGAAATATACAGTTACATTTCATTACAATACTAGTCAGCAGGGCTATGTCTTCAAAAAACTATTTGGTCCCCTCTCCCTCTCACACACCGTTTCATGGCTGATGAACACAGAAACAGAGCCATTTCAAGATCTTGCTCTTATTCTGTGAAACATACTGCAGTGGCCTGACGACCTCAAGACCTTCCTGGTTCTTTTCATTGTAATGGAGGGAAATTCTTTACCCAATAAAGAGTACAGAATTTTTTCTTCACTGAAGGCATGTTTCTCTCACAGATACTGATACTTGCAATGTTTTCACATATAGCTCTGGCCATCCCATTCCATTCCCCAAAGCAGAACATGTCCAGACTTTGCCAGATTAAGAGTAGAATGTGAAACATTCCTCTTTTAGAAAACCTTCCCATCTAGGGAATATTCCCAGAAGAAAAGGAAAGGGACTTCTGAAAATTTGGGTGTGGAAACCACCATAGCAAGGCAACTAGAAATGTGAAAATTGCAGTCATATTGATACGCTTGTGAGAAATACTATGCCATGAGGAAAAAAGTCACTCAGAATAGCATATACTTGAACAGACGTATCTGTATCACTAGAAGTGGAAGGAGCTACAGGTTTTGTGATCAATTTTAAAGTATATAAATTAAGACGGGGCTCCAGATTATAGTTCAAAGATAATTTAAATTAAATTCCTTAGAGCAAATCAGTGTCTGAAGGACTACAGAAATTAGAGTTTGGTTTGGTGCTGGTGAAATAGAAAAACAATGCTTGTTTCTCAGTGTCCTTGTCTGTTTTCCTTGCATATTACAACATCTAAAATCTTTAAGATTGAACTAAAGCAAAATCCTTCCACTAAATGCAACAACTGTGCAGCTACTGTATAATTAAATCTTTCTCCTTCCTCCTTTGATGTTCTGATTTCCTTGTAAATGATAGTCTGCTTTTCTTACTTAAGCAATAAAGGAATTCTGCATACTTAATGCATTCTGTGAAACCTCCCATGTGGATCTGTGTTTTTGTGGGTATATGATGAAAAGGTAGCCCAGAAAGTACTATGAATCTATCAGAACCCGGAGGGGTAGTATGAAAACAAAAAGGAGGAATCCAAGACAGGTGCAAATGCAATGAACACTGGTTTGCTTTTGAGATCATTACTTATTCTTTGTTTAATACTACAGAACTTGGAAAAGAGTCAAAGAAAATCAGGATATGTGTCAAGGAAAGCAAAAAATAGTCTTTACTTCAGTTTGCTTTTTGATCATCAGCAAGAAATCAGATCTTCTCCCTATTCTGCCTTCATTTGTAATGAACTTTTCTTAAAACCAAACGCAGTAATTCTCCAGAACATACTGTACCAATTATAAAAGCATGGACAACTACAAATGTTTCCATAAAGCAAATTAGCACTCAACAGGACTACTGGCAATAAGCACTCAGCTCAGAGAGAGAATAAACACTTTTAGTCTATCATTTCACTTTGAGCTGTAATTCTGGATGTGATCAGAAGGGCAAATCTTGCATTTCTGGCAGTGCAGGATGATGTAGGAGAGACTGGCTGTCAGTAAATCAGCTCTGAATCCATACACATCTTAGTGCCTAAACAGAACAAACCTATTGCATAGGATAAATCTGCTTATTGCCCAATCACCAAAAAATCATTTCACTCCAAGTCTGTCCTTCTGTCTGCTCCTGGCCATGCCTGCCCTGGCTTAGGCACACTGAAGAGGTGTTCAGCACGCTAATAAGCAAGTGGCATACTGACTACAAATCACCTTGCTTGTCAGCAGTGCTTACATGTCAGAAGAGCCTGAACTATAACATACAGACACGCACAAAGCAAGACCATCAACAGGACCGTTCGCTGTCACTTTAGCATTACCCTTATGGACAGGCTTGCTAGGTAAGACCCAAATCCGGTTTGTATCATTACAAACTAATTTGTATCTTTATTTCCTACCACATCCAGACCATGACAATTAATTCTACAGTTAAATTACACAAAAAAAATCTAATTTAAATTATACCTCTGATATTTGTTTTGAAGCTGAAAAATGAGACTATTATGTGATACTGTCTATTTCTTGTATTGTGAGAGCACTCTGATGGTGTTTTCAATTGACACTGTCTTTGTCAGCAATCATTGTACCATACTTCCTTCAGTCACCTCTTTGCTACGTTGAGGGGTCCCAGTCTACTTAATTATTCTTTACATGGAAGCTGTTCGTTATCATTGCTGTCATTCTCACTATCTTTAGCATTTCTTCCACCCTCATTGAGAAGGGGAGACCAGAGATGTACATGGGCAAAAGGAGGGTTCTTCTTTTCTTCTCTACCTTTTTCTTACTAACTCTAAATATTTGGTCTACTCTTCCTATTACTACTGAATATGGAGCTGACTTTTTCATATCCTTATAATGCCATAAACTTTTTCTTCGTTTCAACTCTTACCTCAGATCCCTTCACTATGAATGTAGAATGGAGGTTGTTTCCTCGCATGCAACTCTTCACATTTGTCAGTATTAAATGTCCTTTCTGGGTTTATCACAATAGCACTCAGTATCAAGAGAGCTTCTCTCACGCCAAGGTCCACTTTTGTTTTTACTACTTATTTTTAGCTCCATCGGCAAACTTTCCCATATCCCTACTCAGCCTCTATTTAGTATCTCTTTAATTCACCCTTACATCTGAAGATGGAGGTGGAATCTCTGTTTCAGCCATAAATTCTCAGAATATGACTGTGTCCTGAGGGGAAGGAAAACTGAAGAGGAAGACCCTAAGAACCATCATGGATAAGAGTGAAAAAGTTTAATATCTCAAGGCTGGGAAAGGAAGGAGATGGGAGTCAGCCAAAGCATTTGGGAAAAAATAACACCTGGTCACTGACAGTAACTAGGAACTAAAAAGCTGCTAAATGCAACAACATTTTAACTTCAGGATTCATTGTATAAAAAGACCAAATGATTTATAAATGCAACAACTGGTCCTCAGAGGAATTCTCCTTTCAGCTGTCAAATAGTCACAATTTCTTTTAAGTTTACAATTGCCTTTAAATTCTTCTCTTACAACACCAATTTTGTCACTATTAAAAATGTAGTACTGAAATTTAATTGTTTTTCTTATGCAAAAAGCTTTTGAAATAGAGGCAGAGATGTAAAACTTAAATGCTTTCTTATGAAAGTGTTGAAATGTATTTTAAATTTGCTTTCTGATATTACATTAATGTAAGTGTTATGAAGAAAAAAAACAGACTGTTACTTTGGAAACCAACAGGCTTATCACTGGGTGTTCAATTCAATACCTATTAATGCTTATACATATGGTATTAATTCTGTATTAATTCTGTCAAAAGTGAAATCATACTCCGAACGTCCAAATTATGACATCACTAAAACAACTTTGCTCTTCGTGGGTTTGGAGCATGACTGTGCCAGAGCTGACTAGAATTTATTCATGCAGCTGATTCTGACAAGTTCGGTTTAATTAGTTCGTGCCCTCATAATGAACAAGAGACTGTGTTTTTGAAGATTTGCCAGAATAGTTTCTATTCTCTTCCACTTAAGTGCCAAATGCGCGTACTTCTTTATACTATTTATACCTTTGCCTATAATTACTGTTCCCTAAGGTGTGATTGTCCTATTTCATAAGAGTTTGTGCAGCTGCCAACAAGAAGATGTAAATAAATTGTAATACCGTTGCTATGAGGTGTAAAAATCCCACAGCTCATATCCAGACTCTTGTATAATAAACTCAAGTAAACATTCCATTTCCTGTAAGCGATTGTGGTTTGTGACTAGATTTAAAAAAGCAGCACAGTAAGTCATCACTTTTTTAATGATTTGCTGAAAACAAAGCCATGTAAGCTTGAAACAAAAAACAGCTATGTACAAACATTTCTTTTTATGAAGGAGAAAGAGCTGCACGCAAAGTGACATGGTGCGCTGTTATTTGATAGTGTTTGGAAGCTGGTCTCATTTCCATTCACTGAGGAAAATCTTGAGATGCAGCTAATATGCCAAAAGCAGACACCAAATACTTCTACATAAAGGTGATTTGAAGGTCACCTCTGCACTAATTTGAACTTACTGCAACCTTTGCAGAGATGCTCTCAACTGCCTATATTTTTTAAGATGCCGTAGCTTTGTGTGTTATGAGTTGAACACCATGGCCAGAGGTGAACACAGCAAAAATTCATTCAGATCTATCATTCCAAAGTAGTGAAAGAGTGGAGAGCAGGAGGCTTTTCTTTCAATACCAGTCACACCTATCATATATAGAGGATTCCCCCACAGGCCAGGCAACCTGTTGTCTTGCTTGCTTTTAAGAGGAAAACACCTATACTTTACTGAAGAATAAAATTTCATGGTTTTTCATCCACTGATGGTGGTTAAACAATCATTTTACTCTTGTCTTGTAATGGGAGATGTTTTGCTGCCTGCCCTCTCAACCAAGTTACACCTACAGTGTAGACATATCATTTAATACAAGAATGATTTAAATTGAGGGCAGGCACATTTCAGTAGGAGGCACTAGTTTAATACTGGTGACAGGCACACTGTGAAGTTTAACCATAAAAACATATCAGCGCCCACATCTTTTCAATAGAGAGGTTTTGTGTATATTAAGAGAGCAGATAAATGAAGTGTTGGGTGCCAGTGGGAGTAAGATGAGCGCACAAGTCATGTATGTCTGACTTCATGAGTAAAGCTGACCACGGAGCAGCAATAAAATCTTCAGGCCACTTTACATCAGCAGGTGTTTTACATCATGACACAAATAAGCTAGTTTACACATGCTACAGGATTTTTAAGCTCTTTGCTGGAGTCACTTTTCTCAGTGCCTAGAAAGCCATAGTGCTTAAAGACAGCAAATTCACATGCCCCAGCTTCAGCTGGAAAGTGAGAAGTAAAAACTAATAATTTTAGTTGGGGAGTTGGTGCTTTCACAAGGCTGGGACGGTAGATCAGGAGCTGAGACACAGCGTTTAGTCGCAGCTTAGCGCTAATCGTGTTTCTGCAGGACTACAGTTAAGTCATTTCACCAACTCGTCCTCCCTTCTCCCATTTCCATCTTTTGGACGTAAAGTGCCAGTGGTGAGGGGTGCCTGTGACCATGCATTTCTGCAACAGCTTTTCACTGGGGCCTCAGCTGCCATTGCAGCTGTAGGCAGCAGCCCAATACAAAATTTTTTAAAACATTAACCATCACCTACATAGCTTTGACTTCTAAATTCTGATATTTTATATTCTACCAAACGTAGCAGAAGAAAAACAGGCCATATCCTGTTGGATAAGAGGAAACCCCATCTCTACTGTGGTATAAACTGTTTCTGGTCCTAACAAACTGGGTTATTAAAACTTAAACCAGTCATTAGCCCAGGACTGAACATTACATGGCCTGGGAATCAGTCCAATGTAATTTGGGGGTGGGAGGGTGGCTTAGAATTCCACATTTGTGAAGAAAGCAAGAAATATTTTCCTGGCAGGTTTGTTTAAAAAAAAATGGCAGCTGTTTTTAACTGCTGGGAGGGTCAGATTGTTAAAAACAGTCCCAGTGGAAATGGATTAGTGCATGGGAGGATGTCAAGGTGCAAGATAAATGGAATATAGTCCCTGGTCTGGTGGTTTATTATCTGGATAGGAGCTCCACGAACTGCATGTATGTACATGCAAAACATCCGATATTACGGATTGGTGTAAAGGCATTATTGTTGACATGACTTTGGAATGACAGCATTATTCATGAAAAGCAAAGCTAGAAGTGAGTGAGTTATAGAAGTTACACAAAGAGTGCGAGTAAGCGCTTTCCATCAACACCACTGACTGCTGACTGCATGTTTCCTTTAGGACACTACATTTTTCAGGAAAGTGATTCTAGAAATGCAGAAGTCATTTAAAACGGCCTTGTGCTTTCTCTCTGTTTTCTTCTCCTCTCACTGTAAAGTCAGATTGTCTCACAAAGTGTACCATGAATCTGCATCCTTCAGAAGGGAGAATGAAATAAGACTCTTTCTGGTAGATTTAATATCTCAAAAATAAGTCTATAAAATATAGGGCTTGATTTTTGTTCACACTGGAACATCATTATATCCTTCCAGCAGATATTCTTCAATTAATCTTCTTTTCATTATCAGACTTGTTTAACAAGGCCTTGGTGTAAATGACATCCACGACTTTAACTGTGAACTTAGATCCCAGAATCAGTTCTGTTGAAATAGGTCGAGCTACTTCAGTGCAGACGTCTGACCGAGGAGCAGGGCTGTATTTGTTTAGCAACAGGAACATTGTTTGCATAAAGTAACCAAGGCCTTGGAGTAAAATAACATGAGAAAATACCATGATGCCACTCAACTTTTGTTTTGGCTTATGCATAAGGAGCATCAGGTATAATTAGAGGAGGTGTCTTCGTCAGACACAGATCGTTCTGTTTAAATGGTGAATGCTACCAGGAGGCCAAGATGTGACTAGCACAGTGTCTGGGTTTGGAGCCAAAACCAGAGCCTGCAGGCAGGCAGGATTCTGCTGCATTCAAGTCAATGCTAAATCACTCACTGACTTAGCTGGGGGTGAGGGGAAAGGACAGATCTTCAGCCTGACACTGTTAGTCCCGTTCTTCATCCGCCACCAGGCCCAAGTTCCTGCCTCTTTGCCACTTTCTGCCTCATGTCTTCCCTGTGTCCATGCGATGACAGTCCTTGGTCAGGGGCTGCTTCGTTTCCTCAGCAGCCTCTCATGAGGGGTTTGTTTCAGCTTCTAGGAAAACAAAAAATTACTTAACTGCATTTCTTTTATAATTTCTCCTACTGATTATTCTAATGAATTAATCTGCTTACAGTCATCCGTAATTCTTGAAATGACTCACGTACTTTTTAAACATTTGCTGCTGTTCCATATTTCAACTTAGTATCACAGTTCATATGAAACTGTACTTTCCTACTAACAGTTCGGCCACCCCCTTTTTCCATCTGAGTTCTTGGAAGGCTTTGTGAACTGGTGCTTTCCGATTTATCCGTTTATCGTACTGACAGTGCATTCTTTTGATTGAAATCTTTTTACAGATATCTCAGCCACATCTGAAAAGTATCCCAATACATTGTTTTAATCTTTTCTCTAATATCTATATTATGCATAACTTCTTCAGGTTGAAAAAAATTAATCCCCTATTTTCTCACACAATTGCCAGTTGAGATCCAAGCAAATATACTGTTAACTTTTTTAGTTTTATCTGTGACAACTCCTCACCTTATACCTTGCCTTCTACCTCTATAATTCTCATATTCCATAATACTTGCTCCTTTCTTTCACTTGGACTAGATTGCTGTTTTCTGAAGGCTACCATTTTGTCTTAAATAACATCTTGAACCTTGCATTCTAACCATACTAGCTTTTAATTGGCTTTCTATTTTCTTTTTTGTTAAGGTGCATTCATTCCTCTGCGACTCCTGGGATGCCTAAGAAGCCTCCATGCTGAGTGTAAGGATTTTAATTTCCTCACTTTTGACTTTAGGGTTTTCTAACTAACTTTCCCCTTGAAAAAATTTCATTATCAAAAGTTTAGTGTCACAGTCCCGCGTTTGGTTCAATCACTCCCTTGAGAATGTTGAACTTAATTGTTTTGTGGTCACCATTAATTAGTGGCTCAGCAATAGTTACTTCTTGAACCAATACTTTTATATTACATAGGACAGAGTAACTTTTCCTCATGTGTGCTGTTGAACCAACTGCTATAAAAAGTGTAGTCTGAGAGGTCAAGAAGTTCTTTCTCTAAATCGCCCATAGCAAAGGATGAATTTCTATGCAGACAGTTGAAATGCCACATTATGACCATTTATTAGTCTTGGTTGCCCTATTTGTGCCTGCTGACACTTCACACTTCAGTATTAATAGGACGTTTTTGCATGATAGGAAATTCTGTCATAGGCTATTAAAACTGTAGCATGTGCTTTCATACTGAATTGAGTTCGAATATCAAAAGTCTCTGAAGGGCAAAAGTTTTGAAAATGTTGGGAAAAAATGTGATGTTGGTGTGAAGTTCTCAAACAGCATTGCTCAGTATTATTTTAATGATTTGAGGGTCAGTAGCTTACAAGCTACACTAGTATTCTTATAAACAGGAATATTTTGTGCCATGCATTTCATTCATTTTCCCTGTGTTGACTTCTGTATTCACTGAATTCCTCTGCGTTATTATGATATAGTGTTATTTCTTCATCGTTGTAAGACATTGTGCACCGTACAGTCAACAGATATCCTAGTTTGCTGTAAGTGCTTGTCATACTAATACGAAAAGAAACATCATACACAGATCTTTAAAATACAGACATTTTACACTGAAGTTTGCAGACAGTCTTTTTAATTTTGTATTCTGTTTGTTGCAGATATGTCTACTTTTTCTAACTTTTAGCTCACATTAATGTGTTAGCAAGAAAAAAAAATCTATTAGTTTTTTACAGTACACTTGGAACATGAATGTAATTACATTTTTAATAGCTTTCCTGGACTTAAAGAGATTTAACTGTTTAGAATTATTGCTATACTAAAGTATTTCTGTATTGAAATACTGTTCTGAAACATCTGATTTCAATGGGATTAAACACTTCTATATCTTTGAAAGTCTGGCCCTGGTCCCACTAGAAAGCACCCAGATGCTCACAAACAATGGTAAAGATACCATTTTCAAAAGAGAAGGCTGAAAGATCAAATGCTTAGAGAAGCCAGACTTCAACCAGACATGTCCAACTTGCTGATATGCCATCATTCATGAGTTACAGGGCTCCATCGATTCTGGCAGACAGTGACTTTCCTGTAGAATTCAGCACTGACTTCATGTGGCCCAGCAGATGTGCTAAATCAAGGTGTTTCATTCCTTGGATATAATTAACATATTCTACAGCCTAGCACAATCTGTTTTAATTGAATAAATGAGGGCAATGTGAAGGCAATGGCTCCAGTAGTGTTGGGAGAATCAGACTGACATTTGCTTATATACGATCATCTCTAACGCTCTGTGTGGTCCATTTTTCTACTTTCTCTAGAATTCTCCACATTGACAAGTCATATATGTTAAATAACTAGCCTAAAGCCTTATAGTGAGATTAAAATGCAGGAATTTTTCTCTTTACAGCTACTGTTAGATGCCTAGTCAGTGAGAAAGTACAGCACTGAATTCTCGATTCTGATAACAAATGCCTTGTTTTGGGAATGTTTACATCCAAAAGGCTCATTCAGCCCAGGATATAGATAGCCATGATTTAAATTTCAGACTTTGAAATTCCTCCTCTGACTAAAATATACACGTACACCCCAAAAAGAAAAAGAAAACAAAAATAAAAACAAAAACAAAAAGAAGCAGAGAGTTGGATGTTAACTTGTGATTTTTGCAAGATAGCTTCCAAAGACAGAAAAGGGAAATAAGCCCAGTGATGGTGGAAATTCCAATGTCTCAGGTGAAAAAAATGCTAATACAGCTTTTGGATACGGTTTTAAGCTCTGCCAAGGAGGAAATGGAAAATTAAGAGGTTCGTGGAAAATGAAGAGGTTTTGACTGAAGATCAAGATACTGACTCAAGAGAGCCTGAAATTCTACAAAGGCTATTGCCAGCTTGTGTCAGTGAGAATAACTGGAAACAAACCAAAGAAATTTATCAAGTTACACTGGCAGCTAAACCTAAAAGAGAGAGAAAAATGTGTTTATTCTTAAATTTTGTAATTACGCCTCAGCAGCTTTTCTCCCTCACTGTGGCCCTGATTCTTACTTCCCTTCAAATATTTTTATCCTCTTTTTATTTTCTTTCCCATAGTTTTTGCATTATCCAAAGGGTCCAAAAGTCTCTTTGTTTTAATTTATGCAACAAAGGGGTTAATATTCCTGATGTTTTCTCTGCTGGGATGCCAAACAGGGTCACCAGATGTGATTCATAAGTTGTTCTTGCATGCTGCTTAGCAAAAGCACAGCTGTGGTTACACACTGGGGGTGGAGGGAAAGGGGAAGAGATCCTGACCCCGTTGGAGTCAATGGGAGTTTTACTATTTACTTCCACAAGGCCAGAATTTCACCCCAAGTATCTATGTGGGTCTTGTTGTTTGTTTTCCTTTGTTCAAAAAGATCTTTACAGTCACCATTGCTAGATTTCATAAAGATTAGATGTGAATCAATAATGTATTTAATTATTATTATAACCACCAATTTATAATATTGGATGACAAGTAAAATATGACTAAAATCTTTAACTCCTGATGAAACCTTATTTTGTTAGAGAAAAGGGAGGTTTCATCCTCTTTTTCCTCAAAGTATTTACTTTCCTGAAAAAATATTGGCATCTAAGTGTTAGCATTTGGAGAGAAATATTTTATTCTAGTTTCAGTCTGCACCTCCTCAACCACCTGGTTTTCTGCTTCACAATTTTCTAATGTTTTGAAAAAACAGTCTGTCTTTTTAATAGGCAGGAGCAAAGATGTAGTTGCCTCTAGCACTGCCTGCAGAACCTTCATTGAACTTAGTTCTCAGTATCCTTTATTTTTCTGAAAAACCATAAACTTAACACAATTGCAGATTTAACAGAATCTTCTGTTTTATCAGTGCATTCTCTCTAAGTTGATTCCAAGTACATTCTTATTAGCTCAGCAGGCAAAAACTAAGTTTAGCTAGAACTATGGCTAAAGTAGCTTCAGAAAATGTTATTACAACTACATGGGTATAAGCGGAACATAATTTCAGATGAGGAAATCATCGCTAAGTTTATAAGAAGGATCTTATGTCTTGCTCAGAAAGGGATCTTTCTTACTTCACTTTCCATTACTTTCAACTTATGCGAAAACTAATCTATGCTGATCATTTTCTGTAGTCTCCACCTCCTCTTACTCCTGTCTACAAAAGGTAATGCTTTGGTCCAAGATAATCTAATTCCTTCATGGAAATGGGTATTGGGCAGGCACACACATGAGGCTGGAAGTGTAATTGCACGGGGAGATACCCGGTTTGGATTACTAATATTCTTCTTGTACTTGAATTCAGCTATGAGATGGTTGACTGTAGAGCAGCATGTTGGAATACTTTCATAAAATAAACATTAGTACACATCAGCATCTTTCATATATTTACTAATTTACTCACTGTACATGCAACCACCAGTACAATGTTTTCACCTCAGAACATTCTTTCAAGCACACACACAAACACCATCAACCCTCATTAGATAAATACTGAAGTAAGGTCAGAGATACTCTGTTTCTCAGTCATATCCCAGGTAAGTGCAATGACCTGAAGGCGAGTGCTGGTTGGTTCATCAAAGAGTGTGAAAATTGTAATGCTTGCTTCCCAGGTTTGGTTTGCAAACAGCATTGAAGAAATACGCACATTTTAATAGGGATTATGTCTACACTAGCATATTAAACAGGCATGTAGCTGTTCGGAGTCCATACTACTAAACTTTCCAGCCTTTGAAAAAGGAGATGCAAACTCCCTGTTAGTCACGGACCTTTGCTAAATTCCAAGTTGAACCCAGGAACTGCTTGGGAAAGTGCTTGCTAACAAGGGCCAAAACCATCCAGAGACTGTTCTAGCAATTTAGAGTATAGATGTCTAAGTTCCAGTATCCAGGAAGTTCCTTGGCTCTGTTTAATTTCATAATAGAGGTGTAACTGGCATATGCTTGTGTACACACACCTTTTCTGTGATGTAATAGTGTATCGGTTTCAGTAATACTCTGCAGCATACTGAACACTAGACCCAATCCAAACAGCCCTTCTCCCCAAACTACATAAAAATTACTTCACGATGACCCAAAATCAAGCCACTATTTAACCAGACAGGACATTTTCAGTGTTCTGACATTCAGTGAGTAAAATAATCTTTGGCACTTGCATAGGATCATTCATCCAGGCATTTCAAGGAAATTCAGAGGCACTAAATAAGGAAAAAGTTTCCTTTGGGAGCAGCTGGAAGACTGTAAAGAGAAAGGTTCAAGTCATTATAAAAGTTATTAACAACAAGAACAAAACCTGCTTCTCAACAGAACTGTTAGGCTCTGATGTGCTTTATTCTTGTTACTACACCTCTTATGTTTGGAAATAACAATTCACACTTCCTTCCTTGTAATATGTATTTTGTCACCATAGAGGCAAATGCAATACCTAAGTTGTTACTTTGCACTCTGAAAACGTATTGAACAATTAGGAGGGGACAGTGTAAAGGACTTTGAGAGTCTGTCCATCAGCCTGGTATCTGAGCTCACCGTGGAGGCTTGGAGTGCAGGAGGAGGACATACGGTGTCCACTCATCTGGGGTAAATGAATCTGTTACGGTGCTCAGAGGAGAGATTTTGAACGGTATGTATGTATGTTCTGATGGAAGATTTTTATTGCTAAAACATTTTATTCTAGCTCTGCACACTGTCAGTCCTCAGTTCAGTCTGATCTTTTGTGGCAGGAAGGACCACATTAAGATCCTGTCCAGGAAGACTGAGTTTCCAATGCCTGGTCATTGGCATTGGGGACTGCCAAGATGCGTCACCCCTGTGGGTGTTATTGCCTGGTTTGGGTGGAGCAGCAGGTAATCTCTGAGGACGGGAGGGAAGGCAGCAAGTAAGCAGCAGCAACACACTGCATCAACCCAGGAAGACTTTCAGCTCCACTCCCAGTGAGGTCATGCCAGCGACTAAGTGGAAGGAGCCCCAGCCCAGACAGCAGAATCCAGATTTTACTTTCTGTTGAAGCTTTTACCTCACAAATCCATAGCAAGTTATCTCCTCATCAGGAGTTTTTCCGAGGAGAGGACCAGAGAGCTGGTTCTCAGTTTAACAAATGCATGTGTCTGGACAACTCCAGGCACGTTTATTCCTGTTTCAGTGTTTATTTTCTTTTTTTTGGCCATCCTGCCATTCTATAGCAACGTCACTGTTATTTTCAGTGTGTGTGCACAGGCACGTCTTATGTATAGAATCTCTGCTTTGTAGGTAGTGTCTGTCTTTTCAGCAGTTGCCCAAAGCCAAAAGCATATAGGCACTCACTGCACATGCAGGGTTATCTACAGAGCACCATGAGATGCTCCAACCCAGCCGTGGACAAGGCAGCTCAGGCACTGGAAGCAGCGTATGTATTCTGGCCTGATAGTCAGACAGAAAGCTTAAATAAATTCCAAACAGGCAGTCACATAAAATCTGTCGAAAATTCTCCCAGTTCTTTCATTTCAGGGAGTTATATTTTATGGCTTTCAACTTTTTCTCTTTCCATCTTAAATGGCCGAATAATGCTATTTAATGCTATTCAAAAGGCAGCTGGTTTCTACCTTTCAAATGGCAGAATTCAATAAGGTAAAGTAGGTTCTACCAGTACAGTTTACAACCCACTCAAAAAGTTTGCTATTTTCAACGCTTTCTTAAAAAAAAAAAGTTCTATAAAAGTTAATAGTATATTACCCATGACAAATTAGTAAGGAAAAAGATAACAAAAAATGTAGTCTATGATTTCAGGTTTCATTTGGCTTTTACCAAAAAGCATGTTCCCTATTCTGATCCTCCTTTTGTCCTGTTTTTTTACTTGTTTCTTTAAATGTATGACATGATTAGTAAGTGTCAGCAAAGATTACAACATTATTTCCATTTTGGTCTCCTGGTTTTAATTGGTTGTACAATTCTGGAAGCTGCTTATTACAGCATGAATTTCCCAGGCATGTTTTGTGCCTGACTTTTACAATAATTTTAACGGCGATTGTCCAGCCACTTTTTGTAATGTAAGAACAAAATGCAGTTGGATTAGATAGTCCTTGTAAGTCCCTTCCAACTGAACTATTCTATTCTAAAATAGATGAACATTACAATGAGTACTGCGATACACAAATTAAAGCACGACCAGCAATTCACTAGGTATCAAGTTTCACACAGCAAAGAACTAAGCAGTGGAAATTTTGAACACAGGGCACTTTGAAGGGCAAAGATTAAAAGACATAAAAGACTAAGACAATCTCCCAGAGGATCCGTTCCTTGGGTAATAACCAGCTGACAGGATCTAGACTGGATCAATTCATATTCACATTTTTGCCTATAGATTTGCTAGCAGCTACTGTCAGTCTCAGTATACTTGTGTTTTAAAAAATTCTTTGGGGACTGCAGTGTTAAATGTGGCATGAAAACAGACATCATTTGGTAACATGCGTATGTAAGATAACTTACACAGCTGAAAATAGATGCTCTTGAGAGAGCAATTACGAAATATGATGAATAAGGGCAGGGTAATGGAAGATGTAAATTCTAGACGTAAACTTCAAATCACAGAATCACAGAATCACAGAATAGTAGGGGTTGGAAGGGACCTCTGTGGGTCATCTAGTCCAACCCTCCTGCCGAAGCAGGGTCACCTACAGCAAGCTGCACAGGAACTTGTCCAGGCGGGTCTTGAATATCTCCAGAGAAGGAGACTCCACAACCT